>Ga0164313_10000552_pt1 | contig 30682 bp, 23 predicted proteins | sample GuaBasSedimGuay4_FD_113735 | JGI IMG/M metagenome (GOLD analysis project Ga0164313, IMG submission 113735) | Subseafloor sediment microbial communities from Guaymas Basin, Gulf of California, Mexico - Guay4, Core 4569-4, 0-3 cm | ecosystem: Environmental > Aquatic > Marine > Hydrothermal vents... | reverse complement strand
TCTGCTTTTGAATCGTTTTTAATCAAACACCCGGAGGTTAGGGATGAACTGGATTCGATTAAGGATGATCCGATAAACATTGACATCGATGTGGCATTCGATGATAAAGCAATGTTGAAAAAAGAAGCTTTACTCAGCCAGGATATAAACGAGGATAACTATCAAACTTACTTTGTGGCTTATCACGAAGGAGACCTTAGCGAAACAACACGGAAAAAGGTTCTTGCATTTGTAAATCATCATCCTGGTATATCCTCAGAATTCGAACCTTTCGCCAAGCTGAGGTTTAAGCCGGATAGATCACTGCATTTCCCATTAAAACGGCAAATCAAAAAAGCAACACCTGTTCTTATTCTCTATCGCGGATTGCGAATTGCTGCTTCAGTGGCTCTACTTATTGGTTTGGCCTGGTACTTTTCGCAACTAAATATAACCGAGCAACAATATACCGAACGATCAAATCCGGCTGAAATAAATAAAGATATAGAATCTCAAGATAAGCTGAATATATCTGATAAACCTGAAAATGAAATTGTATTACAGCCAAACGAAGAAGTTTATAATAGCGATCAGGAAAAAACTCCTATGGTTGCAAATTATAAGGAGAATCCTGTGGAATATAAATCGGAAACCCGGGAAGCTGCACCGCAAATGGCATCAACTTCGATTAAAAACACAACCATCGACCAACGGGTAAATTCGGATCTAAAATATAAAACAGCTATCGAAAGTAAAGAGGTAATTGTTGAAGACGGAAGTATATTAAAAATAAAGCTTCCGAAATTATTTAAGCGAAAATCAGATAGTGTTAATGATGATGGATCTGAAACACTGGCAAAGGCAAAAATAAAATTCAGCAAAAACAAGAAAAACCCCAATCGTGTGAATTATGTTGATTTGGGTCCTTTTAAGGTTTATAAAAAGAAAGGGGTTAGCGCTAATGCTTCTGATTCTGTGGGGAGTGGGGGAGGGATGTGAACCTTGTTCTTGTTATTATTGTACTGTTTGTTTCTTTGCCCGGCATGACGATCACATGTTGTATGTGTTAATGAGTAGAACCATATAATTAAGTGTAACCGTTAAACGGTTCTCCTTAATATCCCACCAATCTTATTTCTTACTCCTAATCCTCCTCACCCGATACTGCGCTTTATGAACAAGGAAATACATTACCGGTACAACAATTAATGTTAAAAATGTAGCAAACGTTAACCCGAAAATTATGGTCCACGACATGGGGCCGAAAAACACGGCATTATCACCTCCAAAATAAATCTCGGGGTCGAGCTCGGTGAATAGTTTAACAAAGTTTATATTTAAACCTATCGCCATAGGCAACAGTCCCAAAACAGTAGTTATTGCAGTTAACAGAACCGGGCGCAAACGGGTTTTCCCCCCCTGAACAATCGCTTCTCTCAAATCTGTGATTTCTAAATGACCATCATCATCAATATTTAAATCAATCTTTCTTCTTTCGATAAGCAAATTGGTATAATCGAGCAATACGATAGCATTGTTTACTACTACTCCTGCCAACGAAATAATACCGATCATCGTCATGATGATAATAAAATCCATCTGAAAAATCACCAAACCGAGCAACACGCCAATCAAACTTAATACAACCGCCGTTAGAATAATTATGGGGTCGGTTATTGAGTTAAACTGCGAAACCAGGATCAGGAATATCAGGAACAATGCAATCATTAAAGCATTCGATAAAAACGCCATTTCCTTTGCCTGTTCAACCTGTTGGCCTGTTATCGCCCAATTATAACCTTCAGCTGCTTTATAATTCTTCATACCCTCCTCGATCTGGGTAATTACTTCATTCGCATTATAACCATCCAATACATTAGATACCAGTGTAACCAAGGGGGTTTCATCTAATCTTTTAACGGCACTATAGGTTGTAACCGGCGTTATTTTCTTAATCACTGATGAAATCGGAATCTCATGCAACTTACCTGTTTTTTGATCGCGATAATTTATTTTTTGCGTTAACAGCTCATCCAGGTCGTACCTGTATTTACGGGCATAGCGAATATTTATTTCGTAATCATCTTTGCCTTCCTTATATTTTGCTACTTCCTTACCAAAAAGCGCTGTTCGGATTGCCATTGCAATTTGTTGAGTAGAAAGGTTTAACATCCTTGCTTTTTCCCGATCAATGATTATAGGCAGTTCGGGCTTTCCGGTTTCGATGTTCAATTTTAGCCTTTCAATCCCCTTAATATTCAGTTGTTCTATAAAATATTTCATTTGGGAAGCTTCGGCAATTATTTCATTATAATCTTTATTCGAGCCTATGATTTCAATATTGATTGGAGGCTCCATTGGCGGCCCAGCCGGATTTTTAGCAACTGTTATTTGTACGTCAGCAGAGAATTTTCCCTTCATTAATTCCCTGACATCATTCATTATGTCAATGGTATTAATCCCTTTTCTGTATTTTGTTTCATAAAAAGAAATCGTTAACCGGGCCTTATTAGGTGTTGCCGCAAACGAGGGACCTTCCATTGGGTCAGAAGTTCCGGCACCAACCTGGGCAATAATCGATTTAACCATAAAATTTTCTACAACCGGAATATCATCTACCCATGTTGTATCATTAAATTTATGGGTGTAATCACCAATTAAATCCTCTATTTTTTTAGTTGTAGCATTGGTAATTTCAATATCGGTTCCAATAGGCAGTTTTACAAATACATTCAAATATGTAGGTTCATTAATGGGAAAAAACTCAACCTTAGGTGTAAAAGTAGCTACCAAAAAAAAGGACATAAAAAGTAAGAGAATACTTCCGCCAAAAAAGAGATAGGGTTTTTTCCCTTTTAAGGCATATCGAATACCCTCTTCATACAATTTTTCAAGTACAGGTAAAAAGCGGTTTTGAAAAAACAATGTGAATTCGTGCAGAACAAACAGATAGAGTAGGATTAAAGAGCCAAGTGTTAAGAGGATCATTCCCCATGCTATTTGCCCAGAAACAAGCAGTAAAGTTCCAAAAATCAATAATACAACCGCTATTAATGCCCCTCTTTTTTTGTTTGGTTTACCATCATCAATTTTCATCAAAACAGAGGTCAACGTTGAATTTATAACCAAGGCTACAAAAAGCGATGATGTAAGAACGATAATCAACGTTATGGGTAAAAATTTCATGAATTCGCCCATAATGCCAGGCCATAAAGCCAACGGTAAAAATGCTGCGAGCGTTGTTGCTGTTGAAGCGATTATTGGCATAGCCACCTCCCCAACCCCATAAATAGCGGCTTGCTTGCGCGACATCCCTTCGTCCATCAATCGGTAAACATTTTCTACCACAACAATTCCGTTATCAACCAACATACCCAATGCCAATACCAGCGAAAAAAGTACCATCATGTTTAAGGTATATCCGATCATATCAAGGATAATAAAAGAGATAAACATCGATAGTGGAATAGCAATACCCACAAATAATGCGTTGCGTAAACCAAGAAAAAACAAGAGTACCAGAACAACCAGTATTACGCCCAAAATAATTGAGTTTTCAAGGTTACTTACCGTTTCCCTGATTTGCTCCGATTGATCATTAGTAACAGATATTTTAAGGTTTTTGGGAAATATATTCTCTTTGGAATCTTCGATTAATTCATTGATTTTATCAGAAGCCACAATCAGGTTTTCCCCTGATTTTTTAATCACATCAAGCATTACAACCGGCACTTTAAACTCCCGTGCATAGCTTTCTGCTTCCTTCTCAACAAAACTTATCTTTGCAATATCGCGCAGATAAACGATGTTTAAATCTTCGTTTTTAATGATCAGGTTTTCGAGCTCCTTAAAGTCTTTAAATTCTCCGTCAATTCTAATCGTCCTTCGGTAATTGTTGATCAATAATTCACCTCCCGACATGGTGAAGTTTTCCTCGGCTATGGCTTTTTCTATATCGAAAAACCCAATATTTCGGGATTCTGCTTTTATCTTGTCAATTTCTACCCTTACCTCTTTATCCTGTAATCCGCGCAAATCGACACGATCTATTTCCGGAAACTTTTTAATCTCATCCTTTAGGTATTCGGCATAATCCCTTAAATCTTCTTTGCTGTAATCGCCCGATAGGTTTACATTTAGAATTGGAAATTCGTTAGGCGTTATTTTAAATATGTCGGGAGGAAGTGGTAAATCTTTTGGGAATTCAGCTTTTCCTTTTGCGATATCTACTTTGTCTTTTACCAGTCGCAATGCTTCGGTAGGAGTAATTGAAAAGTCGAATTCAACCACAACAGTAGAATACCCCAGACTAGATGTTGATGTCAGTTTTTCTATCCCTTTTATTGTGTTTATCTCTTTTTCGAGAACGCGCGTAATCTTATCCTCAACAACCTTGGCCGATGAGCCGGGATAGGGGGTCCCTACAAAAATCTTAGGAATATTTACTTCCGGAAAACTTTCACGTGGCATTGAAACATAGGCCGAAAATCCGGCTAATATTGCAATAATTATAATAAGGTAAACGGTCTTATTATTCGTAATAGACCAGGTAGAAAGCTTAAAATCTTTCAGTTTGGATCTTTTTTCAGTCATGATTAATACTTAAGTTTCCGTTAGTCACATGAAAGCCATTAAATTTCACCTCTTCCCCATCAATAATACTTCGCGCTCCTTGCGTTACAATTCTATCGGATCCATTAAGTCCATTTTTTACATACGTAATAGTGCCGTATGATTCCCCTTTTTCGATAAATACTTTTCGCGCAATAATCTTATCTCCCTTTTCTTCAATTATAAAAACATAATCGTTTCCTATGCCATCTTGTAAAATATTATCTGTTTCGATTAACAATGCGTTTTCTACAATTAGATCCTTGATTTTCACAGCACCAATTAAATTCGGCAAGAGGATGTTATCCTCAACCGGAAGGTCTATTGAAATTTTAAAAGTACGGTTTAAGGGTTCGATATAATTTCCCCGACTGGTTATTTTAGAAGTAAAGGTTTTTCCCAGATCAGAAAAGCTTACACTTACAAAATCCCCGACTTTTATTTTATTTAGATATGATTCAGGCACATCAACTTTAATGCTTGCATTTCCTAGGCTTATAAAACGGATCAAAGGCATTTGCGGTCCGGTTAATTCGCCTTCTTTAGGGAATATTTCATCTACAACCCCATCGAAAACCGCTCTAATCTTAGCTTTACCTTTTTGTGCTTTTGCAGTTCTTAACGCACTTTCGAGGTATTCTTTATTGTTTTTAGCCTTTTCATAATCCAATTGGGAACCGATATTTTCCTTCCGTAAATTTGATTGTTTTTCGAAAACATACTCCGCCAGTTTTAACTGGGTTTGCAATTCTTTAATCTGATTATCAATCATTTCATCATCCAACGTAACCATTAGCATTCCTTTCTTAACTTCCTGACCTTCCCTAACATGGATATTCTTTATTATTGCAGGTATTTCAGATGTAATCATAACATTTTTATCCGCCTCGACAACACCTTGAATTTCAATAAAATGTTCGAATGTGCCTTGCTTAACAGTATCGATCGTAACCAAAGCCGGTTCTGACACATGCCCTGTATCAATTTCAGATATCAGGTCCTCAATTGCAATCAATTCATTTTCCAAAGAATCGCGTTTGGCAATTAATTGGTCTAAATCCCCTTTGGGCACATTTGTACAGGAGCTAATTGTACCAACGATTAAGGGTACGATTAATATTGAATATAATATATGTTTGTTCATCTTTTAAATTGTTAGTTGTTAAGTAATTCGTCAATTCTGGTTTTGGCTTCGAATAGCTGAAGCGCAGATTGAATATAATTAAACTGATCGTCGATTAATTGGGCTTCAGCTTGTGTCACTTCAAAACTTGTTGCCATCCCTTCCTGGAATTTACGGTTGGTTTTATTCCTAATTTTTGTTGCAACTTCGACATTGCGTTTCGAAATATCGAAGGAGGCCAATGCCTGGTTAAAATTTGAATTGGCTACGGAGAGATCCAATTGAAGACCTGCCTCTAACTGTTCGCGTTGTACCAATGCTTTATCCGAAACAATTTTAGCTTTTTGCAAGGTGGCAGACCGTCGGAAACTGCTAAAAATAGGAACACTCATGGTTACTCCGAACATTGTTGCATCGTACCATACAGCTCCTTCCGAAAAATAATCAAACCGATCTTTGTATGAACTCCAGTTTTGGTTAAAAAACAGGTACATCGAAGGGACAAATTTCATTTTCTCTAATCTCACCTGCGTTTCCCTTACATCTACCCATGCGTTTGCAACTTTATACTGAATATTGTTTTTTATATCGTATGAATATCGGCCATTAATATCTATGCTGGCTTTTTCGATCAGTGATTCCATATTGTCGGTTAAGTTGATGGAATCCCTTAAAGAAATACCCAATTGAAATTTTAACATATTACGTGTAATTTCAACTTGCCGTTTTGCATTTCTTACTGCAATTTCAATTTTACCGAGATTTAATTCGAGTTGCTCTACATTTTGTTCTTCAACAAAACCATTTTCGTACATGGCTTTAGTTTCTGTTAATTGTTTCGATACTTCAGCGTAGTTATCAACTAACATCCTGTGGTTTTCGACAGCGACAATAGCCATATAATAGGCATCGGCAGTATTCTTTTTAACCTCAAAATCGGTTGCAAATTTTTGCTGTGAAACCAAATGATTGTAGATTCTTGCCCCTTTTAGTCCAACAATATATGACCCATCGAAAATCAATTGCGATGCGGATAAATTAGCTGAAATATTATGCTGGGTTCCAAATGCAATTTCAGTAAACTCTCCCGGATTTCCGCCAATAAACTCCGAAGGTATTAATTGAACCGGCAATTTTATATTGTTATTGTAGCTCGCATCACCGTCAATTTGCGGAAATCCCATCGCCATGGTTTCTTTTACCGTATATTCTGATTCAGTCACATCATAATCAGCTAATCTTGATTTATAACTGCTATCCAAAGCGAATGTTTGTGCCTGTTCTAGTGTTAAGCTATAGATATTTTGCCCTTCCCCGGTTATGGTGACAAAAACAGATACGATAAATGCAATAAGTTTAAACTTGGTTTTAAACATCTTTTTTGAATTTTGATTTTAAAAATGTCTGTCCTTTTTCGCTTGAGACCCCATGAATATGATATTTAAAAAACTCCATGTATAATTCTGAAAAAGAAAAGTTTTTTGGATTGATTAACCGTGCAGATATCAGGTTATACATTAAAGTCATATAAATACTTGTTACAATTTCAATATTCAAATCCATACGATATAAACCCTCTGATATTCCCTTCTCAATATTCTCATAAATGGTGCGCCCGATGCAATCTTTCTGATGATCTTCAAACAACAATAAGGCATCGGGATGAAACGCTTCCAATTCGACAAATAATGTGGGGTTCATATTGGTTAGCTGATTTATCACGAACTGTGAAATTTCATAGCTCTGTTCAATCGCGTTTAGCCCTTTCAGTGTTATTTTTTCTACTTCCTTACTGGTTCGTTCTAATTCATAACTCATGCAGGTACAAACGAGGTCATTCTTATCTTTAAAAAAATTATAAAGCGTTTTTTTCGAGATATGCTGCAAGGATGAAATATCACCCATGTTCAGGCTTTTAATCCCTCTTTTAGAAAACATATCGAGGGTCCTTTCAATAATTTCCTCTTTTTTTTCGTCCATTTTTTTAATTAATGGGGGCAAATGTAAAAACATTTTTAACAAAGGAAACGATTTTCGTTTATTTTGTTTCCGGTGGTTTTTTTCAGGGTTTAATGGTTTGATCAGAATTTTTACAGAAATAATTGATATGCTGCCAAAAAGATGTTTTTTTGCACTTTCAAATTTAATAACATGGACATTCGCGAATTATTGGCAACGGAAGCAACCGAACAAGAAGTAGAATTAAACGGTTGGGTAAGAACCTTTAGAAGCAACAGGTTTTTGGCTATCAATGATGGCTCTACGATAAATAATATACAAGGGGTTGTAGATTTTGAAAATACAGATGAGGCTATTTTAAAGAAACTGAATACTGGTGCGGCTATTAGCCTAAAAGGTAAGTTGGTGCCTTCGCAGGGAAGGGGACAGTCGGTAGAAATTGTCGTATCTGAAATAATTGTTTTGGGTGAAGCTGATGCTGACCAATATCCACTGCAACCTAAGCGTCACAGTCTTGAGTTTCTTAGGGAAAAAGCACATTTGCGTTTCCGCACCAATACTTTTGGTGCTGTATTTCGTTTGCGCCATGCGATGACATTTGCCATTCATCAATATTTTAACGATCGGGGATTTTTTAATATCCATACGCCAATTATCACAGGCTCTGATGCAGAAGGAGCCGGAGAAATGTTTCATGTTACTAATTTTGATTTAGATAACATCCCAAAAAAGGAGAATGGAGAAGTAAATTATGATGACGATTTTTTCGGAAAAGAGACCAATTTAACCGTATCAGGTCAGCTCGAAGCCGAATTGGCGGCTTTGGCATTGGGAAAGGTTTACACATTCGGGCCTACTTTTAGGGCTGAGAATTCGAACACTTCGCGCCACCTTTCCGAATTCTGGATGATCGAACCCGAAGTAGCCTTTAACGACCTGAACGACAATATGGACTTAACGGTTGATTTTCTGAAATATTTGTGCAAATACGCATTGGATAATAACCGGGAAGATATTGAGTTTTTAAATCAACGGGAGATTCAGGAAAACAAGTCGAAACCCATGGACCAGCGGCCCGAGCTTACATTGATTGAACGTCTGGAGTTTGTGATCAATAACGATTTCGAACGAATTACTTATACGGAGGCCATTGATGTTTTAAGACGATCGAAACCTTATAAGAAAAAACGTTTTAAGTACCCGGTCGAATGGGGAAAAGACCTGCAATCGGAGCACGAAAGATACCTTGTAGAAAAACATTTTAAGCGCCCGGTAATCATTTTTAATTACCCTGCTTCGTTCAAAGCTTTTTATATGAGATCGAACGATGATGGTAAAACCGTTGCTGCAATGGATGTTTTGTTTCCCGGAATCGGTGAAATTGTTGGAGGATCGCAAAGGGAAGAACGCTACGATGTGTTGATTCAAAAATGCAAAGATTTTAATATTCCCGAAGAGCACGTATGGTGGTACCTCGAAACCCGGAAATTCGGGACCTGCGAACACAGCGGATTCGGGTTGGGATTTGAACGGTTGATGATGTTTGTAAGCGGTATGGGCAACATCAGGGATGTGATTCCTTTCCCCAGGGCACCTAAGAATGCGGAGTTTTAATCGAGAATCTCATTGATTATCCTACTGATTTGATCCGATTTTACAACCACCATAAAATGGCTGCCATCCTGGATGATATAATCCGCATCGGATTTTAATAGCGGAAGAATTTTGTCTCTGGTGCCGCGAATACTTTTATGTGGAACTTCTTCTGTGTTTTTCCAGGTTAAAATAGCACGGATAGCCCACCTTAAAAATTGTGCATCCGTTTTCTCCATTACATTGTGCATTACCCGCTGATGGGCCTTTCCTTTTATACCAAACAGCTTATTAGTCAGTTTTACATTATTTTTTACCCATTCGAATGGAAACCAATAATACACCTTAATCATGTTTCCAAATTTATAGAGCCTGGGCATTTGTGCCGGCTTTGGTATGCTGGAAATAAGGATCAGGTGTTTTGGCTTTTTCACTTTAGCTATTTCTATCGAAATCATGCCGCCAAACGAAAGGCCCATTAGTGAAAAGGGCTCCGAATCATCAATTACTTCGGCTAATCGAAGGGCGTAGTCGGGGAGGGGTTCTTTCTTTTTAGCCTTGATCCATTTGATATAAACAAGCTCATATTCCCGTTTTATTTCCAGAAATTCAAAAGGGGTTTGATCAATCCCCAGTCCGCTGATGCAATACAGTTTCAAAACGGGTACAATTTACGGATATCTTTATTTCTACAACAGGTCCGTGGTGTGAAATTAATTTGTCTTCAGTATAAAAGCAGCAATAATCCAACTGCTGACTTTTAAACTATTTTTCCCGTATTAATTTCATTTTCCAATATAACAGTATTCAGGTTTTAATTGCCTGATGAGTTGGCAGATAGTTCGAAGAAATAAGATTAATTTCTGCAAATTGAAATTATACGGGTCGGTATAATACCGTTTGGTATAATTTGATGTAAATTGGTATTTTATTAAATCTTATCCAAATTAGTAATGAAAGATTTTAAAAAATATTACATTATTCCGGCTACTCCGGAACAAATTTACCTGGCACTGACCAACACTTTAACCATTCAGTTGTGGACTGGTGATCCGGCTGAAATGTCAACAGTACCAGGATCGGAGTTCTCGATGTGGAACGGAAATATTAGCGGTAAAAACCTTGAGTTTGAAGAAAACCGAAAAGTTGTTCAACAATGGTATTTCGATGGAGAGGATGAAGCTTCGATTGTGACCATTATTTTGCACCCACATAAAAAAGGAACATCGGTAGAATTGAGGCATACCAATATTCCCGATGAGGTATATGAGGAATTTGCAGAAGGCTGGAGCACGATGTATTTCGGACAATTGAAGGAGTTTTATAAGGATTAGTTAGAAGGCGGGATACAGGAGACCGAAGACCCAAGATGGGAGACCGAAGGCGACAGATGGAAGTTTAAACGCTTTAAGTGATAGTGTCTTATTTTACTATTGTACGTAGCTTCCCGCATTCACATGAATCGTTGTGCCCGTTGCATGATCTGCCAATCCGCTAGCCAATAATGTTACAATGGGTGCCAATTCCCCTGGTTGTGTAATGCTGTTCAATGCCAGTTCTTTAATAATATTCTCCTTTCCATATTTTTCGATATACTTACGGGACATGTCGCTTTCTATCCATCCCGGGGCAATAACAAAACTTACGATCCCATCTTTTCCGTAACCACGGGCAATGGTTTTGCCTAAGGCAACCACGCCGGCTTTTGAAGCCGCATAGGACATAAAATCGGGGCCATCACCCCGAAATGCTGCACGAGATGAAATATGGATCAATTGCCCTCCTCTTCCATGCTTTTTAAAATGTATAATGACCATTCTGCTTAGAATCCCAACAGCACGTAAATTAACGGCCATAGTCCGGTCCCACTTTTCAATCCAGTCTGTATCAGAAATAGGTGAGTATTCAAATATTCCGGCATTGTTTATCAACACATCAATTCTCCCGAAAGAGGCAACAACATCGTTAAACAATTTTTCGCAATCATTCGGATTTTCCAGATCTGCGCCAAAAGCTGTAGAACCATTCCCGAAATGATCAGCTAATTGCCTTGCTTTTTCACCGTTTCTGTTGTAATGTACAGCTATTCGAGCGCCCGATTCTGCCAGGTTTTTGGCAATTCCTTCGCCAATTCCCCTGCTACTGCCTGTAACTAAAATAGTCTTACCTTTTAAATCTATTTTCATAAGTGTTCTGATTTCTATTGAAGACATAAAATTAGTTTAGTTTTTTTATCTTTAAAATCTATAAAAATCAATAATGCCTGAAACAAACTTCGAACGAAATGTTTTATTTTTTGCTGGAGTTATCGTGCCTGAAATCGAAAGTAGTACTGCATTGCAACAACCTTTTATGGTAAATTTTAAGCAACTAATGAGCGGCATTGAACCGGATTCTTTTACAAAGATTAATCTGTTGGTTAAAGTGATTGGTATGTTGAGCTGGATTTATAATCTAGAATCGTTTCAAAAATTAAGCATCCAAAAAAAAGAGCACTTTATCGGTCAACTTTATCGTTTTCCTATTTCGAAAATTGTAGGTGGCCTTACCGGCTTAAAATCGCTGGTGTTTATTGCATATTACGGAATTCCGACTGTATGGGAAGAAATCCATTACCAAGGTCCAATTATATCAAAGAGAGAGCAAAATGGTTAAAAAGTACGATATTATTATTGTGGGCTCGGGCGTAGGCGGTGGCACAGCAGCGGATTATCTAACCCGAAAAAATCCGGATTTGACAATTGCCATTATCGAAGCAGGTCCTTTTATTACAAAGGAGTTCTTTAATCAGAAGGAGATTGATATGACCGCTTTATATTTTAATCGCGGAGCTGTATTTTCAAAAAACCTGGAAATTGGAGTTGCTGCCGGAAAAACATTGGGAGGGAGTTCTGCGGTTTACACCGGTGTATCGTTTCGCCCCCCTGCCGATGTGATGGAAAACTGGCGTAAATCTTATGGTCTTGGTTTTTTAAGCGATGATTATGTCAATCAATCGCTTGATGAAATAGAAAAAGAAATAAATGTGCACGAGCTACCCGAAAGCTGGGACAACGACAACAATAAGCTGTTTAAAAAGGGAGCTGAAGCACTTGGTATTCCTGTAAAGCGATTAAAAATTAATACTAAAGATTGCCAACAGCAAGGGTTTTGTAACCTCGGGTGTACATCAGGTGCAAAGCAAGGTACATTGGAAGTTCAATTGCCTAAAGTGATTAAGCGGGGAGTTGAAATAATTTGCAATGCTACGGTTACAACTGTTGAAGAAAACCATGTAAATATTATAGTAAAAGAAGCGCCGAAAGGGACAGGTCAGAACCGGTTACCGGTGGGAAATTACCGATTAAAAAGCAAGGTAATTATTTTGGCTGCCGGAGTGTTAAACACCCCAGCTATATTATTAAGATCGGAGCGAAAACTCAAATTAAAGAATAAGAATATTGGTCGTTACATTACCCTTCACCCGGTGTTTAATGTAAATGGTGTTTATAAAGAGCATATAAAAAACTATCGCGGTTTTCCGAAAACATGGTACACCGATCATTTTTCAGATTCAGAAGGATTTTATCTGGAGACTTCGTTTTATTTTCCGGGGGTTACGGCAAAAAATAATCCGGGATATGGAGAAATACACAGTGATTTGATGCGCGATTACCACAAAATGATGTCGATTTTGATCCTTGTGCATGATAAAGCGGAGCACCATAACCGTATAAACATTGATAAAAAAGGGAATACGGTTATTGACTATAAAGTCAGTACCAAAACAAGGGTTGCTTTACTAAAAGCATTACGTGAAGCCACCCGTATTTTTTTCGCTGCCGGTTGCGTAAAAGCATTGGTTCCGGGTAGTGCTAAAATACCATTAACCCCATCGGATGTATTGGAACTTGAAGACCTGATTACGGATAAAATCCTTTATTTTTCAAAAACTCCCTTATCGAGTGCACACCCACAGGGTGGAGCCAGAATGGGAAGCGATCTTGAAAATTCCGTATGTGATTTAAAAGGTAAAGTTTATGGGACAAATTCGATTTACGTTGCTGATGCGTCTCTTTTTCCGACTTCGGTTAAAGTAAACCCTTACGAAACGGTAATGCTGTTGGCAAAGTGGGTGGCGGAAGGGATTAATGCTACGGTGCGATAATGAATTAATGCTACAATATTTAAGAGTTTTTGTGTTGTTTTTCCTTCATCCAGTTCCCCGAATCGAGTATTTTTTAATTACTTAAATATTGGACTCAGGTAATGATTTACGAAACAACAATTTTCTTTGTTGGTATTCCAATTTCATACAAAAATTCAGGTGCAAAATCAGCTCCGTTTTCCCATTCAATGGTATTAAGATTAATTGAAAAGGATTTAAAGTATTTTTTATCCTTTAGCGGTAAAAAAATTGCTCCTTCCAAATGTTCCTGTAAATCAACTATTTTGGTGATCCCATCAGAAAATCCCAACAATATCTTATAGTTATTCAGGTACTTTGCATTAATTATTTCCAAAAACATAGCTGGTCATTTTAAGGGTTCAATTTTATTTATAGGATCACCATTTTGCGCCAAATTCCAATCCGTCAATAATTCTGCACGGTGCATTTCCAACCAATCAAAAATCATCTTAAGTGCTCGATTTGGCATTTCTCCTTTTACGATTCCTTCACTAATTGTAACAATAACTTTATATTCACCATACCATACATGAAAGTGCGGTGGATTATGGTCTTTAAAATTCATAAAAACAATCAATCCATAAAATCTTGAAATTTCAGGCATAAAAACCACATTATTATTAATATTGCTTTTCAAATATACAAAATTCAAAAAAAAATATTTGACCATAGAAGATACTTTTCCAAAAACCACCTTCAGGAAAAGACTTAAACGAATAAAACTAGAACTCCATCACCATGATCAAACTAAAAAAAATAACCCTTTCTGATGGTGGCGTCCATCTGATTGTAAAGGCTTTTGTCGATAAAAAACCGATTCGCATGGTTTTGGATACGGGCGCTTCCCATACAGTCATAGACGTGACTTGGGCTAAAGAAAACCTACCCGAAAAAGAAATAAAAGCAGTTGAAGACCCGGCTTATGGAATTGGCTCTTCGGTGGAAGTACATAAAGCAGAGGTTTCTTCTTTTAAAATAGGAAAATTAAACCTCGAAAACCGGCTGGTGGCCCTAATCGATTTTGATCCGATAAATACGGTGTACGATCGGGAAGGGTTGGAAGAAGTCAAGGGGATTTTAGGTGGGGATGTATTGGCGGAATATGATGCTGTGATTGATTATGGGAAGAATAGTTTAAAGCTTAAAAAAGAACCTTAAATCGAATATTTAAAAGCGAAGACCAAAGCCAGAAGGCTGAAGATTGCATCTATAATGTAAGAACTTAATAAATCTTGAATATCAGTTTTTAATAAGCAAAGTATCCTAACCGTCACCTCACTAAGTTCATCTTTCGGGTAATTGTAAAACCATCGGCTGTAAGAGTTAGGAAATACAATCCGGAAGGCAGTCCCATGGCATCGAAACCAATCTCGTTATGCCCTGCATCCACTAATTCATTTTCAATAAGTGTTGCAACTTTTCGGCCCGATAAATTAAAAACTTCTAAAGTTGCTTTAGTTGAATTATTCATCTCAAATGAAATTGTTGTTGATAAATCAAATGGATTAGGGGAATTTTTAAAATTGACAACTTGTTCTGAAACGCCATTTACTGTTTCAATACTGGTAATATTATCAAATGAAACAAAATCAACTAATGCGTTGCTTCCAATTACACCACCACCATCAAGGTTCGAAACATTTAAAAATAGTTGTGCAATATTAGGTGTTTCATCAGTTGAGTAGGATATGGGCACCGAAAACTCTGTCCAGGTAGATGGTGAAGTGGCTGATAATTGTGCCTGGCCAACTCCGATAGGGACGCCATTAAGGTTCATTAATACCTGCACATTTAAAGATTCATTCCCATTTGGATTGAACCTGTAATAGCCTTTAAAACTTCCATATCTCTCAGAAACATTAGTTCCTGGGGAAGTTTCGCCTATCCACAAAAAAGGAATTATTACACCTTCACCACCATCGCTTAAAACCTGCATCGAAACAGAAGAATTGCCATCAAAAGCGGTCGCTGATTTTAGGATTGCAACCCCAAACCAACCTTCGGGTATACCATTAGCCCAATCTTCAAAACTGTGGTTAGGTATTTCCTGGGCAAAGCCCTGTGAATACATTAAGATGCCAAATACAACAAAAGACTTCAATAAAAATCTCATAATAAAATATTTTAGATTAAATAATTTTGTGGACTAACCCCTTGTTTTTAGATTACTAATATAATAAAATCAAGAATACTTATTTGTTGGACAGCTCGCAATAAGATAAAAACCCTATTTTAAGCCGGTATACAATTAGTCAATAAACCTTTTCTGAATTGCTTCCGAAGGCATTTCACATTCCTTTTTACCAAACCATTTATAGCGCCTTTTGGCAAACCAATCGTAAATACCGTTCCTTAACTTTACTGGAACCCAAAAGAAGAAGCTGATAATTGGAAAAGGAAATTTTAAATAACGCGTTATTCGTAAAGCAGCTTCCGATTTTCCAAAAAGCTGGTCGTTTTCTAAATATAGAAGTCCGTCAAAATCAGCAGGAACATTAAAATCCTTCCTGATTTTTTTGCCGGTTTCCGATTGCAAATGCGTGAAATAACAAAATTCGAAACTCTCGTGTTTTATAATATAATTTACAGAGGCATCACAAAAATTGCACTCGCCATCGTAAATCACTATAATATTTTCAAAATAGTTGTCCATTCAGCTAATCTTTTACGAATTTTATTTGTTTCTGCTTATCGTTTGATGTTATTTGAACAATGTAAATTCCGGCAGGCAAGTGGCTCACATCAATTTGTTGGTTTCCAATCAATTGTTCTTGTTTTAATACCACCTGGCCAGTCAGGTTAATGACTCTAAAATCATAAGAAAACTCAAAATCGGTTGTTATATTAAGTTTTTCGGATGCTGGATTAGGAAAAAGGCGGATTGAATTGTTGAAATATTCACCGTCACTGATGGCATCGGGATTTAAGGTTTTATAAAATCCCATTCCACCGCGGAGGTTACCAACAATCATTTCCAGACCTGGAGAATCGCTTATATCACCCATTGTCACACCGGTTCGCTTTCCCTCATAAAAGGGTAAAATATTTTCGTTAACCAGGTTAAAATTCCCATTCAAATTATTTTCAAGTGGAAAATAATGCAAGACATCGCCCAACTCAGAACCTAAAAACAATTGGTAACCTTCATCAGTATCAATAATAAATGGTATGGCAAACCCTTCGTTTAAATCACCCGGAAGGTCAATGCCTCCAAAGGATTCTGAAATTAGTGTAAATTCATAATCAGTTAGAGAACCAGTATTTTGATAATAATTTAAATTTCCATTACGTTCACCAATAACAAGGTCTGTAGTTCCATTTCGGTCTATGTCGACTAAAAATGGTGTTGCGAACTGACCTACATCAATTACTTCACCATTTACATCAGTAATCCCGGGCTGGGTTAATACAAAAACCGCAGTATTACCGACACCTGCAGTATTTTCAAAATAATGAAGCTGACCAGTTAAATCACCAATTATCAGATCCATATCACCATCATTATCCAAATCACCAAAAGTGGGGTATAAAGCAAGCCCTAAGCCCAAAGAACTTAAGCCCAGGTAATCGTCATCGATCAGTTCGAAAACCGGGTTGGAAATGCTTCCTATATTTTCGAACAGCGCCATTTTCGATTGCTGTTCGCTGTTATTGTTATAAAACGATTTGTTGGCGATAATCAAATCCATTTTATTATCGACATTATAGTCGAATAATACCGGTAGGGCATTACTTCCGCGGTCAATCATATCACTTTGCATAAAATCCGATTGTTGAAATTCAAAAACAGGTAAGGAATTGGCACCTTCGTTTTTATACAACCAAATTGAAGCAAAATTATTTGATGTATTGGGCGCATTTGGCGAGATAACTAAATCTTTAACATTGTCTCCATTTATATCGGCTAAATACGGAGAAGGAAAAGTAACGATATCAACAGCAACCGAATTGGTTGGAAAATTGGGAAATTTTTCAATCATGATTCCCGACTGGGTTGTGCCTCCATTTATAAGGGCGATTAAATTGGTTCCGGTAATATCCCCGATCAATAAGTCCTTAACATTATCACCGTTCAGATCGAGACCTAATACGGTAGAACCAACATGAAGAATTGCATCGTTTCCTCCGCTGGATTTAGGATTAATAACATTGGTAAAACAGGTGTCGAACAAAGAAATAGCATTATCTAAACTACTTTCTTTAAAATACCCCCAACAGGCATTTTTTAATTCATATTCAAAATGCTCATTATCCCCGTTGTTTTCCTGCGACTGGTTTTCATGATATTCCAGTTCCGAACCATTTATTGAGAATGTAAGGATGTCGATATCCCCGTCCCCATCTATATCTATAAAACTCGGAATGTCGGCAATGTTTACAAAAAGCGGAAAATCAGCAGGGCCGGTTTCCCATTCAGCATGAGAAAAAAGCAATTCGGTAATGAGTTCAAACGCAGGATTATTTGCTGTACCAATATTTTTATAAACCGCAATTCCACCACCGGGTATCGTGTTGCTATGTGTAAACAAGTCAGCTTTCCCATCGAGGTTATAATCCTCTAAAATCGCCCATCCATTCAGTTCCGGAAAATTTTCAAGCATATCAAAAACGGGAGTATAAACTACCTCACCATCCAAAATTGTTGTTAAAAACAATAAAGGGACATCGCCCGAACGGTCGAACACAAATAAATCCTGGATGCCGTCCATATTTATATCGATATTCGAAAATTGCGGATTGTTCAACCCTCCAGTCCAGGCCAGGTTGAGATTGGAACCGTCAAGAATAACCTCAACATTGTCGGACCGCTCGAAATTAAACTGTGCAGCCAGCAATCCAGGAACAAGTATGATTACAAATAGGATATGTTTCATGAATTAAAAATCTTGTAATTAATTGAATTTAAAGCAAAAAAAATAGTTATAAAACCGTAAAGCTAAGTGTACTGAGCATATCATGGTTGTTTCACTATGGCATAATTATAAAGTGATAAACATAGCGTTTTTGGTTGTAATTAACAGCAACAAAGTAATTTCCAGATGCCCAGCCTGAAACATCTATTGTTATTCTATTTTGGTTTTCTACCGTCTCGGAATAAACATGCTGTCCGATTGAATTAAAAATCGACACTTCATAATTATCTGAATTAATGACTACAATATTTAACATTTCTGAAACGGGGTTCGGAAAAACAAGCACTTCAGGATCGTTTTCACCCGGGTTATCCGGACCATCTTTGGTGCCTTTAAAAAACCCTATACCACCCCGATAATTACTAATTATCAAATCAGGCAAGCCGTCGTTGTTGATATCTGCACGGGCAGCTGCAGTTCTCATCCCATCCCTTATTCCGGAAGCCGGTCCTGTAAATTCTTCAAAATGGCCGTCCATGTTATTTAATATAGATTTATAATAGGTTATATCACCTTTTTCTGATCCCAATAATAAACGCATTTGTCCATTTTCAACATAAAACAATGGAGCAGAATTACCTGTATTTAATAAATACCCGGGCGATTGCACATGGCCTAAAGAATCTGTTCTCCAGGTATATTCGGCAGAAGATGAATTGCCGGTGTTTTCATAATAAACGATATAACCGCCCCTATTTCCTATAACAAGGTCCTTCAGGTTATCTAAATTTAAATCAACCGCCTGGGGTTTTGCCAATTGCCCTACATCTATGGTGGTTCCGTTGTTATCCTTTAGTTCGATTGCATTGCCCGAAAAATCAAAGGGTTGTCCGGCGTTGGCACTGTTAAGGATATAATAAATATTACCGCTTAAGTTGCCCAACAATAAATCAGGGGCATTATCACCATTTAAATCGGCAAAAGCCGGATACAATGCCTGACCAATATCTTGCTGCGAAACCGAAAAATAATCATGCGTTATATATTCAAACTTTGGGGATTCAGAGGTCCCGGTATTTTTATAAAAAGCAATGGAAGAGGTTTGAATACTATCGATGGTCCGTTTTCGGTTTCCGATCAATAAATCGGTCAACCCATCCTGATCAACATCAAAAAGCAAAGGATAGGCCCCTTCACCTACATCTATCATTTTATCTTGCAAAAAAGAATTTGTTTGAAATTCGAAAACCGGATTGTCATTTTCGCCCGAATTTAAATACATTTTCGCCGAATTTACGTTGTTGGATTCGAACTGCGCATTGGGTGCAACGATTAAGTCCTTTACCTGGTCGTTGTTTACATCTTCATAGAATGATGCCGGAAAAGTATTGATGCCACCGGGATTAATACTGTCGGGAAATAAATAATTAACCTCAATAATAGAATCGAGTCCTGCATCGATAGATGGTCCACCATTAATCATCGCAGTTAACCTGTCAAATCCAATATCACCCATCACGATATCGAGGTTTGTATCGCCATTTAAATCGATCATTAAAACTGTGGAGCCGGTATGCAAAACACCTTCGTCTATCATAATGCGTTCGGGGTCAGCTATATTAGAGCAGTCCTGCCCAAGTAAAACGGTATCTTCTTGTTCACCAAAATAACCCCAACACCGGTTTTTCAATTCAAAATCGAAATCACAGCCACCCCCATTTTCAATGCTGAAATTTTTATAAAATTCGAGCTGAAACCCATTAAAAATAAAAGTAAAAATGTCGAGGTCCCCATCATGGTCATAATCGATGATAGCGGGTATGTCAATTCTGCTGATAAAAATATTGGTTGTTATACTATTTGATCCAAAATCGAAAAAAGCAGTGAGCAATGTGTCAGAAAGTGAAAACCATTCGTTTCCTACCTGCCCTTTGTTTTTATACACCTTAGCCCCTCCACCAAAATTCGAATAGGTAAAAATATCCGGATATCCATCGCAATTAAAATCCCTTAATAACACCCAGTCAGATAAATCAGGGAAATAATCAGCATATTTAGCTTCATACGAAAACGCCTGATCACCCTCTTTTCCATGCTGTAATAGCGGAATAATCACATTCCCACTCTTATCGAAAATAAACAAGTCCTGCACATTATCATTATCAAAATCAATGGAAGAAAATTGAGGGTTATTCAATCCACCTGCCCAGGCCAGTGAAAGCGTTTTATTGCCGCTTAATACCGGAATGGACTGATCCCTGACCAGATAAGGTTGGGCAAAAACCCAATTGCCTAATAACACTAAAATGATAAAGATCCAACTTTTACGAATCATTTCAACTTTAAATTTTGGCTAAAATAACAAGCATTTATATTTAAATATGTGTCTTGGCAAACAAAGGGAAAATTTATTATAAAAATGTCTAAAATACAGTCAAATATTAATGATAAACCACATCTTAAAACCAAGCATTTTTTTTATTGGGTATATTGCTTCGAAATTCTATATTTGCGCCGCCTAAAATATTAGGTTAACTAGTTAATAATTCAATACATAAAAGAGATGCAGAATAGAGGTGCGATTATATTATTCACCGTTTTGTTGGCGCTGGCAAGTCTTTATCAATTGTCGTTTTCATTTTTTATCACAAAGATTGAACGTCAAGCAGATGAAGTGGCCAGTGAAAAACTGGATTCAGTGTTACAGGTTACCCCCAATCTTAAATTGGCGCAAACCGACTCGATTGAGGCTTTGTATGCCGCAAAATTCCTGAAGGACCACGCCAACGAAAAAGTATATCCATTGCTTGGGTTTACTTACCAGGAGTGTAAAGAAAAAGGAATGAACCTGGGGCTTGACCTCGCAGGAGGGATGAGTGTTGTCCTGGAAGTTTCAATTCCTGAATTGGTTCAGAATTTAAGTGCAAATTCAAAAAATGCTGCATTTGCCGGCACAATGAAAAAATCACGGGCTATGATGAAAGAGAGTAAGGATGATTTTATCACCTTATTTGAACGTGCCTGGAATGAGGATCATTCCGATCTTGAACTATGGAAGATTTTCCATAACAGGGACAATAAAGAAAAATTCCCTCAAAATATCTCAAATGAGGAAGTAATTGAAATATTGCGTAGCGAAGCTGAAGTTGCCATTGATAATACCGAAAAGATTATCCGAACACGTATCGATAAGTTTGGTGTTGCCCAACCCAACATTCAAAAACAGGAATATTCGGGAAGGATTTTGATTGAATTACCGGGGGTTAAAGATAAGGACCGGGTAAGAAAACAATTAAAAAGCACGGCGAATCTCGAGTTTTGGCTGACTTCAGAAGGAAAAGACATTCTGCCATTTCTACAGGAAGCCAACCAGGCGCTTTCCACAAAGTATTTTCCAGATGCTTACAACGATACGCTTGATGTAGATAAATCAGATGATATAAGCGGGCTATTAAGCGATTCAACCGAAATTGCTGCAAACGCCGATAGCCTTGATAGCGACGAAGACCTTGCAACCTTGTTAGGTGAAAATGACACTACTGATATTACATTAGGAGGCGATCAGAATGAGTTCGACAGGGAGTCATACCGCGAAAAGAACCCCTTGTTTAATGTACTTAACCCCTCGGTTTATCAGGACCCGGGTACAGGTGCTGTACAATATCTGCCCGGACCGGTTGTTGGTTCGGCATTGGTTTCTGATACTGCAGAAGTAAACCGGTTTTTAAGGGATCCTATTGTAAAATCAAAATTGCCATCAACAACAAAACTTTTTTGGTCGGCAAAGCCGCGGGTAGTTGGAGAAGCCAATGTACTTGATCTATATTCGATTTTAATTAACAACCGTGAAGAAAAAGCTGCACTGGACGGAAGTGTGATTGTTGATGCCCGGCAGGATTATGATGCAACCGGACGCGTTGAGGTTAGTATGCAAATGAATGCAGACGGGGCCCGGATTTGGAAAAAGCTTACTGGTGAACATATCAACGAAGCCATTGCTATAGTATTAGATGATTATGTGTATTCTGCACCAAATGTAATTGGCGAAATTCCAAGTGGAAGGTCGAGTATATCGATGGGCAGTGGGAGCAGTACAGATCAGTTACGCGATGCCAAAGATTTAGCAACCCTATTAAAAGCAGGTGCATTACCGGCACGGGCAAATATTGTTGAAGAATCGATAGTTGGGCCTTCGTTGGGGCAGGAAAACATAAACGATGGTTTAATGTCCTTTGCGATTGCACTTGTGATTATCCTGTTTTATATGGTTTTTTATTACAACGGGGCTGGGTTTGTTTCCGATATTGCTTTAGTTGCGAACCTGTTTTTTCTGATGGGGGCATTGGCTTCGTTACAGGCTGCCCTTACATTACCGGGTATTGCGGGTATTATTCTTACCATTGGTATGGCGGTTGATGCCAACGTGCTGATATTCGAACGGGTAAGGGAAGAACTAAGAGCGGGCAGAAGTATGAATGCAGCGTTGAAATCGGGTTATCAAAAAGCATATTCAGCGATTATAGATGCAAACATAACTACATTGTTAACAGCTATAATCCTTTTGGTGTTTGGGTCTGGTCCAATAAAAGGATTTGCAACCACACTGATCATCGGTATTTTTACTTCGCTTTTTTCAGCGATATTTATAACAAGAATGATTTTCACAACACGTTTGGCAAAAGGGAAGATGATCACTTTCACGCGGAAGATTACTGCCAATGTATTTATTAATACGAATATTCAATTTCTGTCAAAAAGAAAAATTGCTTACTTGTTCTCTACAATACTAATCGTTATCAGCATTATTTCGATGACCACCAAAGGCTTAAACTATGGCGTAGATTTTACTGGTGGACGGACCTATGTTGTGGCTTTTTCAGAAAAAGTTGATATAGAAGCTTTAAAAACAGATCTCGGACAAATGTTTGTGGATGATAAAGGCAATTCAATGCCTCCTGAAGTTAAGCAATTTGGTAGTTCAAACCAGGTTAAAATCACCACTAAATATTTAATCGACGATTCTATTGAAAATTCTGATGAGATGGTTGAAGCGGCCCTGCGAAAAGGATTGAATATGATAGGTGATAATTACACCATTCGTGAATCGCGAAAAGTTGACCCGACAATTACAAATGATTTTAAATATGAATCGCTAATGGCTGTGGCATTTGCTATGCTGGTTGTATTCCTGTACATTTTGTTCAGGTTTGCAAAATGGCAATACGGAGCCGGTGCAATTGTTGCGGTTTTTCACGATGTGATAATTACACTGGGGATATTTTCAGTATTTTATGGAATCCTTCCGTTTAACCTCGAATTAGACCAGGCTTTTATTGCGGCAATATTAACCGTTGTTGGTTATTCAATTAACGATACGGTTGTTGTTTTCGACAGAATAAGGGAATACTTAGGTCTGTATAAACGCAAATCCTTGCCCCAGGTTGTAGATGAAGCGCTGAACAGCACTTTGAGCCGTACAATTAATACGTCGTTATCTACATTTGTGGTGTTATTGGCAATCTTTGTATTTGGTGGAACTGCTATTCGCGGATTTGTATTTGCTATGATGATTGGAGTAGTGGTAGGAACATATTCGTCCTTGTTTATTGCATCGCCATTGATGGTTGATTTCACAAAAAACAAAGGCCCCCAGAAAGAAGGTTAAGAATATTTATAAATATTAATAACCTGAATTCGACTAATAATAATCTCACAGCCAGAAAAATACGATATTACTATCCTGCAAATTTGTCCAAAAGCCATGTAAACAGCAATCTTTGAACAATAAAAGGCTCGAATTAACCCGTTAGTACTTCGCTTTTATTGTCCAAATCTCACTATTTACACGACTTCTGAGAAATCACTATTAGTCGAACTCAGGTTAATAAAAAAAGCTGTTCGAATGCAAACAGCTTTTTTTATTGCAATTTTATCCTCATCTATTAAAGGCTTTATTATTTTTGTTTAAATTAAGATTATGCTTTTTCTTTTTCTAAATGATATAAGTACCGGGGAAATTTTAATTATCCTGGTATTTATCCTAATGTTTTTTGGTTCCAAAAGCATTCCAAATATGGCAAAAACCTTCGGGAAAACCTTACGACAAATCCGGGATGCGACCGATGATATAAAAAGGGATATTAGAAACAGTACTTCTGAAATCGAAAAAGAGTTTAAAGGAATTCAGGATGACGTAAAAAAAAGCACTAAATCGGTAACGGACAGTTTTGAACAACAAGCCAGGAAATTGGAGGACGTTAGTAAAAAGTTTAAATCAACGCTTGAACCGTCGGATAAAGAAACAATAAGCAATAAGCGGCGGCCCATCACCGAAAAATTCGCATCAGAAGAAGAAATAATTTCTTCGGACGATATAGAGGAAGAAAAAACGGAAGTGGAAACCAGCGAAGTTGAGGATACAAATGATAAAGGGGTATCAAAAGAGGAAACCAGTTCAAGCTATGCCGGGCAAGTCGCTAATAATAAAAAGAAATCCGACGCAAAAAAGGCGGATGAATCATCGATTGATCCCGAGAATTCTAATGTTGATCCGGCAGATGCCCACAAAATAAATAAAGCCCCGGAAGCCTGATGAACCTGTTTTTACTACTTGGTGGGCTCGCGCTATTGTTTATTGCCGGCGAATTATTGGTAAGTGGATCGGTAAAAGTCGCTTATCGGTTTAAAATTTCGAAGTTGGTTGTTGGTTTAACTGTGGTGTCGTTAGGCACATCGGCTCCTGAATTATTTGTAAGTATTATTGCTGCATTAAAAGGGCACCCTGATATTTCAGTTGGAAATGTTGTGGGTTCCAACATTGCAAATATCGGATTGGTTATCGCTATAACAGTAATATTTTTCCCCATAATTATCAATAAAAAAATAGTTAAGGTCGATTATCCTGTAATGTTGACAGCGACTGCGATTTTTTACTTCATTTTTTTATATGGTGAAGCCAACCGCTATGTAGGTGTTGGCTTATTATTAATTCTGGCGGTCTATTTAATTAGGATTATCCGAAAATCGAGAGTAGAAACAAAAGCCAACGATGATGTGATACCTATATCAAAAAAAAAGTTTTACTATGCTATTGTATCTATTTTAATTGGTATTACGGGGTTATATTTTGGCTCAGGATGGTTTTTGGAAGGAGCTACCGGTTTGGCAAAAAGCTATGGTTTAAGCGACCATGTTATTGGGGTTACTATTGTTGCATTTGGCACATCGGTGCCTGAGTTGGCTACTTCTTTTATGGCTGCTTATCGTAAGCATGGCGATATTGCAATTGGTAATATCTTGGGCTCTAACGTTTTTAATATCCATGCCGTAATCGGAAGTACCGCGCTAGTGCAAAACATCACCTTTTCTGAATCGCTCTCCAGGGATATATATTGGATGATTGGATTTGCCCTATTGCTTGCACCTGCGTTTTATATTCAACGTAAACTCAACTGGCCTTTTGGTATGGTCGCATTGGTCGGATACTGTTTTTACATTTATTCCTCACTTTTTGGTTAACCAACTGAAAACTGATATTTGTCACTTTTTAATATTACCCCATTGTTTTTAGGGGGGGGTGTTGATAAAAAGTTAATAAATAATTGGCATACCCCCCTGTTCTATCTGCTATATTTGCCAAAAAATAAATTTATTATGGCTTCTATCAGAAATAATGCATTATTGGATGTGTGGCATCGAAAACCCAACCACGTAAAAACCCCTGCAGATAAAATTTCAGATTATTTTGGAGAACAGGTATTCGGGCATAAAGAAATGCGCCAATACCTTACCGAAAGCGCATTTAAAAGCGTACAAGATGCGATTATCGAAGGAAAACGGATCGATCGCAAAATTGCCGATCAGGTTGCATCTTCAATGCGCGATTGGGCACTTACAAAGGGCACAACACATTATACACACTGGTTTCAACCTCTTACCGGCTCAACTGCCGAAAAGCACGATTCATTTTTCGAACCAATTGGAAATGGCGATTCTATAGAAAAATTCGACGGGAGTTTACTTGTTCAACAAGAACCGGATGCGAGTTCTTTTCCGAGCGGCGGAATCAGGAATACTTTTGAGGCAAGGGGTTACACGATATGGGACCCCACATCACCGGCATTTATCATCGATAAAACGTTGTGTATTCCTACTATTTTTATCGCTTATACCGGCGAATCGCTCGATAATAAAACACCGCTGCTAAAAGCATTGCATCAAATTGATATGGCTGCAACAGCCGTGTGTAAATATTTTGATAGGGATGTGAAAAGAGTGATTTGTACCTTGGGTTGGGAACAAGAGTACTTTTTAGTTGATAAAGCACTTTATTATGCCCGGCCCGATTTGGTACTTACAGGAAGGGCTCTGATCGGCCATTCACCGGCAAAAGGTCAACAATTAGACGATCATTACTTCGGATCAATACCCGAAAGGATCCAGGCTTTTATGCGCGATTTTGAAACGGAGTCGTTTCGATTGGGAATTCCTTTAAAAACACGCCATAACGAAGTAGCACCTAACCAGTTTGAGGTTGCGCCCCTGTATGAAGAAGCCAATTTGGCCAACGACCATAACTTGTTGTTAATGGACCTGCTGGAAAAAATTGCCCGGCGGCACAATTTCAGGATTTTATTGCATGAAAAACCTTTTGCATCATTAAACGGGAGCGGAAAGCACAACAATTGGTCGCTCGCAACAAATACAGGAGTTAATTTGTTGAGTCCCGGCAAAAACCCAAAATCCAACCTCCAGTTTTTAACGTTCTTTATTAATACCATTAAGGCCATTTATGATTATGCCGACATATTGCGGGCTGCTATTGCTTCGGCAGGAAACGATCACAGGTTAGGTGCCAATGAAGCTCCACCAGCCATTATTTCTGTTTTTATAGGTTCTCAATTGACAAAATTGCTCGACGATCTAGAGAAAAACATTAAAGCAGGAAAAATGACACCTGAACAAAAAACAGCCCTTAAAATGGAAATTGGAAAAATCCCTGAGGTAATGCTCGATAATACCGACCGTAACCGGACATCGCCATTCGCGTTTACCGGTAATAAATTTGAGTTCAGGGCAGTGGGCTCTACCGCTAATTGCGGTGTTCCGATGATGGCTTTAAACACCATGGTTGCACGGCAATTGGTCGATTTTAAAATTAATGTTGATGCACGTATAGATAAAGGGTTGAAAAAAGATGAGGCCATTTTAATCGAACTTCAGAAACTGATAAAAGAGTCGAAAAAAATAAGGTTCGAAGGCAATGGATATGGCGAAGCCTGGTTAAAAGAAGCTAAAAAACGCGGTTTGTCCAACTTTACTACATCGTTAGAAGCAATCGAAGTTTATAAACAGAAAAAGGTCATTAATCTGTTTGACGAGATGAATGTTCTTTCGCCAAGGGAACTTGATTCACGCTACGAAATAGAGCTCGAAAAATTGGTGATGAAATTGCAGATCGAAGGCCGTGTTTTAGGCGATTTGGTCAGGAATCATATTATTCCAACGGCATTCAATTATCAAAATAAGTTAATAGAAAATGTAGTAGGGTTAAAAGCTATTTTTGGTCGGCAGGGAGATAAAATCAGCCGTTCGCAAAAAGAATTGATTAAAAAAATTGCTTTGCATGTTGACACATTGCAAGAGTTAATCGAAAAAATGGTTGATGGTAGAAGAAAAGCCAATAAAATTGAAGATGCAAAGAAAAGGGCTACCGCTTACACCAGAAATGTGAAAGTTTATTTTGATGATATTCGCTATCATGCCAATAAGTTGGAGATAATGATTGATGATGAAATATGGCCATTGCCAAAATTACGGGAAATACTTTTTACGCGGTAGTTCGTTTATTACACGTCGAAGCCAAAATGCCTATCAAATAAAATTTAATACGCGAATGTAGTATTAGAAAAAAGCAATTGTTATTTTTAAGCCAAAATCAGCTATCATGCATTTTGAGTTAACTAAGGACATATTAGACGATCTGAAAGAGTATATCGTTAATGGTCAGGACTCTAAAATTGTAGGTTTTTTAAGTGATCTGCACCCTGCTGATATTTCAGAATTGCTCGATGAAGTTAAAATGAGCGAGGCCATTTACCTCTACAAACTGCTCGACGACCAAAAGGCAGCCGATGTGTTGGTAGAACTGGAAGATGATGTCAGGGAAAAACTCCTGGAATCGTTAACTTCTAAGGAAATTGCCGAAATTGTTACCGACAAAATCGAATCTGATGATGCTGCCGATGTAATTGCTGAATTACCCTCTGATAAAAAGTCGGAAGTAATTTCACTCATTGATGATGAAGAGCAAGTTAGCGATATTGTTGACCTTTTAGCCCATCCCGAGGATACTGCCGGGGGTATAATGGCGAAAGAATTGATCGCGGTACAAAAAGCCTGGACTATTTCCCAAACTTTTGGAGAATTGATGAAGCAGGCTTCTGATATTGATGAGGTTTATTCGGTTTATGTAGTCGATAAAGATGAAAAATTAATTGGCACACTTTCGTTGAGAAAATTATTGCTTCATTCCAAAAACCGACAGACTTTTATAGAGAATATTTATAACAAAGAAGACCTAATTTCTGTAAAAGTCGACCAGTCCGCCGAAGAAGTTGCCCAAATCATGCAGAAATACGATTTGGTTGTTGTGCCTGTTGTTGATGACATGGGCCATTTAGTTGGAAGGATAACCATTGATGATGTGGTTGATTTTGTAACCGAAGAAGCCGAAAAAGATTACCAAATGGCTTCCGGTATTTCCGAAAATGTTGAAAGCGATGACAGGATAATTGTTCAGCTAAGAGGCCGTTTGCCCTGGATATTAATCGGGATGTTTGGTGGTTTAATGGCTGCACAGGTCATTGGCAAATTTGAGGCTCAACTCGCTATTATTCCGGCCATGGCATTGTTTATTCCCTTAATTATAGCAACGGGTGGAAATGTTGGGGTTCAATCAGCTGCACTCGTGGTGCAAGGCCTGGCCAATAATTCGTTGAAACTCGATAATTTAAAAGGTAAATTATTCAGAGAATTGGCAGTAGGGCTTATAAATGGAATAATTAGTGCCGTTTTACTATATGTCTATGCTTATTTTTCAGGCTTTGATTTCGAATTGGCCAATACCATAAGCGTGTCTTTGTTTATTGTTATAATTTTTTCGAGCCTCTTTGGCACTTTTATTCCGATATTTCTAAACTCCATTAAAATTGACCCTGCTTTTGCAACCGGTCCGTTTATCACAACCGCAAATGATGTATTAGGTCTCTTTATTTATTTTATGGTTGGCCAGTTCATGTTTTCATTATGAATAATGGGGGAATTAACCGTGTAGCTTTTCTCGATGAGGTACATCCTTACCTAAAAGAGCAATTATCAAAAAGAGGTATAGCCTGTGACGATCTTACAGGTAAAAGTTCCAATACCATTTTCGATATTATTGATAAGTATCAGGGAATTGTAATTCGCAGCAGGTTTCCGGTAAACAAGCAATTTTTGGACAAAGCAATTGGGTTAAAATTTATCGCACGCTCAGGCGCCGGAATGGAAAACATTGATATTGAATATGCACGGTTAAAAGGAATTGCCTTGTTTAATTCGCCGGAAGGGAACAGAACAGCCGTAGCCGAACATACCATTGGGATGTTGCTTTCGCTTTTTAACCAGTTGAATCGTGCCGACATGGAGGTTAGAGATGGTATTTGGGATCGGGAAGGAAATCGCGGTATGGAGCTTGAAGGTAAAACCCTGGCCATTATTGGGTATGGAAATATGGGCTCGGCGCTTGCAAAGCGATTGCAGTGCTTTGGCGTAAAGGTATTGGCCTACGATAAATACAAAAAGGGATATGGAAATAACCGGGTATTAGAAACCGATTGGGAACAGATTTATAAAGAAGCAGATATTGTAAGTTTGCATGTTCCGCTTGCCGAAGATACCTTGTATTTAATGAACAAAACACGTTTTAATAGTTTTAAAAAACCTGTTTTTTTAATTAATACCGCACGTGGCAAAAACGTAAAAACCGTTGACCTTTTAGCTGCCATCGGCCAGGGTAAGGTTTTAGGTGCATGCCTCGATGTTTTAGAGTTTGAAAGCACATCGTTCGAGAATATGGAAGGCAATGGAGATATTTATAAAGCACTTTTAAAAAGCGATAAAGTTATACTATCACCTCACGTAGCCGGTTGGACCAAAGAGAGTTATTATAAGTTGTCGTGGTTTTTATTCAAAAAAATAAAAGAATCTTTTTTTGATAAAGTATAATTCCTGTTTTTATTAATAATTTCGCTCCGGTTATGAGAATTTTCAAATTTGGTGGTGCTTCGGTTAAAAGTGCAGAGGGGGTTAAAAACCTCTCTGATATAGTTGCCGGTTATCTTGACCAACCTCTGG
>Ga0164313_10000551_pt1 | contig 30696 bp, 30 predicted proteins | sample GuaBasSedimGuay4_FD_113735 | JGI IMG/M metagenome (GOLD analysis project Ga0164313, IMG submission 113735) | Subseafloor sediment microbial communities from Guaymas Basin, Gulf of California, Mexico - Guay4, Core 4569-4, 0-3 cm | ecosystem: Environmental > Aquatic > Marine > Hydrothermal vents... | reverse complement strand
TATAAGAGTACGAATGTACAGAAAGAAAAATATAAAAATGACAAACAAAAAACATATCAATCTTGCATTGATCATGCTACCTGTATTTTTAATCACTGCATATTTCACTGGTGGAATGATGACAGTCGCAAAATTTGATTCAATTTTTGGACTTACAGCCGGAATTCCTCTTGTATCGATAGAATTAATACATACTTCAGTAGTTTCATGATTTATGCCAATAATGGTAACGATACTTGGAGTATTCTTCATATCTATGTTCGCTATTCCAATTTATTATGAATTAAGTAATAAGACAATGGATACTAGAGTTCAAAGAGGAATGGTAGCCTTCTCATTAATGCTAATGGGCTCTGTACTATTTGGTTATCTTGGACAAATTGTACAAATGACTTCATTCTTTGAACAATCATCTTCAATCGTAAGAACTAGTTCGCTAACCGCAACTATAACTCTTGGTTATTCTGTAACTGTTGCGTGAGCGGCGGCCACAGTTGGACTAATCGCTTTCTCAGCGATAGCGGCAACAGCATATGCTAAAGTAAAAGGAACATGCAATCATTGTTTCAAAATATTGACAAATGGGATGCTGTTTTGATCAGCAACTTCAGTTATGTTAATATTTGCAGGACAAATGGGAATCATGTATTGAGTATCGCAAGGAGCACCAACATATGCCCTTAACGCTTGACCTTCATACATTATCTTAATGGTATTTATCACTTCATTCTTAGTTTCCTGATTTGGACCACTAGTAGTGAAACTAATTAAACAACATAAACCAGCAATGTTAGAACAAGGTGGACATTTAGCACCAATTGGAAAAGGGAACACTGTATTCAAAGGAATCATATCTCTATTCGCAATAATGCTTGGATCATACTTCTTCCATAGCTATGTAATTTCTGTAGCATTCACACTGAATGGAGCATACTACGCAATAATGTTAGCGTTTGCGCTAACGACAGTTGCAGTCATCTTACAAGGGCCAATGATTTATCAAAAGCACTTCGCTAAGAAACAAACACCAACTAATTTAGATTCTTGTACAACAGGAACTTGTTAAACAATAAATAATATTAGAGCCTATTGGCTCTTTTTTTATATAATTAATACATGGCAGGACATTCAAAATGACACAACATAATGCACAAAAAAGGTGCAAAGGACAAAAAAAGACAAAAGGACTTTCAAAAGGTATCTAGAGAAATCTCAGTAGCCGCAAAAGAAGGCGGAAACGATCCAGACACTAACCCAAGACTAAGATTAGCTATTCAAAAAGCTAAGTCTATTAACATGCCCAAAGAGAACGTTACTAACTTACTTAAGAAGTCAGATAAAGCTTTAGATAATGTTACTGAAATCCTTTATGAAGGATATGGGCCTAATGGAGTCGCAATACTTATTGAAGTTTTGACAGACAATATTAATAGATCAGCTGGAGAAGTTAAATCAACATTAACAAAAAGAGGCGGTAACTTAGGATCACAAGGTTCGGTTTCTTACTTATTCGAAACAAAAGGTATCATCGTATTCCAAGATTCATACATGAACATGGAAGATGCTTTTGAATTACTTATGGATTTCGAAGTATTGGATATCAAAGAAGATGATGGTCTTATAATTGTAGAAACAACACCAACTGGTATTGTTAAAATTTCAGAAGAACTTACAAAAAATAATGTTGAAGAATTTATAACTAATGAAGTATCGAAAGTTGCTATCTCAACTGTAGAACTTGATGAAAAAGCTTCGAACAAATTAGAAAACCTTATAGAAGCACTAGAAGATTTAGGAGATGTGTTGGACGTCCACACAAACGCAAATTAATATGTTTAGTAAAAACAAAATCAACTTTGGTTATAGAGAAGAATTCGACAAAAGAATGTTGAAAGCAAATAAGAAATATTTCATGAGAGCTCTTAACTCTATACAAAAGCAAGTACACCCGAATAAGAAAGTAACTATCTCATTAGTTATTCTTCCTGATTCAATTGTTAAAGAAATGAATAAAGAATACAGAGGAGTCGATAAAGCTACTGATGTACTTTCATTCCCGTTAGGAACAGAACATAAAGGGGTTATCGATCTTGGTGATGTCGTTGTAGGAAAAATGAAATGAAGAGAGAATTGTGAAGAGAACGGAAACACTCTTGAAAGAGAACTAGTATTCCTTTTCATACATTCACTTCTACATTTAGTCGGACACACACATGAATCTGATAAAAATTGAAAAAAAATGAAGAAATTAGAGCAAGAATTACTTTCAATCACAAAAATTAACATATAATTTAAATAATGATTAAATGAGCAAAGAGAGTCAGTCAAAAATTTGTAAATGCCTTTAGAGGTTTTTATATTGTTCTTAAAGAAGAGAAATCACTTTGAGTTCACCTTTTTACAACAATAGTTGTAATTATTTTTGGTGTTGTCTTTAATTTAAATCTAATTGAATGATCACTAATTGTATTTGCAATTGGGCTTGTTATTGGATTTGAATTATTAAATACAGCTATTGAATACCTTGTAGATATAGTTTCGTTTGAATATTCTGTAAAAGCCAAAAAGGTAAAGGATGTAGCAGCAACAGCAACTTTGGTTGCAACTCTTACAGCCGTAGCTATTGGATTACTAGTATTCATACCAGCAATTATTAATTTCTCAGCAGGTGCAGAACCAGCTAGCAATGCAATTTCATTTATGATTGGAAATATATATGTTTAAAAAATTAGAAGAATTACTTAATAATTCATACTCACCTTATTCAGGTTTTAGAGTGGCATCAATCGTTGTTGATAAAGATGGAAACGAATACAAAGGCGTTAACGTTGAATCAGCAGCATACTCAACTACAAACTGTGCAGAAAGAGTTGCTATACAATCAGCTGTAGCCAATGGAATGCAAGCTGGAGATTTAGTCGAAGTTCATTTATTAGCATCAAAAACTAATGGTGAAGATGTAGGTTTCGCTGCTCCATGTGGATCATGTAGACAAGTCATCAATGAAATTGGTACAAAAGAAACAAAAGTTATAATATACAACACGAAGGGTGAAACAAAGAATACAACAATTGATGAATTGTTGCCATTATCATTTGGTTCAGACAACCTAAATGTTTAAATCTGGTTTTGTAACAATAATCGGAAAACCAAATTCAGGTAAATCTACTTTACTTAATAGAATAATTGGTTCTAAAGTAGCCATTACTTCTCCAAAGAGAAATACAACAAGAAACAGAATTAGAGGTATTTACAATACTGATGATTATCAAATCATTTTCCAAGATACGCCTGGTTTCCTTAAATCAAAATCATCTTTAGATGAAATGATGCTTTCAAGAATTAAAGAGTCACTTAAAGGCGTAGATGTTATTTTATATCTAATTCCTTTCTGACAAACAATTGATGAAGCTTACTTAGAAAGAGTAGGAGCAATTGGTAAAGGGACAAAGAAAATCTTACTACTAACGAAAGTTGATAAGGCAGATACAAAAGAAGAAGTTCTTAAAAAACTTCTTTGAGCGCAAGATCAAAAAATATTTGATTCTGTTATTCCTGTTTCAGCGAGAAAAGATATCAATATTGATTCATTAATGAAAGAAATCAAAGAATCAATGGAAGAAGGAGAAGCCATGTACGACAGAGAACAAATCACTGACATGTCTGACAATCTATATGTTGCTGAAATCATTAGAGAAAAACTATTATTCAACCTTAGAGATGAAGTTCCTCATGGAGTTTTTGTAAAAGTTGAAAGAATGGAGCTAGAAGACTCTAAATTACTTATAGATGCAGAAATTATTATCGATAGAGATAGTACAAAAGGTATCGTAATTGGTAAGGGAGGATTAATGCTCAAAAAAATAGGTACAGAATCTAGAAAAGATCTTGAAGAATATTTTGACGAAAAAATATTCTTAAACCTATTTGTTAAGGTCAGAAAAAACTGACAAAACAAAGATAGTATTATCAGAGAAGTCTAATGCAAGAATTAATAAACAATGGGTTTGTACTCAGCGTTAAATACACAGACGAGTATGATGCTCGTGTGAAAATATTGTTAGACAATGGAAACATTGTCAATCTTAATGCTTTGGGTCTGCAAAAACCTAATGCTAAGAATGCTGCAGCTTTGCAGCCATTCAATCTTATAGAGGTTGAATTCTTTCAATCAGAGAATGCAACTTGAGGCGGAAAATTGAAGCGTGCTACGTTAATTGAAACCGTTGAAGTTAATGATGAACATGAATTGAATAGATTAGGACTAATAAGAGACATTCTTATTAGGTATGAATCAATAGATCCATCAACTTTCATCCTTGTTGTTCAAATATTGAATGATATACAAGCTGGAATAACTAATATAAGCTTGTTTTTAACCGTTCTAATCAACGTTTTAAAGAAAGAGAACATTGTGTTCCAAGTTGATGCTTGCGGTACATGTGGTTCAATTGAGTTTATCTCATCGTTCGACCTAATGGATGGTGGATTGCTCTGTAAAATTTGCAGAAACAATCACAATTTCAAGATGGAGGGTGAATTCCTTAGAAAGATAATAAGGCTATTCAAACTTGATCAAAACAAGATGATACCCAACCTTGGGTTCACTCCTCAAGAGGAGAAAATAGTAAAGGAAATCTTTATAAATTATTTGTCTAATAACTTGGGTCTATACCCTGATAAATTAGCGAAGATATAATTTATAATTAATATAATATGTCAGATAGAGTAGTTAAATATTTAAAAGAAAAAGGATTCGTTTATCCTGGTTCAGCAATTTATGGAGGTCTTGCAAACTCGTGAGATTATGGTCCACTTGGAGCAATGTTAAAAGACAACATTAAAGCTGCATGAAAGAATGAATTCATCACACAACAAGCTAATGTTGTGCAATTTGATTCTTCAATTATTTTGAATAATAAAGTATGAGAAACTTCAGGACACATTGACAAGTTCAATGATCCTTTAATTGATTGTAAATCTTGTAAGTCAAGATTTAGAGCAGACCACCTACTAGAAGAAAAAGGAATCTCTTTCAAGGGAGATGACTTAACAGATATAACTGAAAAGATTAAATCAAACATTGAGTGTCCATCATGTTCGGCAAATGACTGAACCGATACTAAACAATTTGATTTAATGTTTAGAGTTAATTCATCTAAGACAGATTCAGCAGAATTTAATTTCCTGAGACCTGAAACTGCACAAGGTATATTTATTAATTACAAAAATCTACTTAACACTTACAACTTTACATTGCCTTATGGTGTTGCACAAATTGGTAAAGCTTTCAGAAATGAAGTTACACCAGGTAACTTTATTTTCAGAACAAAAGAATTTGAACAAATGGAATTAGAACTATTCTGTTCGCCTTCAGCAGCTGAAGGAATATTTGAAGAATATCTATTAAAAATTAACTCATTCCTAAAAAGAATTCATCTTAATGATGAAGCATTGAAAAGTTTTGATGTTGCAAAAGATTCATTGGCTCACTACTCAACAAGAACTGTTGATTACGAATACAACTTCTCATTTGGTTGAGGAGAATTATTAGGACTTGCTAACAGAACTGATTTTGACCTTACTAACCACTCGGTTGCATCAGGAGAAAAAGTTCTATACAATGATTTAAAAGAGGGAACAAAATATGTCCCACATGTCATAGAAGCATCTTTCGGAGTTGAAAGATTATTGTTAGCAATAATTGAATCATCACTTAAAATGTTTAAGACTGAAACAGAAGACAGAGAAGTTCTTTCTCTTCCTTTTGAACTTTCACCTTATAAAGTTTGTGTTGCTCCATTAACAAATAAATTAGTTGACGAAGCTGAGGAACTATTCTCAAACCTAACTAAACAAGACATAGGTGCTATCTCATTTGAAACATCAGGATCAATTGGTAAAAGATATAGAAGACAAGACCAAATAGGTACTTACTTTGTAATTACATATGACTTTGACACACTTGAAGACGATAGTGTAACTATAAGACATAGAGACACAATGAAACAAGACAGAATCAAAATAAGCGATATTAAAACATATATCAATGAGCAAAAATAATCTAAATGAACTTATCCAAATAATTGAAGAAAAAGCATCTATTGAAGATGTTATTTCGGATTATATTCACTTAGAAAAAAGAGGAGCAAACTATTGAGCAATTTGTCCTTTCCATCAAGATACAAACCCATCAATGTCTGTGTCACCACAAAAGAAAATATTTAAATGTTTCACATGTGGAGCTGGAGGAGGAATTATTTCTTTCGTTCAAAATTACGAAGGAATATCTTTCATAGACTCACTTAAAAAAATATCAAGTAAATACGACATTGACTATAAACAATTCATTACAGATAAAAAACAGATCATTGATCACAAAAAAGACAAGATAATAGAAATCAACTACACTGCACAAGAATTTTTTAAGTTCACATTAGAATCAATGTTGAATAATTTTGAGCATCCAGTAGTTAAATACCTTGCAGAGAGAAATCTAACTCATGAAGATATTGATACTTTCAATATTGGTTATGCACCAAAAGATGACAGCCTAATTAATTTCCTTGTTGGAAAAGGTTTTACAGAAGCAGAAATTGTTAATGCTGGACTTGCAAGAGAAGTTGATTATAAGATTAGAAATTACTTCTTTGATAGAATAATATTTCCGATTGAAGACGCTAATGGAAGAGTAGTTGGATTTTCAGGAAGAACAACAACGGGCAGTGGACCAAAATACCTAAACTCTCCTGAGACAAGAGCTTTTAAGAAAACAGAAATACTTTATAACTTCAACAAAGCTAGATCACCAGCTTCATTGAAGAAGTTTCTTGTTGTAGTTGAAGGGTTTATGGACTCAATCGCTTTACATAAAGCTGGAGTTAAGAATGTTGTCGCTACAATGGGTACCGCATTCTCAGAAACACACCAAAAGAACATCAAATCAATTGCAAAGAACATAATACTATTATTTGATAATGATAAAGCTGGCTTTAAAACAACAATTGATGTCGGTTCAAAGTTATTAACACAAGGATTCGTAATTAAAGTCTTGGTACCTGAAGGTTCTAAAGATGTTGACGAGTTTATTGAGAAAAATGGAGAAAAAGCTTTATTGGCTTTATTTTCTAAAACATACGAGTTCCTAAATTACTACTTTGACTCAATACTTTCAAATATGACAGATGATTCTATTGATTATGAAAAGATTAGAGAATACCTATCACTAGTGTCTAAAGAAACTGATTCAATGAAAAGAGAAGCAGAAACTAACAAATTGTTAAACAAATTCCCAAATCTTGACCAAGAACAGATAAAATCACACGTAAATGCTCTTTCTAAGATAAAAGTTACCGATGTCCCACGTCAGGTAATAGAAAAACCTAGAAAATCAAGAAAAAACCAGGAAAAAATACAAATCATAGACCAAAGAATCTTGAAAAACGAGATTAAAATACTTTGATCTATCATCCAATCAAAAGAATCACTTGATTTACTTACAAAGAAGTCATTTTTCTTTAAAGCTCTTTCGCATAAGAACATACACAGCATGATTGTTGGGATGTATGATTCAGGTATTCAACCAACATTCGAAAATTTAGAGTCTAAAACCGATGATGAGAACATATTGAACCGTCTTGCTATGGTTAAAGAGTTTTCTACAAGAGTTTCTGCAGAAAAACTTGCAGAGTTCGTCAAATTGAACATAATGGATATACAATTGTTGGAGAGATCTAGAAGTTTACTTAAAATTAAAGAACGTTTAGCTGAAGCATCTACAACTAATCAAAAAAATAATATTTTAAAACAAATATAAGCCAAATAATGAGATAATTAAATGATTATGGCAACAAAGAAACAAAAGATAACTACAAAAGCAAAAACAGCTAAAAAAACTACAACAAAAAAAGTTGTAGCTAAAAAAACAATTAAAAAGACGGTTGCAAAGAAAACTCCTACTAAAAAAGTAGTGGCTAAAAAAACTGTCGCTAAAAAAACGGCTGCTAAAAAGGTAGTAGCAAAAAAAACACCCGCTAAAAAGGTAGTAGCTAAAAAAACTCCTGCTAAAAAGGTAGTAGCTAAAAAAACTCCTGCTAAAAAGGTAGTAGCTAAAAAAACTACAACAAAAAAAGTTGTAGCTAAAAAAACTCCTATTAAAAAGGTAGTTGCTAAGAAGACCGTTGCTAAAAAAACAGCGTCTAAGAAACCTGTTGTAAAAAGAAATCTAGCTTCTGGAAAACAAGTTCCAAAAGAATCAATTCTATCAACGACTCAAAATAGAGAACTTATAGAAATAAGATACAAAACATTTGTTGCAGCATTAACTACAGCATTAGAAAAATCTAAAAAAACAAAATTTAATGCCAATGATATTTTCAAGTTCATTGAAAACAATAAATTAAACATCTTAGATAGTGAATCCGAAGAACTTTTTGATCTTTTAATCAGGAAAAACCTTCTATCTAAAACTAAGATATCAAAAAAAGATGCTGGTCCTGATGTAGAACCAGATTTTGAACTTGATAATAGAACAGAAGAAGAAATCTTTGAAGATAACATGGCTGTCGATGATAAAGAAATTGACACAGTTAACATATCAAAAACTGATGATCACATCAAGTGATACATGAGATGAGTTGGAAAACATGGTGTTCTTCTAAATCACAGACAAGAAATTGAACTTGCAATGATGATGGAAAGAGGAAAAGTTGAAAAACCTTCTAAGCAAGATCTTTGAAATGCGAAATACGCTAAAGATAAGCTTGTTAATAGAAACCTTAGACTAGTTATTAATATTTCTAAGAAATATAAAACAAGAGGTCTACCTTTTGCCGACTTAATTTCAGAAGGAAACAATGGTCTTATTAAAGCTATTAATAAATACGATTACAAAAAAGGATATAAGGTTTCTACTTATGCCACTTGATGAATCAGACAATCTATTACTAGAGCTATTGCTGATCAAGCAAGAACAGTTAGGATACCTGTTCATATGGTTGAGACAATTAACAAACTTGCGAGAATTAACAGAGAAGCAACTCAAGATTTCGGTAGAGCACCAACAGATGGTGAACTAGCAAGAAGAATGGGTCCTGGATTCACAGCCAAAAAGATTAATCAAATTAGATTAATCAATATTGATCCATCATCACTTGATAAATCAATTGGTTCAGAAGGAGAGTCATTCTTATATGACTTCATCGAAGATAAAAGAGTTCTTAACCCATTAGATTTCTCTAGAAATATTGAAATCGTTGAAACAATTAATGATATTCTGCCTAAATATCTTAATGAAAGAGAAGTTGACATCATAAGACTAAGACAAGGTATTGATCCTGAAACAGGTCAGCTTAGGGAATCAGTTTCACTTGAAGAACTTTCAGTTAAATACGGAGTTTCAAGAGAAAGAATCAGACAAATTGAATCTAAGGCAATGAAGAAAATGAAAGACAAAGCTTCTTCAGAACTACTTCACTTTAAGGAAGGCTAATGAAATCTGCAAGACTACATAAGATTGTTTCGTATGTACGGAAAGATGATAGAGTATTGGACATAGGCGCAGATCATGCTTATGTTCCTATTCTTTTAAGAGAACAGAACTTAACAACTGTAGCCGATGTTGCAGAAATAACAAGAGGACCATTAGAATCAGCTAGGAAAAATATTATTGCTTCTGGTTTTAGGAATCAAATTAATTTATTCCTTTCAGATGGCGTTCTAAGTGTTGATATTAATAAATATGATACTTTTGTAATAGCTGGAATGGGTGGTATTTCTATAAATACTATTTTAAGACAAAAGAAGATAAAGCAAAATTTAATTCTTCATCCAACTAATGCAATTCCTAAAGTTAGAAAAACTCTTTGCAAGTTAAGATATGAAATCAAAGATGAAGTTGTAGTAGAAGAAAATGGAGTCTTCAATGTTATTTTATTCGCTGAATATTCTGGAAAAAGAAGATACATGTCAGCAAAGAAAGCTTACCTAGGTCCTCTAATGTCAATAAACAAGTCAGAAGAAACAAAGAAGTACTTCGAAAGAAGTCTTAATAGTTTGAAAACTGTTAATGCAAAGACAAACGGAAAGAAATTTGGTAAAGAAATCAAATGAATCGAGAGTATATGAAAATAAACAAAGTAATTAATTTGCTAGAAGAACAATATCCAGCAAACGGTGCAGATCAAGAGGATTTTATCGGTTTACAAGTAGGTAACGAAGAATCAGATATTACAGGAATACTGGTCACACTTGATGTAACGTTAGAAGTTATTAATCAAGCTATAGATTCTAATAGTAATCTTATTATTTCACATCATCCATTGGTATTTGATGAATTAGATTCAAAAAACATTGACAAATACACAATGGCGAAAATTGAAATGTTAAATAAATTAAACATAGCAGTATTCGTAATACATACAAACGCGGATTGAGCTCCAACATCTATTGCTTACAATCAAGCAATAGTGCTGGGACTAAAATCTGTTGAACAAGGTAATTTAAACGAATATGTAGTGGGTGATTTAGTGAAAGAACTTGCTTCTATTGAATTAATCAATATGATTAAGGAAACATTTGAATTGGATTATGACATCAGAACAAATTTACTAGGAAACGAGAAAGTTAACTCGGTAGCAATAGCATCTGGCGCTGCTGGATCACTAGTATCGGCTGAATATAAACAAGATGTACTTATTGTTGGAGAAATGAAGCACCATCAATGAGTCTATGCCAACGAACAAGGTAAACAGGTAATAGAAATAGGTCACTCTACGGAAGGGATTTTTAAAGATATGATTCAAGTATTTTTAGAAAAGGAAGGTATTGAAGCGGAAGTTTCAAAGGAACAAAATGAGTTTAAAACAATTTAATTTAAAACAAGAATTAGTAGAATATCTGGAATCTAAAAGATTCCAGGACTTTACTGAAGTTCAAAGAATAACTATACCTGCAATAATCAAAAACCAACAGATGTTAGTTGAATCACCAACAGGAACTGGTAAAACATTAGCATTCTTGTTACCACTTATTCAATTGATTGACGAAAACAAAGGTACACAGGGTGTAATCTTTGTTCCAACAAGAGAACTAGGTACACAAATTCACGGTATAGCTAAAGAAATCCAGAAGTTTTATGACTTCTCACTTCAATTAGCTATAGGCGGGGTTGATCTTAATAGACAACAAACAAAGTTTGATAAAAAACCAAACATCATTGTTACAACACCTGAAAGATTCAACAAACTTAGAGCTAAAACTTCTAATCCGCTTGATAATATCAATCGTATCATCCTTGATGAGGCTGATATGCACGTTTCGTTTGGTTCAATCCATGACATACAAGACTTTATGAACACAAGACAAGATCTTAGAGTTTCAATGTTCTCAGCAACACTGCCATTACCATTACAAAACTTTATCAAGAAGACTGTTAAAGGTCATGTTAAAAACATTGTAATTGCATCTAAGGTTAAAGAAACACACTTCCTAGTCAAAGCAGATAACGATGATAGATTTAAGGCTTTAAAGAAGATAATGACTTCATCAACATTCAATCCTTTCTTTGCAATTATTTTCTGTAAATCAAATGAAGAAGTAATCGAGCTTTACAGAAAATTGAGAGAAGACGGCTTAAAAGATGTTTCAAAATTCACTTCTGAAATGTCACAACGTGAAAGGAACAGAGTTCTGAAATCAATAAACAATATGGATATTGTATATTTGGTAACTACTGACCTTATTTCAAGAGGTATGGATTTTCCAGCGGTTTCACATGTTATAAACTATAACTTCCCAAGTGATATGAACTATTATAAACATAGAACTGGTAGAACAAACAGAAATGACATCGAAGGAAAAGTGTTTTTAATAGCAAGTTCCGCTGATGGAAAAAAATTAGAACAAGTAAGAAGAAAATACGATCTTGTCAAACCAAAACTATAATGAAAAAGATTGAAATTGGACCACATGTGTCCTTTAAGAGTCCGAATTACCTCATCGGTTCAATAAATACTTTAGTAAAGTACAAAGCAACTGCTGGAGGTATTTTTGTAGGTTCTCCAAGGTCTAAACAAAGAAAACCCATAATAATGTCACAAGTCAAAAAGGCTCACGAGACAGCTAAACAGGAAGGTTTTAACTTGGATAACATTATTGTTCATGCACCTTACATTGCAAACATAGCCAATGGTAAAAGATTTGATAGAACAGTATTTTTAAGAGATGTGAAGAGAACAAATAAATTGGGATTGAAATATTTTAATGTTCACGCAGGATCAAATGAAAATCTAGAAATGGGTATCGCCAACGTTTCAAATGCTATTAACTACATAATTGAAAATAGTGATGACGTTGTCATTTTAATTGAAACATCAGTTAAAAAAGGAAATAACATTGGTAGTGATTTTAAGGAAATTAAATCAATTATTAAAAATGTAGATAATAAATCCAGAGTTGGGGTTTGTATGGATACTTGTCACATATGAGACGCAGGTTATGACATCAAAAATAACCTAAATGGTGTTATTGAGATATTCAAAAAACAAATAGGCATAAGATATTTAAAGGCCATTCACCTGAATGATTCGAAAAATTCTCTTGGTTCAAACAAAGATAGACATGAAAACATTGGTAAAGGTAAAATTGGCACAAAAGCATTAGTAAATTTTTCTAATCATCCAAACATAATAGGGAAGCCAATTGTTCTCGAAACTCCATGAATCAATGGAAAACCTGATTGAAAAAGAGAAATGAAAAAAATAAAGAATAGTTAATCTATTCTTTTTATTATTTTTGAGTCTATTATATGATAAACATTGGTTTTGAACACTGTTTCAATCATTTTGATTAATACAGGTTCGTTTCATTCATTCGGTTCAATAAGAAGTATTGTTTCGTCTGTCAAAATATCTAGTTCGGACAATTGCATAACGATACTTGCTTCGTTACTGGATTCCTTTGAACTTGGATCAATATTGTTTTTGGATATTTGATAAAGCATTGTTGAATTGAACTTAGTTGAATCCTTTACAAGTCTGTTAAGTTTATCAACAACAAATGGATTGACAATTATTCCGATTGAGCCGTTTTCAATTGAACGATAAGAAAAGTAGTAGTCATTTGAACTTAGTGAAATCAAGTTCGTATTGATGTTCCGTATATTCATTCAATCATTATTTGTTTTTACAAGGTAAAGTGCAATCTCATCACTCGTGATAGACACTGTGTTAGAAGATAAGTAGTTAACTATTCTATCAAGAGATGATTTATTTTTTTTCATTTGGTTTTGACACACTTACTTGTCTTGATTTAGACGGTTGAGTATATTTCCTAGAATAATCAGGCTTTATTACTTTTTTAGCTCCGAATTCAATTTCTCCTATGAAGTTCAATTTTGATTCACTATCATTTTTAATGCCGATAATATTTGATGAGTGTTTCAAAGTAACAAGTGTAGCACCAACTCATGCTGTTGTAAATGCACCTCAATATAGTAATTCTCCTGAAGGTTGATTAACAAAAGTCAGCAATGGAGCTAATGTAATTAGTAGAGCAAATGTAAATGACAATGAAATTGCGGCCACCGAAACTCTTTTTGTTGAAAATATTACAAATATGAATACCATCATCGAAATAAGAGCTACGAATCAGTTCATAATCAACATTAAAGCTATAAGTGTCGCAACACCTTTACCTCCCTTAAAATTGAAATATACTGGTCACATATGTCCAACGATAATAAATACCAATGAGAATGCTAATGCAGCATGTGAGAAAAATAATATATTTGTAGAAAACAATAGTAGTATTGCCGTAGCTACAAACACTTTACTGAAATCGCCAATAAATACAAGAATGAAATATTTGAATCCATATGTTCTTCCGGCATTTGTTGCGCCGAAATTACCTGAGTTTGCTTCTCCAAGTTTAACTTCTTTCACTCTAGACAATAATTGACCAAAGTTTAATGAACCAATTAAATAAGCAATGAGCACAAAGATCATTGTCGCTATTCATGTTTGTCAAATCATTCAATTATTTAGTAAAAATCAATATTCCATAACTATATAATTATATAATTTAACCAATGAATAAAGTAATATTTCTAATAGATATTGATGCCTTCTTTGCGCAAGCAGAAGAGATAAGAAATCCGGAATATAAGGGTAAAAGCATTGTTGTGGGTCATTTTATGAATGGTCGAGGCGTAATTACAACTGGGAACTACAAAGTTAGAGAGTTAATGGGTGGTTCTGTTTCTGGTATGCCTTACCATAAGGTAAAAAGGGTGATAAGCGACTTGATCATCGTTGAACCTGACTATGAATATTATTCAGAACTTACAGAGTCTCTAGCTCAGATCTTGAAGTCTTATTGCACTGAATTGGAACCCTCGTCGATCGATGAATACTATCTTGATGTGACTAAAATTGCACACAAATACTCATCTGTTGAGAATTTGGCCGATAAGATTCGTATTAGGATATTAAAAGAACTTAATTTAACAGTATCTATAGGTGTTTCAGATAATAAGATACTTGCAAAAATGGCTTCAAGTATGAATAAACCATTTGGAACAACTATTTTATTCAAAGATTCATTGAAAACAAAGCTTTGACCATTAAAGATATCAAAATTACATATGTGCGGACGTGCAACGACACAAGTTATGGAAGAGAATTCAATCTATAGAATTGGAGATTTAGCAAAACTTAAAGTATCAGACAATAAATATCAAGTATTAGAAAATAGGTTGGGGAAATCTCTTGACAAACTCTATAGTTATTCAAGAGGAATTTCAGAAAATACACTTAATGTCGAAAAACACAAGCTTGCATCAGTTTCGAAGCATAAAACAATGACTCATGACATTTCTGATTACGATATGGCAAGAGAAGAGCTCAATAAACTAATCATTGATGTTGTAGACAGAATGAAATATAGAAACCTAGTAGGTAAGACTGTTTATATACAAACAAAGTTGAAAGTGTGAACACTATCCAGTTTTCAAAAAACACTAAAGAAGCATACTGATTCAATTGATGTGATTGCATCAAACATCATAGAACTGTTTGATAAATATTGAGAAACAGAACCAGAGGTGAGATTTCTAGGTATAGGAGTGTCGAATCTTGTGGACAAGATGTATTACTCAGAACAAAGATCATTTTGAGAAGAAAAGGAACCAGGGAAACCTGAGGAAGATTTTGTGAAATACCTGAATCATAGAATAGGGTATAGAACCTTTATTACATTGGAGATGTATGATAACTTCAAACAATATCACGATAAAAGAATCTCTTCTAACGATAGAATCGCATTCAAAAGATGAGACAAATAAAAAAAGACTATATAGTCTTTTTTTGTTTTATTATTGATCAGTTTTCGAGTTGATGTAAGCACCAGTTCCAATTGTTATACCCATATAAATGTAAGGCATAAACAAGTTTCCATAGGCCGCTAAATCATTTAATTGAAATAGCCCTTGTGTTCTGGTCATTCCTAATACCATGTCTGCAAAGGGTCCTATTTCAGTTATCACCTTAAGTAATGAAGGTAGTCCACCTAGCAATGTATTTGCAAACTCTGGATTAACTAAACCTGCATGCCCTTGTTCAATCAAGAGAGAATGAACTGTACGTCCACCGATTTGACCGCCCACAACAATATCCAATACACGGCCTAAAAATAGACCTGATTCTGAAACCAATCCGAGTTCATCTCAACTGGTTCCAACGTTCCGAATTCAATAAAGTGTTTCACGATTTCCTATTCCACCTATGTCAAAGTCAAATACAACTCAATCGGTTTCAACCCAGTCAGCTATTATCTGTAAATCAGCTGCGAATTCTGGATCACTAAAGTTTAAGTTAGTTAATATCGATTCTGCAGATAATGGATTCATGGCTCCTGCTGCAATATTAGTTACAAAGTAATGAGGAGATAGGAAGTTCAACCATTTGAATGCGTCAGAATAAGTATTTGTTATTGACGGCGGTAATCCACCACCTCCGAACATTAAGAAGTAGAATATGTAGACAAATGCTACCAATGTATATGTTTTAACTGTTTTCGTAAAGGATACAAATAAGAATATCAATCCAAACGAAACAATAATGTTGATTATAGTTGCATATATTAATTGCAATCATTTAATATTCGAGAAGTTAACTTGGATCATTAATCAAGGGGTAAGGCCAAGACTGACAACTAGGTCTTCAAGTTGATACAATACATCTGACATCTCACCATAAGCGAATAGCCTATGTGGTGATGTTTCAAGTAGTGGAACAACGAATGAGAAGAACCAAGTAAGGAATAATACTCATGTAGCTACAATAAGCAAGAAGAATATTGTTGTTATTATATGGGTGGCCAGAATAGTTCCTGAACTCAACTTAGTTTGCTCTAGATATTTCTTCGCCTTGGATTCTTTAAGCTCCATTAAACCTACACCGAAGAAGAACATAGCTCCAACTGCGATAGAAGCAGTATACATAGCAGGTACAAATATTCCAGTTGGTATTATAAGACCAATAGAGAATATTAAGACAATAGGGAATAAGATAGTTACAAGAACACCAGGCATTCTATGAATTGTTTTGATTTGTAGTCAAAGGTAATGTCTCATTATCTATCACCTCCTGTTTTTAAGAATTCTTCAATCATTAATTTCTTAACGTTTGTACGTTTTGTAATTTTAGTCATTTTAGTTATTTTACCATTATCTAAGAAAATGATTTTATCTGTTAATTCTTTGATTTCGTATGGAGTATGTGAAACAATCAGTAAAGTTGCTCTTGTGTTTTTTTGGTATGTCTTTATAATCTTTAAAACCATCTCAGTAGAGTGAATATCTAGACCTTCTGTTAACTCATCAAGGATTAATAGTTTAGGTCTTTGTAATAATGTAATTAGAACATTGAATTTTTGTTTTTGTCCACCTGATAGTTGACCGAAACTGTTGTTCATTTTTGTTTTAAGATTTAAAGCATGAACAATTTCATTGTAGTCTGAATCAATCAATGAGAACTTAGAAGATTTCTTGATTAAGTGAACTATTTCTTTTAACTTGTAATAAGAAGGGAATGATGTTTCTTGAAACTGAGCTCCAATATCAAGCTTAACTTCATAGTCGTAGTTTGAGAAACCTCAACCGATATAACCGGTTGTTTGTCTCTTTGTTAAAGCTATCAGTTCAATTAGTGTTGATTTTCCAGCACCATTTGGTCCAACAATAGCCATTGTTGCATCATATGGAAGGGAAAGATTAATACCTTTAAGTACTTGTTTTTTTCCATAAGTTTTTGTTACTTCGATTAACTTACATGCTTCTGTTTTTGAATCGATCAGGTTCGAACCTTGCGCTGACATGTACTTAGTCATGTTTTTATAGAACTTATCTGATGAAGATAATATTCTGTCAGACTTCATTCCAAATGTTGGAGAGATTTGAACTTTTTCTTCATCCGTTTTGATAAAACTTGCAAATTCTTTAACTATGTTTTTAGACATAGTTACGTCTTCAGAGTTTGCGATCAATTTGATTTTTTGATCATTAACTAATACAATTTTGTCCGAGAACTTAACTGCATCCGCCATGTTGTGAGTAATTAGAAGGATAGCAATGTTATGTCTTTTAATATATTCAGTTAGGAAATCGACTATTGATTTTTCCGAAAGAACATCAAGTCCATTAGTAAACTCATCAAGGATAAGTAATTTGGGTTGTGATAGTAATGATATTAAAATATTAAGTTTTTGCTTTTGACCAAAAGATAATATATTGGCTTTGTGATGCCTTATATTGTCGAAACCAAAAACCTTTAACATGTTTTCTACGTCATTGATTTTATTTTCTTTTTGAACAATAGAAGAGTAGTAATAAACCAACTCTTCTGCTGTGTATCCATCTGGAAATGTTGAGTTCTGATATTGTGAACCAATTTCAGACAAGGGAATAGATCTCTTGATTTTTCCTGCAGTGGTTTTTTCAGTTCCAGCTACTATCTTAGCTAGAGTAGTTTTACCTGCTCCGTTAGGTCCGATGATTGATAGTCTTTCACCAGGCATTATTTGGAAGCTTGTATAATCTAAAACAACATGCTTTCCATATCTTTTAGAGAAGTTTTTGATTTCAACAAGAGGTATTATTTTTGTATTTTTTGGTGACATTATGAAACACCTCTCTTCTTATGAGATTTAGATATAGCAATAGATATTGCCGTTATTAGTGAAGTTCACAACAGAGGTGAAAGAACTAACATTGAGTAAGCTCAATCTCTGAATGAGAATACATTTATATGTCTTATACTTTCAAACACTCTTGTATTTACTCCATTAATTTCTACTGCTTCTTGTAATGCTCCGAATGAATTATGACCAATTTCTATTACATAGAAATGAGGGATAACTAGTTGAAGAGGTTTTGTATATCTAGACATATGTGCCGTTCCTCAACGAACTCATTGTTCACCATTAGAAGCTGTGTAAAGTTCTTGACCATTGGTCAAAGCTGCCCCAAGGAAGAATACAACAATCATATACATGAAAACAACCATTGAGTAAACAGATATCTTTTTAACCATTTTTGTAAATAAGAATGCTATTGCGATCGAAAGAACTATGTTAACAAATGTAGTTCATACAAGGAAGTTGTATGAAACCATTTCTAATCATGAAATATTTGCAAACTCAACACCAAACCAAGATGTATTAAACATCCCAGTTGCCTGAAGTCCTACAGTAGTGAAGAACATAATACCAAATGTTATTCATGACATCAAAAATGTAATAAATACTATGTTTCCCATAAATAGTCAACTAGGTATTTGGGATTCACTCATCTGTTTCTCGTATGTAGTGCCTTTAAATTGATTTAGTATTTGACCGAAGAATAACATTGTAAACATCATTATTCCAACAACAAAAATCTGGTTTAACATTATAGCTAGTGGGACAACAAGTGCAAGACCAGCAAGTAAAATTATTGGAACCAAAACTGACATATAAAAGAACGGCGATGTAAACGCTTTTCTAATTAATAGGTATTGAGTATTAATTGAAACTCTAAAAATTCATTTGAATTTATCAAAAAAGGTTTCATGTACTTTCGGCTGCTTTGAGTTCATTTAAAAAATTATACAAGTAAATTGCCATATCAAAAGGGGTAATTATTTATTTTTGAAGTGTTTCAGGATTCCGCCAACTTTGAATTGAAATCTCTCAACAGAACCTCTATGTAGGTAGTATGAAAACTTTGAATCTTTAACTGGTGATGATAATTTGTTCACGACATAGTTCTCACTGATATGAATGATCTTACCGTCTCAATCAACGAAGATGACATCTATAGGTTTACTAAAAAGCAGGGAATTGATTCCATCAACTCTATATTTGAAATAACCTTCATCTAATGCCATTTCATCTCTTTTGATTAAATTCTCATAATGATCTTTAACAGTTTTGATTCTTTTAATTAAAATACGAACTTTCTTTTGGTTATATTCCAAAAAGAAAGATTTATCATTAGCTGGTCTATATTTTTCAATATTTATCATATGTAAATTAAGTATATAATTAATTTATGATAAAAAGAAGAATTAAATGATCTAGTTTGTATGAATGAACTTGATTGATATCAGGAATATTGCTTAATGTCCTTCTTTTTTCTTTCGGAACAATTGATTGAATAACAGCATTAGGTGCTTCAGCAGCCATAGCCGGAATAGCGTCAGTATTCTTAGGTGCTAAAAGACTTAAAATATCAATGCCATTCGGATTGATGGAGACAGGTATCTTCACATTCTTACTAATATTTAGTGGTATTGTAGGTAATAGTGTCGGAGAAATTATTCTTGGTGTTGTTTATGGAATTTATCTTATACCAATTTTGATATATGCATATTTCAATTGAAAAGCAAGTGAAGAAGATAATCTTGTTATTCCAAAGTACTTTGGAGCAAAGAAAATGTTGATAATACTTACATCAGCTATGTTTATAGCCACTTGAATTACAACATTACTAATAATCTTTGTCGGAGTAGGTAACGGAATCTATATTGAAGAAGCAACATTGTTCATCTCTGTGTTCTCAGCGATAATGATTATTCTTGGAATAACATTAATGGCAAACAGATACTCAGAACAATGAATTGTTTGAATCATGTTGAACATATTAATGATATTGTTCTACACAATTAAGATACTAAGTGGTAATTATGAAGGTTGAGAGATATTCGGACTAGTAATGTACGCTTACTTCTTAATTAATTCATTCTATGGATACTTCAATTGAAAAAACAAAGAGAAACTAACTGAATTCGAATTGATGAAAGAAATGACTCGTGAAGAAAGAATTGTTTACAAATTAGAACGTGAAATCACAAGAGAGAAAGACCTGTTAACAAAAGAGTTTTTCTCTAAGCTCGAAGCTAAATCTTGAGATAATGTTTCAAAATGAAGATACATCATTAGTGGTAAGAACATTTACAAACAAGAAACAAAATTACAAGTTAAAAGATATAACAAAAGACAAAAGCAACTAGCTAAGTCAAATAAAAAAGCTTGAAAGATGACCCCATAACCACTTAAGAGTGGTTTTTATTTAGAACTATGTTTACACAACCTCATTATTGATTCATGATCGTTTTCTTTACGGCACTAATAATAATAAGCATTGCTACGCTAGCTTATATTTACAGAAGAAAAGGAAGAAAAGTATTTACAGTTAAGAAAATGACTATTATGTCAATGTTCTTAACGATTTTCATTATTCAAACAGCAATAGGTATACCTTTTAGTGGTGGCCCATTCAAGATATTCTCATTTGAGATCGTAACAATACTTGCAGTAGGTTTCCTTTTTGGACCTCTTGAAGGAATGATGTATGGAATGACCTCGGGATGAGTAGGGATGTTAATTGGTGGCTATTTCCAATTGATGCTCTTTGGTTTCATTAAACCATTAGCTGGTTTAATGGCTGGTTTGGCCGGATATGCATATGTATCATCGAAAAAGAGGGAGAACAACCTTAAGAATGCTATCGTATTCCAATTGTCAATTATATTGGTTACCTTATTACCATTCCTAACGTTCCTGTTCCTGAGTAACACATCAGTTTCATTAACTGTAGCACTCATCACTGCACTAGTATCATTTACGCTTATGCAAATACTTTTCTTTGTATCATTAAGAAAAGAAAAGGAAGATAAAGGGGAGTGATTGACTCTTATTACGGTGATTGTTGTGCTTACAATTCTCTATCGAGCTTTATCTATCTACTTGTACTCATATGCTGTACATTATTACTACAGTATTGATTTAAGAATTGCATTCTTGGATAGAATAATAACTTCGTCTTACCTAGTTCCATCAACAGCATTTATAACAACATTGCTTGTTTCAACATCGATATACGCAGCCAACCAATCTACTGGTACTAAATCATTTGGGATGATAGTCTAATGAATAATAACTTTGTAAAAGATAATGGTCAAATGATCGAACTCTATGATTTTGATCAATCATGACACACAAAAGCACCTACTATCTATCAATTAAACTGACTCTCAGCAAAGGGAATCGATGTTGCTAATATTCATATAGATAATAGGAAAGAGGCCTGTGACATGTTTATGAGCATCATTTCGGACGATAATCAACCAACTATCAACGATACAATAGCAATTGAAAAACCAGATGTATTTATCTTTGATAAAGACATTGATAACTCTGTCCAGATTAAAGAATTACTTGAAACAGGTAAGTACAAGTATGTATTCTTTGGTGGAGATAGTATAGAACAATATCAAGAGATAAACGATGTTAGATATCTATGAGCGTTAGATCTAATTGCAATCAACCAAGAGAAGAACATGGGCGAATCAAAGTTCAGCAATGAATCAATAACAAAACACCAATTCATCATAGGTGTTGACTTAGACTCGATAGCCTCTTATTTGATGAAACTGTAAAAAACTCTTAGTATTGTAAGGAAAATAAATAAAAATGAGCTTAGATGCTCATTTTTGTTATATTATTTTTTAGTTGTTTTAGGTTTTGCTTTTGAAGTTTTTTGATTTGTCTTCTTGCTTTTGCTTGCTGCTCTAGCTTTCGACTTAGGAACATGTTTCATTATTACTGTCTTAGTTTTAACTAGTTTCTTTTCTTGGTGAGCATTAGCTTGTTTTTCAAGTTTTGCTTCTGCTTTAGCTTTCTTCTTGTTAAGCTTCTTGTCTCTACCAGTTTCATGTATTGTTTTAGATCTTAGGACAAAGTTTCCATAGATATTTTGCAAGACATTAATAGTAATGAATGCATTAGGAGATACAGATTGTACTTCCTTAACTAAATCTCTCATCTCAGTTGCTGTGACAATATATTTAAGAACAATCTTTTCTTCTTTCGAGTATCCACCAGTTATCTTTTGTTTTGTGTGAGTTCTGTGGAAACCAATCTCATTGAAGTGATCAACAATTTCAGAGTGATTCTGAGCTATTATTGAAAGTTCCATTTTTGATGAAGTTGGGAATATTTTATCCATTGTCATTTTGTATAACGATAGGAATAGAACTGTGGCTATGATTGCTGGTGATAGAATCATTCCTAGGAATGCTTCAAATGTTTTTAGATCTCCAGCTAAGGCTCCTCTGAATATAGTTCAGAAGAACACGTTAACCATTGAAAACACTGTTACAATAAGCGAGATATTAGTCCCCTTTTTATTTGAAACGTATTTTCCAATTGGGTCTACACCAAGTGATGACACTGATGATTTGTAGTATAGAGATACACCAATAGCGTGCATGATACCAGCCATTACAGCAGATATTACTGCTAGAATATATGCTATTGCTAACATTCCGACTTCGCCAACATTGTTAGCTTGGAAATCTATTCAACCAGGGACAATTTCTAATGTATTAAATCCTGGTGTGTATGTAAAGAACATTGATCAACCAAACGACATCGTTAAACCTATAACAGATCATTTAGCAAAGTCTTTACCAAACTTCTTGTGAGCAAATATTATTATCGGTATGTTAAGAATTATATTTAGAATTCAATAGAACGTATTCTTGAATACCGCTTCATTCATACCTGTTGTTTCAGCTAATGCGAATGTGTTGTCTCAAATTGTATATGTAATACCTTGAGCAAATCCTCCCAATCCTGATGAGTAGATTCCTGAGTAAATAATGAAGTACTTAGAAGCTACAGCTATCAAGAACGCACCAAACATTATTGTTCTCAATCTTTTTCAGATTGATTGATGAACAGATTTTTTAGTAACAGAAGTTGATAAGTTTTTGTTTTTTGTTTTAACCATAATATTATTTTACCCTTTAATTAAAAATGTCTATCTCAATTGTTGAATCTTTTGAGTTTTTTTCTAGCTTAACTCAGAAGATAATATTCTCATAATAGACAGGTCCGTTAACTAATTTTGGTTCATTGGTTAATGAAAGAATTAGCTTTTTGAAAGTCATTGTAGGTAGTATCCCCTTCGGAAGTTTTGTTTTAATAGAAACACCAAAGAATGAACTTACCTTTGTCGAAGATTTGACTATGTATCTTTGTGAAGAAAGTTCATATACTTCCCCATGTTTGATATCGTTCTCGTCATAAATCTCTCCAAGTAGTTCCTCAACTATATCTTCAAGAGTAATGATTCCGATCATTGCCTTTGATTGGTTTACGATGATGGCCATGTGTTGTCTACTTGATTTAATAGTTACTAATGCTGTTGATAGGTTTGTTGTACTTGGAATAGTTATAGCTTCAAGTGATGATTGACTAATGTCGAACCTTTTCTTTGTGAAAATGTTCTGCATGTATAACTTTGTAAAGAATATACCTACTACCTTTTCATCCTTATCAAGGATCGGGTATCTAGTATGTTTAGTGGCTGATATTGTCTTCTCAATACTTACCCTCTTATCAGAATCTTTGATTGAAACAACCTTCTTTGTTGGAATCATTATTTGTCTAACTGTTGTGTTCTCTAGTTTAAGAGAGTTGACAATTAATTCATTCTCAGACCTTGTTGTAACACCCTTCTCTGTTGTTTGTTTGATAGCTTGTATTATTTCAGCATCATTTGAAAGTAGTATATCCGACTGTTGATCAACCATCTTAGAAGCTGGTAGAGCTATTGGTTTGATTATTGCTGTTGAAAGAGTAATCATTTTCGAGAAAAACTTAAGTCCTTGCTCAGGTCTTTTAGATGCAAGTTGTTTAGGTGTGATTTCTCCTCCGATAATGATTATGAACGACATAACACCGAATGCTACCGCAACTCCTGAAGGTCCTAATAGACTTGAGAATCAGAACGTTGCTAACGATGTAGCAAATATGTTGATTACATTATTTCAAATGATGATCGAAGTAATGTAATAACTGTTGTTTTCAAGTATTTTAATAGTACGATCTCACCCTTTGTTGTTTTTAGCCTTAACTTTAACAATGTTAGATGATGCTAAAGCCATTTCTGAGAACGAAAAGAACGCTGATAGCGTCAAAAGTAGCAAGATAGAAAAACCTATCAAAAGATGATGAACAAGTAATAAAACCATTTAATATATTATATAATTAATACATGGAACAAGCAACAACAATTAAACCAAAGAAACAAAAAAAACTTGTTAAGATGAACAAGAAAAAGATAGTAATTATCTTCCTAATTATTTCATCTTTGATTTCAGGTACAGTGGTATGAATTGTTCTCGCAACAAGACCAACACCTAGACCTTTCCCTTCTGGAATGCAACGTTCAACTTCTGGTTCTGCTCTTTATCAAGAAGCAACAAAATTAGAAGATGAAGAACAAATGATTATCTATTGAGATACAGGCGGTGGAGATGCTGATACTGAATACATCATTTATGGTGACGAAGATGAAAAGGATTCTGATTTAGCTGGAGCATGATCAACTTGATTAAAAGAACATAAAGTTGATGATACAACTGTTTATCACGTTAGATCTTCCCAAGGAGAACAAATGTCTAATAGAATGGGTGACTTCTGAGTTGAATACGCATTTGCAGAAGCAGAAGCTAGTCAAGGAACGCCTCCTACTACTGGAACAAGATTCTTACAACATGCTCTTCAAGGTCATAGTGAATATGATTGAACTTCACAACCCGGAGAAAATGAAAACGATGAATACTGAAACGTTGAAGTAACAGTTAACTTCGATGGTGATGCAAACCAAGAAAATGATAAGTCTAAGTGAGACGCTGAGATTGACTTCTTACAAGATGATATTGTTACTGGTGGTGTATCTTCAACTAACTGATGATATCTAACTGGAAACTCAGATAATGATATTCATGGGTTCGACCTTGGATTAATTGTCAATGGTTATATAAGAGAAGGTATATTGGGAGATGTTTTTGATGATGTGTTCAAAAATTACCAATCACTTCAATGGCCAAACTAATAAGTAGATAAAAAAAATAGACCTTCGGGTCTATTTTCTTCTGTCTTTACCTATGACATGAACTTCATTCATTAAAGCATTAATCCTTGTCTTAAGTCTGTCAACTTTTAATCCATCTTCTTTTCTAGATTTAGCAACTATTCCAGAAACATAATTTAGATATTCATTAACAGATGCGTTCGAGGTAACAAATGTTAGTTTGTTGTTTTCCATTCTGTAATTAAGAATGTTGAACAAGAAGTCGTCTCTTGTGAATTTAGATGGTGACTCTGTACCAATATCATCAAGTACCAATACATCAGCTAGTTTCATCTTCTTCATTAGAACATCAAAACCTTCTTGATTTCTTATGAAGTTTGTTGTTACAGTGAACTTAGAGATTGTTGATGCCATTGAAACATGAGCAACTAACTTCCCTTCTCTCGCATATTTATTTAGTATCCCTATCATTGCGTGTGTCTTACCTACACCTGATGGACCATAGACTCATACACCTTTGTGGAAATTACTTTCCTTATTAAGATCAACGAACTTATAGATTAGTTCTGCTCTTGCAGAAGTCTTTTCGAAGTCTTCCGGATTGTTTAAGTCGATTAAAAATTTCTTTGATGCGAAGTCATGTATTAAATATTGTTTCTTAATTTTGATTGTTTCTTCTTCAAGTACATCTTCAGGTGTAGAAGCGACATACTTTCATTCAAACTCATCATCCTTAAGTGATATCTCAACAGTGAAATCAGCTTGCTTCTTTGTTCTATCATCTAAAAGTTTTAGCAATATGTTTATATTGCTAAAAATGATGTCTTCATTAACATCAGATTCAAGGATTTGTTGGTGAACTTCTGGAACAATCTTTTTAAGGTCATCCATCACCGATTCAACTAATTTGTTTTTGTAAATCATTATATTTTTATATCTTTAAGTGCTTCGTCTATATTATCAAAGAACATTTCTTTTGTTGATTGGTCTACAACTTTTTTAGAATTCAAGATTCTGGTTGTTTGTTTAGGAATAGATTTCTTAAGGTGGTTTTTAACACCATCAAGAGTGTTGATGTTTTTTTCGTTTAGTGTTTCTGCAATTTTTATTATGTAATTTGCAACAACGACATAATTATTTTTCATCAATGAGTAATCGAAAAGTATATTAACTATTTCCTCTTTGATTGAAAATTGCGATCTCAGTAATAGTGCTAAAGAAGTTTCCGATGGAGTGATTTCTCTATCAAGTCTTAGTTTCATAAAATCTTCTACTGATAACTGTTTGAAAACCATTTTTTGTTTCATTCAAACATTATCAATCTTAGAAAGAGCATTAATATCAACAACCGATACTTTCTTAGTAGTCAGTTTTGCATCTAAACTTTCAAAGTTCAGATCATTTTGTTTGTGCAACCTAACTATTACGTTCACAATGTCATAAAGATCTTTCTCACCCATAAGAATAGTTTTTTGTAAAAGCATTGAAATCTTTTTTGTTTTCAAATTCTTCATTGGAACTTCTTTTTTGTCTAAGAATGGTTTCAGTTTATCAAAATTGAATTCAAAGATTTCAGATACATCTAGTTTTACATCTTCTGGTTTAAGAGAAGTCTTTACTCATCCATTTGTTTTAGAAACAACTCTTCTATTCTTAGAAAGAAATTTTTGGTTGATGATTGAGTTCTCTACCGAAAGTTTTTCTTTCAGTGTATTGAATAATTGGTCGTTCTCTTCAAACTTTTTAGAAGTTAAAGGTCTTGAACAATTAATTGTAATTTTAGTTTCGTCTTCAGACGAAATGAATAAAGATGTTAGTCCTAACATTTCAAGTTTAAGTAAAGCATAGTTAATTTCTGCTTCATTCATATCTAGTATCGATGCGATTCTTTCTAATGATAGGAAAGTATTGTCAATAAAGTTATTCTTTCCTTCGACAAGTAAGAATTGATACAAAGATGTTGCTCCCAAACCAATTAATGGCTGGTAGTAATAAATGATTGTGTCATTAGAGTCAACACTAGGCGTGAATGACAATTGAACGTTATACTGATTCTTAAATGTTAGTTTTTTCATTATATTAAATTGTTTTCTTTAATGATTTTGTCTATTTCTTTGTCGTCTATGCCGTTAGTTGTGTCAACTACATAATCGAAATCAAAATTATTATCTCATTTTTTGATTATTGTTTTAACAAATTCATCATTTAATCCGCCAAATTTGTCTGACATTCTTTTTGTTATAGTTTCAGGTGTCGCTTTGACTAATATTGTCTTATCAAAGTCGAATTCTGTTGATGTAAGCTTTGTAATTGGGATTTCAGCAACATAGTTGTCCTTACCCTTTAGATATTCAGCCACTAGTGGATGAATAAGTTCATTAAGTCTGTTTAGGAGGTCCTGATCCTTCGCTACAGCAGCAGCAAGTGTTGGTCTATCAACTTCTTCTCTGTTGACAAATTGGTCTCCGAAGTTCTCTTCTATCAATTTGTACCCTTCTTCACCTTGTAGGTAAAGTGTTCCGTTGATATATGAGTCAGTATGGAATACTTTGACTCCTTTTTCTTGGAATTTCTTCAATAATTCTGTTTTACCAGAGAATGGTGATCCTATTATTGCTATTTTCATTTGTTTGATATTCTTCCCATGATATTGTAAAGCTTTTTCTCTTTCAAGAAAGGCATTAAATGCTTGAAGTTTGGTTTATTGATTTTCATTTCTTCGAAATCAATCTCTTTTTCAGTTGTAGTAACAATTGTTGCTACTGACTTAGAAATATATGCTATTTCTTTTGAACGAATAAGTTTTGCTTTCCTTGCTCCTGTTATCTTGTCAAGGTTCTTATATATATTGTCAAGGTCATTGAACTCTTTTAGGAGGTCAATAGCTCCTAAAGTTCCAATTCCTTTGATTCCGGGGATATTATCTGATGCATCACCCATAATTGCTTTGATTTCAATAACTTGGAATGGTTGTAATCCATGGAATTTCTCAGCAAAGTTGTCAATAGTGTATCTTTCCATATCAGAAACACCTTTGTGAGATAGCAGTACATCTACACCATGATCAACTAATTGAAGTAAATCCTTATCAGAAGTAACTATTTCAACGAAATACCCTTCTTTCTTTGCTTCTTTAGCAAGGATACCTATAACATCATCAGCTTCTAGCTTGTTTGTTGAATATCATTTGATTCCATATAGTTCTAAGAACTCTTTAACTAGAGGTGTTTGTGCATAAAGATCATCAGGTTGTGGTTTTCTGTTTGATTTGTAGAAAGTGTATTCATTTCTGTATGTAACAGTATCTCTTTCATCGAACGTAATTAGTATTTTATCACTTGGATAATGTGTTCTAAGGTTGATTATCATCATAGCAAAAGCTCTTAAAGCATTTACTGGAGTACCGTCTTTTAGTCTTTCGGCTCCTTGCTTTAATCTGAAACTTGTTCCATAGTATGATTTGTAGAATAGCGAATTGCCATCGACTAGTAATAATTTCATTAATTAACTCCTTTAATTATAGTTGGTAAGATAGATTTATTTCTTTTAACGTCGATCTTTCCTTCGACAATGATTGTTGACCCCATAATAAGTATTGATTCATATTTCTTCATACTCCCTGGTCAGATTGTTATTGATATTTTTCCCGTTAAGTCAGCAACAGTTACAAATGCCATTTCAAGACCAGCTTTAGTTTGAATCTTGTTGATGTATGTAATTGTACCCACAACAATAACAGGTGTGTCCTGTGTATCAGGTAACTCTTCTATTTCAATTGAGCCTTCTACCTTTACAACATCTTGTTTTGATAATGCAAATCCTAATGAATCGATTTCAAATTGAATATAACTTGTTGATGGTTTCTCAACTAAAGTTGGTACTGGTATTAGACTGGTATTCATTTTGAATCCGTCTCCATCTTTAACTTTTATTAAATCACAGTACCTATTCATTACTTGATTGTTTTCAAGAAGTGAATTTCTATTAAGTCCAAGCTCATCAAATGCTCCGGCTTTTATTAAAAGTTCAATTGTCTTCTGTCCGACTTTTTTAGTGTGAACTCTAATCACAAAGTCTTGGAAGTTTTTGAAATTACCATTCTCTTCTCTCTCTAATATTATTTCGTTAGCTGCCGAAACACCCAATCCTTTAATAGTGATGAATCCAATTCTTATAGAATTGTTTTCTAACGTGAAGCCCTTAATAGAATTATTTATTGAAACTGTTTTAACTTCAATCCCAAGTTTTTGAGCTTCATTAATATATGAGTTTGTCTTTGCTGTGTTACCAGATACTGATGATAGTAATGAAGTCATAAATTCTTTTGGATAATATGATTTCAATCATGCAAGTTGCATTGAAATTATTGAATAAGCAAAAGCATGTGATCTATTGAATCCGTATGATGCGAACTCTTCAATGAATTGAATTATTTTATTTGTAGTATCTTCGTTTCTGCCTTTTGTTGCGGCACCTAGTTTAAATTCTTTAACTAGTGATTGCATAAGTGCTGAATCTTTTTTACCAATCGCTCTTCTAAGAGAATCAGCTTCTGCTAGTGATAGCCCTGCATACTCTTGTGCGATTTTCATTATTTGTTCTTGATATATTATCAAACCGAAAGTTGGTTCAAGAATAGAATCTATTGAGGGATCGATAGATTCTACTTTTTCTTTTCCATGTTTTCTTTTAATGTAGTAAGGAATAGATTTGATAGGTCCAGGTCTAAATAATGAGGTTGTAGCTATGATATCTTCAAAGATTGTTGGTTTTAATTCTCTTAAAACTTTAGTCATACCAGGTGATTCCATTTGGAATATCCCACCTGTACTTCCATTAGCTAAAAGTTTCAATGCCTTTTTGTCATTTAAGTCAATATTGTCAATGTCGATATCTTTATCAATTAATTTAATTGTTTCTTTGATGAAAGTTAAATTTCTTAGTCCAAGGAAATCAATCTTAAGTAAACCATTCTCTTCAAGATAGTTCATTGCGTATTGAGTTTGATTGATTCCGTTGTAACCCTCTTGTAAAGGAACTACATCAGAGATAGATTGTTTAGAAAGAACGATACCAGCTGCGTGAGTTGATGATTGTCTTGGTAATCCTTCGATCTTTTTAGCTTTTTCAAATACATCTTTCAATGTTTCGTTAGTGTCAAGTATTAGTTTAATCTTTTTTGTTTTTTCAGCTTTTGAAAGTGTATCTGTATCTTTGATTTGTTTTGTTAATTTCTCAACTTCAGAAACAGGTACTCCTAATTTTCTAGCAACATC
>Ga0164313_10000550_pt1 | contig 30702 bp, 27 predicted proteins | sample GuaBasSedimGuay4_FD_113735 | JGI IMG/M metagenome (GOLD analysis project Ga0164313, IMG submission 113735) | Subseafloor sediment microbial communities from Guaymas Basin, Gulf of California, Mexico - Guay4, Core 4569-4, 0-3 cm | ecosystem: Environmental > Aquatic > Marine > Hydrothermal vents... | reverse complement strand
GGATGCAGTTTTCATCCGAGATGCCAGCATGCCAACGACGGATGCACAAAGACGGTTCCCGTCCTGGAAAAGACGACCGGGAGCCAGGAAGCCGCCTGTCTTCGCCTGGGCGAATTCTGACTCACTTCCCGACCTTCGGGCCCTTGCCCATGAACGCCCCGAAGTGGGCCTGGCCGAGTGCCTCCGCCACCGCATCGTCCATGCCGATCAACACGTCATGAAGCGGACAGGGCTCACCGATGCCGCACCAGCCCGGGCCGAAGGGACAAAGGCTTGAATCGCGGTGCCCCTCAAAGAGGTTCACCACATCGAGAAGACTTATCTGGTCCGGGGCCATTGCCATGCGGTAGCCGCCACCAGGACCCCGCGTACCAACCACGTACCCTGCCTGCGACAAGACGGTCAGGACTTTGGCCACCAGCGGCTGGGAAAGATTCCTCAATTCGGCGACCTCATGAGAACTCAATTGGCATTGCTCGGAATGGCACTCCGCGAGGGCGCTCATCGCGGCGACCGCACAGCCACTCATTTTCCCATAACCAAACATGTCTCTTTCTTGGTGTCCTGTCTCAGATTTCAGCAAGTGGTGTGGTCTGAAACCACGAACCACTCCGGTCGGAATATTCACGCCGTGGTCAGCCTCAGAAAAAGCGCACACAATCCTCCGATCAGGGCTTGGGGACTCGGGAGGACATCGAAATGGTGCTGGGTGAACATCCTGGGGAACTGCTCCCGGGCGCGGCGTTCGATCGCGAAGGCGTGCGTGAGGATCCCCTCCTGCCGACCCGTATCGATGGCCTTTTTCACGTCCCGGATGCCATAGGTGCCTTCGTACCGATCGTAGTCACAGGGACGGCCATCCGTGATCAGGATGATGAGTTTCCGCTCGGCGTCCTCCTTCGCGAGTAATTCCTGGGCATGGCGCAAGGCCGGACCGATGCGGGTGTAACCGCAAGCGTCGAGCCCTCCGAGTCTGGCCCGGGTATCGTGCCATGATTCCTCAAATCCCTTGACCAGGTGAAATCCACACTGTCGGCGGGTGTTTGAGCTGAAACCGGCGATCGCAAAACGCTCGATAAAATCCTCCAGCACCTCGCCCACACAGAGGATCGACTCACGGATCGTGTCGAGGACCCGCACGTTATCGACCCACGAATCAGTAGAGAAGCTCTGATCCATCAGGATATAGGCGGCGACATCATGGAGGGCGCGGTGGCGATCGATATAGCAGAGTTCACTCGGGGTGAACCCACAACGTCTCGCCACCTCTCCCTCCACCACCGCTTCGAGGTCGAACTCAGGACCGAATGGCTGCCGTTTGGCCTTCATCCACTCGTTGACGATCGACGCCACCTTCTTCTTCAGATCGAGAATGAGTCCCTTGTGGCGGCGCTCGGCATCGCGCAGCCAGCCCGGATCGTCATCCACCTGGCGGGTTTCCTGCACGAAACACCAGTCATGACGGTAACGTCCCTTCTTGTAGTCCCATTCCGGGTACGGAATTCCAACCCCCGGACCCGCCTCGTCCACCAGAAAGGCCGGCCCATCCAGCACGAGGTCGCTGCGGTAGATCGACCGGGGGCGCTCGGGACTCCGGATGACATGTTTCATATCCACCGAGGCCAGCGCTTCGGCGTGCTCCTCGAGTTCGTCTTCGCTGTCGACCTTCCGTTGCAATCCCGAGTATTCCTCGAGCGTCTCGGCTTTCTCGAAAGTATGAATCGGCATCTCGGCCTGGTCGGGCTGGTCGTCGGCGCCCTCCAGTCCGACCACCTTGGTCTGCCCCTTGCCTTCGATCTCGGTCACGACTCCATCCGGGCCCTCCGGTCCGTCGGGCAGGTCGATCGACGCGGTGCGAGGGTCCCGTGCGCTGCCCGGTTCCGGTTCGCCGAACAGGTGCCAGATCTCATCCTCTCCGATCGACGCCCGAGCCTGCTCGAGACGGTCCACTATCCCGGGGTATTCGACGGAAAACCTGGGGATCTCATCTCTCAACCGCCAATCGGGGCGACCGAATGCGTCCTCGCCATCGCGGATGGTCAGGGCCGCGAGAAGCGTCTTCAATTGGTAGAGCGCGACGTTCTCATCGGGCGATCCCGCAGCGGCGAACTCAGCGGGCAGGAAAATGTGCCTGCGATCGCAAAGCACGGCGTTCGGGGTTTCGATCAGGGTGACCGGACACCCGGCCACCATCTGCGCGAGCAGAAACAGCTGCTGGCGCAGGGGTTTCAACTCAGCCCGGACGTTCGCGTTCGCCCGCTCCCGCGGTTTCACCACAAGGCGCTTGTGAAGCGCCTTCAGTCCCAGAAATAGATTTTCCTCCCACTCAAACACCGGGAAATCACAGGGTCAGATCGATCACATGGCGCATCGCACCCAGCGCATCGGCATCATCGGTCAGGGGTTCGGCAATTGCCACGGCGGAGGCAAAACGAGGGGGCAATCCCTCTTTCATCAACTTCGCGGCATCGACCAGCAATCGCGTCGAGACCGACTCGAGCAGCGAAAGTTCGGTCAGGTTTCGAATCTTGGAGGCCACCTTCACGAGGCTGCGGGCCCCCTTCGCATCGATCCCGGTTTCGCCGATCAGGATCTGCTCCTCGATGGCCTCTCCCGGATAGCCGAACCCGATACCGACAAATCGCTGGCGGGTCGACGGTTTCAGTTCGCGAAGGTTGCGCTGGTAGCCGGGGTTGTAACTGACCACCAGCATGAACTCGGGCGGCGCCACCAGAGTCTCCCCGGTGCGGTCGAGAAAGAGCTCCCGCCGATAGTCGGTCAGCGAGTGGATGACGACGATGGCGTCCGATCGCGCCTCCGCAACCTCATCGAGGTAGAGGATGGCCCCCTGCCGGACCGCCCGGGTCACCGGACCATCGATCCATCGGGTCTCGCCGGACAGCAGCAGGTGCCGACCGAGCAGATCCGTGGCCGTTGTATCCTCATTACATGATATGGTCACCAACGGACGATCGAGCTGCTCGGCCATGAACTCCACGAATCGGGTCTTTCCACAGCCGGTCGGGCCCTTGAGCATCAGGGGCAGGCGAGCCCGCCACGCAGCCGTGAAGAGCTCCCGCTCCCGACCCGCCTCGATATAGAAGATCCGGTCCTTGCGGGCGTCGCCTGTCTGCGGGTCGCTCACGAAGCAGCCATGGCTTTGGAATCGCCGGAACCCGGCCCGGGTTCTTCAGCCGCCCGCACGTCTGAACTCGCGGCTTCATCCGAGGGCAACCCGAACTTCACGAAGTTCCAGAGATAAAGGAGGACTCCCACGGTGAACAGAGTCGCGGCGAGAAGGAGGCCGATGAAGTGAACTTCGATCTCCGTCTGAACGGCGAGGAAATCCATGCCCAACCGACGTTCCAGATTGACCTGGGTGATACCCGCCACCGCAAACGCACCGGTCATCCCGACCATGCCGAGGTTGCTCAACCAGAACCCATACCTCGCGGCCACGTTGTCCCAGAGCTTGCGCCCGGTCAGAATCGGCAATGCGTAGGCGATCATGGCCAGGTTGATCATCGCATACGCGCCCCAGAAAGCCATATGCCCATGCATCGCCGTGACCAGAGTGCCGTGCGTGTACATGTTCACCTGCGGGAGAGTGTGGGCCATACCCAGGAAACCGGCCCCGACGAAAGACATCAGCGCGCTCCCCAGCGTCCAGTTGAGGGCCGCCCGGTTCGGATGGCGCCGGCCGCCCTTCTTGGACATGGAGAGTGCATAGATTGCCATACCGAGGAAGGCCAGCGGCTCGAGCGCCGAGAAGATTCCACCCACCATCAGCCAGTATTTCGGGGCACCGATGTAGTAGTAGTGGTGACCAGTGCCGAGAATACCGGACAGAAAGGTCAGACCGACGATGATATAGAGCCACTTCTCAACCACCTCGCGATCGACCCCGGTCAGCTTGATCAGGAGATAGCAAAGCAACGCGCCCATGATCAGTTCCCAGACACCCTCGACCCAGAGATGGACAACCCACCACCGGTAGAAGGAGTCCAGGGTCTGATTATCAAAATCAATCATCCCCGGCAGATAGAGAAGAGCGGCCGCGAAAAGGCCGAAGTAGAGCACGAGGGAAGTGGTGGTGTGCCGTCTGCCCTTCCAGATGGTCATTCCGATATTGGCGAGGAATACCAAAATGTTGACCACCACCAGGTAATCAAGCGGTCGTGGAATCTCCAGGAACTTGCGTCCTTCCCACCAGTTTACGTGGTAGCCGGCTATGGCGACCACACCGACCAGCAGAAACGAGATGAGCTGCGCCCAGGCCAGACGCGGCCAGCAGAGTTCGCGGTCCGCCTCCTCCGGAATGATGAAATAGGCCGCGCCCATAAAACCGAGCAGCAGCCAGACGACCAGCAGGTTGGTGTGTACCGCGCGAGCCGTATTGAAGGGAATCCAGTCGTGAAGACCGTCCATGCCGATCCGGGCAAATCCCATGAAGAAGCCATACACGATCTGAAGGGTGAAGAGCAGCATCGCGGCGGCGAAAAACCAATAAGCGATCCGTTGTGATTTGAATTTCATGACGGTGATTTTCCGTTCGGGTTCAGATTTGGTTGCCCGGCTCTGTTGTCGCCGGATTGAGACTCAGCAGGAAATCAACAATTTCGATCACCTGTTCCTCCGATATGGCCACGCCGACCAGGTTCGGCATGGCCGTGCCCGGCTTGACTCCCTGGGGATTCCCGATCCATTCGATCAACTCGTCGCGAGTCTTTCTGGTGTAGACATCGTCAAGCACCGGTGCACCGATCGCGGCACCGGCCGCCCCTCCCTGACCGAGGACCTCATGACAACCGAGGCACGAGCCGGTGGTGAAAACATCGGGCAGCGGTCGGTCGGCCACGGCGGCGGAAATCGATGAGGAAGCAGAACCGCTCACCGCCCGCAGGGACGCTCTCAGGGGTGGGTCGGCGGGAAATCCGTTCAGGTCCACCTGGCCGCACCAGTCGAGAAATGCGATGACATGATCGATCTGTTCATCCGTGAAATCGTACTGAACCATTTTTCTCTGACCCGGGAACATCGCCTGCGGGTCTCGCAGGAAAACTTTGAGCCAGGGCACTCCACGCCGCTCGACGACCTTGGTCAATTCAGGCGCATAATAGGCACCTTCTCCGAAAATCGTGTGGCAGCCCATACAATTATTCCGTTCCCAGATTCGCTTTCCGGCGACGACTTCGGGTGTGAGACCCTCCGCGTTGGTCTGTTTCGGAACCCTTCGCATGGTGTCAATACTCAACACCAGAAAGATCCCGGAAAACAGAAACGTACCGCCCAGAAAGAAAACACGTGCCTGTCTTTTGCTCAACATGATGGTTCTATGTTTGCGTTTTCCTGCCAGTCATGTGCCCGGTCTCGGAAATTGCCGGAGGCGGGACACGTCACCTATCTCAGCAGCCAGACAGTCGGAAAGGTTTTTCGGTAATACAAGAGGAAAAAATCTTGTATTCAGTAAAAGGTGTAACCGGCGTGGGACAGGCGCCCAAAACAGGATAGTCTCTTCCCGTCCGAGCGGGCTGACGCCGCCCCGGATCGCTCCGTATTCAGGGCCCGAAAACCTGCCGGAATGCCTTCAGGGTGGAATCGAGGGCGTCGTTGAAATGGATGCCACCGGGATCCGGACGGTCAGCGGTGGCGCCTGGGTTCCGGGATGAGAAAAACCGTTCCGAACTCCGTTTGTCGTAAAGGACCTGGCTGGTCAGTTTCGGATCCAGCCTATCCAACCGGGCCACCATGGCCTGCCGGCCCGCCTCCGACATTCGCGCCTCCAACGACTGCTGGAGGGTTATCTTGTCACTGTAGACATTGAATGTCTCCAATTCCACGATATCGTCATCCCGACCCACAAAGATGGGATGCGCCTTCCTCTCCGGTTGCTCAAACTCCTCAAAGAAGAAGGCAATCTCGTCAGTTGAGAACAACGGCATACCCTCTTCAACCGTCGGCGTGGGTTTGGAAACGACGGGACGTTCATCGCCGGACCTGTCACGGGCACCCGCAATTCCGGTGATTCCGATCAAGCCCGAAATCAGGCAAATACCCACCCCGACGATTCCCCGACCAAACATGAGTCCACCTTATCACGACTATTATCCTATACAAGGGGAAAGAGCGGTGGAGCAGGATGATTTGGAGATCTGTGCCTGGTGGGCGAATGCCTGTGAGTTCGAACGGATCTGCAGGGCTCAAATGCCTCATGTTTCGCCGAATTGTTTCGGGTTGCCCCACGATCGGAAACCCTGTGACATCTGAATTGTCGGCCCAAGGTTTCGCGGGCCGCTCTGTTTCAGCATGCGCGACTATTTTCTGAGGCGTCTGATCCTCATTCCCCCCACCCTCTTCGGTGTCACCATCCTTGTGTTCATCATCACTCGTTTTGTTCCCGGAGGCCCTTTGGAACGCGCCCTGATGGAAGCGCAGATGATGGATGCCCAGTCAGGACGCTCGACATCTGTGGCCGGTCAGGACCAGGCACTGTCGGAAGACCAGATCCAACAGCTCAAAGAATACTATGGGTTCGATAAGCCGGTGCTCGTCAGTTATTTCCATTGGGTGGGCAAGGTGCTGACCGGAGACCTCGGGAACAGTTACCGCTACAACGAACCCGTCTGGAGCATCATCCGGTCACGGTTTCCCATATCGATCTTTTACGGTGTCATCACCCTGATCATCACTTACATGATCTGTATACCGTTGGGCATCGTGAAGGCGATCAAACACCGGACGGTGCTCGATAACAGCACCTCCATCGTCATTTTCATGGGCTATGCGGTTCCGGGTTACGTCCTGGGGGCCCTGCTGCTTCTCTTCTTCTCGGCACGTCTCGAGTGGTTTCCCATGGGCGGTTTCACCAGTCTTTATTTCGATGAACTGGGAACCTGGGACAAGGTCAAGGACCTCTTTCACCACGCCGTGCTCCCCCTCTCCTGCTACCTGGTGGGCAGCTTCGCCGTGACGACGATGCTGATGAAAAACCATCTGATGGACAACCTTTCGGCCGATTACATGCGGACGGCGGTGGCCAAGGGCGTCACCTTCGAGAAGGCTGTATTCAAGCACGCCCTGCGCAACTCGCTCATCCCCATCGCCACGACCTTCGGGCAGAACATCACTCTCCTGGTTGGCGGATCCTTCCTGATTGAAACCATCTTCGACATCAACGGGTTCGGGCTGCTGGGACTGACCGCCATCTTCGATCGAGACTATCCGGTGGTGATGGGTGTCGTTTTCCTCTCTTCCTTCCTCCTGCTGATCGGGAATATCCTTTCGGATTTTCTGGTTGCCCTGATCGATCCCAGAATCCGATTCCACTAGCCCGAATGCGCCTGAATCCGCTCACAGCCAAGAAGCTGCGCCGTTTTCGCCAAATCAGGCGGGGATTCTTCTCACTGGTCATCCTGACGATACTCGTGGTGGGTTCCCTGTTTTCGGAATTGCTCATCAACAACCGGGCCCTGGCGGTCAATTACGACGGCGAGTGGTTTTTCCCGACCTATACCCGGATCAGGCTCGGGGCTGAATTCGGCCTGGGCGGTGACGTTGCCCAGACGCCGGTCAATTACCGCGAGTTGAAGACCCACTTCCGGGATCAGGAATCCGGAAACCGCGTGATCCTGCCCCTGGTACCCTTCAGTCCCTTTGAGAACAACACCTACGAAGATGTGTTCAAGCCTGCCCCGCCCTCGTGGCAGAGTCTCCACCCTTTGGGGACGGACTCGACCGGGCGCGATATCCTGGCCCGCCTGGTCTACGGTTTTCGCATCGCCATCTTCTTCGCCCTGGCCTTCATGGCGCTGACCTACCTGATCGGGATCACCATCGGTTGCGTGATGGGTTATTTCGGTGGTGTCTTCGACCTGCTCTTCCAACGCATCATCGAGATCTGGTCGAACATTCCGTTCCTCTACATGGTCATCATCGTGTTCTCGGTCATCCCGTCGACCTTCAGCATCTCGACCCGTATCATGATCCTGCTTACGATCATGGTGCTCTTCTCCTGGACCGGAATGACCTATTATATGCGGACCGCAACCTACCGGGAAAAATCGAGGGATTACGCCGCGGCGGCCATCGTTCTGGGTGCGAGCACGCCGCGCATCATATTCAACCATATCCTGCCCAACACGGTCTCGACCATTGTGACCTTCATGCCCTTTTCCGTGGTGGCCGGCATCACCGCAATCACCGCGCTCGATTTCCTCGGCTGGGGCCTGCCGCCGCCGACTCCGAGTATTGGAGAACTGCTCAAACAGGGAACCGCCAATCTGACCACCGCTCCATGGATCGTCGGTTCGGCCTTCGTCGCCCTGGTATTCGTGCTGACTCTCGTAACTTTCATCGGGGAGGCCGTCCGTGAGGCGTTTGATCCGAAAAAATACACCACCTACCGATAATGCATCACTTCAACGCACACCCCCTTCGCCTGACCGTAATCGCGATCGCAGGCACCCTGCTTCTGTCAGGATGTGGCAAGAACTCTTCCACGAAAACAGCCGGCTCGGATTTCCCTCCGCATGATGTATTCCCCGAGGTCGAAGCCTATTACGCCACCAAGGTTTCACTTCCGGCTGATGTATTTGAGGACCTCGAAGCCGGACGCATCACCCAGGAGGAGGTCGACCGAAGGGAAGCCGCGGGTGAATTTCCCAAGTTCTTCCGCCTGGCCACGATCGACGACCTGCCGGACGACCTCGACTGGGAGGACGGCGGTGAACTGCAGGAGATCGGCTCGTCGGAAGCGAAAAAAGGAGGTACCAACTACAGAGCACTTCAGGACTACCCACGGACCCTGCGCCGAATCGGACCCGATTCCAATGGAGGCTTCCGCCGCTTTATACTGGATGATGTCGTCATGCTGTTTGCTCGTCGGCATCCCAATGACACCTCGATCGGGCCAAGCGGATTCCGCTATATCCCGGGCATCGCGCAGACCTGGGCCGCCGATCGGGAAAACAAGACAGTCTACGTGAGGATCCACCCGGACGCCCGGTGGTCCGACGGTCCCCCGATTACGTCCGACGACATGTTGTTCACCTTCTTCTTCTACCAGACACCCTATATCAATGCGCCCTGGTACAATAATTTCTACAACCGCAACTACACCAACATAACCCGCTACGACGACAAGACCTTCTCCATCACGCTCCGGGAGGCCAAACCCGATTTCACCAGCCGGGTTTTGGAGTTGGAACCCCAGCCGAAGCACTTTTACCGGGAACTCGGCGACGATTTTGCCGAGCGTTACCAATGGCGTTTCGTCCCCACCTCCGGCGCCTACATTGTTCGGCCCGAAGACGTCAAGAAGGGCCGTTCCATTGCCCTGACCCGACTCGATGACTGGTGGGCCAAAGACCTGAAGAGCTGGCGCTACCGCTTCAACTATGATCGTATCCATTTTTCAATCATACGCGATACGGCCAAGGCATTCGAGACCTTCCGCAAAGGGGAGCTCGACGTATTCCGCCTCAACCTGGCCGAATACTGGTATGACAAGCTGCCGGACAGCGACCCCCTCATTGTCAATGGCTACATCCAAAAGGCGACCTTCTACAATGACACACCACGTCCGACCTACGGGCTGTGGATGAATGAATCCAGGTCCCTGCTCGACAATCCCGCCATTCGGGTGGGCATCCAGTACGCCACCAACTGGAAGCTGGTCATCGACAAGTTCTTCCGCGGTGACTACACTCGCATGCGAACAACTTCGGACGGATACGGCGAGTTCACCGAACCAACCATCACCGCCCGGGACTTCTCGGTCGACAAGGCACTCGAGAGCTTCACCCGGGCCGGTTTTGCGACCCGGGATTCAGACGGCGTTCTGGTCAATGAGGCCGGGCAACGCCTGTCATTCACCCTTTCCACCGGATACGAGGCCCTGAGGGATGTGCTCACCATCCTGAGGGAAGAAGCGTTGAAATGCGGACTGGAGTTTCGTCTCGAAGTTCTCGACGGCACTGCGGCCTGGAAAAAGGTTCAGGAAAAGAAGCATGATATTCACTTCTCCGCCTTCGGCGTTTCCCCGGAAATGTATCCCCGATTCTGGGAAACCTATCATTCGGTCAATGCCTATGACCTCGCGTTCCTACCGGACGGCACGCCCAATCCCGACCGCAAAGTCAAGGTGCAGACGAACAACCTGCAATCGATCGCCGACCCCGAATTCGACCGGATGATCGAAGCCTATCGTGCCTCTGAAGATGCGGAGGAAATGAAACAGCTCGCTTTTGCCATGGAGCAGGTCCTCTACGACGACGCCAGTTTCAGCCCCGGTTTCGTCCGGCCTTTCTACCGGACAGGCTACTGGCGTTGGATCAAGTGGCCCGAGGACTTCAACGTAAAGATAAGCCAGAGTGTGGAGGAGTGGCATGTCGACTGGATGGAACCCGGGGCCAGGCAGGAGACCCTCGAGGCGAAGCGAAAAAAGAAACCGTTCCCGGCGCAGATAAATGTCTACGATCAGTACGCGGACAGAGACAGCGAATCCGGATAGCGTCCGTTATCCGGCCGCCCGAGACCCAACCCTGAACTTCCGAACAACTCTTGTCCGAAACCTTACTCGAAGTCCGAGACCTGGTCACAGGTTTTGATACTGATGCCGGACTGGTTCGCGCGGTCGATGGGGTCAGTTTCACAGTGCCGAAGGGGCGTACGGTCGGCATTGTCGGCGAATCAGGTTGCGGGAAGAGCGTAACCGCCCTCTCGATCATGCGTCTGCTGCCCAGGCCGATGGGCCGGGTTCTGGAAGGACAGATCCTTCTGGAGGGGAAGGATCTCATACAGGTCGAAGACGAGGAGATGCGACAGATCCGGGGTTCGCGGATCAGCATGATCTTTCAGGAACCCATGTCGGCCCTGAATCCGGTTCATCGCATCGGCAAGCAACTGACCGAGGTCTACCTGGAACATCTGGACATCACCAAGGTGGAGGCCATGAACCGGGCCATCGAATTGCTCGGTCACGTCGGCATTCCTTCTCCGGAGATTCGGGTGACCGAATACCCCCACCAGTTGTCGGGCGGAATGAGACAGCGGGTGGTCATCGCCATGGCCCTGGCCTGCAAACCCTCACTGATTATCGCCGACGAGCCGACCACAGCCCTTGATGTCACCATTCAGGCGCAGATCCTTGAGCTGATGCAGAAACTGCAGGTCGAAATGGGCATGTCGATCATCCTGATCACCCATGATCTGGGGGTGATCGCGGAAACCTGCGACGAGGTGGTGGTCATGTACGCCGGCCGAGTCGCAGAAACCGGCCCGGTCAGGGAGATCTTTGAAAACCCGAAGCATCCCTATACCAAGGGTCTGCTTGATTCCATCCCCCGCCTTGATCACCCGAGAAAGACCCATCTGAGCATCATCGAAGGCATGGTTCCGGGCCTGCTTGAGCTTCCTCCGGGCTGCCGCTTTCAGAACCGATGTCCCTATAAAGAGGACCTTTGCGTCGACACACCGCCGACCATGGAAAGCATATCCGATGAACATGGGGTTGCGTGCTTCCGCTGGAGGGACATCAAGTAAGATGAGCGAAGCAGCCGCAAATCCACTCCTGTCCCTCAAGGACCTGCACATGCACTTCCCGGTCAAAGGAGGGGTGTTTCTGACCGCAAAGGCGTCCTGCCGGGCGGTCGACGGCGTTTCGTTCGACATCATGCCGGGTGAAACCGTGGGGCTGGTGGGCGAGTCCGGGTGCGGCAAATCGACCCTGGGCAAATGCATTGTCCGCCTGCTCAAACCGACCTCGGGAGAAATCCACTACGACGGTATCAACCTGGGAACGATCGGCCGCCGCCGGTTGAAGCCCCTGCGCCGGGAAATCCAGATGATATTCCAGGACCCGGCTGATTCCCTCAATTCGCGACACACGGTGCGGGGTATCCTGGAGGAACCCTTTCAGATTCAGAAGATTGGAGATTCGACCTCGCGCCAGAAAAAGGTCGACGAACTCCTGGACGTGGTCGGGCTTCCGCTGAGCGCGGCGGACCGGTTCCCCTTTGAATTTTCGGGCGGGCAGCGCCAACGAATCGGCATCGCCCGAGCCATTGCGCTCAATCCAAAGCTGATCATCTGCGACGAACCGGTATCGGCCCTCGACGTGTCCATCCAGAGCCAGATCCTGAACCTGATGCTCGACCTGCAGGAGCAGTTCAAACTCTCCTATCTTTTCATCGCGCACGATCTTGCCGTGGTGAAACACATCTCAGACCGGATCGCGGTCATGTATCTGGGGAGAGTGGTGGAAATCGCCGATGCCGATACGGTCTATCACAATCCGCGGCACCCCTATACGCGCGCCCTGATATCCGCTGTTCCAGTGCCCGACCCGACCCGCAAACGTGAGCGGATCGTACTCTCAGGAGACGTCCCATCTCCGATCAATCCACCCGCCGGCTGCCCGTTCCACACAAGGTGCCCGCACGTTCAGGACATCTGCCGGACAGAGGTGCCCAAACTGAGAAACGTGGCCGGCGACAGCGAGAGGGCTCATTCGGTTTCCTGCCATTTCGACCTCTGACCCACCCGAACGACACCGGAAGCCCGTTTTCAGGAATCCACTCAAATGCCCAATCCGCTCTCAGCCATAAGCTCCAAGGCACAGTGGGCCGACCTGGGCACGACTGACTTCACCGCACTCCCACGGCGAAACAGAACCCTGATTGTCTTGCCCGTTGTCGGATTGGCGGATTGGGGATTCGGACGCCCGCTTGATCTTGAGGAAAACCTGACTGCGGCGGTTCTGAATCACGCCCTCGATCAGGTAGCGGGTCAGATTGATCTTCTGGTCCTCCCTCCCCAGCGTTTTGTGGCCGCGCCTTACGACCACGCCTTTTTCGGAATGGACGTCGAATCGACCGGAGCGGCGTTGAGCGAACTGGCGAAATCCATCCACGCCTCCGGATTCCGGCGCCTGCTCTTTCTCAATACCAGTCCGTGGAACGAGGAGATCATTGATATGGCGGCCCGCGACCTGCGGGTCGCAACCGGCATGGAGATCTTCTGCATCAACCTGGCCGGAATCGGGCTGGACCTGCACCCCGACCGCAGCCGAAATCGAACGGATATCCAACACGCTGCGTCATTCATATACGGCAAACAATCGGATGAACCGAGGCTCCCTTCAAGGGCCGGGTTGACCTGGTTCCGCCCCGGCAGATTTGATCAGCCCCCACCTCTTTCCTCCGCCCCTGATCTCGAGGCGACAATGGATCTCGGGCAACGGATCATCACCCGGAGCGGTGACCATCTGAGCTCGCTACTTCGGGAAATTCACGCCCGACCGGCCCTGCCGGCCCTCAAGCCAGGAAATGCCGACTCGCCACAGTCCGATTGAGTCATGCACCCCGTCTACCCACCTTATCGATCGCGCTACCTGCCGGCCATGACCCGGGATGAAATCGAAATGCTTCCGGGCAAGCACGCTGCGGTGGTCATTCTGCCGATTGGAGCGATCGAGCAGCATGGACCCCATCTTCCGGTCGGGACCGACTCTGTCCTCGCGCAGGCATGGCTTGACGCGATCATGAATGATCTTCCGGCCAGGATTCCCGCCTATGTCGCCCCGACCATGGCCTACGGCAAGAGCAACGAACACCAGGGGTTCCCCGGGACGCTCTCCCTCTCGACCGCGACCCTGCGCCGGACGCTGCTGGCCGCGGCCGATCAACTTTTGAACTGGGGGTTCCGGACAATGGCTGTCCTCAACACCCATGGGGGCAACAGTTCCGTGATCGTATCGACCCTTCGGGAGATTCAAACCATGCATGGTATGAACGCCGGAATGCTGCGACCCCCGATGACCTGCTCCGAATCGGCCCGGGAGAACACATATGGATTCCACGCCGGGGAGGTTGAAACCTCACTCATGCTCGCGATCGCCCCGGAACGGGTGGAGATGGGAAAGGCGGTCACCGAATACCCAGCCCGTATCGGCGATCCGGGAGAGGTTCGGCTCGCAGGGGCACCCGCCACCCACTCATGGATGACAAGCGATCTTTCGAAATCGGGCGTCATGGGCGACGCGAAGGCGGCCACACCTGAGAAAGGCCGGAAATGGCTGAAAGAAGGCAGCCGCGAACTGGCTGAACAGATCATCCGCCTGTCAAACGAAGTTGCGCGGCGGGGCAACTAGTGTCCCGGCAACCGTGAAATGATGGGCAACTCCGATACGGCGGACGTGGAAGTCCGCCCTCCGAAAAGTCAAAATCCGGAGGGTCGAGTTCCACCTCGACCGCATAGCTGTCCAGAACCATCAAAGCGTCGCTCCCCTCATTTTATGCGTGTTGGACCACTAGCGGATTGATTCCACAGATTCATCGATCAGACTGCCGACCCTGAATCCTTTTCAAATGCCGGTCCTCCCCCATCACCATGGCGAACGATAAAAAGAAACCATTCTTAAGCCGCTTCAAGATCGCGATCGCAATCCTTGGGATCATCCTGATCCCTCTGGTCATGGACCAGATGGAGATCAGCAAAGAGGATGTGAGATTGGTCGGGCGGGTCTGTGCCGGTATTGCAGGAATCTTCACTCTCTACGGCATCTTCACCAAGTTGCTGCGGGTGTTTTCCTTCATCATCATCGCCGCCGTAATCACATTGACCGTGCTCATTTCAGAAGGCGTCCTCGAAGCACCGCACTTATTCAGTTGAAGTCGAACCACGCCGATCCCACGAAGGGACGAAAGGTGTGCTGAGACCGAAATCAATTCTCAACCCGCGAATCCAATCGACAACGCCAAGGACCCTGCGAATCCCAACGACTGATGTCCGGACCGGAATGCGAAGAGCGAAGGGACCTGCCCTATCGCGACACCAAACCGGTCGGCGCGGCCGACTTCTATTTCGCGATCAACGCAACCTTCCGGTTTATCCTCGAGCGACTCGGGATGGAAGGGCTCAGACGGCATTGGACCGACCTGGGGCAGAACTACTTCCAGCCGGTCGGTGAGAACTGGAGACGGCAGGGCCTGCCGGGCGTAACCGCATATTGGCGCGCCTTTTTTGCTGCCGAGCCCGGAGCTGAAGTAAAGATCCGCGAGGATGAGGACCAGGTCGTGGTCGAGGTCAAGGTCTGCCCCGCGATCAAACACCTGCGCGAAGCCGGGCGGGAGATCGTGCCCTGTTTCTGCCAGCATTGCTTCCACCAGGGAGAGGCCATGGCAGCCCGCGCCGGCATGGCCTACCGACTACATGGGGGCAACGGTGCCTGCCACCATGTCATTTACCGGAACCGCGATGGGATCCCGCCGCAGAATCTCGCCGAAATCAAGGAGGCATCATGATCGGAGTCTACGATTTCTGCGGGCACTACGAATGGACCTTCGCCTGGTTGGAACGCGAAGGCGGCGAGACGCTGGTCAGGGAATACTGGGATAAAGCCATCCACCAGGATGCCCAACAACACGCCACCCGGTTGATCATGGGAAAAGGGTTCGCCGGCATGAGGGAATATTGGGGACACACCCTGGCCGAGGAGGAGGCCGGCTATGCCGTCTCCGAAAAGGACGGTGTTCTCCGCATCGACATGCACGAATGCCCGTCCAAGGGATTCCTTCTGCACAACGGGCTTCATCAATATCCTGATTATTGTGACCATTGCATGGGCTGGATTGGACCATTGCTCAAGCGCGCCGGCTATGTGGTCGACCACCAGCACAACCACAAGGGCAGGTGCTGGTGGGAAATGCGGAAGGACGATTCAGTGGAGGAACCATCGGTGCCGGGCAAACTTGCAGGTGACAGCGATGTTCGCCTGACAGAGGATTGGGACCCACGGGACCCTGCGATGGATACCTATCGGGGTTCAAACCATCCCGACGACAAGGAAACCGGGGCACCCTGATCAGCTCCCGTTGTTGCCCGACGCCCAAATCCTTGTCGCGCTGACCGTCTCGAATTAATCAAAGTGCCCTTTGGTCGATTAAGGGGAAAGGACCGTTTTGCATGCATTTCCTTTTCCACCATCGGGGTAATCTCATCATCGCATTCGCCTGCCTGGGTCTGTTCCTGTCCGCCATACCCATGGGCATCTGGATGTTTTAAGCCCGGAAGCGACTGGCCGGAACGTCCCAGCCCCACCATCGGGCCACATGGTAGGGCGCGACGTCTTCGGTCTGATGCCATTAGCAGGGGTCAAACCTGAATGGCACAAAGTTAAGGGGTGTCCAGGATGAGTTCCGATCAACTTGGCTTCGAGGGGGTCAAAGCACATATCTCGCATTGGCATGCAAGATAATGAGCAATGACCCCGAGGCCACATGGTAGGGCGCGACGTCCCTGGCGCGCCATCTTCGACCTGAAGACGCAGAACGGGATAAGTCGTTCTTTCATCATCATGAGCATCTACTGTTCATGATCAGGATCCAGTAAATCCTGTTAATCCGGTCAGAAAAAACCGGACCATGGCCCTACCGCCAAGTCTTGCCGATGGAAAAGCTGCTGCCGTGGGTGCCGTATGACCCGCCATAATAGCCGCCGTTCGAACCCATGGAACTGAAGCCCACGCTCATCGAGGTATTTCCGGAGTTGCATCCGCTGCACAGAAACAGGGTCGTGGCGGCGGCCAAAATGAAAATAAGTTTTCTGATCCTCATGGCTGCGCCTCCTCCAAATCCGCAATTGGCCACTGTTGAACCCCAAACACGCCGCCGACCGGATCCGCGATAACCGCAGCCAATCGATCACTGGTATCACCCGGTCCGATAATAACCCGGCCACCCAGCGATTCCGCTCGCCGGGCCACTTCAGCCGGATCGGCCACTGCAATATAGGACAGCCAATGCGGGCGCACACCGTCCATGGGAATCTTGATCAATCCTGCCAGCCGCCGATCACCCGTTCCGAGAATTCGGTATTCAGGGTCAAGATCCGCCGGGCCGTCCACCGATTCAAGGCCAACGGCAGCACTGTAGAAAGGCAAAGAAATGGCCTCATCCAATGACCAGAGTTCGGTCCATAGAAAAAACCCGTGAGTCCCCTCGGCATTGGATGGTACGCCGCCCGTCGTCTGAAGCAACATCAGGGGTGCACCTTCCGCATCCTCCACCACGGCGATCCGACCCCGGTCCGGCAGATCGACCGGACCCTTCAGAACCCGGCCTGCTCTGCTGAAATGCTCCGCCACCACATCCACATTGCCGACCAGGAGATTCGGGACCCATTGAGGTGGCACGGTTTCCGCCCGCGCCTCATCGATCCGGACCAGACCGGCCACCGGGATGCCGTTGTGGCGTGCCAGGGAGAAATTCCCGTATTCGGGAGCCGATTCGAATTCCCAGCCGAAGAGGTCCCGGTAAAAAGAGGACGCACCTTCCACATCAGTCGTGAAAAGGTCGTACCAGACAAACTGTGGTCCGCCGTAGCTTGCCGCGGAATCGACGGGCAAGGATGGAATAACCGGTTGTTCGGATATGGCGCATCCGGCCAGTAAGCTCGCAAGCGATGCAACAAAAACGCTCCTTCTCAGCGAAAAAGTGTGAGAGGAGTGTTCAGGGACGGGGTTCAGTCCGGGACCATTCATGTGATTCTGGCAATCTGCAGGGCGCCAACCGGGTGGGCGGCACATTATTGATGAGTCTCCAGTATGGTCAACTTTTCGTCCATGTCGACTGAAGTGTCCAGATAAAGGGCACATTAAGCAGAAAACAGCCAGTCCGTTGTGCCGGACCGGCGGTTGAGAATACCTTCGAACGGGTGGATCAGATCGCGCCGTCGCCGTGTTCTTCCGTTCGAATCCGAACTGCTTCTTCGATGGGAACGACGAAGACCTTGCCGTCTCCAATCTTGCCGGTCTTGGCGCCCCTGACGATGGTCTCCACCGTCTTTGAAACGAGATCGTCGACCACGACGAGTTCGATCTTCACCTTGGGCAGGAAGTCCACCGTGTATTCACTGCCACGGTAAATCTCGGTGTGGCCCTTCTGGCGACCGAAACCTTTGACCTCAGTCACGGTCATGCCCTCGATGCCGATTTCTGAAAGCGCTTCTTTTACCTCTTCAAGTTTGAAGGGTTTGATGATGGCTATGATGAGTTTCATTGAGTGCTCTTTCTTCTATTTAATCTGAAATGGTTCTTCGCTCAGGGCCGGATGAAGCATAAGGGTGCTCCACCCGGCGATGAAAGCATTTTCTATCAGCTGACCCGTCCAAAGTCCGGATAGGCCTCCATGGCGTGCTCGCCAACGTCCAGACCCTCAGTCTCTTCTTCCCGAGAAACCCGGACACCCATGAGTGCCTTGACCCCGGTGAAGAGAACCAGCGAAACCGCGAACGCAAAGGCTGAGATCGAAAGCGTCCCGATCAACTGGGTGACAAAACTGATCTCGGAATTGAAGAGACCGACTGCAACCGTTCCCCAGATACCGCAGACACCGTGCACTGAAATCGCGCCAACCGGATCGTCGATCTTCAACCGATCGAAGGAAAGGATGGCAAAAACCACGATGAAACCGGCAATGAGACCGATCAGCACGGCGGACCAGACACCGACCGAATCCGCGCCGGCGGTGATGCCGACCAGACCAGCCAGGATGCCATTGAGAGCCATCGACAGATCCGGCTTCCTCAGGAGTGCCCAGCCCGTGATAATCGAAGAAAGCCCGCCCGCCGCGGCTGCGAGCGCGGTCGTTACGAATACCAGGGATACAAGCCCGGGATCGGCGCTGAGGACGGAGCCCCCATTGAATCCGAACCAACCGAGAAACAGGAGGAAAACACCTATTGTGGCCAGCGGCATACTGTGACCGAGAATCGGCCTCATTTTCCCACCGGGCAGATACTTCCCGAGACGCGGACCGAGAACGATGACGCCGGCCAGGGCGGCGAACCCTCCGAACGCGTGCACCAGCGAGGACCCCGCGAAATCGTAGAAGCCCATCTGGTCGAGCCAGCCACCGCCCCATTTCCAGTAACCGGTTATGGGATAAGCGATTCCCACCAGGAGCGTTGCGATCACCATGAAACTGGGAAGCTTGATACGCTCGGCCACCGCACCCGAAACAATTGTGGCGGCTGTGGCCGCGAACATGGCTTGGAAGATGAAGTCTGAATACGCCGTCATGGCCAGGCCGGTGCCTCCATAAGCAAAGGTCAACGCCTCTCCGGTGTAGGTCTCAATCGGAGAACCCATTGCAAAGAATCCGTTTCCTCCGCCGGGATACATCGAATTGAAGCCCCAGACCGCATAGGTCAGCAGGCCCATACAGATGATGAAAACATTCTTGAACAGGATATTGACCGTGTTCTTGGACTGGCAGAGACCCGACTCAAGGGTGGCGAAACCGAGGTGCATGATGAACACCAGACCGGCCGCGAGAAGGATCCAGAGATTACTGATGGTGAAGAAATCGAAGGCCGGACCGTGCTCGGCAATGAGCGCGGCCAGATCTTCATCGATCTCCGGCGCGGCCTGCAGCGAGACAACGGCCGGAATCATAAAAACCGCTGCGGTGATGGCTCTGAGCCACCAGGATCGGCTTTTCGACGGAAGGGTTGGATGTGTCATATTGTGCGATGGATTGTCATCTGGGTGGTACCTTGCCACGCCCATGGATCACGGGGAGCACCATGTCTGAAGCACGCTCCATGCCAGCGAGTCGTACTGATTTCCACACCCGTCAAGGGGTCAAAGCACATATCGTGCATTGGCATGCACGATAGTGAGCAATGACTGTCCCGACCACCGACCACTGTCGCGCCAGCGACACCGTTCGTTCCATGCAAAGGGGTCAAAGCTCACATCTCGCATTGGCATGCAAGATGTTGAGCAATGACCCCCCGTTCGTGCCAGTGTTGAGCAATGACCCCCCGTTCGTGCCAGTGTTGAGCAATGACCCCCCGTTCGGACCGTTTGACTTCCGACTTCCGACCTCTGATCGGCTGACCTTTTCCGCCCCTCCGTCCTACTCTTCGGCCAGGGTCGCGATGTGCAGGTCGCGCAGCTGTTTCTCCGTCGCCGGGGTCGGGCTCTGCGACATGAGGCATTGCCCTTTCTGCGTCTTGGGAAAAGCGATCACGTCACGGATACTCGGGGTACCGGTCAGGATGGACACCAGGCGGTCCAGACCGACAGCGATGCCGCCATGCGGCGGCGCGCCGTAATGAAAGGCCCGCAACATATAGCCAAACCGCTGTTCGACCACCTCGGCCGGAATATCAAGCACATCCTCGAAAACCTTTTTCTGAAGATCCGGTTGATGGATACGGATGCTCCCACCACCCAGCTCAACGCCGTTGAGGACCAGATCGTAATGCTGGCCCCGGACCGCTTTGGGGTCACTGTCCAAAAGTGAAAGATCCTCAATGACCGGTGCAGTGAAGGGATGATGGGTGGCGACGAAGCGGTTCTGTTCCTCGTCGAAAGACATGAGAGGAAAGTCCACCACCCACAGGAAGTCATACCGGTCGGCGGGAATCTCGAGTCGTCCGCGCGTCTTCAGCAACTCGGCGCATTCGAGGCGAATCCGACCCAGGATCGCACAGGCTTTTTCCCACGGGGCCGCCGCAAAGAAGATGATATCGCCCTCTTCCACCCCGAGGCGTTCGGTGAGGGCTGCCTTCTCCTCCTCCGAGAAGAATTTCACGATGGGGGATTTCCATTCGGCACCCTCGACTTTGATGAAAGCCAGACCCTTGGCCCCCATGGAGATGGCGGCATCGGTCAATCGGGTCATTTCTCCCTGGGTGACTTCGGCCAATCCGTCACCCTTCACGGCCTTGACCACGCCACCCGAGGCGATGGTGGACTTGAAGACCTTGAATTCGGAGTCCCTGAAGGTGTCGGTGAAGTCCTTGATCTCCAGACCGAACCGGGTATCCGGCTTGTCGACACCAAAGCGGTTCATCGCGTCGGCATACAACATTCGGGGAAAGCCCATCGGGATTTCCAGGTCAAGAATGTCCTTCCAGATCTTCCGGCAGAGCCCCTCCATCAAGGCATACATACCCTCCCGGTCGATGAAGGACACCTCGATATCGAGCTGGGTAAACTCGGGTTGCCGGTCGGCGCGCAGGTCCTCATCGCGAAAACACCGGGCGATCTGGTAATAGCGCTCAATACCCGCCACCATCAGGATCTGTTTGTACTGCTGGGGCGATTGGACAAGGGCATAGAACTGGCCCGGGTTGGTCCGGCTCGGTACCAGAAACTCGCGGGCACCCTCGGGAGTGCTCTTGAACAGCAGCGGCGTTTCCACCTCGGTGAAGTCGTTGTTGTCGAAATAGTCGCGGATGGAACGATTGGTCCGATGGCGAAGACGCAATATACGTTGCATCTTCGGGCGCCGGAGATCGAGGTAGCGGTAGGTCAGCCGGCGTTCCTCGTTGACGCGATCACCCGCCTCATCCTCGATCGGGAAAGGAGGGGTATCCGAAACGTTGAAGATCTCGATCTCGTCGGCCTCCACCTCGATGTCTCCCGTCTTCAGATTGGGATTGAGAGTGTCTTCGGGTCGGGCGACAACCTTCCCTGAAACCGATAGGACGGACTCCGTTTTCAGGTGAGCCATCCGATCGGCAAGCTCTGAATTGGCATGCGGATCCGCCATAAGCTGGGTCACGCCCTCGCGGTCGCGGAGATCGACAAAGAGAATGCCGCCGTGGTCGCGAACAGAATCCACCCAGCCGGCAAGATTGACTTCCGATCCGATATCAGAACTGCGGAGCTGAGCACAATGGTGCGTACGTTTCATGATGGTCGATAAGGAAAGGCGCCACTAGGCGCAAACCCCGGGCAAAGGGCAAACCAGAAATTGGCGCAGCTCGTCCCTACCTACCGCTCGATCAAACTCTCGCCCGTCATCTCGACAGGTTTGGGCAATCCCATGAGATCCAGAATGGTCGGCGCCAGATCCGCCAGGCGCCCGGATTCACGAAGGCGGAGGTCCCGACATCCCTCTCCGACCAGGAAGACATTGACCGGATTGAGCGTGTGAGAGGTATGAGGTCCATCGGTGGAGGCATCCCACATCTGCTCAGAGTTTCCGTGATCCGCGGTGACCACGGCCGCTCCGCCGATTGATTGGATGGCCTCGAGGAGAACGCCAACGCCCTGATCGGTCACCTCGACCGCTTTCGTCACAGCCGGAATGCTACCCGTATGCCCGACCATGTCCGGGTTGGCAAAATTCACGACCAGAAATCCGAATTTCCTTGAGAGAATGGCTTCGCGTGCCGCCTCGATGACCCCCTGGGCCGACATCTCAGGCTGCAGGTCGTAAGTTGAGACCTTGGGACTTGGAATGACACCCCGCTCCTCCAAAGGAAAGGGCTCTTCCCGATAGTCGTTGAAGAAGAAGGTGACGTGGGGGTATTTTTCGGTCTCCGCACAGCGGAACTGGGCAATTCCAAGATCCGATAGATACATGCCGAGGATATTCTTCATCTTGGGCGGCTTCCTCAGGATGACTTCCACTGGAAGACCCGTCTGATATTCGGTCATGGTCGCGTAGAAAAGATCCAGTTTTTCTCCACGGTCAAAACCGTCAAAGTCGTCCAGAACAAACGCCTTGGTCAGTTCCCTCGGTCGATCACCACGGAAATTGAAGAAGACCACGGCGTCGCCATCCGCTACCCGACCAACAGGTTGACCACTCCCGTCAGTGACCCAGGTGGGAACGATGAATTCATCCCCTTTGCGCGAATCGTCGATCGGGTTGTCGTAATAGTGCTGCACTCCCTCGGAAGCCGATGAGACCTCGTACTCGGCTCTCTTTCCCACTAGGCAGTCGTAGGCTTTGGCCACCCGCTCCCAGCGGTTGTCACGGTCCATGCTCCAAAATCGCCCGCACACCGTGACGACCTTGCCGGCGCCGAGAGACCGGCATTTCTCTTCGAGGTCTTTCACGTAACCGAGGCCACTGGTCGGACTGGTATCCCGACCGTCGGTGAAGGCGTGCACATATACCTGATCGCCGATTCCAGCCTCGGCACAGAGCTTGAGCAGGCCATAAAGATGCTCGAGCATGGCGTGGACACCGGCATCGGATACAAGGCCGAACAGGTGGAGTCCGCCTCCACTGATCCGCACCCGCTCCACCACTTTTTTCCAGGTCTCTTTGTCCGCGAATGTGCCCTCGGCGAATTCCTTGGTGATTCTGACGATCTCCTGATCGACGATCCTCCCGGCTCCGATATTCTGGTGACCCACCTCGCTGTTGCCCATCACACCCACTGGAACGCCGACATCCAGCCCGGAAGCCATGATTCGAGTGAACGGCCACTGCCGCTGCAGGGCGTCGTCCACGGGCGTCGCAGCCAGATGGGTGGCATTGTATTGATTCTGTTTCGGGTCGGGGTTCCACCCCCAGCCGTCACGTATGATCAGGAGAACCGGCTTTTCCATAGATAGGACCGTCATTCGGGCTTTCCTCGGGGAATTAATCAAGACCGCAGTCAACCCGAGATGATCAAGGATCCGGATCAGACGGATCGAGTTCGGGCTGACCATGAGCTGACTGCCCGGGATCGCCATCCGGGTCCGGTCCTTTCGATCGCGGCAGAAAAACCGGGGAGCAATCAGGCGATTTTGCCCACTGTCTGCCCTTGACACCCGGGTGCCGCGTACCAGTATCCCTCGCTTTCAATTGACCGTCCCGGCCATGTCAAAGGATCTAAAAGACACCCTCAATCTGCCGCGGACCGACTTTCCCATGCGGGCGAGCCTGACCGCGCGCGAACCGAAGCGCCTGGCGCATTGGGAATCGATCTCCGTCTACAAGAGAGCCCTCAAAAAGAATAGGGAAGGCCCTTCCTTCATCCTTCATGACGGCCCTCCATTTACAAATGGAGACGTCCATATCGGCACCGCGCTGAACAAGATCCTCAAGGACACAGTCGTCCGTTTCCACCTCGCCCAGGGGCACCATGCCCCCTTCGTTCCGGGTTGGGATTGCCATGGCCTGCCGATCGAGGCCAAGGTCACCCGCAATCTCCAGGAGCAGGGCCGGATGCTGGAAACGCCCGAGCTCCGCGAAGCCTGTGCCGCTTTCGCGCAGAAGCACATTGAGAAAATGCGCCCCCAATTTGTCCGATTGGGCGTACTTGGCGATTGGGATTCCTCCTACCGGACCATGGACCCCGCCTATGAAGCCGCTGTCCTGCGGACCTTCGCCGCCTTCATCGACCAGGGCCTGGTCTACCGAAGCAAGAAACCCGTCTATTGGTCCATCCCATGTGAAACCGCACTCGCGGAAGCGGAGATCGAATACAAAGACCATGTCAGCCCGTCGATCTGGGTTCGATTCCCGGTGTCCGATCCTTCCAGGCTCGGGGTGTCCGGTTCTTTGAGCGCCGTTATCTGGACCACCACGCCTTGGACGCTGCCCGCGAACCTCGCCGTTGCGGTCCATCCCATGCTGGATTACGTCGTCATCCGTCACGGCGACGAGCATTTTCTCGTGGCCCGGGATCTGGTCGATTCGTTCGCAACCGAAACCGGACTGGAGGGATTCGAGGTCGTGAAGACGATTCGCGGCTCCGAACTCGAAAAGCTCGAAACCCGGCATCCATTCATCGATCGGATCAGCCCGGTCGTCCTGGCCGAATACGTAACCACCGACGCCGGAACGGGCTGTGTCCATACTGCCCCCGGGCACGGGATGGATGACTATCAGACCGGTCTGAAATATGGACTGGAGATCTACTGTCCCCTTGACGACCAGGGTCGCTACATCGATGACGGCCAGGTACCTGCCGACCTGGTCGGCCAGTCCGTGCTCGAAACGAAAGGTTGGTCCGAGGCAAACAAGACCGTCCTGAAGCACCTCGAAACGACCGGAACACTGCTCAAACTCAGCAAGATCAGTCACAGCTACCCGCACTGCTGGCGCTCGAAGACCCCCGTGATTTACCGGGCCATGGACCAGTGGTTCGTCTCAGTCGACGAAAATGACCTCCGAAAGAAGGCACTCGAGGCGATCGGGGATGTCGAGTGGATCCCGGCCTGGGGTGAAAACCGGATCCGAGGCGCTGTTGAAACCAAGCCCGACTGGTGCGTCAGCCGCCAAAGGCAGTGGGGCGTGCCCATTCCCGCCTTCTTCGACGAAGATGGAAATGCGCTCCTGACCGGCGATATCGTCCGCGCGATTGCGGACAAGGTTGAGACCGAAGGGGTCAATCTCTGGTTTCGCGAATCGGCCGACAGCCTTCTTGAGGGCATTGCCCTGCCCGAAGACTGGAAGAACCGCCCGATCAGGAAAGGTACAGACACTCTGGATGTCTGGATCGAGTCAGGAAACAGCCACCTGTCCGTGCTCAAGGCCCGGAATATCGGTTGGCCGGCCGACCTCTACCTCGAGGGAAGCGACCAGCACCGCGGTTGGTTTCAGTCGACCCTCTGGACGTCCATGGTAGTCGAAGGCAGGCCACCCTACCGAAAGGTCCTGACCCATGGTTTTGTGGTCGGCGCCGACGGTAGAAAGGTCAGTAAGAGCGACGGAAAGCCGCAGACAGCCGAGACCTTCATCAAGAAGTACGGAGCCGATGTCATTCGCCTCTGGGTGGCGTCGGTCGATTTCCGCAACGACGTGCCCATTTCGGAAGAGATTCTCGGGCATATCAGCGAAACCTACCGGTTGTTCCGCAATACCCTTCGCTTCCAGGTCTCGAATCTATTCGATTTCAATCCCGAGATTGACGCCATTCCAGAAGAGACTCTGGACCCGATCGACCAATGGGCGCTGGCCAAGACCGGGGAATTGCAGCGGGCCGTGAACGACGCCTATGCAAAATGCGAGTTCCACCGGGTCTACCAGCTCTGCAACCAATTCTGCTCGGTCACTCTTTCAGCTGTCTACCACGATATTCTGAAGGATCGACTCTATACCCTCGCGCCTTCGTCGCACCTGAGACGATCTTCCCAGACGGCAATCAATCGGATCTTCGACGTCCTGGTTCGCCTGCTGGCGCCCGTGATCCCGTTCACCTGCGATGAAGCCTGGTCCTTCGCCCGGCATGGCACCGAATACACCGATGATGCGGTCATCCTGCATGGATGGCCTGAATCCACGGCGACTGAACGGGATTCCAGCGTCATGGCAGAGATCGACGAACTTCTGCGCTTTCGCAGTCAAGTCTATGAAAAACTAGAGGCGTTGCGCAAGACCGGTCAGGTCGGCAAGTCGCTGGAGGCCTCGGTATCCATCAAGGCTGCGACCACCGGGACACTCTTCGCCGTTCTGGAGAAATACCGGGGTTCCCTTTCCGAAATCCTCATCGTCTCGCAGGTTCATCTCGAACCGGTCGACCACGGCGAAGTGACACTCGAAGTGGGACGTGCCGAAGGTGGCCGCTGTCCCCGATGTTGGCGCGTGCTGAAAGAATTGAGTGCCGTCACCGAACCCGCACAGCTCTGCCAACGCTGCACCGAAGCAACGGAACATTCGTGATTCAACCCGTTCTCACCCATTCAACTCATGGCCAAGAAAACCCCAGCACCCAAGTCCGGGAGTCAGTCAAAATCCAAGAAGTCCACGCCCGAGAAGGCCTCTGGCAAGGTGGCCAGGAAAGTCACCCGGAAGGCGCCCGCAGAAAAGACCGTGAAAAATAAGACTGCAACCGGGAGGAAAACTCCTTCGACCCCGGTCAAGACCGCCAGGAAAACTCCGGTCCAAAAGGCCGTCACCAAAAAAGCGCCCGAGAAGAAGGCCCCGAACAAGGCGATCACCAGGTCCGCACCGAAGAAGAAAGCACCGTCAAAAAAAGCCGCTTCCAAACCGGCAAAGAAATTGATCAAGAAACCGGTGCGAACAGCCGACACTTTAGTGAGTAAATCCACACCCGTGAAGACGAAATCTCCACCCTCCGCCACCAGCTCCCTCGCCAAGAAACCCGGGAGCCAAAACACCACCGAAACGAAAACAACGTCGGCGGGCATTCGACGCCCCTCATCAATGAGGGGAAGGCCCAAGGCGGCCCGCCGCTCGACCTTCACCCTGGATGACGTTCGGGAGATCGCCAAACGAAATGAAAAGGACGCGAGCAAGATCAAGAAAAAGGCGGTGTCGCTCGAGGCGATTTCGACAAAACCCGTTCTCGATGAGATAAAACAGGAGAACCGGGTCCTGGGAGCCGCTTCCCTGGCCGACATCCTGGGCTATGACCCGGGCAGCAAGACGCCGCGAGAAGACGAGGAGAAGAAGGTGCCGAAGAAACATCTTCGCTATTACCGCCTCCTGATCCAGCTCCGCGAGCATGTCAATTCCGAGCTCAGTCTCCACACCGAGGATACACTGAAAAGGTCGAGCAAGGAAGATTCCGGAGACCTCTCAGCCTACAGCCAGCACGTCGCCGACGCCGGAACGGACACCTTTGACCGCGATTTCGCCCTCAGTCTCGTCTCAAACGAGCAGGAAGCCCTCCATGAGGTAGAGGAGGCGATCAACCGGATCAGAACCGGGACCTATGGTATCTGCGAACTGACCGGCAGACCGATCTCAAAGGAACGCCTGCTGGCCGTACCGTTCGCCCGCTACTCGGTCGAAAGCCAGGCCCAGGTGGAGAAGACGACGCGGCGCAACGTCCAGCGCGGCGGCATCTTCGCCGACGCCACGGCCGAGGATGGCGCCCAGTTCGCTCAGAGCGATCCGGACGACTGATTACTCGCCGGTGCGACGGGCGCATCCGGTGTTTTCTGGACTTGCAGGAGGTACACCCGCATAACCCGGCAGTCTCCCGGAACTCAACTCCCGATGGCCAACCACACACCGCGAAACCCGGGCGCCCGAATCTGCGCCTATCGGTGGTTCTTTCTGATCGCCGTCCTGATCTTCGCCGGAGATCAGGTATCCAAATTATGGATACACAAAACCCTGCCCTTCAACAGCTATTACCCGCCTGACGCCATCACGGTGATTCCCGGTTTCTTCAATATCGTCCATGTCGGCAATACAGGGGCGGCTTGGGGGCTCTTTGCCGGTGGAAGTTTCTGGCTGGCCCTCCTGGCCATCGCCACCCTCCTGGCCATCTTCATCTTTCGGCGGCACCTCACCCTCAAACGTCCCCTGGTCCAGTTCAGTTTCGGACTCCTCTGCGGAGGCATTGTCGGCAACCTCGTCGACCGCATTCTGCACGGACACGTGATCGACTTCCTCGATTTCCATTTCGGATCGTTCGTCTGGCCGGCTTTCAACTTGGCGGATGCCGCCATCTGTATCGGGGTCGGTCTCTACATCCTGCACACTTTTCGTGAACCCGAGCCTGCCAAAAGATGACAATGATCAAAAGTCAATTCCTGCAGTACAGGAATTGACTTTTGATCATTGTCATCTTTTGAGGCTATTCGACGTTCTGGACCTGCTCGCGAATCCGCTCGATCTCGTTTTTGAATTCGATGACGAAGTGTGAGATCTCCAGGTTGTTTGCTTTGCTCCCGACCGTATGAATCTCCCTCGACACTTCCTGGAGCAGAAACTCCATGGTGCGGCCGACCGAACCGTCCGTCCGGCACAGATCGGCAAACTGATCGAGGTGACTGGCCAGGCGGGTCAGCTCTTCGGAAATGTCACAGCGATCGGCAAAGAGCGCGATCTCCTTGAGAACCCGCTCGTCGGACAGGTCGATTTCAAGATCCAACTGCTTAAGCCGCTGAAAGAGTTGGTCCCGACGTTCGCCGACCGTCCCTTCTGAGGCTTTGGTGATTTTGATGGTCAAGGCGCGCAGTTCTTCGATCCGGCTGAAGAGATCTTCGGCCAGCACGGTGCCCTCCCGGGCCCGCATCCCCACCATGGCTTCCAGTGCCTCGGTCAACGCGGGGATGACCAGTTCGGTCAACTGTTCTGTCCCGGGACCGTCGGTCCCCTCGCCTTTGACCAGGGCCAATTGCAGCAGGAAGGCGGCGTCCGGCTCAAATCGATGGCCCCGTTTCCTGGCATAGCCTCCCAATTCCTCAACCATCGCGTCGATTGCCTCTTCGTCGATAGAGGCAATCTTGCGGCCCTTCACGGCATCACACTCGACCGCCACCTGAACCCGGCCTCGTTTGGCCACCGCCCGCACCCGCTTGCCAATCTCCGGTTCCAGCCACTGCCAGGCCCGGGGCATGGATACCGACACCTCGAGCGATTTGCGATTGACTGAACTCGTTTGAACCGTCGCCTCCCACTCCCCGACCGCGTGGGTACCCCGGCCGTATCCGGTCATGCTCTTCATCTGGTCTCGGCTTCCTCTCCGAGGAGGGCCGCCACCTGCTGAACATCCTTGTCGCCGCGTCCGCTCATATTCATCACGATCACCTGGTCGGACGACATCTCGCGGGCTCGTTTCATAACATGGACAAACGCGTGGGTGGACTCCAGCGCCGGAATGATCCCTTCAGTCCGGCAGCAGATCTTGAAGGCCTTGAGCACCTCGTCATCGGTGGCGTAGGTAAAGTCGATTCGTTTTCTGTCTCTGTAGTAGGCGTGTTCGGGACCTATGGCGGCATAGTCAAGACCAGCTGAAACCGAGTGGGTCAGCTCGATCTGGCCATCCTCGTTCTGCAGGATGAAAGTCTTGCACCCCTGGAGGACTCCGAGGCGGCCGCCTTCAAACCGGGCTGCATGACCGCCGGGTACAATCCCGCGGCCACCCGCCTCCACCCCGACCAGGCGCACGGCTTCATCATCCAGAAACTCGAAGAAGAACCCGATCGCATTGCTGCCTCCGCCGACGCAGGCCACGAGTTCATCCGGCAGCCGTCCCTCACGCTCAAGGATCTGTTCCCGGGTCTCTCGTCCGATAACCCGATGGAAATCGCGAACCATCATCGGGTAGGGATGTGAGCCGAGAGCCGAACCCAGGATATAGTGGGTCGATCGCACATTGGTGACCCAGTCGCGCATGGCCTCGTTGATCGCTTCCTTCAGAGTTTTCTGCCCGGCGTCGACCCTGCGGACCTCTGCCCCACAGAGTCGCATGCGATAGACATTGAGGGCCTGGCGTTCCATGTCGACCGCTCCCATGTAGATCACGCATTCCAGGCCGAATTTCGCGCATACGGCCGCGGTGGCCACCCCGTGTTGGCCGGCTCCGGTTTCTGCGATGATCCGCTTCTTGCCCATGCGTCGCGCCAGAAGCGCCTGGCCGATGGCGTTGTTGATCTTGTGCGCACCGGTGTGCAGGAGGTCTTCTCTTTTGAAATAGATCCGAGCCCCACCCAGTTCTTCGGTGAGACGACTGGCGAAATAGAGTTCCGTCGGACGCCCTGCGAATTCCTTCAGATGAAGCCGCAATTCCTCGAGGTAGGCCGCATCCGAACGCGCCGCGTGGTAGGCCTCGGTGAGTTCCTGAAGGGCCGTTATTACGGTTTCCGGAACAAAGACACCGCCATACGGGCCGAAATAACCCGAGGTATCGGGCAGGGAAAACCGCGATAAAACCGAATCCTGGGCGTCTGTCGACATGGAGGTGAACCTGCTTTTGACCCGGTCAAAGGCAAACGAAAAGGGGAGACTGAGACACCACCCTATCCCTAACGGTTTGACTGCCGTCCCCAACCTGGCCGGCGGTATCCCAGCCAACGGGATCGCCGAACTAATCTCACACATCAGTTCGATTACTGATTTAGGTATTAGTATCCATTACTTCTTGCCCCCCCCCCCATTAGATTTGCTAAACGCCAGCAAGGAACAGGGAACATGAGACCTGAGAAGACACCATCGAAACCTGAACCTGGAATCGGTGTTGCCCTTGGCCTGTGGTCATGAACCT
>Ga0164313_10000548_pt1 | contig 30744 bp, 21 predicted proteins | sample GuaBasSedimGuay4_FD_113735 | JGI IMG/M metagenome (GOLD analysis project Ga0164313, IMG submission 113735) | Subseafloor sediment microbial communities from Guaymas Basin, Gulf of California, Mexico - Guay4, Core 4569-4, 0-3 cm | ecosystem: Environmental > Aquatic > Marine > Hydrothermal vents... | reverse complement strand
GGGAACGGATGCAGGCAAGCCCCGGCGACGTCGAGCGCCACGTACTCATCCGCGATGAACCGGAACCCGCGGCGTACGTATTCCAGGGTGACGCTGCTCTTGCCCGCTCCGGACGGACCGGGAATCAGCACGATGCGCTCACCATCGGTCACGGCACCGGCGTGCAACAACAGGTGTCCGGAATCCGCGAGCAAGCGGTACGCGAGTCGGTCCTCGAGGGCGAGCAGCGCCCGCCCGAAGGACGCGAACGTCCACTCATCGCCGTCCATCCGGGCGACGTACTCCGCCTCTTGTGCCGGGTCCGGTACATCACGCAGTGCCGCGACGGGCGGTGCATCCGTGCCGCGGAACGCGTGGAAGACGAACGCCATCAAGTCGCACAATGCTCGGTTCGGCGTCGAGAACGTGACCGTGTTGTGACCGAAGGCGAACGTCAGGGACGGGGCGTCCGTCATGCCGCGGCCAGGAGCCCCTGCTCGTCCAGCAGGCTGAGCCCCCGGAAGACGATCTCGGCTGCCTCGCGCGTCTGCAGTCCGTGATCACCGGCAAGCGTGGCCACCATCTCGGCACAGGTCGAGTTGCCGTCGCACAACCTCGCCACCAATGCGGCGGACGCGTTGAGTTGGTGGACCGTGTATGAACGCGTGTCCAGCACAAGCAACTGCTCGCCGTCTTCTTGCAGGTGAAGAGCGTCGAGCAGCGTGTAGGAACGCGCCGTATCGAGGTGCATGACCGGAACCCAGGACCGCCTTGCGGTCACTTGGCTTTCGGACGCCTCAAGGAGAACTGGGAGGACCCGCCCGACCCGCTCTGCCCCATGGCTTCACGCGAGATGGAGAGCGAAACGAGGGCAGGCAAGGCCAACGCCTTGCTCGCACCGAGGATCACCTTGCGGCGGTCGATCAGGAATTCCGCGCGCTTGGCGAGTTCCTCGATCACCTGAAGCTCGTTCTGCTCGTCGTGAGATTTCTTCATGGCTACCCGACATCTTGGTCCACCGGGAAGAGTGGGCAAGGGTCCGACCTTTCGAGAGCAGATTGCACAAGAACAGCCGGTCTGTCAACCACGGTCGATCTTACGCAAACGAGCGAACGCGCACGAAGTTTGTTGAGGATCGCCCCCCCGCCTGCAACTTCGATCGAGCCTGCTGTGTGCTCCGAGAGACAAGCGTCCATGTCCGCGCCACGGGGCCCGATCTCGTCTATCTCCCCATCGCGGGAAGGCTCCGGCCCGCAGGGGAACTGGTGGCGCGGCACGCCCCCCGGGCAATGCGGCTCCTCACCCTCTTCGGATAGAGGGAACCTGTAGCCGCTCCACGCAGTCTGAGTGGTGTGGCCTCGCGGTGTACCGGACCGCGGCCGAACGACCCGACTCGCCCCGCCAAGTCCGCGAGTAGACCCCCCGGATCAATGATTGTGGGCGACGCTTGCCGACAACGACACGAGCGGTGCGAACCGCCAACTTTCGAGGATTAATTGTGTCATGCGGCACCGTTCGAAAACTCCGTTGCACGGACCGTGCGGCGATCGATCTCCGGAGGGTTGCACGCAATTCGAATTGGTCCGTTCGCGCCACTTCACATTCAAGCGCCCGTCTTGACGGATCCGTGGGGGGCGCGCTACGCTCCGCGGAGGAATGGAGGAGACGCTCCTGCTCGCCGCCCCTCACTGCAGGGCCGCTCGCAGGAAAGCGCTCCGAGACATCCGCATGCGGATGACGACCAGACTGACAACCTGAGCACGGCGCGCGCCGCACTGGACCGCAGAGAACGCTCTGTGACCACCGCGCCAACACAACACCGAGGGTCGTCGGACACGACGACATGGGGAGGACCGCATGAACCAACGGGGAACCGTCATCAGCTTGTTACGCAAGCTACGCAAGCCACGCACGCAGGTCGCGTTCGGGCTGAGCGCTTCGGAATTCGAAGCCGCCTTCCAGCGCGAGAAATCTCTCGCCAGCCGCTCGCTGCGGGCGTTCGCGATGGTCGTGTTCCTGCCGTGTGGTGGTGGCGAGGTCGGCCAGGCCGGGCTCGCCCGAATTCTGGAAAAACGGCTGCGCACCTCGGACCTCGCCGGTCGACTCGACGATGACCTCATGGCGGTGCTGTTGCCCGAGACGGACGAGGTCGGCGCCAACGCCTTCGTCACGGCGGTCATGCTGCACCTCGCACAAGCCGAGTTGAAGTTCGACTTCAAGATCTACGTGTACCCGGCGGACGGCGGCGATGATGACGATCTGGACGGTAGCGAGACCGACACCGATGCGTCGGACACGGTTGGCCGCTCGAGTGTGACCTCGGACACCGAACGCGACCTGCGCAGAGTCGACTTCGCCGCTCCGCTTCAGGCGCCCCTCCGGAACGAGGCGTCGCAGCACGGCCTGCGCTCGCTGAACCTGCGGGATGCGGCGCGCCAACCGCGCGCCGCCGCCATCGTGGACGGGGAACCCTTCGAGTTGGGCGACGTGCGGACGTCGATCGGCGTCAGCCGCGCCCATGACCTGCGCACGCTGTTCTGCGAACCGCCTTCCGTGCGCAGGCGCGGGCTCGACATCGTTGTCTCGGCCACCGCCCTGGTCCTCCTCGCGCCGGTCCTGGCGCTGGTCGCACTGGCCGTGAAGCTGAGCTCCCCGGGGCCGGTGCTCTTCGTACAACGCCGTGCGGGCCACCGTGGGGTCCCCTTCGACTTCTACAAGTTCCGCTCGATGTACATCGACGCGGAACAACGCAAGGCTGCGCTGGCGGGCGCCAACGAACAGACCGGTCCGATCTTCAAGATCAAGAACGACCCCCGGATCACGAAGATCGGTCGCATCCTGCGTCGCTCCAGCCTCGACGAACTACCGCAGCTCTTCAACGTCTTGCGTGGCGATATGACGCTCGTCGGCCCGCGCCCGCCGACCCTGAGTGAAGTCGAACGTTACGAACCGTGGCAACGCGCACGCCTCAGCGTGATCGGCGGCCTGACCTGCACGTGGCAAGTCAGCGGACGTAGCGAGATCGGCTTCGAGGATTGGATGCGCATGGACCTGCGCTACGCGCAGCGCCACAACGTGTTCACGGACCTCGGCCTGCTGGCCAAGACGGCCGGCGCCGTCGTGAGCAGAAGAGGCGCCTACTAGTCAGGTGGCCTGCGCTCAAGCGACGCTCCGGCGTCCTCGTGTGCGCGGGGCCCTGTTGGGTGTCCCATGGATACGCCCAGAAAAAAGGTCCTCGCCGTCGCCTCGGGTGGCGGGCACTGGGTCCAGTTGCTGCGCCTGCGCCCCGCACTGCTCGAACACGACGTGACTTTCGTCACCGTCGACGCGGCGTACGGTGCCGACCTCGACGGGGAATGCCTGTCGGTCGTCAACGACGCGACGCGCTGGAACAAGTTCGGCCTCCTGCTGCTCGCCCTGCGCATCGTGGCCATCCTGTTGCGCGTGCGGCCGGATGTGGTGATCTCGACCGGCGCGGCGCCGGGTTTCCTCGCCATTCGACTCGCCAAACTGGTCGGTGCGCGCACGATCTGGCTCGACAGCATCGCCAACGTCGAACGCCTCTCGCTCTCCGGCGAACGCATCGGCCCCCACGCGGACCTCTGGTTGACGCAGTGGCCGCACCTCGAACGCGGTGAACGGCCAGCCTGTCGGGGGTCCGTGCTGTGATCTTCGTTACCGTGGGCGCGCAGATGCCGTTCGATCGGTTGATCGCCACCATCGATCGCTGGGCGGGGGCCGCGGGGCGCCGCGATGTCTTCGCACAGATCGGCGAGACGGATCTCGTGCCGGAACACCTGACGTGGGCCGCGCGGCTCGATCCGATCGAGTTCCGCGAGAAGATCGACGCTGCCGAGCTGGTGATCTCGCACGCGGGGATGGGGTCGATCCTGACCGCGCTCGAGCACAACAGGCCGATCCTCGTGTTTCCGCGCCGGGGCGCGTTGCGCGAGACGCGCAACGACCACCAGGTCGCGACCGCCGAATGGCTCGCCGGACAGGGACGCGTCGCTGTCGCCCTCGACGAAGCAGAACTGACCCGCAAGCTGGAAGCTCTCGATGAATTCCAGGCGCCGGGGGAGATCCAGCGCTGGGCGTCGGATGAACTGCTCTCCACGATCCGCGATTTCATCTCCTGCAGCTGATTCGGCATCCTGCGCGCCCGCCCCGACACCATGACGACACACCAAGTACCGCAACCCTCCCCCGCCGCGCAACTGGAAGACCGCATCCGATCACGGGCGGCGGTCGTCGGCGTGGTCGGACTCGGCTACGTCGGCTTGCCGCTCGCGCACGCCGCCCACGCGTCCGGGTTGTCCGTACTTGGCTTCGACCTCGACGAGGCGAAGATCGCCGCGCTCGACGCGGGCACCAACTATCTCAAGCACCTGGGGGATGAGCTGGCAGCCGATCTCTGCGCCAGTGTTCGCTTTTGCGGGACGACGGACTTTGCGCGCCTCGCCGAAGCCGACGTCGTGATGGTCTGTGTGCCAACGCCGCTCGGGCGCCACCGTGAACCGGATCTCGGGTACGTCCTGAACACCGCGACGACCATCGGGCGCGCGCTGCGACCCGGACAGTTGTTGGTCCTCGAATCGACGACTTATCCCGGCACGACGCGCGACGAGTTCCTGCCGGCGGTGCTCGCCGCATCCGCTGACGCGGGTCACGCACTCGTCGCCGGCCAGGACTTCTTCGTCGCCTACTCGCCGGAACGCGAGGACCCGGGTCGCAAGTCGCACTCGACGACGACGACACCCAAGATCGTGGGAGGGATCGACTCCGATTCCGGTCGGCTCGCGTCCCTGCTCTACGAGGTCTTCATCAAGGAAGTGTGCACCGTTTCCAGCGCGGAGGTCGCGGAGGCTTCCAAGCTGCTCGAGAACATCTTCCGCGCGGTGAACATCGCGATGGTCAACGAGATGAAGATGTTGCTCGAGGATATGGACATCAACATCTGGGAAGTTGTGCAAGCGGCGGCGACCAAACCCTTCGGCTTCATGCCCTTCTACCCCGGTCCGGGCCTCGGTGGGCACTGCATTCCGATCGATCCCTTCTACCTGACCTGGAAGGCGAAAGAGATCGGGCGCCCCACGCGCTTCATCGAGCTCGCGGGCGAGATCAACACCGATATGCCGGCGTACGTCATCAGTCGTCTCGTGCTGGCGCTCAACGATCGCGGCAAAGCCGTGCGCGACGCGCGCGTGTTGGTACTGGGGCTCGCGTACAAGGCGAATGTCGACGACACGCGTGAATCCCCGTCGTTCGAGTTGATCCAACAGCTCTCCGGCATGGGCGCTCTGGTCGAGTACAGCGACCCGCACATCGCGCGGACCACTCCGGTGCGCAAGCACGACCTGCAGCTGTCCAGCGTCGAGTTGACCGCCACGAACATCGCCAGCTACGACGTGCTGCTGCTCGCGACGGCTCACAGCGCCTTCGACTACGCGTTGATTGCCGAACACGCCGCGCTCGTCGTGGACACGCGCAACGCGCTTGCGGCACACGCGGATGCGATGGGTGAACGTCTGGTCCGCGCCTGACCCCGCTCAGCGGCGTGCGGTCACGACAATCGACGGTGCCAAGCGCCTCGCCAACACGCCCGCAGAAATGCGGTTGAGTCCGCTCCAGCGCGGATTCACCGTCGCGCGCACGTTTACGACGCGCAGGCCCTGCTCGTCGAACCAGCGTTTCAGGAGCGTCGTCGTCGTACGGTGCAGGCCGGTCTCGGCGAAGTCGTCGCGTTCCCCGTAGCCCGGCGCGCCGCGTCTGCGCTTCCAGACCGTTGGCAGGTACGTGAAGTTCGGCGTGCGCACGATCCACTCGCCACCCACAACGAGATTGTCGGCGAAGAGCCGCAGCAGCCGAACCGGGTCGGGAGTCAGGTGAAGCAGATTCCCGATCAACGCTCGGTCGAACTTGCGGCCACGCAGTGCGCCGACGACTTCTTCGAACGAACCGTACACGGTCTCGAGCCCCCGCCGCTCCGCGCACGCGGCGATCACGCTGTCCAGCGCGACGCAGGTGACGCGATGGCCGGCGGCGACCAGTGCGGCCTCGGTCAGCCCCAGACCGGTGCCGATCGAGAGCACGCGACACGGAGCCTCGCCAACGGCGGCGATCAGTTCGCAATCCACACGTTCGTGATAGGACTTGGACCAGCGCGCGTGCCAGACCTTCGATTCCGTCTGCGCCAATTCTCGTGCAGGTCGTTCTCCGCGATCGACCTCGCGCAGGGCATCGAGTTGTGCGTCAAGATCCGCGCGCGGGAGACCGATCTTGCCCAGGTAGGCGTTCGGCAGGTGATCGAGGACGAAGTCCTCCATGTGCGAGATAGGAATCAGCTTCCGCAGGCCGCAACACGTGTACGGGTCCGTCGCCGCCGTCTCCGGAAGGGCGTAGCGCGACTGGTGCGGGCCCACGAGATAGTCGCCCGATTCGACAACGCGTCGCAGCTGATCACGTGTCAGAACGTAGCAGGCAGCATGTTCGTTCGTGTAGTACGCGAAGGTGTGGTCTCCGTGTCGTTCGACAGACGCCGGGTCCCAGTGAAAGCGAGAGTGCGTGGAGGAGATGTAGCGCGCGCCATCGGAGTCCCGCTCCTCGCGCATGAACCCCGGGATGCGATCGCCCGGCAGAACGGCGTTCGCGCGCAGAAAAGCGTCGATGTGCGCCTCGGTCAGCAGCGTGTCGTCCTCGGTGTAGATGAACAGGTCGTGCTGATCGATCCGGTCGGCGAAGAGTTGCTTGTGCGCGAACGGCAGCGACCAGGGGTCCTCCGTCGGACATCCGACGCGCACCTCGACGTCCGGACCCCACTGCTTGTCGAGGTTGGAGAACACAACGATCTCGACGTCGTGGGACATCGAGACGTACTCGGCGATCACGCGTTCGGCGTATTGGTCGTTCTTCGTGCCGTGATTGGTGATCGCCACCAGGACCGAAAGGCGTCCCGGATCGGTCACGTGGTGCCACCCGCCGCGGCACCCAGCACGCGCCTCTTGACGATCCGCTTCCAGCGTCCGCCCACGACGCGCACGCGGCGCTCGGCCATGGTCGCCGGGATCACCGCCAGGCACAGCGCTCGTTCCAACGCCGGGCGAACGAGTCGACGAACAGACCGCGCGTACTCGAGCATCAAGCGTTGCCGCACCGACAGGCGCCCGTTCGACTTGCGCTTCGGATCGAACCAGGCGAGAACATCGTCATCGTCCTTGTTCGCCTCGCGCGACGATTCCTGGTGGATCCGGCGCAGGAAGAGCATCTCCGGCAACTGCACGAAGTCACCCAGCAGACCGAGTTCCGCGATCAAGACGTAGTCGGAGGCGATGAAGCTATCGATCAGGCGCGTGCATCGCAGAACGTCGCTACGAATCAACCCGAAGACCGGCCCGGCCATGTTCACCGTCGCAAGACAGCGGCGCAGGCGAGAGTGCGGCGAGCCACCGTGGACGCGCATGTCGTCGGTATCGGGCCCGAGGTCACGACCATCTCCGTCGATGTAACGCGACCCCGGGTAGGCGAGGACGACGGAGGGAGGGGCTCTATCGAGCGCCGCAACGCAGAGTTCGACGAAGTCCGGCAGACAGAGATCGTCGTGAGCGGCCCACTTGAAGAACTCGCCGCGCGCCAGCTCGAACACCTTGTTGTAGTTGGGCGCCGCACCCTCGTTCTGCTCGAGACGGTGATAGTGCACGCGTTCGTCCTGCGCGGCAAACCGGCGACAGATCTCCTCGGTTCGGTCAGTCGACGCGTTGTCAGAGATGATCAGTTCCAGATCATCGAAGCTCTGGGAGAGGATCGAGGTGATCGCCTCTTCGAGGTAACCATCGCCGTTGTAGACGGGCAGGCCGATACTGACTCGGGGAGTCTTCTCTTCGTGTGCGGGAGAGTGCATGCGGGTGTGCGGCACAACGCGCAAGTACACTGCACGCCGAGGGGCCGTCCCTCCATGAAACCACACGCATTCGCCCCGGAGAGGGGCAATCGAGCGATTTCACGACCCCGACCGCTCGAACAACTCCGGGTGAATCAGGTGGACGATGGATCGCCAGATTCGCGGATCTGCAGCGAGGCTCCTCACACCTCCGCGGCGATCCTCGCACCGATGGCCAGCGAAGAGGTCGCGGCGGGCGAAGGTGCGTTGCAGACGTGAACCACCGACTGCACGTGTTCGATCAGGAAGTCGTCCGCGAGAGTTCCCTCATTGGTAATGGCCTGCGCACGAACACCGGCCGGTGCCGGAACCAAGTCGCGACCACGAAGCTCGGGGACCAGACGTTGCAGCGCGTGGACGAACGCGCGCTTGTTCATCGAGCGCCAGAATTCCCCCATGCCGACGCGCCAGTGTTGTGCGGCGAGCCGTCTGAAGCCGCGGTGGCCAAGAGTCTCCAGCACGTCGCCCGGACTGATTGTGCCGAGCGTGTAGCCTTCACGCGCAAACGCGAGCACGGCGTTGGGACCGGCCTCGACGTGCCCGTCGATCGTGCGCGTGAAGTGGACACCGAGGAAAGGAAAGGACGGGTCGGGGACGGGGTAAATCAGGTGGCGACAGAGCTCGCGCGCCTCGTCGCGGAGCTCGTAGTACTCCCCGCGGAAGGGAACGATTTGCACCGGTGGCGTGGCGCCCGAGGCACGCATCACGCGATCGGAGTGGAGCCCGGCGCAGTTCACTGCGCGGGCACTGGAGAACTCACCGCGGTCCGTGTGGACGATGACGCCATCCCCCGTCGGGCGCATCGAACGAACCCGGCAGCCCGTCTCGATCTGCGCGCCCGCGGCACGCAGCAGTTCTCCGAGCACGCGGGTGACGGCGCGGTAGTCGACGATCCCCGCGCCCGGCACGCGCAGCCCTGCAACGCCGCGTACATGCGGTTCGATCGCGCGCAAGCCATCAGCGTCGAGCTCCTCGTACTCGATCCCGTTGGCTGCAGCGCGCTGCGCGAGTTCTGCGAGCCTCGGTAGCTCGGTGTCATCCGTTGCGACGATCAGCTTGCCGCAAACCTCGAACGGAACATCGTTCTCGCGACAGAACTCGATCATCGCGAGCCGGCCTGCCGTGCAGTTCACCGCCTTCGCCGAACCCGGCCGGTAGTAGATACCCGTGTGCAGCACACCGGAGTTACGACCCGATTGATGCAGGCCGAGATCACTCTCCTTCTCGAGCACAACGATGCGATCCCGAGGGTGCAGCAACTGCAGTTGCCAGGCCGTTGCAAGCCCGACAATCCCTCCTCCGACTACGATGACATCCGCTCGCATGGTGCACTGTGTGGCCGCCGGCTTTCTCGTTCATCGCGGGTGGCCACCCTTTCTGACCCCAGTATGCTGTAGGCGCGCGACACCGACAATGCACCCACTCGCAACCATCGCCCCCAAACAGAACCGAGAGTCCGAGTCCTCTCGCGAGCCAGCCTCCGGTGGTGGCGCCGACCCTGAGCGGTGCGGCGCGTGAACGACTCGGGGAACGTGGGATTGAAGGTCCGAACCGGCATCAAGTGGACCGCCATCGGCATGCTGTCCTCGCGCCTGTCGCGCTTCGGCGCCAACATCGTCCTCGCGCGACTGCTCGCCGTCGAGGTGTTTGGTGTCATTGCGATGGCGAACGCCGCCATCCTGCTGATGACCGCGCTGCGTGAGGCGGGGCTGGGCCAGGCCTACGTGCAGCGAAAGGCGCTCGAAGACGAGCGCGAGAGCGAGGCGATCGACACCGTGTTCGCCATCATGCTGTTGCTGAACCTCGTGCTGTTCGGCGCCATGCTTGCTGTGGCCCCCACCGTCGCTAGCTTCTTCAGCGACTCCGTGGACTCGGTCCTGCCCGTCGTACGAGCCCTGGCGGTGCTGTTCCTGCTCGACACCTTCGTCGCAACACCGCAATACGTGCTCCAGCGTCGCATGGCGTTCGACAGCATCGCGCGTGCGGAGGTCACTGCTTCGCTGACGAACGCCATACTCGCAATCGGTGCGGCGCTCGCGGGAGCCGGGGTCTGGGCCCTCGTTGTCGGGCAGCTCGGTGAACGCATCGCCATGGCCGTGATGCTCTCCAGGGGCGCTCGCTGGCGCCCCGGCCTGCGCGGCTCCATGCGCATCGCCCGCGGGCTGTTGCACTTCGGCAAGTACCTCTGGGGCTACGCACTGGTGCGCTCCGTCGGCGGCGTGATGGACCGGGTCGTCGTCGGCCGCGTACACGGGGCTGGCGGCCTCGGCGGATACAGCCAGGCATACAACCTGTGCCTCCTGCCCTCTACCGTGATCTCGCGACTCGTCAATCGGGTCGCGTTGCCTGCCATGTCACGCATGCAGGGCGACCTTCCGCGCCTGCGCGCCGCGTTCGTGAAGGGCCTCGAACACGTAGCCTTCCTGGCCCTGCCGATCGGCTTCGGACTGTTCGCCGTGTCCGACGTTTTTGTGCCGGTCGTGTACGGCGAGAAGTGGCGCTTCATCGCGCCCATCGTCGACGTGCTCGCGGGATTCGGCACGGTGCTCGCTGTGGCATCCGTGTGTGGCCCTGCGCTGCAAGCGCTGGGCAAGCCGCGCGTGTTCTTCTACACGGAACTCGGGCGCCAGGCCTTGCTGCTGGTGCTCCTGATCCTCTTCGCAAGTCGTGGCGAGGTAGCCGTGGCGTGGGCCATTCTCGCCGCGTTGGTCGTCGCAACGCTGTTCGCGTTCATCGTACTCGGCCGTCTGCTCGCCCTGCGCATGACCACCGTGATCGTACCGGTATCGCGCAGCCTCGTCGCTTCGCTGGGCATGGCGGCCCTCGTGCTCGGTGTGCGCCACGCGTTGCCCGCATCCGTGGGCGAACCGTTGGAGCTAGCGATCGCCGTTGTCGTCGGAATCGTCGGCTACCCCGCCACGAGCGCCATCTGCAACCGACCGATGATGCAGAGCTTCCTGCGCACGGTGCGCGAAGTCGGATCGTCGCGATCCGCGGTCAGCTAGACAGTATGGGTGGAGCGGTCTTCCTCAAGGCCGTGGATTACAGTTCTGCGAAGTCACATCCCAGTACCGCAGAGCCACATGAGGAGCCGCTCCATGTCCGATTCTACACGCTACGTTGGCCTCGATGTCCACGCCAAGACCATTGCGATCGCAGTTGCCGAGGGAGGCCGAGACGAGGCCAAGTTCCTCTCCACGACGGCCAACGACTTCACTCGACTCCTGAAGGTCCTGGATCGTCTGGGGCCGCGCGAGCAGTTGCACTGCGCCTACGAGGCGGGCCCGACCGGTTACGGTCTACAGCGCGAACTGGCCAAGGTCGGGGTTCGCTGTGACGTGATCGCCCCCTCGAAGATGCCGAAGGCGTCAGGGGATCGAGTCAAGACCGACCGCAAGGACGCGATGCGCCTGGCCCACTACTTGCGCTCGGGTGACCTGGTCGCGATCTATGTCCCCGACGAAGCCTGTGAGGCGATGCGCGATCTGCTGCGCAGCCGTGAGGACGCCAAGCGCGCTCAACTCCGTGCGCGCCACCAGCTCCTGAAGTTCCTCCTGCGTCAGGGACGACGTTGGCCGAAGAGCAACTGGACCATTGGCCACATCGAGTGGATCGAACAGCAGTCGTTCGAGCACCCCGCACAGGCTCGCGTCCTACAAGAGTACCTGCACGCGGTGAACGAGTGCACAGCACGCATCACGCGCTTCGACAAGCTGCTCGCCGAACTCGTCCCCGAGACCGAGCAAGCTGAGCTGATCGGCGCTCCCCAGGCGTTCCGAGGAATCCAACTCCTGACCGCTGCCTCGATTGCCCTCGAGCTGGGGGATGTCCGTCGCTTCAGGTCGCCCAAGAAACTGATGAGCTACCTGGGCCTGACACCGAGCGAGGACTCGAGTGGTGAGCGTGTCAGACGTGGTGGGATCACGAAAGCTGGCAACAGCGGACTCAGGCGACTGCTTGTCGAGGCGTCTTGGGCCTACAGGCACGCGCCGCGAGAGGCGTATCGCCTGAAGAAGCGAGCGGAGGGCGTTGCTCCAGGAGTGCGCAAGATCGCCTTCGACGCGCAAGTCCGACTTCACGGACGCTACAAGCACATGCTCGCGCGCGGCAAGAGCAAGCAGCTGACTCTGACCGCAGTCGCCCGCGAGCTGGCTGGCTTCATCTGGGCGGCCGCACACGAAGAGATCCTGATGGCCAACTGACCCGAGAACATGCGAGGCAAGCGAACGGGAGGCCGCACGAAGGAACGAATCCTCGACCGGGCTATGGGCAAGCCAACTCTGGCCGACGCCCGCCGCTAGACAGAGGCAGCGTTTCCAGACGGACTCCGACCTGCGGTACCCAATCCGCGAATATCAGCCTGAGCATCGTCGCGCCACGCCGACCGCTCGCTTGCCACGCACCTCACCCAAGAGACACGACGACAGAACAGGATCAGCAGAACGGAAACCCAACGGGGAGGTGGAAAGTTGCACCCATATCAGCCCGGATTGCTCATGAAGACGTGCTCCAGACACAGCAGATCGGTTCCTGTCGGTCCTTCCGGGTCCAGAGAGACCGCGAGGGTCTCGCGATGAATGGGTAGGGCCTGGTCCCGCGTCAGCGGGATCGAATCGATCCGGTGGATCGATTGGAAGGGGACACCCTGAACGGGTCGTCGAAGAAGCCCGGTTCCTCAAGGGGCCGAGAGGCCGGCGAAGCCGGCCGTCTGCGCAGTCTGGGGTGCGCGTTCACGAATAATCCGGGCTGGCCCGGTCAGGCCAGCTCGAGCGTGGCGCCCGGACAGACGGTTTGCAGGTTGGCGCGCACCTCGTCCTCGTAGATCGGGTTCATCAGGACCACGAAATCGACCGGCTCGTCGCGCAGATCGTCGGGCGCGACGATTGGGTGGCCCGTTCCGGCGACGAACTTGCCGCGTTTCGACGGGTTGACGTCGACCACACACGCTACCGCCGCGTCGGCGTCGACGACGTTCAGGAAGGTGCTGCCCTTCGACCCCGCACCCCAGACCGCAACGCGCCGGTCGGCGCTCCGCGCGGTCGCGAGCATGCTCTTCAGCTGGTCGACCTTCGAACGGTAGGCGCTCGCGAAGTTCGCCACCAGCTCGGACACCTCCGCGAGGAACGCCTGCGGCGGCTGTTCGCTGGCGGTGGCACCGTCGAGCTTCGCGTGCAGGCCCAGGAATTGGCCGCCGAAGGCTTCGTGTGCGTCGAGCTCCGCGAAGCCTGCAGCGCTCACGACTTGGCGCAGCGACTCGACGCAGAAATATGAGGGGTGTTCGTAGATGATGTCCCAGATACCGAGGTCGCGCAGCGTGTAGAGCGCGTTCGGGACCTCGAGGTAGAGCGCCGTGCCGGCACCCAGGTTGCCGGCAATCGTGGCCATGAAACCGCGCGGCTGCTCGACGTGTTCGAGTACATGGCGGCAGCAGACCAGGGCAGCATCGGGAACGTCTCGGGAATCGAAGAACGACTCGGACGAGCAGTGCACGTGGTCGGCGACGTTCGGCGCGCCGGAATAGCCGGGGTCGAAGCCGTGGCCGTGCGCACCGGTGGCGGTGCACAACTCGCGCAGGAACGAACCATCTCCGCAGCCGATCTCGATCACGTTGCGGGCTTCCAACTCGTGTCGCTTCCCGAGCTGCTCGACCAACTCCGCCGAGTAGGCGCGGAAGCGCGGCGAGAAGTGCAGCGCGTTCTCGTAGTCGGGCCCGTACTCGATACGACCGGGATCGAAGGCGGCGTTGAATACGTGCCCGCAGCTGCGGCAGTGCGCGAGGTCGATCGCGGCGACGGGCGCTGCGAGCGCTTCGTCGCGGGTGTGGCACAGTTGGTTGCAGAGGACGGGCGACCGATCGATCGTCAGGATCGGAAACACGGCGTCTCCGGAACACGCGACACAGGTGGTTCCCGGCGCCGTCATGCCGTCAACACTTCCGGTTGCAAGCCCAGCCGTGCGAGGTCGGCTTCGATCTCCGTGCGATACATCGGGTTCATGATGATCACCACATCGGGAGGGCAGCCCGCCAGGAAGTCCGGCGCGACGATCTCCTGGCCCGTACCGGCCATGAAATGGCCTTGCCGGAAGGTGTTGATGTCAACAACGTGTTCGATGCCGGCGTCGGCGCCGATCGTGGTGAGGAAGGCGACGCCTTTGGATCCCGATCCCCATATGACCGTGCGCTTGCCGAGGCGGCGGTACTCGGCAAGTCGAGCGCTCCACTGCTCGCGGATGCCGCTCAAGCGTTCCTCGAACTGCTCGACGAGCGTGCTCAGCAGTCCGAGGTCGTCATCAACAGCTTGCGCCCCGCCTTCCCCGCCGGTAGCCGGTCGTGCGACCAGCATCAGGTACTGATCCCCGTACTCGCGGCGCACGTCGAGCACGTCGAAGTCGCAGCGGCGGAACAACTTCGCAAGCGAGCCAGCGCTGAAGTACGAGCAGTGTTCGTAGTAGATGTCCCAGAAGGCCGCCTCCTCGAGGATGCGGCGCACGTCAGGAACCTGGAACAGGATGACCGTGTTCGGATCATCGCCAACTGCACGGCGCACGGTTTCGATGAACTGGCTGGACGGCGCGATGTGTTCGAGGGTCATCTTGCAGACCACTGCATCGCCCTTCGTGTCGGCGTACTTGTCCGAGTAGAAGTCCGGCACGAACTCGAGACGCTCGTCCGTGGCCGCTGCATCCCGAGATGGTTCGTACGAGGGGTCGAAGCCGATGCCCTGGACGTCCCCCACCTCGGCGAGCAGGTGCAGGAACTCGCCCTTGCCGCAGCCGATCTCGATCACGCGTTTCCCGCGCAACCCAAAGCGCTCGACGACATCTTCGGCGAGCTGTCGGTGCCACGCGTTGAATGTCCCCGAGAATGCCTGGGTCGGGTCGTAGCGCTCGGAGTACTCGAGTAGCTGCGGTTCGAAGGTCGTGTTGAAGATGAAACCGCACGCCTCGCAGAAACCGAGCGTGATGTCCCCGAGCGGGAATTCCAGAGCTTCCTGACGCGTGCACAAGGCCAGGACGGAATTCACGGGCACGCGGGGCGCCGTGTGAAAGACCCTGATCCGATCCCCGGCACAGCACGGGCAGCTTGCGGTGGCGTTGGTCATGGAGCGATCCGTACCTCGGGTACGGGAATGATGAACTTGCCGCCCCGCGCGATGAACTCGGCCTGCTGGCGCATGATCTCCTGCGAGAAGTTCCAGGGCAGGATCAGCGCGTAGTCGGGCTGATCCTCGAGCAGCTTTTCGGTGGGTTCGATGCGCAGGTGATTGCCGCCCATGTATCGGCCATGCTTCGCCGGGCTGAGGTCGACAAGGTACTCGAGGTGTCGACCGTCGATCCCGCAGTAAGCCATCATCGTGCAGCCCTTCGCCGGTGCACCGTACCCAACGACACGCGATCCGGCGGCGAGCACTTCGGAGAGGGTCTGCGTCAGGGATGCCTTCAGGGACTCGACGCGTTCCGAGAAGCGTCGGTAGTAGTCGATCTTGTCCGCGCCGAGTTCCCGTTCGTGATCGATCATCTCGCAGACGCGGTTTCCGGGCCGCTCGACCTTCTCCACGAACAGGCGCAACGAACCGCCGTGGATCGTCGTCTGTTCGACGTCGTTCAGGAAGAGTCCGTGCGAGCGGAACAGGCGATCGAGCGCGACGATCGAGAAGTAGCAGAGGTGTTGATGATAGATCGTGTCGAACTCGCAGTGTTCGATCAGGCGCAGCAGGTACGGGGCCTCGATGATGGCCACGCCATCTGCCTTGAGCACCGCTGCGATCCCTGCAACGAAGCCGTTGAGGTCCGCCACGTGCGCGAGCACATTGTTTGCCAGGAAGACGTCGGCGTGCTTGCCTTCCGCCGCGAGCTGGCGCGCGAGGTCGAGGCCGAAGAAGGTGTTCAGCGTCTCGACGCCGCGTTCACGTGCGGCTTGCGCCTGGCCTCCGGCGGGGTCGATGCCGAGGACCGGGATGCCGGACTCGGCGAAGTGCCGAAGGAGGTACCCGTCGTTGCTGGCCGCTTCCATGACGAGCGACTGCGCACCCAGCTGCCGGTTGTCCATGATGGACCGCGCGCTGGCCTCGAAGTGCTGCATCAGGGCCGGCGAGACCGAGGAGTAGTACGGGTAGTTGCGGCAGAAGAGTATCTCGGGTTCGACGGTCTCCGTGATCTGCACCAGCGCGCAGTCGTCGCAGAAGACGACCTCGAGCGGAACGCGGTGCTCGGGTTCGTCGAGTTCGTCCCGCGACGGCAGGTGATCCGCCAGGGGCGTCGTCCCCAGGTCGAGGAAGGGTACGAGCGAGGCGCTTCCGCACGATCGGCACGCCGTGATCGTCTCGCTGATGACGGTTTGGCGACTCATCTCTGGATGTGACGCAACCGGTCGTCGATGACGCCCTCGTCGATCAGCATGCGGATGTGGTCCACGCGCTTGTAACGCGGGCCCTCGAACTCGTCGAGCGTCACGCCGGTCGCGCGGTACCCTCCGAGCAGTTCGGCCGCGCCCTTCTGCACCGACCACTGCGGGCAAAAGTCCGGGACCACTCGCGGGAGCAGCGTGCAGTCGACGCGGTAGTTGCGCGCGTCGGCGGATGCGCCTTCCGCAAAGCGCAGTTCCGACCCGGCGACCGTGTCCTTGACGGCCTTGGCGATTTCCTTGATGCGGAAGTTCTCGCCGGGCACTCCGACGTTGAAGGCTCTTGCGTGAACGATCTCGCGCGGCGCAGTCATCACCGCGAGGAAGGCCCGACTGATGTCTTCGATGTGGACGAGCGGACGCCAGGCAGACCCATCGCTCTTCAGGTGCACCTTGCCCGTGCAGTGCGCCCACGCGGTCAGGTTGTTGAGCACCAAGTCGAAGCGAATCCTCGGAGACAGCCCGTACGCCGTCGCGTTGCGCAAGAAGACCGGCGTAAAGTCAGCGGACGCCATCGGCGCGACGTCCTGTTCGACGAGCACCTTGGACTTGCCGTAGGCCGTGACCGGGTTGAGGTCGCCTTGTTCGTCGAGCAAGCCGTCTCCGCCAGCGCCGTAGTTGCTGCACGAGGACGAGAACACGAAGCGTTGCACGCCCGCAGCCTTGCACAGCTCCGCGAGGCGGACCGATGCGCGGTGATTGATCGCGTAGGTCAGGTCGGGATCGAGGTCTCCGAGTGGATCGTTGGAGAGCCCTGCCAGGTGCAGCACGGCGTCGAAACCGGCGACGTCATCCAGCTCGACGTCGCGTACGTCCTTGATGGTCTCCGGGACTTCCGCAGGGAGCTCACCGAAAGTGCAACGGCGATAGAGATCGCTGTCGAGGCCGTACACCTGGTGCCCCGCAGCCGTGAGCAGCGGCGTAAGCACGGTGCCGATGTAGCCCTTGTGTCCAGTGACAAGCACTTTCATTCGTTCGCCCTCCTCAAGCCCATGACTTCCACGGCGCTTCGCCGGCGTCCCACAGGTCGTTCAACAGTTTCTTTTCGCGCAGCGTGTCCATGCACTGCCAGAAGCCCTCGTGCTTGTACGCCATCAACTGGCCGTCTTCCGCGAGTTTCACCATGGGGCCGTAGTCCCACTGGGTGTCATCGCCCTCGATGTAGTCGAAGATGCCCGGCTCGAGCACAAAGAACGCGCCGTTGATCCAGCCTTGCTTGGTCTGCGGTTTTTCCGAGAACTCGACGATGCGATCGCCGTCGAGTTCCAGTTGACCGAAGCGTGCGGCCGGGTGAACCGCCGTGAGCGTAGCGAGCTTTCCGTGCGATCGATGGAACTTCAGCAGGGCGTCCAGGTCGACGTTGGCGACACCATCGCCCCAGGTCAGCATGAAGGTCTCGTTGCCCATGAACTCCGCGAGCCGTTTGATGCGCCCGCCGGTGTTCGTCGCGAGGCCCGTGTCCACCAGATCGACCTTCCAATCCGGGAGCTCTTCATCGCAACGACGCTCGACGCCGCCACTCTTGAGGTCGATCGAGAGACTGCCCGTGAGCGACACGTAGTCGACGAAGTACTTCTTGATCTGCTCGCCCTTGTAGCCGAGCGCGATCGCGAACTCGTTGAAACCGTACACGCTGTAGTGGCGCATGATGTGCCACAGGATGGGCCGTCCGCCGATCTCGACCATCGGCTTGGGCTTGACGACCGTCTCCTCGGAAAGGCGCGTACCCACTCCCCCGGCAAGAATGCCAACTTTCATCGTTCTCGTTCCTCGTTGATCATCTGTCGAACCGAACGCCCGCGGGGGAACGTGGCGCGATCGTTCGACCTGGTGTCGGCCACAAGTTGTCGTTGCGGTTCGTCGATCATTACCTCGACGCGGCATCCTGGCCCGGCACGAGCTCTCCGGTGTCGTCCCAGACGTTGCCCTCAAGTTTAACGGGCACTCCGGATAGCCGCAACAAGCCGTACTGGTAGGACCGGCCGAAGCGATTGTTCACGATGCGCACATTCGTCGGACCTCCAAACTTCACGACCTTCAGCATGATCGTGTAGTTGCCTCCATTGAGCCAGTTGCCCTCGATCAGGAAGTCATCCACAGGGCCTACATGGTCGGAGATCATGAATGCAGCGTTGGCGAGGTAGACCTTCTCGCCGGGCTCCGGTGTGGGAAAGGGCATGTCGATGAAGTTGTGGCGAAAGGTGATGCCCTTGCCCATGCGCGTCTGATTGCCGTCGGCGTGCGCACCTGCGCGCGTGCCCACATGGTGAATCCAGCACCCCTCGACGAGCACGTTGTCGCGCGCCTTGATTCCGTCGCCGCCGATTTCGTGGATCTGCACGCGACGCGCCGTGAAGTTCGACCCGAAGATTCCCGCCGAACTGGCGCCGGCGATCTCGCCATTCTGGATGACCGTCCCCGAGTACTCACCCAGACCGACCGTGATTCCGTAGAGGGCACCGTTTGCCGAGATGCGAAAGTTGCGCACGGTGACGTCGTTGGCCTTGATCACGATCTGACCGTGCACCTCGACATTCTCGATGATCTGTCCGTCGCGCTTCGCCACGATCGTCTCGGTGCGCACGAGCGTCACGGAGGGTTCGGGGCCCGTGTTGTGCAAGCCCGGTCGGTCAAGCTTGCCTGTGCCTTCGACCTGCAACGTGACATCCAGGCTCAACGTCCCGAATCCGCCGGAGAGGTTCTCGATGTGGAGCTCGCCATGGTGGACGCCTGCCGCCAGACGCTCGGTCGCATTCCGATCCACCTTCACATCAATTCGTACGGGTTCGCCCGGTGCGAGAGCGCCCCGGTCATTCGACAACTCGATCCACGCCTGCTCGGTCGTGACCCGGTAGGCAATCGGTTCCGTCCCGTCGCCCGACAGCTGGAGGGCGCGCCGATCAGGGAGGACCGACCCGGCGGGCTGCAACCGGAAGTCGAGAGCGCCGTCGCACGTCACGATCAGGTTGCCCGGCGCGTCGGGAGGTCCGTCTGCCTCACCGACTGCGTACGAGGCGCTGAGGGCGAACACGAGCGGCAGGCCCGCGAGCAGTACGCGCGCCAGCAGGCGCTTCTTCCGGTTCTGGATCATCGCCTTGCAGATGTTTCCCGTGCGCACGCGCCGCGCATCACGGCAGGTCGAAGCGTTGGATCTGGACATCGCCGAACTCGGCGTCGACGTGGTGAGCAAGCAAGCCGATAGAGCCGGCGGCGGGGTTGCCGTCCGGATCCTCGGGGTCGCCGGCGGGCAGCGTGAACTCGACGATCCAGTTCGGCTCGCTCTCCGCGGACGGCCAGTGCTTGTACCTGTAGTCCGTCGAGCCGTCCGGGTTCGTGGTGACGCGCGCCTTCAACACGTACTCGACGCCGTTCTGAAACTGGCACTGGACGTTGCTGAAGGCCGTGTTGAAGTTGCCGCGCAGCTCACAGAAACCCGTGGAGCTGAGCGTGTCCCAGCGGAACGACGCCAGCGCCCCCATCGGCCAGAACCTCCAGGATGGTTGGGTGCCGGACGGTGCGTGCCCGGGCCAGCGCAGGGCGAACCCGACGAGCGGATAGTTGGACGGGAAGACGAAGCCTCCCGGATCGACCGAGCGCACGATCACCGGAACCTCGATCTCGAAGTCCTTCCAGCGGTGATCACCGAAGCCGATGAAGCGGTCGTACCCCTGTTCGATGATGCGCAGCTTGCCGGCTTCGGTGGCCCACTTGCCGTCGACGACCTGGGCGACCTCGTCGAGACTGGATACCGCATCCCAGTCGATCACACCGCTGATCGTCGAGATATTATCCGCCACGTAATTCACGGTCATCACAAGCTGGGTGATGTCGCCGTTGGTGTCCTCCGCGATCAACAGCAGATCATTGTCGCCCTCGAGGAGGTCCTCGATCGACAGGTCGATGTTGAAGTCGCCGGGACGCAGCAGGCGACGGGCATCCGGCCCCATGCTGAGCGAGATGAGCGGCCCGCCGTTCAAGGAGTAGTCCAGCGACCGCATGGGTGCGTTACTGTCACAGGCGTTGCCGAGGATGTTGCAGAACTTCTGGGCGAGGCCGTTGTGACCGAAGCGCTGGTAGTAGGTGCCGTCCAGCAGTTCCGACGCGTACCACAGCGAGATGACAGGCCCGGGGCCGCCGCCACCCGGTTCGGTCGTCGTGAAGGTCCGGTCGGACCCGACCGTCGACTGGGCCCCGTCATTCGCGAAGATGCGGTAGTGGTAGGTCGTCTGCGCCTGCAGTTGCGAGAGCGTGATCTGTTGGTCGTACTGCGGGTTCAGGGCCACGAGCTCACCCAGCTCGTAACTCGTCGTCAGCCCGAACTGCACACTTCCCGTTGCCGTTTCGTCCGTCAGCCAACTCACCTCTGCGGACGTCGCGCCGTGTACGACCACCGAGTCGCGGTAGATGTAGGGTGCATCCAGGTCGGCGGGGAGTGCCAGGTCTTCGGAGAGCACGGGGTCCAGCACCTCGAAGATCCAGTCGAAACGACCGAGGTGCGCCGGGGCATTGCCCGCGTTGCCAACGAAAGGCCCGACCGCCGTCAAGCTGGTGGCGTACACGAAGCTGCCAACCGTTGACCACGACGCCTCGTCGGCCGGGTCGGTCTCGTCCAGCGTGAACGCGTGGTACACGGTCCACGTGTCTCCTGCACGCTTCACGCGCAGGTAGAGCGGCGCCACCGCCCAGGGCCCCGTCCAGACCGGCAGGTCGAGGCGGGCCTGGGGCAAACCCGCCAGCGTCGTCGCCGCGAACACGCGCAGCCCCTGGCCGTCGTGGTGGTACTCGATGCGCACGAAGTCGTCGTCGTTCTCGCCGACGAAGAGCAGCCCTTGCATCTGGTAGGCGGAATCGAACGCGCTCTCGAGCTTGACCGCAACGTCCAGGTCCTCGTCCTCGATCAACTGCAAGGCTCGCGCGCTGTTGTTCTCCGTCCAGATGTCGTGCGTCTGCCCCGCCGGCACCTCGATGACGAGCAGCGCATCCGCCGTTCCGGCCCCTTCCACTCGCAGCAGCGAGTCATCGCGCGGGTCCTGGAACGAGAAGCGCGAGACGTCGAGGTTGCGCCGGTTGAAGTCGCTGGAGAGCGAGCTGCCGGGGGGCTTCGTGGTGAACACGCCGTCGTCCGTCGTGGTCGACAGGCCGCCGTCGCTGGAGGAGGTCACCCGGAAGTGATACGTCGTGTCCGCAACCAAGCCGGTGAGCAGGAGCCAGTGCCCGACGATCATGTCCGTGTCGCTCGTGACCGAACCGTAGCTCGTCGAGAGCCCGTACTCGACCACCGAATCTGCCGGCACGTCGGTCGCCCAGGTCACCAGCGTCGACGTCGCACCGGACGCCGTCGAGAGATCCTGGATGAGCGGCGCCGGCGTCGGCGCGAAGAGCGGTTGAAGAACGAGGTCGGACCCGACATGCAAGGTGAACGTGCTGCCAAAGCCCGCAAGATCGCCGGACCAACCCGTAAAGATGGTGCCGGGCACGGGCACGACCTGAATGGTCACCTCCGTGCCGCATCCGTACTGCGCGAGCGGCGGGTCGATCACCACCGAACCGTCGCCGGGGATATCTATTGTGAAGGGTCCAGCGTCGATCGGGCCGTCTTCGAGAACCACGGGCGCCGAGAGATCGAAGAAGTAGTCCACAGTGACCGTCAGCGCGGGGTGCGCACCGGCGACGCCCGCGAAGATGCCGACGTCCGACACGTTCAGCGCGTGCACGAAGTTCGCGCCGGGGAACCAGGTTGCGCCGTCGTCCGAGCTCCAGCGTTGTATGAAGTTGTCACCGACCCGCTGGACGCGCATCTTGAGCGGCACGCCGCCGGGGATGACGTCGTTGAAGAGTGCGCTGCTGGAACCGGCGATGGTGCGCGCTGCAAAGATGTGCGTGTCGGTTCCGTCGCTGTAGAAGTCGAAGCGCAGCCAGTCGTCAGCATCCTGTTCGACCAGCAGGCCTTGCATCTGGAAGCCCGTGTCCAGCAGGCCTGTGAACGAGACCTCGAGCTCGAAGTCCTCGTTGTCCGCGGGTTGCACGAGTCGCGTCGCGAGGTTCGTCCCCCACACGTCACGCGAGGAACCAGCGGGGAGGTCGATCACGAGCGTTGCTTCGGCAGTCGCGACACCCTGTAAGTCGACCTGGGCACCACCGACGGGATCGATCACGATCCAGTGGTCGGCCACGCCCGCGCATCGGTTGAAGTCGTCGGACTGTGGGCCGACTGACGGAGGGGTCGCGAAGCTGTCCGGCGCCGTCGTCGTGACCTGGCTCTGCCCGTCGGTCGAGGTCAGCGTGTAGTGATACAGTGCACCATCCGCGAGACCGGTGACGGAGAGCGCGTGATCCGTGACGAGCGCAACGTCCGTTTGTTGCGAGCCGAGGCTGGGCGTGAGCCCGAAGTCGACCGTGCTGGAGGCCGGCTTGTCGGTGGTCCAGGTGATCAGCGCCGAGCTGGTCGTCGCGGAGATCACAACGTCCGTGATGATCGGCGGCGCGGCGGAGTCGAAGCGCGCCACGACGTCGAGGTCGCCCCCGAGCGGCACGACGGCGGGATTCGATTCTCCCGCGAGCTCGCCTTCCCAACCCGAGAACGACGACCCCGGGTCAGCGGTGGCCGTGACGGTCACGACCTCGCCGCACGCGTAGTCGGTCGCGACCGGATCGACCGTGATGGAACCGAACCCGATCCCCGTGTTCGCGGTGGTCACGAAGAATGGTCCGCCGACCGGCGCGCCGTCCTCACCCGGGATCGCCTGGGTGGTGCGCCAGAAGTAATCCGCCTCGAGCGTGAAAGCCGGCGGTGAAGCACCGGCACTGCCGGCGAAGATCCCGACTTCGTGTACGGCGAGCGCGTGGTCGAAGTCGAGCGCCGCGGTCCACGATTGGCCGGCGTCGTCGGACCAGCTCTGCACCCAGTGATCGCCCGAGCGGTCCACGCGCAGGCGCAACGGCACGCCGGGGGTCACGACGAGCCGGCCGATGAAGGAGGTTTGTCCCGCCGTGGTCGAGGCCGCGAAGATGCGCGTCGTGGTTCCGTTGCTGTAGAAGTCGAAGCGCAGCCAGTGGTCCGCATCCTGTTCGATCAGGAGGCCCTGCATCTGATAGGCCGTTTCGACGACGCTGTCGAAAGACACTTCGAGCTCGAAGTCCTCGTCGTCCGCGGCCTGCATGATGCGCGTGGTCGTGTTGTTCCCCCACGCGTCTCGCTTCACGCCGGTCGGCAGAGCGATGCGCACGTGCGCATCCGAGGTGCCGGCGCCGACGGTCTGGACACTCGCACCGCCGAGCGGGTCGACGATCGACCAGTAGCCTGCGAGGCCGGCGCAACGGTTGAAGTCGTCCGGCTGGGGTCCGACGGAGAGCACGGTCTGAAAGGTCGTATCGCCCGTTGTCGTCGAGAGCCCACCGCCGTCGACGGAGGTCGCGGCAAGGTGATATGCCGTCGCCGGAAGCAACCCGACGAGATCCACCTCGTGAGAGAACACGAGGTTCGTTTCCGCCGCATTTGCGCCATACGCGACCGTCGTGCCGTAGTCGACACGACTGGTCGCGGGCTTGTTCGTCTGCCAGGTCACGCGCGCGCCGAACGCCGAGGGCGCGATGGCGAGGCCAGTGATCTGGGGAGGCCCGGAGGGCGAGAAGTTCGCCGTGAGCGCGCCATCCGAGGAGATCGTCAGGACGGCCGGATTGTCGAATCCCTGCAGCGCGCCCGCCCAGCCTCCGAATTCGGAGCCCGGGTCGGGAAGTGCGTGAACCGTGACCTGTTGCCCACAACTGTAGGTCGGCTGATCCGGCACGCGCAGGATGGTTCCCGATCCCGCGCCGGACAGCGCTGTGTCGAGCGTCGATGCCGGCCCGGCGGGGTTCCCGTCCTCGACGCCGAACGGGTCGGCCGTGTCGAGCAAGTAGTCGAACTCGGCATGGAACGCGGGAGCGGGCCCGGCGTTGCCCGCGAACGGTCCGATGGCACTCACGAACAGCGGGAAGTCGAACACCTGGTTGACCGTCCAGCTCTGGCCGTCGCCCGAGAACTCGTGGGTCCAGGTATCGCCGGCGCGCGTGACGCGCAAGTAGAGCGGCAAGCCGGTCGGACCGGCCGTGCGACGAACGGGCGTGCTCTGCCCGGCTTGCGTCTTGCCCGCAAAGCTCCACAGCCGATTGCCGTCGGAGTAGAAGTCGAAGCGCAGCCAGTGGTCCGCATCCTGTTCGACGAGCACGCCTGCGAACTGATACTTCTGCGAGGGCAGCGAGTCGAGCTTCAGCTCGAGCACGAAGTCCTGGTCGGCACACGGTTCCATCACGCGCGGCGCCAGATTGATGTTCCAGGCATCCGCCGAGAGACCGGCGGGCACATCGATCGCGAGCTTCGCGTCATCCGTGCCCGCGCCTGTGATCGTGACGGTCGATTGCCCGAGCGGGTCGACGACGGACCAGCGGGCATCCACCCCCCCACAGACGTTGAAGTCATCCGACTCGAACGCGGATTGTGCGCCGGCTGCGCCACCCAAGGCGCACAGCACCAGGCACCCGGCAAGGGCACGCTGGAAGCGGCGGCCACCGGTATCGAGTCGTCGCTGGCGGCCTGTCCTGGCCTGCAGATCGGTCATGAAGTCCATCACGTTGTCGGGAACGAGCCCCCCCGGGCTGCGGTAGCGGTAGGTCTTGGACGTCGGAACGAGCACTCCGAGTTCCCCTTGGTTCCCCGCGGGCTGATCTTACCGGAGTGGCGCTGGAGCGCCCGAATCGCCCGTGTGATTGTTGTCACGGTCGATCACCCCCGGCCGGGAGAGCCTGGACCCGCGGGAGGCGGGGTTGTCACGATTCGGGCAGGGGTTTTCGCCTTGTCTTTCACTTTGGGGTCACGCCCCGACGAAGAGGCAGCGGAACTGAAGACGCCGGACCGCAAGCAGGGGTGCAAGCGGGGAAATGGGACGGCGTAGCGTATCGACGACAGTTGTGGCAAATGGGAGCCGTAACAGATGGGAATCATGAAGAAGAGTGAGCAGATCGCCGGGAGTCTACGCGTGGAGACATGCAAGCCCTGGATTCAATCGTGGAAGGGGATGGCTGTGGGTATCGCGATACTCGGCACCGGTTGCGGCGGCGCAGGTGGCGGTGCGCCTCCCGGAACGGCGTACGGCTTGAATGTGTCGCCATCGCCAGCCGCCAACGTCTCGCTGAACGAGGCCGGAACACTCAGTCCACCGACACACCTCTACACGGTCACCAACGGAGTGCCGGACGAGAGTCGTTACTACGAAGTGGCCTCGACGGCGCCGTGGATCCAGGTCAGCGGCACGGACTCGGAGACGCTCACACCGGGCGACGAGTCGAGCTTCATCGTGGCGTTCGACTCGGCCATGCTCGGCGCTCTCGGAGCGGGCGTGCACGAGGGAACGGTCAGGATCTCCGACCCGAGCTCGACCGAGTTCGGTGCCGTGACGCGCACCGTGCGCGTCTCCGTGGCGGAACCCGGCACGACGCCGGACGACAACCGCGTGACGGCAGGCCTACTCGTGCGATACGACTTCAACGAGGGATCGGGCACGACCGTCAACGACACATCGGGTGTCGGCGTGCCGCTCAACCTGGAGATTGCGAGCGCGAGCGCGGTCACCTGGCAACCCGGAACACTGGTGGTTGGCGGCGGCTCGGAAGTCATCTCGCCCGGCGCCGCGACGAAGATCAATGATGCCTGCAAGATCAACGATGAGATCACGATCGAGGCTTGGGTCACCCCCAACAACGTCGCACAGGACGGCCCGGCGCGAGTGGTCACGCTCTCGGACGGCTCGCTGCTGCGCAATGTGACGCTGGGTCACGGCGGCAGCGGTTCCGAACCGATGACGGCGTACAACGTTCGCCTGCGGACGAGCACTTCCACGGATAACGGCATTCCGGCCCTGATTACGGCCGCGAACGAGATCCCGGCCGCCAAGCACCACGTCGTCTACACGCGCAGAGCGGATGGCGTTGTCACCGTCTACGTCGACGGCACGGTCAGCACGAGCACTGCCGGGTCAGGCGACCTCTCCAACTGGAACTCGAACTATCGCCTATCGCTCGGCAACGAGGTCGGAGCGAGCCGCGCCTGGGTCGGCGGTCTGCACCTCGTCGCGATCTACGATCGTTCACTGGCGCCGGCGGAAGTCACGCAGAACTTCCAGGCGGGTTCAGTCGATGGCCACGAGGTGAGCGTCGTCGTTACTCCGGCTAGTGACCTCGTAGCCTTCGGCATCACCGGCACGGACATCGGCGAGCAATTCAAGATGTTCGAAGTGCACAACAACGGCGACGATCCTGTTTCGTGGGAAGTCACATCGTCCGCACCGTGGGCGTTCATCGACGGCCGCAGCCAGGGTGCACTGCCACCCAGTTCCAGCGACCGCGTAAAGGTCAGCCTCGACACCACGGCCATCTCGATCCTCGGATCGGGCGTGCACACCGCCGACATCACGTGGACGAATCCGGTCAGCGGGCTCGGCGACATCGTGCTGCACGCGCAAGTGACGCTCTCCAGCCCTGGCGACCCCACCGGCAAACCCGGCCCGAACAACACTGGCCCCTCCGACGAAGGCGCGCTTGTTCCCTCGGGTTCGATCACCGCGAACGTCAACGGGCAAGTCATCGAGAACGTCAGCGTCACGGGAACCATCACGATCCTGGCCGACAACGTCACGATTCGAAACTTCCGCATCAACGCGGGATTCGGCCCCTACGGCATCCACGCGCTGAATGGCTCCTACACGGACCTGCTGATCGAGGACGGTGAGATCTACAACACGTCCTCGTCGGGCATCCTCGGCAAGGACTTCACTGCACGCCGACTCAACATCCACGAGAGCGGTGGCGACGGCATCAAGTCGCGCGGCAACGTGCTGGTCGAGGACTGTTGGATCCACCACGTCGGCACGATTCCCACTGCGCACGCGGACGGGAATCAGACGCGTGGTGGCAGCAACTTCGTCTTCCGCCACAACAATATCGACATGCCGATCAGCACCTCGCCGAACGGCCAGTCAGGCTACCTCTCCAACGCGACCTTCATGATCCGGGAGGGCGTCGGACAGATCGACAATTTCCTGATCGAAGACAACTGGTTGAACGGTGGGAACTACACGATCCTGCTCAACAACGACACCGGCGGTCCGTCCAACATGCAGATCATCGGCAATCGCTTCGGGCGGGACTACCGTTACGGGACGATCAAGCTCGACGGCATTGCGGTCACGGCATCGGGCAACGTCTGGGACGACAACGGCCTGCCGATGACCTGGAACAACTGAGGGTCACCCCCGAGGGTGAACTACCTCCACATGCTGCGCAGGCCGACCAGCCTGCGCAGCTGTTCGCGCCTGGTGAAACGGATCAGCTCGCGGTCCGGGATCTGTGGAGTGCGCCGGATTGCGGCTCCGAAGAAACCCGCGAGCAGGCCGGCAGAAGCCTTGAGATACGGCCGCCGAAAGGCGCGCTTGCCGGCTTTTGCAAGCAAGAAGAGCGGGTGGTAGCCGGTGATGTAGCTGGCGCGACCGTTCTTGAGCCAGTTGGACCACTGACCCGCGGCGGCGCCCGTGAAGCGTTCCTGGACCAGGCTGGGCGCGTCGAAGCTGCGCGTGACCCAACCCATCTGGTTGGCCTTGACCTCGTCCATGGTGTCCCAGCCGGGAGCGCGGATCAGATCTCCGATGTCGCGCCAACACGCGAGCCGGTAGATCTTCGTCGCACCGCGCACGTGGAAGCGCGGGTGCTTCTCGAGCACGAGCTCACCGTCGATGCGGTTGTAGATCACTCCGCCTCCAATGCCGAGCCGTGGGTCTCGTTCGAAATGAGCGAGGCAGCCGGCGAAGTAGTCCGGCTCGAAGGTGAGGTCGCCGTCGAGCTTGACGACGAACTCCCAGGCGTCCTCGGTCAGCGCCTGGTAGCCAGCGTAGAACGCATCCATCACGCCTCCACCGGCTGCGCGGAAACCGCGGTCATCGCGATGGACGACGACGAGCCAGTCGAACTCGTCCGCGAGCCGGTCGAGTATCGCTCCTGTCTCATCCGTCGATCCGTCGTTGACGACGATCCACTGCAACGGTCGGTGCGTCTGAGCAGCCATGCAGCGCACCGTACGTTCGATGAACTGGGCTTCGTCGCGAGCTGGCGTGATGACGACGTAGGGCGCGGGGCTCATGGATGCGAATCTCGGAGGGTGTCAGCGGGTGCAGAGACGGAGAGACAAGTCTATCCGGGATGCCGCGAGCGCGGGTTCAGCCCGATCAGCGCCACTCGGACCGCCGGCGCCAGACCTCGATCCAAACGGCGGCCCCCGAAAAGCGGCCCGCCCGGGGCAGCCTGCGCAACAAGCGGGCGCCCACGACGCGCGCGAGAACGCCGGCGGCGTGGAGCCGCAGGCCGAGGGCCGCCCGCGGACGCGACCAGTGCTTGCGCATGATGCGCCGGTGCGCGCCCATCAAGCGCATGAGCTTGTCCGCCCGCACGCGCTCCGATGCGGCGCCGACGTGCACCACGGTCGCCGTCGGCGTGATGCGCGACCCGAAACCGAGCTGCTTCGCGCGCAACGCGAGGTCGACATCCTCGCCGTACATGAAGAACGCCTCGTCGAAGCCGTCCAGTCGACGCCAGAGCGCGCGTGGGATGAGCAGAAAGCAGCCCGAGACCACGCCGACTTCGCGCTCGGTGTCGCGTTGCCACCTTCCGAGACTGGTCGGGTCGAACAGCGCGCTGCGCGGGAAGAGGCTGGAGAGGCACGCGGCACGGCAGAAGGTGCTCCACAGACCCGGCGCGCCCCAGCAGGAGGTGGGGTTCAGCGTGCCATCCGCGAAGAGCGTCCGGCCGCCGATGATCCCCGGAGCTGGCAACGAGCGCGCGTGGCGCACGATCGCACCCACCGCGTCATCGGTGACTCGCGTATCGGGGTTGAGCAGCACCAGGAACTCACCGCGCGCGTCCGCCGCGGCGAGGTTGTTCGCGGCGCCGAAGCCAAGGTTGCGTTCGAGCGCGTGCAGCGCGAGGTCCGGGAACGACTCCGCAATCGCGGCGGCCGAGCCGTCGGACGATGCGTTGTCGACGACGATCACTTCGAACGACAAGGCGGTCGACTCCCGGTAGATCGAGGCCAGACACTCGAGCGTCAGCGCTCGCGTGTTGAAGCTGACGACAATGATCGTCGCGTCGCAGGGGCGTTGTTCAGGCTCCACCGGCGACACTCCGACGGGTTGTGAGCCGCGGCTTGCGCGCAGCACGCTCCGCGGCGGGTGCGACGTCCAGCCCTCGCGAAGCAAGGCTCCCGATGGCCGCGAGCACGAAGTAGAAGGCCATCAACGCCTGCTGGCTGTACGAGATGGAGATCCCGAGGAAGATCGCCACGTGGACGAGAAGACTGACTCCAAGTCCCCAGACGAGCAGGCGCCGGTCGCGCACCACGCCGGGAATGCGCCAGAGCCGGCCGACGTAGGAGAACGCACAGGCGAGTGAGGCAACGAACAACACGAGCGCCAACAGGCCACCCCGCGCGGCTTCCGCGACGAACTGATTGGTCAGGTCGTACATCGAGTGCCCCCAGTGGCTGGTGTCCTTGGTGCCGATCAGGGCCCACTCGCCCACATGCCGGATCGCGTTGTCGATCAGCAGGAAACGGTGGTACGAGGTGCTGCCCGGGCTGAACGACATCCTCGAGATCAAGTGCCACACGGGTTGCCGCATGATGAGGTGCAGCACGACGAGCGTGATTGCGACGGTCCAGCGCACCGGACGCATTTGGTCGCGAATCAACCATGCGCACAAGCCGACGATTGCGACGAACACGCCGCCGACGGGCGTCGAGGACGCGCACATGACAATGATCGCAAAGATCGCAAGCGTGCCGACGACCGAGAGCACGCGTTGTCCCGGCCTCCATGCCAGGGAAACGACGAGCGGGAACCAAACCGCGAAGAAACACCCCGCGAGGATTGCGTGCGGGAACGGCCCCTGTACGCGCAGCCGCCCCTCGCGCACGACTGTGAACTCGGGCACGCCACCGAGGAACGCGAACATGTTGCGACCCGTCGTCTTCTCGACGGCGAACACGAACGCGACCGGAACAGCCGTGATCGCGACCCAGCGCACCATCAGCTCCAGATCGCGCCAGCCGCGCAGCACGCAGCGGAAGAAGAGGTAGAGCCCCAGCGCGTCGTAGAGCATGCCGGCTCGATAGATCGCCGAACCGAAGGTCCCGTGCAACACCACGTAGGACACCGCACTGACGAGCGACCACGCCACGACCAGGCTATCGAGTCGACACCAACGCAAGCCGCGGTACTCGCCGTGCAGAAAAATGCGCGCCCAGCCCGCAAGCACCAGCAAGCGCAGCAGGTTGAAGTCGAGCGTCGCAATCACGAGCCGTTGCGATGCGGGCACCAGACACGCGAGCAGCAGGAATGGAATCGCG
>Ga0164313_10000547_pt1 | contig 30775 bp, 26 predicted proteins | sample GuaBasSedimGuay4_FD_113735 | JGI IMG/M metagenome (GOLD analysis project Ga0164313, IMG submission 113735) | Subseafloor sediment microbial communities from Guaymas Basin, Gulf of California, Mexico - Guay4, Core 4569-4, 0-3 cm | ecosystem: Environmental > Aquatic > Marine > Hydrothermal vents... | reverse complement strand
GGCCATTCTCTCTCCTGTGCTCTCTTACCTCCTGAGCCACTTTTCGGAGCGTCTCTTCAATGGCTACCAGTTTGGCTTTGAACTCCTGATTGTGAATGGCGCAATTATGTTCGGAGCTTTGCTACTTACCAATAGAAGAGGGCATAGTAACTAGGGCATAGTAACTAATTACTATCCAATGGTTTCCTTGATTATTTTATTTGCTTTAGCCAGGGCTGCGTCAATGCCCTGTGGATTTTTTCCGCCCGCAGTGGCAAAGAAGGGCTGTCCGCCCCCGCCACCCTGGATCTCTTTGGATACTTCCCGGATCAGGGTAGAAGCGTTGAGATCATAGTTCTTGATGGCTACATCGGCCAGCATAATGGCCAGGTGGGCCTTTCCCTCAATTTCTGCACCCAGCACAAGGCATATCCTGGGGTATCTGGAGCGAACCTGGAAGGCCAGGTCTCTCAAGAGGCCCGGATCATCAAGCTCAACCCTGGAGACTGCAAGGGTGATATCACCAATGATCTGCATCTGGTCCTGCAGGTTTTTGGCAATGATGCCCAGCATATTCTTCTGGAATTTCCCCACCCGTTTGGCAAGTGAACTATGCTCATCAAGGACAGAACTTACCGCCTTGACCAGGTCTTTCTGGTTCTCAAAGTTGCCTGCGATCTGCTTGACTATCTCCAGATGTTCATCAATATAGCGTTCTGCAACCTCGCCGGTGAAGGCTTCAATGCGCCTGATACCCGCAGCTATGGAGGATTCCCTGAAGATTCTGAAAATGCCGATCTGACCGGTGGCTGCCACATGGGTTCCCCCACAGAGTTCCACAGACTCGCCGAATTTAATGACCCTGACGGCATCGCCATACTTTTCACCAAAGAGAGCCAGGGCTCCCATCTTCTCCGCTTTACTCTTGGGAACCGTACGATGTTCCTCGATGGGGCTGTTGAGGCGGATCATCCGGTTGACCATATGTTCCACCTTTCGAAGCTCTTCGTCGCTAACTTTCTGAAAATGGCTGAAGTCAAAGCGAAAATAATCGGGTTCCACAAGCGAGCCTTTTTGCTCCACATGTGCGCCCAGCACTTCCCTGAGGGCATAATGCATCAGGTGGGTTGCGGTATGGTTATTGGCGGTTCGGGTTCTTCGGTCCAGGTTCACTTTTGCTTTGAAGGCGGAAGCAGGATCCTCAGGAAGCTTTTTAGCCACATGGATGATCAGTTCATTCTCTTTGCGGGTATCGATGATCTCCACCTTCTCCTTTTCATTTTCAATGATCCCGCGATCGCCTACCTGTCCGCCGCTTTCAGCATAGAAAGGAGTCAGGTTGAATACCAGGTGGTAGAGCTCTTTCTTTTTGGACACCACTTTGCGATAGCGAGTGATTTTTACCTCCGTGCTTAACCAGTCATAACCCACAAATTCTTCTGTGTCATCGGCCATTAGTACAGTCCAATCGCCCGATTCAGTTTCGGCTGCTTTCCTGGAGCGGTTCTTCTGTTGATCCATCTCTGCCTGAAACTCCTCCCGGTTCACTTTCATCCCCTGTTCTGCCAGGATCAGCTCCGTCAGGTCAAGGGGAAATCCAAAGGTGTCATACAGGATGAAGACCTCTCTTCCATGAATGGTCTGACTTTTTTCAGCTTTGGCTTTCTCCACCAGGCGATCCAGCAGTCCCATACCCGTTTCCAGGGTGGAGAGGAAGGACTGTTCCTCCTCCTTTATCACACGCTGAATCAAATCCTGTTGTGCTACAAGCTCAGGAAAGGCTCCACCCATGGTGTCCAGGAGGGCGGGGACCAGGCTATAAATAAAGGGTTCTTGCTGCTCCAGGTAGGTATATCCGTAGCGGACTGCCCTGCGCAGGATCCTGCGAATCACATATCCAGCCTTGTTGTTGGAGGGAAGTTGTCCGTCGGCAATGGAAAAGGCAATGGCCCTCAGGTGGTCGGCCACCACCCGCATGGCCACATCGCTACTGGGATCAGATCCGTAGCGGGTGCCTGAGAGTTTCGCAATTTCTCCGATAATGGGCTGAAAGACATCCGTATCATAGTTGGATTTCTTCTGCTGTTTGGCCATGCACAGCCGTTCAAATCCCATACCGGTGTCCACATGCTTTTCGGGCAGATTCTCCAGTTCTCCGCTGACTTTCCGGTTAAACTGGATAAAAACCAGGTTCCAGATCTCGATCACAAGGGGGTGATCGCGGTTAACCAGGTCTGCACCAGGTATCTTTTTCCGATCTGCTTCATCGCGGAGGTCCAGGTGAATTTCAGAGCAGGGTCCACAGGGTCCCGTTTCACCCATCTCCCAGAAGTTGTCCTTTTTGGAGCCATCCAGGATGCGATAGGGAGGGAGAAATTCCTTCCAGTGGTCAAAAGCCTCCTGGTCGCGTTCCACTCCGTCTTTGGGATCCCCTTCGAACACGGTGACATATACCCGGTCGGTATCCAGCTTCATTCGTTCGGTGAGGAATTCCCAGGCCCAGCCGATGGCCTCTTTTTTGAAATAGTCTCCAAAGGACCAGTTGCCGAGCATTTCAAACATGGTATGGTGGTAGGTATCGTGACCAACCTCCTCCAAATCGTTGTGTTTGCCGGTTACCCGCAGGCATTTCTGAGAATCAGTCACCCTTGGATCAGTGGCTTTGCGACTTCCAAGGAAATAGTCCTTGAACTGGTTCATGCCCGCATTGGTAAACATCAGGGTAGGATCGTTCTTCAGGACCATGGGAGCAGAGGGGAAAATATGGTGCTGTTTTTCCTTGAAAAAATCCAAAAATGCTTGCCTGATTTCCTGTGAACTCATGTGCATAAATATTTAAAAAGTAAAAAAAAGGTAACCCAGGGGGACAAATTTCGTAAATAATATCATTGACAGGGGCAAAAATAAGTTTTTTGACGAATGTTTGGGATATTTCAGTTCATTTTCTATTTTTAGCCCCCAAGATTAAGCGCATGTTAGATAGGAAATACTACATAAATACGGAAACGCTTAGGTATGAGCGCGTTAAGCTAACGCGAAAGCAGTTATTCCGCTACCTGGGGCTCTTTTCCTTCGGGCTAATTACCCTTGCAATTTTGATGAGATTCGGATTTGAGCGTTTTTACCCCACGCCAAGAGAAATTATTTATCAACAAGAAAATAACAATCTTAGATCCGAGTATGCATCACTTAATCTAGAACTCCTGGAAGTTGAATCCCAACTGACAGACCTTAGAAACAGGGACGATCGTTTTTACAGGGCCATTCTAAGTCTGGATCCCATTCCCAGCTCCATTCGCACTTTAGGTATAGGTGGAGCGGAGCGCGGCCAGCGCCTGAAGAACCTGAGGAATCCCGGGATGGTGCGGATTGTAAGTAATCGAATCGATAATATTACAAACAAGGTAAGACTCCAGAACAACAGTTTGAGCGTTGTCTTAGATGAGGCCCTGGATAAACAGGAGTTTCTGGCATGCAAGCCCTCTATCAATCCCATATCACCTGCCGATCCTACCTGGCTTACATCAACTTACGGGTACCGAAATGATCCTTTTACCGGCAAGCGCACTGCCCATCATGGCATTGACCTGGCAGGACCGATTGGACTTGATATCCATAGTACCGGTGCAGGAACAGTGATAAGAGCCAGGATGAACAGGTACGGATATGGAAAAGAGGTGGTTGTGGATCACGGTTTCGGTTATACCTCCACGTATGCCCACCTGGATGACATCCTGGTTGAGAAGGGGCAAAAATTAAAGCGTGGAGAAATAGTTGGGACCCTGGGCAGCACCGGAAGATCTACCGGTCCCCACCTCCATTATGAGATCAGAAAAGATGGCCGGGCAGTGAATCCCTTCTACTTTTTCTACGAAAATCTCACTTCTGAAGAGTACACCCTGCTTGCTTCACGGGCTAGTTTTCCTAAGGGTTCGTATCAGCCTGTGGCAATGAGCCAGAAATAATTTCTATTGAAGCTTATTATTTCCCATTGAGCCAGAAATATTTGCTATTTTTGCACCCAATTATTAGATCGATTTTGTGGGAATGGAGCAATCACAGTTTAAATTTAATCCGGAAGATCTTAATTACAGGAAGCTGGACGATAGTCTGGGAGCACGCACTTGGCGGATAGTCATTTATGTGGCAGCTTTGGTTGTGATTGCGGTTCTGCTCAATGTGGTCTATTCACTCTTTTTCGATACACCCAGAGAGCGGCAAATTCGTAGAGAGAATGAGCTGCTGCTTGAAGAGTATCAGGCACTCAGCGAAAGAAAGAGGATGGTCGATACCGTGATGCAGGAGGTGGAACAGATCGACCGGGATATCTACCGGGTGATTTTCGAAACGGAACCGGTACAGCCCGATGTAAGCCAGGCATCGGGAATGACCTATCAGAACCTTTTGCTTACCGGGGATGAAGAGATTGTAAACGGCTCGGCACATAAGCTGGATTCCATGATTACGCAAATTAATCGTAGCAAATCCATCTATGATATGTTGATGATCAGGGGGGAAAACCACCCTGAGATGCTTCCGGCACTACCGGCAATACAGCCTATTGAGAATCGCGACCTGACTTTGATCGCTTCAGGTTTTGGTCACCGCATTCATCCCATTTATAAGATTCCTAAAATGCACACAGGAATCGATTTTTCGGCTCCGGTGGGAACTCCCGTATATGCCACAGGGGATGGTGTGGTGAAGACTGTGATCCGTTCGGAACGCGGATTGGGAAACCAGATCATCATCGATCATGGTTTTGGTTACACCACCCTCTATGCTTCCATGGACGAACTGAATGTGAGGCAGGGGGCAGAGGTGAAAAGGGGCGATCAGATAGGCACGGTGGGAGACACCGGCTTAAGTGTTGCTCCTCACCTGCATTATGAAGTGCACCTGAACGGGGTAGCAATGAATCCTATAAACTACTTTTTCCTGGAACTTTCGCCTGGTGATTATGACCGCTTGATTTTAATTTCGATGAGGTCGGGACAGTCTTTTGATTGACACACTTTTTTTTTATATTGCAGTCCATATGGATAGATTTAGTTTTGACCCTCATACCCTGTCCTACCACAAGATCGAATTCAGTCAGAAGCGAAAATTTTCGCGTTTCCTGGCTTTTCTAGGGCTCACTCTCACCTTTTCCATCGCCCTTCTTTTTTTAAGAGACCAGCAATTTCATTCTCCCCGCTCCCAAAATCTGTCAGCTGCCCAGCAGAAAATAACCTATGAGCTGAAGCTGATGGACCAGGACCTCTTGCAGTACGAGAACAATCTTGGCTTAATGGCATTCAATGATGACCATATCTACCGTGTTTATTTCGGAGTACAACCATGGTCCATAAGGAGCGTGGGTGTGGGTGGATCGCGAAGATACGATCGCTTACAGCAATTCAAATTTGAAGATCTCCTGAAGCGAATCTATACCAATATTGACCAGGTTGAACGAAAACTGGTTATGCAGTCCACCTCCTTTGATGAAGTAATTGACCTTGCCTGGACCAAGGAAGAGTGGATGGCAGCCCGACCTGCCATTCAGCCCATTGGAAGGAAGGACCTGATACGCTTTGGATCTTCTTTTGGAACGCGGATGCATCCCATACTGAAAGTAGTCAGGCCTCATGAAGGAATTGACCTCACAGCACGGCGGGGAACCAATATTTATGCCACTGCCGATGGAAAGGTACTTCAGGCGGGATACAGAGCCGGGGGCTTTGGAAAAAAGGTTCTGCTCGATCACGGTTATGGATATCGTACGGTTTATGGCCACTGTGATGAAGTACTTGTGGAGCCAGGTCAGCAGGTGAAGAGGGGAGAGGTGATTGCCAGGGTAGGAAGCACCGGACTCTCCAAATCGCCTCACCTCCACTACGAAGTTCATGTAAACGGACGTCCGGTAGACCCCATTAATTATTACGCCAATGATCTCTCGGCCAAGGAGTTTGAAAATATGATCGATATGCTCTCCAACGCCGATCCTTCTTTTGATATTAATTAATCCGAAAATGCATAGGTATGAGGCTGATGGTAGCATGTTTTGTGTTGTTGTCTGCACTTACACTGCAGGCGCAGGACCCAGTAAAGCTGCCTGTTCCCACCCTTGATCTGTGGAGTACATATAATCTGACCGGGATTCCCGATAAGGCGCAAGTCCTGGATATCATTCCGGAAAAACTTCCCTTACCTCCCTTGACCGATTCCATGCTCTGGAGCTGTCTTTATCTGGATGAACTACAGGAGTATGGATCTCTGACCATTATTGGCACTGGCGATATCATGCTGGGAACCAGCTATCCCTCAGAAAGTTATCTTCCACCCACTCAGGATTGCAGCCCCATTCTCAGACCGGTACACCATGTGCTCCAATCGGGCGATCTGCTTTTTGGAAATATGGAAGGAGTTTTCTGTTCGGAGGGGGGGACCCCAAAGAAATGCAAGGACCTTACCAAGTGCTATGTATTCAGGATGCCGGATCATTTTCTGTCCTGTATTCTTGATGCTGGCTATGATGTATTAAGTGTGGCCAATAACCATGTGAACGATTTTGGCTCTGTTGGCCGGACATCCACGGCTGCCATGCTCGATTCGGCGGGTGTGGCCTATGCCGGATTCCTGACCCATCCCTGGACCCTGTTTGAAAAGGAGGGGGTGACTTATGGTTTTGCAGCTTTTGCCCCAAACAGGGGTACCATGGACCTGCTGGATTATGACCGGGCTGCAGAAATTACTGCTATGCTGGACTCCATGGCCGATATAGTGATTATCTCCTTTCACGGGGGTGCCGAGGGGAAGGACCATCAGCATGTGCTTCGCGGGGACGAGGAATATCTGGGGGCCAATCGCGGCAATGTATTCTATTTTGCACATCGCGTGGTGGATGCAGGCGCCGATGTGGTATTCGGTCACGGGCCGCATGTGACCAGGGCGGTGGAATTGTACAGAGACCGTTTGATCTGTTACAGCCTGGGAAATTTTGCCACCTACAGGCGCTTCAATCTGAGGGGCCCCAATGGAATAGCTCCCATTGTGAAAGTGACGGTAGACCGGGAGGGGAGCTTTTTGCAGGGTGAGGTGGTATCGATCTACCAAGCGGGAGAGGGGGGGCCGAGGATTGATCCTGCAGGCCGGGCTATGGCGAAACTGAAAATGCTCACAGAGATTGATTTCCCGGATCAGGAGCTGGTGGTAGACAGCGACGGAGTTCTATGGACGAGGTAAGGCATGCAAGGCTTAAACCGATTGATTCTAAAGGTGGAAATGTTTAAATTGAACTTTGTTTTTTGAAACTATACGATATGCCCTATAAAGAAGTCAAAGTTGAGAAGCTTTATTACTCCATTGGAGAGGTGGCAAAAATGTTTGATGTCAACACCTCACTGATCCGATTCTGGGAAAAGGAGTTTGATATCATAAAGCCCAAGAAGAATAAGAAGGGAAACCGGCTTTTTACCAAACAGGATATCGATAATTTTCATATCATCTATCACCTGGTGAAGGAGAACGGGATGACACTGAAAGGTGCCAAGAAAAAGATGAAGGAGAACAAGGAGGATACAGAACACAATTTCGAAATCGTCAGGTCCCTTGAACAAATCAAGGAGATGCTCACGGATCTGGTCTCATGATACCACTCAGGGACATTACCAGCTACCTGGAGGGGCTGGCAGCTCCTTCTCTCCAGGAATCTTATGATAATTCAGGACTTCAGGTAGGTGATCCAGGAATGGAGGTACACGGAATCCTGGTGGCGCTGGACGCCAGCGAGGAGGTCCTGCTGGAAGCAGAAGAACTGGGGTTTAACCTGGTGCTTACGCATCACCCGGTGATTTTCGGGGGACTTAAATCTATTACCGGAAGAAGCGGGCCCGAACGCATCGTGAAACTGGCCATTCAGAAAGATATTGCCATTTACAGCGGACATACCAATTTTGATGCCATCACGGGAGGAGTAAACAGTGCGCTGGCAGACAGGCTGGGACTGGTGGACCAGCAGATCCTTTCTCCAATAAGTGGTGGGCTCAAGAAGGTGGTGGTCTATGTACCTCATGCACAAGTGGAGTTGGTCAGACAGGCTATGTTTGATGCAGGGGCCGGCTTACTTGGGAATTACGATAATTGCAGTTTTAACATGGAGGGCAGCGGGACTTTCAGGGGAGGCGAAGGAAGTCAGCCCTTTGCAGGTGAAACAGGTGTTTTTCATCAGGAGCCTGAAACCAGGCTGGAAACTATAATTCCTGCCGAGCTAAGTGCCAGGGTAGTCAGCGCGATGTGTGCAGCACATCCCTATGAAGAGGTCGCCTATGATATCTATCCCCTTGAAAATAAGGATCCCCTCAGGGGCATGGGGATGATCGGCCGTTTGGAGAATCCCATGGATGAAGAAGTTTTCCTGGGATTCCTGAAGGACCGATTCAAAGCCAGCGTAGTCAGACACACCGCGCTTCTGGGAAAACCGGTGCGTAAGGTGGCTGTTTGTGGCGGATCGGGGAGTTTTTTGCTTGGGAAGGCGAAAGCTAAGGATGCCGATGTTTTTGTGACAGGCGATATGAAATACCACCAGTTTCTTGAAGCTGAAGGGCGGCTTGTAGTGATGGATATCGGCCATTTTGAAAGTGAGCAATTTACAAGGGAGCTTTTTTATGATCTACTTAAGAAAAAATTCCCTAAATTTGCAGTCCGTTTATCGGAAACAGAAAAAAATCCAATTAAATATTTTTAGTAAATGGCGAAAGCAAAAAAAGGTGCAGATGTTGCAGAGATGACAGTTGCCGAGAAATTGAAAGCCTTGTATGACCTGCAGCTGGTAGACACTTCCATAGATAAGATCAGGATCCTTCGTGGCGAATTACCCCTGGAGGTTCAGGATCTTGAAGATGAAATCGAAGGACTGCAGACCCGGGTTTCCAAGTTCGATGAGGATATTGAAAGTCTGGATAAATCCATCAATGGAAAGAAGCAGGCGATCGCCAATGCCCAGGAGCTTATCAAGAAATACTCGGAGCAGCAGAACAATGTCAGGAACAACCGTGAGTATGACTCTCTATCCAAAGAGGTTGAGTTCCAGACTCTTGAGATTGAGCTAAGCGAGAAGCGCATTCGGGAGTTTACCGTACAGATTGACGAGAAGAAGGAAGTTATCGGGGAGTCGACCGAAGTTCTGGATGGACGTAAACTGGACCTGGAGAATAAGAAGAAGGAGCTGGATGATATTGTCGCGGATACCAAGAAGGAGGAGGAAGTGATGGAGAAGAAGTCGGCCAAACTGGAAGAAATTATCGAAGAACGTTTGGTTTCAGCTTATAAGAAGATCAGGGGAAATGCGCGGAACGGACTAGCAGTTGTGCCCGTTGAGCGTGATGCCTGTGGGGGTTGTTTTAACAAGATCCCGCCACAGCGTCAACTGGATATCGCATCCAGAAAAAAGATTATCGTCTGTGAATATTGTGGACGGATTCTGGTTGATTCAAGGGAACAAGAAGTAAAAAAATAGTTCTTTAAGGAGTGATTACCTCCCCGCAGCCCTGGAGGCGGGATCGGGTATCTTCCAGGAATAGCTTCATTTTACTCATATCCGCTGCAGACATTTCAATCAGGGTTTCTGAAGCAGGATCAAGATTAGCAGGCACCAGCGTAAAGCGGGTGCCTTTTTTTGTTTGCGGTTTCCATACCCAAACAGGAAGATAAGCAGTGCTGGTAATCTCATGACTTTCCTTTGACAGGACCATCTCGAAGATTATGCCACCATCGCGGGACCTGTTACGCTGGTTGGAGATCAGGTTGCCCAGGGAGTAAACTACCAGGTTCCCAGCTCCATCACCCCGGATGGGCTGTACCACATGGGGATGGGAGCCAATCACTGCATCGGCACCCAGTTCAAACAAGTAGGCTGCAAGTTCCTGTTGCTGAGAGCTCTCTGTAAGCTGGTATTCATTGCCCCAGTGCATGGTAACCAGGATAAAATCGGGTAAGGCCGTATGTGCTTTCTGCATATCCTCCCTGATCTGTGCCTTGTCGATGCGGTTGATAATGCTGGGTGGGCGGTCCTTGATCCCGTTGGTTCCATAGGTATAATTAAGCAGGGCGATCCGTATCCCTTTCTTCTCCACTACAAGTGGATAGTAGTCTGCGCGTGACTCCGGACCCGAAAAAGTTCCGGTCTGAACGATCTCTTCCTTTTCGAGTACCTCAATGGTTCGCACCAGTCCCTTTTGTCCCCTGTCCAATGCATGGTTGTTGGCATTGATCAGGATATCAAATCCGGCCCATTTCAGGTCAACTGCCAGTTTATCCGGACTGGAAAAGGCGGGATAGCCTTTGTAAGGCTCTCCTGCAAATGTAACCTCCAGGTTTCCGATTACCAGGTCGGCCTCCTGCAGGTAAGGGCGCAGGTACTGAAAACAGGGTTTGTAATCATATCCGGGCTCACCTGTGGCAAGCGCAGAAGCAATCTGGGTATCATGCCCCATAATATCGCCGGTAAATACCAGCTTCAGCTGCGACTCCTGGGCTGCAGAGGCCAGGCAAAAGAAGAGCCCTGTAATGATGCTTATGCTTCCTCTCAAAGCGTTGTTGTTAACCATTAGCAGGGATTAATATAGCAATAAGTTGCCACATTTTTTAACTTGCACCTGAACCCTAAGCTCTAGTCATGAACATATCAAGCCCAAACAATTTAACTTTAAACAAAGCTAAACTGAACCTGATTAGCTTATTATTCCTACTTACCCTGATCTCCGGATGCAGCGTAAGCGATAGCGATGAAAATCAGGAGGACAGAGCGCAGGAAGAGATTCCGGTGGAGTATATTATGCTTACACCTACAGATTTCAGGACTAGAATTGCAGAAGCTCCCATCGCCTACCTCCCCCTGGGAACCCTGGAGTGGCACGGGGAGCATCTTCCACTGGGTTCCGATGGGATGCAGTCTTTCTCCTTTATGAAGGACCTTGCATATGAGGTCGGAGGGATTGTCCTTCCCATGTTGTATCTGGGTCCTGATATGATGATGGCAGAGGGGGAGAAGGAACTCTATGGAATGGATTTCTGGCTGAGTCTTGAGGAAGGGCGTACATATATGACTCCGCAACAGTTGGATGGCAGCGCTTACTGGGTTCCTGATGAGCTCTTCCACCAGATTGTGGAACAATCCATTAAACAGCTGGCGCGTGCCGGATTTAAAATTATTGTGGCACATGGGCATGGTCCCTCCACGCGTCATGTGATCGCACACTGGAAAGAGTGGGAAGAGATGTATGATGTGCTGATCTATACCTGCTGGTCGTGGAACATCAGAGGAGAGAATGACCAGGAATCCAGCGAGAAGTCAAACCGGGAAGGCCTGGGCATCATGACTGACCATGCGGCCATGAATGAGACCTCCTTAATGATGTATTACTATCCGGATCTGGTAAAAATGGAGCAGATTTCGCCCGATACGGCCCTGTGGCCCCTGGCAGTGGCGGGAAAGGACCCACGCCTGTTTGCCAGTGCTGAACAGGGGCAGAGCGCAGTTGAATTTCAGCTGGAACGGATGACAAAGCTCCTTCGAGAGGCCTTGCAAAGAATTTTACCAGCTTCCACCGGCACCTCCGCCTCCAAAGGAGCCGCCTCCTCCACCTCCGAAACCTCCGAAACCGCCGCCGCTGCTAAAGCCGCCACTACCGGATGAGAAGTTACCAAAGCTACCTGAGTGTCTGCCACCCGACATCATTCCCAGGGCCAGCCAGAGGGGCAGGTTGCTTCGGCCCATGCCAGAGCTTCTTCTTCTGCCTCCAAAGATGGCGGAGAAAATAATGAGCATGAAAATAAATCCCGCAATGGAGGAACCTCGCCCCGATGAACCCCGGTTTTTGTATTCCTCGGCAGTGAATTTACCATCAAGCAGGGAGATCATCACAGAGGTGGCCGAGTCGATACCGGCATAAAAGTCCCCGTTTCTAAAATTGGGAAGTATCTCATTGTGCACGATTCTTGAGGCAATGGCATCGGGAATATATTCCTCCAGTCCGTAGCCGGTGGAGATATAAACATCATTTTGCTGCATATCCATAAGCAGCAGCAAACCGTTGTCTTTTCCCTGTTGGCCCACACCCCACTGCTCTCCTATCCTCTGACTCAGGTCGGAGACGGCATAGCCCCCATTATCATCCACAGTCACCACAAAGATCTGTGTGGAGGATCGATACTCAAATTCATTTAGCTTAAGTTCCAGTGCGCTTTTCTCCTGACTGCTGAAAACTCCGGCATAGTCGTTCACCCATGATTGGGGTTGAGCCGGAACCGGGAGTTTATCCTGAGCCATGCTCCAGAAAGGAGCTGCTACCAGCATACAAAAGGCGATTATCACATATTTTTTCATCCTAATTTCCTCCAAATGATATATCGTCAGACAATTCGTTTATATCCCCATCCTGATAGGGAAAATGATCTTTCAGTGCCACTCCCGTCATAAGGATTCCCTCTTTAAGTCCAGTGGAAAAATTACCCTCTGAAAAGTGTAAGGCCATAGTTTCCTTAATGCTGTCCCAGAAATTATCGGGTGTGAGCGCATTGACTCCTGCATCTCCCAGAATGGCAAACTTATGATCCTTCACCGCCAGGTAAAAGAGTACGCCGTTGCGCTGCTCTGTACCTTGCATCTCCAGTTTCTCGAACCACCAGGCCGCCCGATCCATCACATCCTCCTTACAATGGTTATCCAGATGTACCCGGATCTCACCCGATGTATTGAGCTCCGCCTCTTTTACAGCCGATTTGATCAGCTCTTTCTCCTCTTTGGAGAAAAAATTCACAGCATTCATAGTTTCTCTTTTATTATTTTAAAACTCGACAACAGGTGCGGTTTCGCTTCCGGCAAGAGCCTCAAAATAGCCTTTTGCATCAAAGCCTGTGATTCCGGCAATCACACTGGCTGGAAACTTCCGGATGGAGGTATTGAAACCTCGTGTGATCTCATTGAACTTTCTCCGTTCCACAGCAATGCGGTTTTCCGTACTTTCCAGTTGTGCCTGGAGGTCCAGGAAGTTCTGGTTGGCCTTTAGATCTGGATAGCGCTCAATGGTGACCAGCAGTCTGGACAGGGCAGAGCTTAATCCATCCTGTGCCTGCTGGAAGGTAGCCAGAGATTCGGGAGTGATGTTAGATGGGTCAATGGTAACACTGGTGGCTTTGGCACGCGCCTCAATGACCTGTGTAAGGGTCTCCTGCTCATGTTCGGCATATCCCTTAACCGTATTGACCAGGTTGGGGATCAGGTCGGCCCTGCGCTGATATACATTTTCCACGTTGGCCCACTGACCGGTAACACCCTCTTCAAGTGTTACAAATCCATTGTATTTCTGTACTCCCCAGAGAATGGCCAGTACGACAACAATTCCAATGATAATCCAGGTTCTGTTCTTTTTTTTCATATTGATCTACGTTAATCGTTTGCTGTTTAGAAAGAGTAAATATAAGCATTGTCCAGCTACGCTTGTCCGGAAAGGTAAAATATCGGTGAAAATTCGATCAAAGCAACCTTTGCGTCCAGAATGTGTTATAAAACCCTCCAGGCATCATTCGCACAGGCTTCTGTTTTTTGTACTTTTGAGACACTTTATAAAGCTCGATAGAATGAACAGTGAACAGTTTAAGTCGGCCATCCTTGAAGGGATCCCGGCACATCTGCCGCCATCTCAACAGCCAGCTCCGGAATTGAACCATGCTCCCAGAAGAAAGGATATCCTGACACCTGAAGAAAAAAAGCTGGCCATACGGAATGCCCTGAGGTATATACCGAAAGAACACCATGCGGCTCTTGTAAAAGAGTTCGCAGCCGAACTGGATACATTCGGCAGGATTTATATGTACCGTTACAAACCTGCATATGCCATCTCGGCCCGTAGCCTGGATGCCTATCCATACAATTCTCAGCAGGCCGGGGCCATTATGATGATGCTCTCCAATAACCTTGATCATGTGGTAGCTCAGCACCCCGACGAACTGATCACCTATGGTGGGAATGGCTCTGTCTTTCAGAACTGGGCCCAGTACCGGATATGCATGAAGTACCTGGCCGAGATGAACGATGAACAGACCCTGGTACTCTATTCGGGACACCCAATGGGCCTTTTCCCTTCACACAGGGAGGCTCCCAGGGTGGTGGTGACCAATGGGATGGTAGTTCCAAATTACTCAGGGCAAGATGATTACGAGCGAATGAATGCCCTTGGTGTAAGTCAGTATGGCCAGATGACAGCAGGCTCTTTCATGTATATCGGTCCCCAGGGAATTGTCCATGGCACTACTATTACGGTAATGAATGCCGCCAGACTCAAACTAAAAGGGGGAGACGGAACTCTGAAAGGAAAGGTTTTTGTGACCTCCGGACTGGGCGGGATGTCGGGGGCTCAACCTAAAGCTACGGTTATTGCAGGGGGTATTTGTGTGGTAGCCGAGGTGAATCCACGGGCCACTGATGTACGTCATTCTCAGGCCTGGGTGGATGAGGTCTATACTGAGCTGGAGCAGCTGGCCGGTAGAATAGAGCAGGCGCGCCAGAACGGGGAAGCAGTCTCGCTGGCCTACCAGGGCAATGTGGTGGATCTATGGGAGTACTTGCTCCAGAAGGAGATTCCGGTGGAACTGGGATCGGATCAAACATCCCTTCATAATCCCTTTGCCGGAGGATATTACCCGGTGGGTATCGACTTTGAAGAGGCTAATCGGATGATGGCCGAGGAGCCGGAGCGGTTTAAAGAGGAGGTTTATAAGTCCCTGCGCAGGCATGTTACAGCTATTAATGGTCTGGTTGATAAGGGGATGTACTTTTGGGACTATGGGAACGCCTTCCTGCTGGAGTCGGGCAGGGCAGGTGCCGAAGTTTTCCTGGAGGATGGAACTTACCGCTACCAGTCCTATGTGCAGGCCATCATGGGTCCCCTGTTCTTTGATTATGGATTTGGTCCATTCAGGTGGGTCTGTACCTCATCGGACCCGAAGGATCTGGCGGCGACCGACCGCATTGCAGCAGAGGTACTGGAACAACTACTTGCTGAAGCACCTGAAGAGATTCGCGGACAGATGGAGGACAACCTGCACTGGATCAGGGAGGCAGATAGCCACAAGATGGTGGTGGGCTCACAGGCCCGGATCCTCTATGCTGACAGTGAGGGCCGGATTGCCATTGCGAAAGCATTTAACAGGGCCATCCGGCAGGGCGAGATCCAGGCACCGGTGGTGCTGGGTCGGGACCATCACGATGTATCGGGGACCGATTCACCGTACAGAGAGACCTCCAACATTTACGATGGTTCGGCGTTTACAGCCGATATGGCAGTTCAGAATGTAATCGGGGATGCCTTTCGGGGAGCCACCTGGGTTTCGCTGCACAATGGCGGAGGTGTGGGCTGGGGAGAGGTGATCAATGGTGGTTTCGGCATGCTGCTGGATGGCACTTCTGAGGCAGATCGCCGTCTGGAACTTATGTTGCACTGGGATGTAAATAACGGAATTGCGCGAAGAAGCTGGGCCCGAAATGAAGGGGCTATCCGTGCCATTGAAAGGGAGATGGAGCGTAGTCCACTTTTAAAGGTTACCTTGCCAAATCTGGTGGATGATGCTCTGCTGTTATGAAAGATTAATTCTCAAAAATTAAAGCGTAGGGCCTTTCAATGGCAGCTTCCAGCTGGTGCATACTGATGTTCCTGCTGTAACGCACCTGCTCCTTTCCTTCAAAGAAAATAAGGATGGTGGGAATGCTAAAGACCCTGAATTGTCCTGAGATCACCGGACTCTTCTCAATATCTACATAATGGGCCAGGATCCGTGGAAACTTATCTCGCAGGAGCTCTTCCACCTTGGGCTTGAGCACCTTGCAGACCGAGCAGGAGTCGCTGGAGAAATAGAGCACCAATACTTTTTCCCGGGAAATTTTGTCCTGAAGCTCCTGGATATTATAGATTCCTTCCATGGCTAATAATCCTCCTCGTTGAGCAGGACCAGCATACACTCGGCAATAGGTTCGATCCCTGCCTGCTTCAGACGGCCCATAAACTCCGGGTTGACAGTCCCCGGGTTGAAAATGACCCGTTTTGGTTTCAGCGAGATAATGTAGTCGTAATAGTCCGCTTGCCTGGAAGAACCGATATAGATGGAAACGGTGTGAACATCTTCAATATGGGGCATGCCCACCTGGATCTCTTCATCAACGATCAGTCCCTCCTTGAAGCCCACGGCTACGACTTCCTGTTCGTGACGCAGCAAGCTTTTCACGGCCTTGTGTGAAAACCTGACAGGGTTAGGGCTGGCACCCAGGACCAATGTTTTTTTTCGATCTGCCAAGGGCATGTGGGTTTTTGAATCTGACAAAGATATGCATTCCTGAGAAATTAGGAACTAAAAGTCACGCGACGATAAGCGCTTTTATGTGCTGATCAGGACCACGGCATAGGCGGAGACTCCCTCTTCGCGACCGGTAAAACCAAGTTTTTCTTCGGTGGTGGCCTTGACGGAGACCTGATCCTCCCGGAGACCAAGTTGCTTTGCGATTTGCTTTTGCATCCCTGGGATGTAAGGGCTTATTTTTGGAGTTTGCAGGCAGACGGTGCTATCGATGTTCCCTATCTCATATCCCCGTGAGCTCAGTAGTTCCCCGCATTTCTTAAGAAGAATGCTGCTCGCAATCCCTTTGTATGCGGGGTCGGTATCGGGGAAATGACTGCCTATATCGCCCAGGGCCGCAGCCCCCAGCATGGCGTCACAGATGGCATGAAGGAGGACATCAGCATCAGAATGCCCCACGGAGCCTTTGTAATGTGCGATCTCAATGCCACCAAGCCAGAAGGGGATTCCCTCTTCCAGGCGGTGTACATCATATCCGAAACCAATTCGGAAGCTCATGGAATTGATTTTATAAATTCAGGTCAGCAAAATCAAAGCCCAGGGTAAACCTGAGGGTGTTGGCCAGCGGACTGTTCTGTCCATTGGTGGGAACAAGGTAGGCAAAGTCCAGGGAAAATACATTAAGTTGAAGTCCCACACCTACGGTGAAATATTTCCTGTTGCCCTTGGAGGCGTGCTCGTAAAAATAACCTGTCCGTAATGCAAACTGCTTCCGGTACCAGTACTCTACCCCGATACTCAAGGAAATTTCGTTGACTTCTTCCTGAAACACACTATAGCTGCCATCTTCCTGTGGCACACCCGGGGCATCGTAGAAGGACTGGACCATTCCCATCACGGCCGATCCCGGGGCCGCCATTCCGCGGAGCACATACAGCTCATCGGTGGCAGTGTCAAGCGCCATTTTAGGAGGAGTGGGGACCAGGAGCTTGTTAATATCCAGGTTGGTGGATATGGTATTGTAATCGTCGATGTTATAGGTGAACCTTCCCCCGAGCCTCAGGTTGGTGGGGATAGGTGTTTTGTCGGAATCCACACTATAGGAGATGGGCGTACCCATGTTCGTAAGGGCGATCCCGGCGGCCCACTCTCCATCGCTCGTACCCACATCCACCTGGTTCTGATAATAGAAACCCAGGTCAGCCGCAAAAGAGATGCCGGCTTTGGTTTCCTGACCATCTGATGTCTGCTGCCCACTGGTGAGGTCGGAGCGTATAAAACGAAAGGCGATTCCACCGGAAAAGTTTTCGGTAAATAACCTGGAATAACCTGCATCCACTGCAAATTCGTTGGGATTATACTGCCCGGCAAAGCTTCCGTCAATATTTGTAAAGGTGATACTACCCAGGGAGAAATAGCGCAGGGAGGTAGAGATCACCTGCTGTTCATCCACCCTGAAGAACCCGGACAGGTATGCCAGGTTGATATCGGGAATCAGATTCCTGAGCCAGGGTGTATAGGAGATGGCAAATCCCCCTTTGCTGTCAAGGAATGCATATTTACCTATGTTCCAGTGCTGTGAATTCACATCCGGTGAGGTGGCAACACCCCCGTCACCCATGCCCCCTGATCTTGAATCTGGAGCAATGGTCAGAAACGGGACTGCAGTCTGTATGGCATTTAGTTCCGGCCCCGTATTGGCACCTCCAAGTTGTCCAGTGTTTATCTGACCTGAAATATTTATGGAAAGCAGTATGAATGAACTGCTTATCAAAGTTATTAATCTTATTTTCAATTTGAAACGCATCGATATAATTTTGGACTGCAAATATAAAACATTAGAATGATTCGGGCAGCTAAGACGCCACGTCTTTAAGTACGTATAAGAGTCTGTTTTAGTATGCAAGTCAAGTTTTTTTTTCATACTTAACGGGCAATAATTAGTTTTCCTGATGAAGAGGCCATTTCTCCATCATCTGTACTCAGGGTGGCCCTGTAAACATACATACCACCCCCCATCTCTGCTCCCCCGGAGGAAGTGCCATCCCATTCAACAGGTTCCAGCCGGTATCCGGGCGAATCTACTTCCTGGTCGATGACCCGGACCAACTCACCAGACATGTTGTATATGTGGAGTACCAGTCTGAGATTGCTGTCGGGCCGGTTGTGTTCGATATTGAACCAGGTACGGTCGAAAAAGGGATTTGGGAAATTGTAGAGCTGCTCCATCAGCATCTCTTCCGATTCCATGACCACAAAATCGAGGATCGATTCGGAGGAGTTGTTGTGGATATCCCAGATTTTCACGGTGACCGAATAGGCCCCCGGCTCCAGTTTGCTAAAGGGATACCTGATCACACCTGAATTATATGAGTTGGCATTGGCCTGGTAAAATTCGTTCAAAATCACTGCATTGATCCGGTCCTCATTTAGAGTGGCTGTCAGATCATGTCCGATCCCGTTCCCGGTGGCATTGATCCCGAAGTTGTCCGACACATAGGCCAGCAGCTCCGGATTGTCATCGGTGATTCCACCTGAGATAAAAAAGCTATCGTTCATATAAAGTTCTACCACAGGATTTTCATTGTCTTCCATATTGTCCGACCCGACTCCTCCTACAGTAAAATCTTCATAGGATCCATGGGCGTCAATCTCCTGATTGTTGCTGTAGTAAGAGATTTTCCCTAGTCCATAGGCATAATTGATGTCCTTGGGAATATAGAAGCCAAAACTGAAGCGACCGTCTTTCACCGTGGCTTCTCCGCTGTAGAGAATATTATTTCTGACCTTAAAGGTGAAAACAGCTCCTCCATCGTTGGCAAGGGTCTCAATAGTTCTCTTTTTATCGAACACTTTGGGATAGACCATTCCGTTAAAATCATTTAAATGCAGACTATCTTCACTCTCCAGGTGTCCCGATATGGTCACCCACTGCAGGGCGGAGAGCGTATCGCTTTGCTGGGAAATGGCTGAGCCATTGATGGAATCGGTCACCACCCTGTGACTGGGATAGCTGAGGCGCAGTGAAGGATCTCCCAGCAGGGTAAAGTTACGTTTGTTGATTCCCGCGCCCGTATTGTTTTTGCTGTAGATGATGATATCGCCCAGCCGAAGATTTTGCTGATTGGCATCCTTCTTAAACGCCACCTCATAAAAACGCTCATTCAGAGCGTGATTGGGACCGGAGTAAACCAGCCGGGTGGTGGTTAAGAGAGCAATACCCCCTCCCTCGGTATTGAGAAGCACCTCTTCCCCTCCTGAGCTTACCTCCAGATCCTCTGCACGGTCATACTGGTCGTATCTGCTGAATTCACAGGTGGCTGTTACAAAGAGAGGCAGCTTTTCCTTGTTCGTCCAGGTTCGGATTTCGTTGCTTGTGAGGATCTTTTCATGGGCAAGCCCAGTAGTGCCCCCATGACCGGTATAGTTGATAATCAGCGCACCCCTGTGAACCTGGTCGTTGATGGCCCTGGTTACATCGGGATAGCTTGGGCCTGTGGAGAGCTCCTCCTGGGGATAAGCATCCAGGTAAATCTTATTGCTATTGTAGGCCGGGTAATTGTCCATCACATAGTTTGCCAGTTCATCGGCCTGCCGCATATGAATGTTGCTGTCCTCATCGTCTCCTATAAAGCAGAGTTGGTTTCGCCAGGCTCCCTGCTTGTCCGACATGTCATACCCAATAATTTTCTCCACCAGCGCTGAAGCCTCTTCAATTTCAGAAGCCGGAAGGCGTCCGATTCCAATATCCAGAAGTCCGTCGTACATCCCTTCATCGGTGTCGAGCAGACCAAAATAATCGTCGGAGACATAGGAACCAGTAGGGGAGAGAGACTCTTCCGACTGGTAGGTTAGTATCAGGTTGGGATTATACTGTTTCTCTCCACTACCCCGATTGTCGTACGATCCATCGCCGAACAGGAGCAGGTAGCGGCAGCTAGAGCTTGTTCCGCCTGAACGATCGTAGAACATCTTCATGAAATTACGAATGGCACTTACATCGGGTGTGCCGGAGGAGAATTCATTAAATACCTCTTGTTGTGTCACCACAGCCACATCCATGTCATCGTTTTCTCTTCGAAACTGAGCAAGTTCCTCAGCTTCTTCAAGAAAAAGCTCCGGAGTGAGGATAATCATTTCCGGGTGACTCAGGCCATGTAGATCCTGGTTCGTCACAGAACCCAGTCCCTCGCTTGAGTAATCAGGGCTGGGATAAGATCCTTCAGGTCGAAATGCAATAAATTCCCTGTGCACATTGGTCTCAAGGGTAAAATTGGCAATCTCTCCTTCCAAAACATAGGCAATGTTTTGGGGATGTTGGGGATCAGAAACTTCCCAGATGATTATTTCACTGTTCGCTTCGTTTACCTGGAACTGACTGATATTTCCGGGACCTGCACTCCTGGAGTCTCTAAAGGCCAGCTGACTGCCCGAAAGTGTGAGTTCTGATCTGCCGTTAAGGGAGATGGAGTTGAGCCAGCCCTGAGAGTTGGCATCGGGACGATTATAAGTTACTCTAACATACACTTCATTAAAGTCTGTCAGATAGCTGAACTGTTCTGAAGATTCATAGGCGTAGGTCGAGGTGTAGTGGCTCAAATTTGTACCGCTTATGGAGATGGTTCCCAGCTGCTCATTGTTTGCGCCAATGGAAAAAGTGGAGCTAACACCTGAACGGGCTGCGGCCACTACATGGATTTTCACCGGCTCTCCTTCAACTCTTCCCTGGATGTAAAAGGGATACTCCTCTGTTAAATTCACGCTGAAGACATCTCCGTACCACACTCTTCCGGAGTGAATCAGGTTATAGCTCTCATCTTCATGGAAGTCCAGGAAATCATATGCTGCAACTGTATGGGTGGGTACGTCCGTACTCAGGACCGCATCTTCGGGACCAGAGGCTTCTCCCTTCCCATCAGTGACAAAGTAATGACCTTTCCAGGAGTAGCTATGCAGCTGGTGCAGATACATACCACTTTCTTCATCCTTTTCCCAGTGCACAGGTCCCTGTGCATAGAAAAGGATATGATCGCCCGGACCAAAAATCCCGTCTGCTCCCTTATGGATATACAGGGGGATGGCTTCCAGGTCGTCTATATAGCCATGGGAAAATTGTTCGGGGAGCGAGGTGGCACCGGACCCGTAGATACTGACTGAGGCGGGATTAGAGAGACCCATTTCCTGGAGCTGCTCATAACTCAGTTTATGTATACCGCTTTCCTCTACCGAAACCTTGAACCAGCTGCCCGACGCCAGCAATGAATGATCCATCCAGCTTCCGGCTTTGGCACTCTTTAGCGGTGCAAGGGCAGCTTCCTGCTCCAGAAGGAGTTCAAAATCATCCACCTGCAACACCTTTCCATCGGCTTGTCTGATAAATGGTAATACCTTCACCAGTACAAAAGATTTACCAGCTTCCCTTGCAAGCGAATACTCCAGTAAGGGGCTCTTTTTCAGATGACTCTGATCGATTCCGTGCAGGATAGAAGTAGCTATTTCAGTGGTTTTGGTGACCTTTAAACTGACCACTGGAAGCATCCCTTCCGGGGTCCATGCAATTTTTCTTGTGAAATATGGTAACGTATTCTCACCATCCTCGTATAATGCATTTGGAAAGAAATGATGAATATCCTCTCTATTCCACTGAATATTAACATTTTCAGTTTGAGAATAGAGCAGGATTACGGGGTGAATGAGTATGAGGAAAAAAAGTTTTCTCATAAAAAATGTTCAAACAGCTGCTAAAATATGTATTTAAACGTGGATTTTGTCGTTAATAGTATGTATTCCTTACAAAAAAGCGGGCTGTTTTATTAGGATATTACAAAGTAAAGGCATTGATATTTATAACAAAGTTGAGGTGAGAAAGGTTGCAAAGGAACATAGCGTTTTTGTTTGGATGACAGGTTTACTGCTTATCCACTTTAGCGATGCTGCTTCACAGGATCCTGCATTCTCGCAATTCTATGCCAATCCCCTTTATATGAATCCTGCCATGGCTGGAGTGGAGGGTTCTGCCAAGGTCTACCTTGGATACAGGAACCAGTGGCCGGGAGCCGTCAATCCCTATGTGACCTACCATGCCTCCTTCGATCAGTATCTTGATGCCCTTCAGGGCGGAGTGGGAGTACATGTTGGTAATGACCGGCAGGGCGGTGGTGTTTTCAATACCCTCTCCGTGGATGCCCTCTACGCCTATCATCTGCAGGTCTCCTCGAAACTGATGATAAGCGGCGGATTTCAAGCTTCGGTAGGACAACGGAATATGGACCCCTCTGACCTGGTACTTCCATCGGAACTTGCCGGGGCAGGAACCACAACACTTACGTCCTATGCAAAGATATATCCCGATTTCGCAGTTGGATTTGCCGGGTTTTATGAAAACTTTTTTGGAGGAGTGGCTGTTCATCACCTTCTGCAACCATATGGCTCCCCCACCGAGGATCCAAATACAAGACTTTCCAGGAAATATACGGCCCATTTGGGAGCCATGATCCCTATAATTGAAAAGAGGCTGGGCAGGGAGGTATTGCAGCTCTCACCCCATCTTATTTTTATGCAGCAAGATATTTATCAACAATTGAACTATGGATTAGAGGTACTGTACAGGGGAATTATCATTGGAGCCTGGTTCCGCCAGGATCTGCTGTTCTCCTATGGTACCGTAATCTTCTCAGCAGGCTATGGTACCGGCCAGTTCCGATTCCGGTACAGTTACGACGCCAAACTCTCTCCACCTGATTTGCATATTCCCACGCTGGGGGCGCATGAGTTATCGATGGTGGTTATATTTGAAAACTTGAAGAAGTCAACCAAACACCGGGCAATAAAATGTCCTAAAATATAGTTACTTTTGGTAGATGTTTCTTTAACATTTGTTTAGTAGTGTTTATAATTGAAAAAAAGGAAGCCATGAAAATGATGATGAGACTGTTCCCTGTGTTGCTTATTGCACTGATGCTTTGGGGATGTGGAGGAAAGGATGTAACCTCATCTGGCAATACCTCAACAACCACTGGATGGGCCTACAATGACCCTGAAAACGGAGGATTTGAGGTAAAAACTGCCTCTGAGCAGGAGACCGGACCGGGCCTGATCTTGATTGAAGGAGGAACCTTCACTATGGGTAAGACCCAGGATGATGTACTGTATGAGTGGAACAACATACCCCGCAGGGTAACCATCAGTTCCTTTTATATGGATGAAACGGAGGTTCGTAATGTTGACTACAGGGAGTATATCAACTGGTTGGGACGTGTATTTGGGATGAATAATCCCCAGGTGGTTCGTGCTGCTCAGCCGGATACACTGGTCTGGCGCGATCCCATGGCTTATAATGAGCCTTATGTGGAGTACTACTACCGCCATCCCTCCTTTAATGAGTATCCTGTAGTGGGAGTCAACTGGCTCCAGGCACAGGATTATTGCATCTGGAGGACCGACAGGGTTAATGAGATGCTCCTGGTGGATATGGGCCATATAGAGCTATCCACAGATCAGCAGGATGAAAGAAATTTCAATACGGAGGCCTATATTTATGGACTCTATACACCCAATATTATTAATCCCCAGCCCAGCCTTAATCCCAATGTAGAATCAAGGCTGATCAATATGGAAGATGGCATCCTGCTACCCAAATACAGACTTCCTACCGAAGCAGAATGGGAATATGCTGCTCTTGCCCTGGTTGGAAACTCGGTTGATGAACTGTTGTGGGAGCGCAGAACCTATCCATGGAACGGACACAATGTCAGAAATGATAATGCCCGGGATATGGGTAAAATGCGCGCCAACTTTGTCAGGGGTAAAGGTGATATGATGGGTTTGGCCGGAAGCCTGAATGACGGAGGTTCTATTACTGTTCCTGTGAAGTCATACTGGCCCAATGATTATGGTCTTTACTGCATGGCTGGAAATGTAAATGAGTGGGTTCAGGATGTTTACCGTCCTCTCTCCTCACAGGATGTATCCGATTTCAGACCTTTCAGGGGAAATCAGTTTGATCAGATGTCCCTGGATGCAAACTCAACTCCAATGATCGACAGTCTTGGACGACTGGAGCGTGAGCCCGTTTCAGAAGCGGATCTGGAAGGTCGTTTTAACTATCGTAAATCTGACTACCGGAACTACAGGGATGGAGATAAAGAATCGGTGTACGAAACCGGTGAAAAGAGTCAGGACGAATATGAAGGATCCGGTAGCATGTACATCAATACCGAATCGGAGCGTTTGTCTCTTATGAGTGATGAGTCCAGGGTTTATAAAGGTGGATCGTGGAAGGACCGCGCCTACTGGCTGAGTCCGGGTGAGCGTCGTTTTCTGATTGAAACTGAAGCCAGGGATGATCTTGGGTTCCGTTGTGCCATGATTCGTGTGGGAACACCGACTGGATTTTAAAGATACATTATCAAGGTATATCAGGAGGCTGTTTCTTTCGAGAAACAGCCTCTGTTATTAGTAGCAAATCAGAATGTCCACGGAACAGATTTACAAGGAGTTTCTTCAATCCAGCGGCGTATGTACCGATACGCGCCAGGTGCTAGAAGACTCCCTTTTTTTTGCTCTCAGAGGAGATCAGTTTGACGGAAACAGATTTGTGGAAGATGCCTTGAACAAGGGGTGCAGACTGGCCATTACAGAGAGAAAGGATCTGGCGGGAAGTGGAAGGGTGGTGGTCGTGTCGTCGACCCTTGAGGTGCTTCAGCAGCTTGCCCACTATCATCGCATGCAGGTTGCTCCCCGGCTAATTGCCATTACAGGCAGCAATGGAAAAACAACCACCAAAGAACTCCTGGCTGCTGTCTTATCAAAGGAATATACACTGCTTGCAACCAGGGGAAATCTGAACAACCATATTGGTGTTCCGCTTACCCTGCTTAAGCTGAACAGAGAGGAGCTTGCCCTTGTTGAGATGGGTGCAAACCATCCGGGTGAGATTGCTGAATTGGCCAGGATTGCAGCCCCGGAGGTAGGTTTGATAACCAATGTGGGCAAGGCTCACCTGGAGGGCTTTGGTTCCCTGCAGGGCGTGCTGGATGCCAAGAGTGAACTCTATGCCTACCTGGCTAAGCATGGAGGGACGGCCATCATAGACGGGCGGGATCAGAAGCTGATGAGAAAGGCGGATGCGCTTGGCGTTGCCTGCAAGGTGGTTGCTCCGAAGGGAGATCTGCCGGTGGCAGTAAACTTAATAAGTCAGACGCCCTTTCTTGATGTGGAGTTGCTCCTGGGTGAAGAGGTTTATCCCTTCTCTACCAAGCTGGTTGGTGCCTACAATCTTCAAAACATCCTGCTTGCAGCTGCAACAGGAGTACATTTTGGAGTCTCAGGGAATGCCATTGCAGGAGCTATTTCGGGATATCTTCCCGATATGCAGAGATCCCAGATGCTTGAAGGCGGGCGAAACAAACTGGTACTGGATTCCTACAATGCCAATCCCAGCAGTATGAGGGAGGCCATTGGGGGATTGCTGAGCTATGCCACATCTCCCACCATGCTGATACTTGGGGATATGGCAGAATTGGGCGATTCTTCTGAAAAGGAACACAGGGAGCTGTTTCATTGGATTAGCTCCCTGGATGTGGACCAGGTCTTGCTGCTTGGACCAAACTTTTCCCAGATATATGAACCATCCAATCGAACAACTGTTTTCAGTGGGAGGAAGGAACTGGAAGCCTACCTTGGAGAAGTGAAACCCGAAGGATATCATATCCTGCTCAAAGGGAGCCGGGTAATGGAATTAGAGAGACTGGTGCCTCTGTTATAGCTTAATGGTTAAAGCAAGAGTATTATGGTAAACAAATTGATGGATCCTATTGGAAAGCTCATGGGATTGAGATACAAGAGTCATCCCTGGCACGGGGTTGAGATCGGTCCGGATGCACCCGAGGTGGTCATTAGCTTTATTGAGATGGTACCCACCGATACGGTGAAGTATGAAGTGGACAAAGTGACGGGATACCTGAAAATTGATCGTCCCCAGAAATACTCCAACGCAGTTCCGGCCTTATATGGATTTATTCCCCAGACCTATAGTGGTGACCGGGTAGCGGCACTGAGCAGGGAGAAGACCGGCAATGAAAAGATTGTAGGGGATGCGGATCCGGTTGATATTTGTGTGCTGACCGAAAAGCAGATTTCCCATGGGGATATTCTGGTCAGGGCCCGGCCCATTGGTGGTTTTCGAATGATTGATAACGATCAGGCCGATGATAAGTTAATTGCCGTGATGAACAACGATGCCCTCTATGAAGATTACCGGGATGTGTCGGACTTGCCCCCAAAGGTGGTGAATCGCCTGCGCCATTATTTCCTTACTTACAAGGATCTGCCAGGGAATCCAGCCGATGTGGAGATTACTCATGTATATGGACGCGAAGAGGCCATGGACCTAATTGCCCGCTCCATCGAAGACTACCAAACCAGGTTTGAGAACCTGGATAATCTGCTTTCAAATGTTTAAAAGAGGTTCCTTCTACAGGTAAAGGAATCGTTTGATCTTATGAGTGGCCGTCTTTTCGAAGGGTGCTAACTGCAGAATCATCATCTGTAGCTTGGAGTTGCGGGCCACATGTTGGTTCACATGGATCATCAGCTCTTCCAGTGCCTCGTCTGCTTTCACCTGCATCTGCTTCTTATATTCGGCTGCATTTTCCTTCAGGTGCTGGAGTTGTTCCTCCATCACTTCCATCTTCAGGTGTACCCTGGCAGTAAGTTTTCCTTTGTATTCCATCACCAGCGATTCGCTCACAATCTCCCTGCTATTGAGGACCGCTTCGATTTCTTCAGGATAGATATTTTCACCGTTGGCACCCAGGATCATGTTTTTGGAGCGACCCTTGATAAAAATGATGTCTTTATCATCGATGATGCCCAGGTCGCCCGTACGAAAATATCCATCTTCAGTGAACACTTCGGCAGTCTTCTCTTCATCCTTGTAATAGCCCTTCATCACATTGGAGCCTCTGACCACAATTTCACCTTCTTTGGTCACAGGATCGGGATTATCGATTCTGACACTTACCCCTTCCATGACTTTTCCAACAGAGTGGAAGACGGCGTTGGTGGGATTAAATCCTGCCACCATGGGGGATGTTTCAGTTAGTCCGTAGCCAATGGCATAGGGAAATCCGCCCTCGAGGAGAAACTTCTCCACATCGGGTGCCAGGGGGGCACCACCCACGCCAAAGAAGCGTATTTGCCCACCAAAGAAACTCATAAGCTTTTTGACAGCAGCTTTTGACAGCAGCTTTCGCGTTGGTCCCAGTTTCATCAGGAAGCGCATGGGCGCCGATTTGGTCAGCTTGGGTCTGATTGTGGACCTGTATATTTTCTCAATGATCAGCGGAACTGTCAGCATGGTAGTGGGCTGCAATTTTTTCAGCACCGGTCCAAGGTAAGCTGCTGTAGGTGCCTTGTCGATATATTGAACCATGGCGCCGTTGAGCAGGGTTACCAACATGCCGATGGTACACTCATAGGTGTGTGCAAGGGGTAATACAGATAACCAGCGGTCCTCGGGAACCACCTTGTGTACGGTGCCCGACTGAACTGCATTACTCAGAAGATTGGTATGTGTCAGCATCACTCCCTTGGAGCGGCCTGTGGTTCCGGAGGTATAGATGATGGAGGCCAGCTCTTCACCCTCTGCTTCATAAAAGCCCTTGTCGCCCACAGAAATGTTAGTTTCCTCATTGAGTCTTGTGAGCTCACCCGGGCTTCCTTTAGGTTCTGAAACCACTCCTTTTTTGATCTCCAGGAGCTGGAAGTCATCCGTGTTGATTACCATCTCCACTGTGGGGGGCAGTCCCTCGTTTAGTCTGGAAATCAGTTTGCCGGAAATAAATACAGTTTTAACTGCAGCGTGCTCCAGGATACTTCGAACCTCAAGGGCCCGAAAGTCTGGAAGGATCGGTACGGTAGTGGCCCCGCAAATAAGGGTGCCAAAGTAGGCAATACCCCAGTGGGGACTGTTCTCGGCCAGGATGGCTACATTGTCGCCTTTGCTAACTCCGGCGCTTTTAAGCAGGACTGCCACATGCTGGCTGGCCCTGTCAAGCTCCTCATAGGTGTATACGGTCCCATCCACACTTGTAAGCGATGGTCTTTCCTTAAAGAGTTTGGCACTATTTTTTAACATCAGCGGAAGGTTGCTTACTTCTTCCGGTATATACTTTTTATAACTGTTCATCATCTCTGTTCTTAAAATCCAGATCACTAAATTTTTGCTTGCTTTTCAGAAAAAAATCAACCACAATGCTACCTGGATATATTCCTGCTACAATAACGTCATTTTCGGGGTATTTGTTCTTGTTCTTTATCCCCCTATAAGAAGATTTCATCCCATAAAAGGCCCAATGTGCTCTGACAACTGCCCAAAAATCTTTGAAAGCGCCCTGGAATAGAAACCTGAAGGCTGAAATTCCATCCAGAATCATCCTGTAACACAGTGTTCTGGCACGTCCCCTGGACGGAAGGTTTTTATAAAGTAAGAGTAGATTGTTTCTGAAATTCAGGAAGGTCTTAAATGGATTTCCTCTCTGCAAGGTAGCTCCCCCCACATGGTAGACTGTTGAGGAGGGGACAAGTCGGATCCTGTACCCCATTCGTTGCAGCCTCCAGCAGAGATCAATCTCTTCCATATGGGCAAAAAACTTTTCATCCAGCCCCCCCGACTCCCTGTATAGATCCGCCCGGATCATCAGGCATGCTCCGGTGCCCCAGAACAGATCGGTGGCATGGTCAAACTGGCCCTGATCCACTTCCAGATGGTCAAAGATACGGCCCTGGCAGAAGGGGTAACCCAGGTGATCCATATATCCCCCTGCGGCCCCGGCATATTCAAAATGTGTTTTTCGTTTGAAATCCAGTATTTTAGGGGTGCACGCTCCAACCGTAAGATCCTCTTCCATTTGCTCAATCATGGGTTCCAGCCAGCCTTCAGTAACCTCAATATCGGAGTTCAGTAAGAGTATGTACCTGGCATCGATCTGTTCCATTGCACGGTTATATCCCCCGCTGAATCCATGGTTCAGCTCCAGTTCAATGATCCGGATGCGGGGATACTCGTTTTTAAGAAACTCCAGGGAGTCATCCACGGATCCGTTATCTGCAACAACAATCTCAGCATCAGGATGGGTGGTGTGACGTATCAAAGCTGGCAGGAAGAGCTCCAGGTGTTGCTTTCCGTTCCAGTTCAGGATGACAATGGATACCAGTTTCATCAGCTTAGCATGATTTTCTGGATGACTGACTGAAACTCTTTGCTTATCTTTTGGTTGGAACAGACTATATGTTCGCCAAACAATGGATCGGCCTGGCCCGCAAAGTCGGAGACCTCGCCGCCAGCTTCCCTTACCAGAAGTATACCTGCTGCCACATCCCAGGGATGGAGCCCGTACTCATAGAAGCCATCATAGCGGCCACATGCCACATAAGCAATATCTGTGGCGGCAGAACCCAGTCGACGGAGTCCATGAGAGTTATGCATAAAGTGGTCCATGCTACGCATAAATTGCTCCAGGTATTTAAAATTTGTATAGGGGAATCCGGTGGCAATCAGGGCATGGTCTACCCGGGGGGCATCGCTGACCTTGATTGCTGAACCGTTAAGCCAGGCACCTCCGTCTTTCCAGGCATAAAAAAACTCATTGAGACCAAATTCATAGATAATTCCGGTCACCACCTTGTTGTTGGAGGTGAGTGCCACGCTGATAGCAAAGGGAAAAACTCCGTGAATAAAGTTGGTGGTGCCGTCTACCGGATCGATCACCCAGTTGTATTGCTCTCCACGACTGTTGTTTGTTCCTTCTTCGGCGATGAAACCCGCTTCGGGTAGCAGCTCTGAAAGTCCAGACACCAGGATCCGTTCGGCCTCTTTATCGACTTCTGTAACAAAGTTTTGCCGCCCCTTCTCCTCTATGGTCAGTCCCTGCCTGTTCTCGTGCTGCTCCCTCACGTAGGAGGCTGCTATTTTCACCACTTCCATGGCACTGAAACATATTTCTTTGTACTGCATACGACTCACCATATATTAAAGAAACAAAGAAAGTTAAAATTTCATTACCAGCAGGTCGGCCACAACGAATGTACTCCCCCCCGTGAAGATCATATCGTCGACTCCAGCCTCCTTTTGAGCAGCACGGTAGGCTTCATCCACATTGGGAAAAGGGAAGCCTTTTAATCCAAATTCCCTGGAACGTTTAGCCAGTACTTTAGAATCCATGGACCTGGGAACGGATGAGCGCGTGAAGTAGTAGCTCGCTTCCTCGGGGAGCAGGGGAAGAATCATATCAAGGTCCTTGTCATCTACCATGCCCCATACCATATGGAGCCTCTGCCAGGGAAACTCTTTAATCTGCCTGATTACGGCAGCGATTCCGTCTACATTATGAGCCGTATCACAGATACTTCGCGGATTATGACCGATGGTCTGCCATCTGCCCATGATTCCAGTGGATGCTATGACTGT
>Ga0164313_10000546_pt1 | contig 30776 bp, 23 predicted proteins | sample GuaBasSedimGuay4_FD_113735 | JGI IMG/M metagenome (GOLD analysis project Ga0164313, IMG submission 113735) | Subseafloor sediment microbial communities from Guaymas Basin, Gulf of California, Mexico - Guay4, Core 4569-4, 0-3 cm | ecosystem: Environmental > Aquatic > Marine > Hydrothermal vents... | reverse complement strand
CGCTGGCTGATGTTCTTGATGTCGTTGATCGGGCTGCGGTCGAACTCCACCAGCTCGAACAGCTCGAGGATGCGCGCATCGATGTCCAGCAGGGACATATGGCAGCCGAAGCAGCCGGCCAGGGATGTCGTGGCCACGCGGGGCTTAGTCATCGTGCACCTCCTTCGGCGCCTGGCGCCTTCGTTCGATCTCGGTCCCGATCGGGGCAAGGTCAAAGATCCTCTGGCCCACGGGGCGGTTGAAGCCCACCCGCTTGGGGATCAGGCAACCCACGGGGCAACTCGAAATCGATGCGTCGGTGACCTTTACCTGCGTGCCGCCGAGCCCCTTTGAGGAGTTCACGCCGATATGCCGGTCGGAGCCACGCCCGATGAACTGGAAAGTGGCCTTGCCATCGAGTTCGCGCGCTGCGCGTACGCAGCGCCCGCAGAGGATGCAGCGGTTGCGATCGACGAAGATGTCCGGGTGCGTCGAATCGATGGGCCGGTCGGGGAACTGGTAGCTGTGGCTCGGGGCGGTCACGCCCAGGCGGTAGGCCGTGGCCTGCAGCTCGCAGTTGCCGCTGGCTTCGCAGTACATGCAGTAGTGGTTGCCCTCGACGAAGAGCATCTCCGTCACACTGCGGCGCAGGTCCTGCATCTCGGGCGTGTCGTTCTCGATCTCCATGCCGTCGCGGACTGGCTCGGTGCAAGCGGCTACGGTGCGCCCGTCGACCTTGCAGGTGCACACGCGACAGGCGCCGATCGGGCTCATGCCCTTCATCCAGCATAGCCTCGGGATGTAGATGCCATTGGCATCGGCAGCTTGCATCACGTTCTCACCGGGTCGGGCGCTGCAATCCACGCCATCGATCCGGATGGTGATATCGTTGTTCATGTTGCTCAAGTCGCTCATGACGCGACCTCCGGGTTCTTGTTGCCATTCGTGTGCACGTGGACCGAGCTGCGGCCGGCGACGGCCTCGGCTGGCTTGAGCGCGTTCGCGATGTTGAAGCTGGGCAGGATCACGTCATCGTCGCCATTGAGGGCGGACTGCCAGGTATCGGCGAAGGCATCGAGGCTGGTCAGCGCAGGGTTGGATGCGGTTTGCCCCAGGCCGCAGCGCGAGGCGAGTTTCATTGTCGATCCAAGATGACGGATATACTCGAGGTCCTTCATGCGTCCGCCGTCGTTCAGGATGTGCTCGAGGCGTTCGAGCAGCAGCACGTTGCCGACACGGCAGGGCGTGCAGTGCCCACAACTTTCCTCGGCAAAGAAACTGACGAACTGGCGCGCGATGTCGATCACGTTGCGCGTGGAATCGAAGACCATGATCGAGCCGCCGCCATTGAGATCCTCGAAACTCATGCGGCGGTCCAGGGCGTCTGCGTTGACCATCTGGCCGGATGGGCCACCCACCTGAACGGCATGGATATCTTTTGCGCCGGCCAGGTTGAGCAGCTCACGCAGCGTGCAGCCGAAGGGCATCTCGAATACGCCCGGCTTGTCGCAATCGCCGCTGACGCTGAAGAGTTTGGTCCCGCTGCTCTGGTCCGTGCCGATGCCCGCGAACCATGATGCGCCCTGATCCAGGATGCGTGTGACGCAGCAGATCGTCTCGACGTTGTTCACCGAGGTTGGCGAGGCCATGTATCCCTTGGTGGCCGGGAAGGGCGGGCGCAGCTTGGGGTCGGCGCGCTGTCCCTCGATCGAAGCAATCAGCGAGGTCTCCTCGCCGCAGATGTAGGCCCCGGCGCCCATGCGGATCAGGATGTCGAAGTCGAAGCCTTCCTGCCCGGCGGCATCCTTGCCCAGCAAGCCGCGGCGACGTCGGTCGTCGATGGCATCCTGGATGAAGTGCCGCAGGTAGCTGTACTCGGCACGCAAGTAGATCAGCCCCTCGGGCGCGCCCAGCGCGTAGCCGGAGATCGTCATCCCTTCGAGCAACAGGTCGACTCGCTCGGTGAGCAGCACCCGGTCCTTGAAGGTGCCGGGCTCGCCCTCGTCCGCGTTACAAATGATCCAGCGGTTGCCACCCTCGGCCGCGCGAGTGAACTCCCACTTCAGGCCGGTGGAGAAACCGGCTCCGCCGCGGCCCTTCAGGCCGGATTCCTTGACCGTCTGGATGACCTGTTCGGGTGTCATCGCCAGGGCATTCTTCAGTCCGCGGCCCTCATGCTGATGCCCCAGCAATACCTCGTCGGTGCGCAAGATGGTGTTGTTGACCATCGCGCGTACCAGCGGATGGGCATTGTTCCCATCCCCGCACTGCTTGACGAGGCGGCGGGTGTCACGGTGTTCGCGCAGTTCCTGCAGCATGGGTTCGATGTCCGCTACACGCAGGCCGGTGACCACAACTTCGTTGATCATGGCTGCCGGGGCCTGGTCGGCCATCCCGATGAAGGGCGTCCATTCGAGTGTGAACATCCCGTCGGGCGAGGTTTCACCCATGGATATCTCGAGCAGCCGCTCGAGCTCGGCTGCGATTTCGTCGGCGCCCTGCAGTTTGTCGATGACGTCGTTGCAGAGGCGGATGATGAACTGGCCACGCGGCCGCGTGTCCAGGAAGGAGTAGAAGCTAACGATGCTCTCGACATCCACGCGCGGGACACCGAGTTCGGTCGCGATGTCATCCATCAGATCGCCGTCGACCCGGCCGTAGCGCCGGTGTACGTCGACGACGATATCCATCAGGCGGTCGCGTCGCCGTGCATGCGATTCACAGATCGCGGCGATCGCTCCGGTGTCGTGTTGACGCTGGAACATTGAATCTCCCGAATGGGCTGCAGGGGCGAATTACGTTTCCCCCCTCGCGTGACATGGGACTGACCGACCGGCGCAGTACCGCTATCAAGATTCGTATGTGAAGCCGGGTCGAGATGGCCGCTTGCCAGCATGGATGCCGGGCCCTGCGCCGGGCGGTCTCAACCTCGGCGGAAATGCTCTGCATAGACCGTATCGGGGTCGACAGTCAAATATGTGAGGCGGGGCATATAGTCAGTCGGGATCACGAATCCACAATGAAAGAGGGATTCCGGATCAACCGGAACCCCTCATCCAGAACATTGAACTGGCCCGGGAACCAGGGATCAGAATGCGGACTTCAGCTTGCCCATGCTCACAGACGAGTTGGGCGTCTCAGGGTCGAAGAATTCGAGCTGGAATTCGACCATCCGTTCGCTGCTGCCGTCCATCGTGACACAGCCACCATCAGCGTCGGCGCGGCTGAGGCGGGCGGCGCTGGCATGCAGGATCAGGATGTAGACTTCGCCTGGTTCGAGCGTGCCGTTCCAGGAAATGTCGAAGTCCTCGTCGCCGTCGTTGTCCATGCCATCAAAGCGCAGGTACAGGGCGCCGACGTCCGGGTCGCCATCCTGCACTGTTGAAGCGATCGCGGTGAGCTTCCAGTCCAGAGGCTCATCGGCGACCAGCTTGAGGCAGGCGCTGGTCGCGCCACCGCCGCCACCAGGGCCGGCAAGACTGCTGGAAGCCGAGTATACGCCACTGATCATGTTGCGCTCGACGTCGATCGTGAGCGTGCCCGTTCCCTCGGCACTGCCGCATTCGGAGTTCATGCTGCTGACCAGGGTCTCGTCCACGGAACCGGGCGTCGGCATCCAGAACTTCTGCAAATCAGGATCCGGCTTGGGGCCGTCGAGGCAGCGCGAAGAGGCGGCGGTCAGGATGTTGTTGAGCTGGGCGACGACCTCGACTTCCGCCCTGGCTGGGGCGGTGGCGATGGCGAGGGCGATGAGGGTGAGCGAAAGGGAGAAGAGCAGGGAGTGGCGCTTCATGGGCGTCTCCTCTGTTGTTAAGACAGGGGTGTTTTGCAGGTAGGGATTTAGTGAAGTCGTTCTCGACTGAGGCAATTATACAGGGTCATGGGGATCGGTGTGGTGGGCTTCAAGCAGGCGATTTGCACGGTTTCGGCAGTAGTACCCAGACTACGCGAGTCGCTGCGTATGCGGCCGATTGGGCGCATCACAGGAGCCTGGGTGTGGGAGTGATGCGAATTGCAAGGCTCTTGCGTGCGCCGTCGATCAGTGCCCTGCGCCAAACTCGCCCTCAGCCAGCTTGAGGCTGCGGAAGTGATCGATCCTGGCGAAAGTAATCGAGGTGCCGTCAGGCGAGATCCCGAAGGACTCGATGTCCTCGTTTCCGCCGACCGAGATCAGCAGGCGGCGTGAGGCTGTCGTGTCTTCATCCGGCCGGAAATCCTGCGTGTAGAGCGAGTACTGGTCGTCGGCATCGGGCGCGATGAACACGAGGGTATTGCCATCGGGCATCCAGCGTGAGCGGCCAGGCTGGATGATGTTCTGCAGGCCACGGAAGTCGACCTCGGTATCGAAGACCCGCTCGCCGGTTGCGATCTCGGTCACGTAGAGGTGCACGATCAGGTTCTCGATGTCGTTGCCGACATAGGAAACATAGTGGCTGTCGGGTGAGAGCTCGGGCAGGAAGTATGAGCCCTTCACGATGAGCTCTGTATCGCTGCCGTCGGGCCGGACCTTCCAGATGCCTGCGCGATCCACACTCCCGCCGCCGTAGATGACCCACTGCCCGTCAGATGTGGGGTTTTCTGCGTCTTCGCCGTCGTTGGAGACCTGGCGGGCCCCGCTGCCGTCGGCGCGGGCGGTCCAGATTTCCAGGTGGCCGCTGCGGCTGGAACTCCAGAGCACGTGGCGTCCGTCCGGTGTGAACACCGGATCCCAGTCTTCTGCGGCATCATCCGTGAGCTGGCGGACTTCGCCGGAAATGCGGTCGAGTACCCAGATGTCCAGATTTCCGCTGCGATTGGACGAGAAAGTGATCAGTGAACCGTCAGGCGAGTAGGAGGGCTGACGATCACGGCTGTTGCCGCTGGTGAGAGTGTGGCTGTCGTTAGCGGTCTGACCGGGGACCAGGGAGGATTCAGTGAGGCTGCCCCTCCACAGGATCTCGTCGAAGACAATCTGGTTGGGCGCCAGGAAATCGAATCGAACAAAGTCCACGGTTCCGGCCCATACACTCTGCACCCAGAAGAGAGGGCGTTCGGTGTCGCGGAAGGGTTCGACCCGGAACACGCATCCGAGCGAGCTGGAAATGTCCCCGAGCAGGCTGCTGGATTCCGCGATGATGAAGGATTCGCTGTCCTGCATCCAGTTAGGCGCAGAGAATTGTCGTCGACGTTCTTTGCTCCATTCGACCTCACCGGTTTCTGCGTCCATGATGACCAGGCTGGCGACGGTGTTATTTGTGGCGGCTCCGCCTGCGACGAGTAGCCACCTGCCGTCGGGCGACCAGTCCAGACCGTGCAGGAAACGCCCCCGGGTTTCGTAGAGGACCTTCGAGTTGCCGGACTGGAGGTCGCGGATGTTGACCCGGGCCGAAAGATTCTCCGGCGTTCCCCGGGCGTCCAGGTAAGCGATCCGTCCTCCGTCTGGCGACCAGCATGCACCCGAGGCGTTGTCCATGATCTTGCGTGGCGCACCGCCCACGGCCGGCACGCGGTAGAGCGAGGAGACGGGCCCTTCCTTGCGCGTGAAGAGGATGGACGACCCGTCGGGAGAAAATTTCGGGTCCCGATCGGGGCCTTCGGTGAGCGGAACCTCGATACCGCCCTGCATCTGGCGCAACCAGATACGTGGTCGACCATCCCGTTCAGAGACGAATGCCAGCGTACGTCCGTCCGGCGAGGCCGCGGGTGCGGAATCCGATCCAGAGTACGTGAGCGGGATGATCTTGACCGGCTCGAGGATTCCGGAAGTGCGCACCTGGCCGCTCAGCCAGAAGCCGCCGACCACCCCGACTACGAGCAGCGCAACCGATGTCAGCACCAGGCGCCGACGCGAAGTCCTCGCCGCGGGTGCTTCGATTGCTGGCAGGCCCCGGCTGGTCGAATCCAGCGAGTTGCGCATCGCAAAGGCCAGGTCCCGAGCCGACTGGAAGCGGCGCTCGGGCGCCTTCTCCATGCAACGCCGAATGATCCGCTCGACCGATGCCGGGATGCTGTCGTCGCCCGGCGGCAGTTCGGTTGGATCCTCCTTGAGCACCGCATTCATGATCTCGACTGCGGAGTCGCGCTGGAAGGCGACCTTGCCCGAGAGCATCTCCCACAGGACTGTCCCGAAGGCAAAGATATCCGAGCGCGGATCGACATCGGCGCCGCGCACCTGCTCCGGCGACATATAGCGCGCCGTGCCCAGTACGGTGCCCGGCGCGGTTCCGCCCTGCAGCGTGGCCGTCATCGAGTTGATTGTTTCGGCAGGTCCCGTGCGCGCCAGACCGAAGTCGAGGATCTTCAATCGCCCATCGGCCATCAGGAACACGTTGGCCGGCTTGATGTCGCGATGGATGATGCCCTTCTCGTGGGCCGCCGCCAGGCCGTCGGCCATCTGCCCGGCCAGATCGATGGCACGGCGCAGCGGGATCGGACCTGCCTCCAGTTCATCGAGCAGGGTCTGGCCCTCGAGCAGCTCGGTGACCGCGTAGGCCACGCCGTCCTGCTCGCCGAAGTTGTGGATGGCCAGGATGTTCGGGTGCGAGAGGGCGGCGACGGCACGCGCCTCACGCTCGAAGCGGGCCTGGGCGTCGCTGCTTTCCGCGCGTTCACGGCGATCGCGCGTGAGGATCTTGATCGCAACCTCGCGGCTTAGGCGTGGATCGCGGGCACGATAGACCTCGCCCATCCCGCCTTCGCCGATCTGTGCGAGGATTTCGTAGTGCCCGAGTTTCTGTCCGATCAAGTCCGTATGGCCTCCGGGTAGGGGCGTCAAGAGTAGGAGACCGGTGCGGTGCGGTCAAATCCGCGCTAGCGCAAGGGACGGCAGGCACGCCGGATAGTGCCTGTCAGTCGACCTCTGCGAGCATCTCGTCGAGGATGGCGATGAGGGTCTCGCGATCGAATCGATAGAGCTGCTCGGCATTGAGTTGCACGAGTTCGCGCATCGCCTGTTCGATCGTGATGCGGGCCTCGCGCTCATTGGGAACGACCATGTAGCGGCGGGCCGGATTCTCGTCGAAGAGAGCGCGCAGCGCGGCGTCGGCGACCTCGTCCGGTTCTTTGAACTGCGAGCGGTCCATGGGGTTACCCAGGAAACGCTCCATCTGCTCGGCGTAGAGCGAACCCTCTGCGCTGAAGCCGCGTTCCTCCAGTCGTTCCTGCAACGAGAGCCCGATCTTCGAGCGGTAGTTTCCCGGCTCGATCACGCTGACTTCTACGTCGAAACGCTCCATCTCCGCGGCCAGCGCATCGGTGTAGGCCTCGATCGCGTGCTTGCTCATCGCGTACACGCCGAACATCGGTCCGGAGAGGATGCCGGAAATGGAACCGATGGTCGTGATCCTGCCTTTGGACTCGATGATCATAGGCGCGAAAGCCTTGGTGGTGCGGTAGGGGCCGTAGATGTTCACGCCGAACTGGAAGTCGAGTTCTTCCTCGGGCACCTCGATCAGCGGGCCGAGTACGGCGACGCCGGCATTGTTGACCAGGCCGTAGAGCCCGCGTCCACCTGCACGGACGGTGGCCACCGCAGCTTCGATGTCGGCCTTGATGGTTACGTCCAGGCGGACCGACTGCACGTTCTCGATAGCGTTGAGTTCTTCGAGGTCCTTGTCCTTGCGTGCACCGGCGTAGACGAAGTAGCCCTCGGCGGCGAGTCGCTCGGTGATGCGACGGCCGATGCCGCTGCTGGCGCCGGTGACCAGGATGGCCTTCTGCTCCGCACTTTCCTGTGCAAAAGCGGTGACGGCGCTGAGTGCGAGTGCGAGGAATACGAGCAGGGGCTTTAAACGCACGGGCATGGATAGACCTCAGGATGGTGAAACAGGGCCTGCATCGTCCGGGGCAAGTTGCTGCGGATCAAGACCGGAATTGCGCGAGCTGACGCTCACTCCTCGCCGATCAGGACCGGCAGCACGTCCTCGGCCGGCGCCAGGCAGACCTGATCATCGCAGGCCTGCCATCTGAGCAGCAGGCGCGGGCGGCCTGGTGCTGCCCCGGTCTTGCGTACGTGGGCCTTGAACTCCACGCTGCCGGTGTAGACGAGGATCTCGTTCTCGCTGAATTCCGCCTGCAGCGGCGTGCCCGCGGGGTACTCGACCTCGAGCTCTACGCCTTCGCCGACGAGTACGAGGCTCAGGCCGGTCAGTCCAGGATCTCCGGGCTCATGCGCGTTGACGTGAAATCCGTCCGCGATCTCCAGACGGATCGTGACCACACCGTTGACCGGTTGCGGATCAACGTTCACCCGCACGGGGACGCGGGCCGCATTACGGGTGCCGCTGTCGGCCGGCAGGTATCCGGGGTACTCACGCGCCATTTCGTCCAGGCCGCGTGCAGCGACCAGCAGGACTGTGGGGTAGTCGCTCATGCGCTGGCTGATCGAAGCCAACGTGGCCGATGCCTCGCGCAGGTAGCGCGCATTACCGGTCAGGCGATGCGCAGTGAGCAAGTTCAGAAGCATCTGCGAGTTGCCCGAGGGTGTCGCGCCGTCGTGGCGAGAACGCAGCCGTACAAAGAGATCGCTCTGGCCCGGCAGGGAGTCGAAGTAACCGCCGGAGTGGCTGTCACCGAAGATCTGGCGCGCCTCGTCCAGTAGTTGCAGTGCTGCCTGCTGCCAGCGCGCTTCACCGGTAGCGGCGTGCAGGCTGAAGAGCCCGTGCGCCAGGTAGGCGTAGTCTTCCAGGAAAGCCTCTATGGACGCGCGGCCATCACGATAGCTGCGAAGCAATATCCCATCGGGCCCGCGCATCTCGTCGAGCAGGAATGCGGCGGCGTGGCGTGCGGCATCGAGGTAGGTCGCATCGTCGAGCACGCGGCCACCCTCGGCGAAGCCGGCGATCATCAGGCCGTTCCATCCCGTGAGTGTCTTGTCATCGGTAATCGGTTGCTTGCGCTGGCTGCGCGCGGCCAGCAACGCGCGGTCGATCCGGTCGATTCGCTCGTACTCGGACTCCTGCGGCTTGCGCGAGAGATACAGGACGTTCGCGGGTTCGGCTTCGGGGTGGTGCGGGTCGCGGAAGTTGGTGCCCTGATCCAGGCCGTAGAGTTCCTCTGCGAAGCCAAGTTCATCCTCGAGTCCGTGTTCCTTCAGAACGGCAGCGAACTGTTCGCGCGTCCAGATGTAGCTGGCGCCCTCGAGGGCATCGACCTCGGCGTCCTGGGCGCTGAAGAAACGGCCGGCCCCGGTGGTCATCTCGCGCAGGACGTAGTCAAGCGTTTCGCGCAGCACCCGGGCGTGGAAGGGGTCGTGCGTGCTCTCGTAGCTGCGCGCATAGCTCTCGGCCAGGGCTGCGTTGTCGTAGAGCATCTTCTCGAAGTGTGGCACGAGCCACCGTGCATCGGTGCTGTAGCGGTGGAACCCGCCACCGGCCTGGTCGTACATCCCGCCCATGGCCATGGCGTCCAGCGTGTGGTGAACCGCTTTGCTGGCCTGGGCGTCGCTGGCGGCGACCTGCTGCAGGAAGAGCAGGCGATCCGGCTGCGGGAACTTGGGGGCCGCTCCGAATCCGCCGAGTTGCTGGTCCCAGGAGGCGAGCAGTCGGGTAGTTGCGTCGTCAATGAGAGCCAAGTCGAGGGCCACCGGTGCAGCACTGGATTGCAGGTCCGCGCTGATGGAGGCAGCGGCCTTGTCGGCCTGCTCGAGCAGTTGGTCGCGCCCGCCTGACCAGAGTTCGGAGACGCGCCGCAGCAGTGTCGAGAAGCCCGGTCGTCCGCGCATGTCGTCGGGCGGGAAGTAAGTCCCCGCGTAAAACGGTTTGAGCGTGACCGGCTCGAGGAAGACCGACATCGGCCATCCGCCGCTGCCATTGTTGAATAGTTGCACCGCGGTCATGTAGAGGTCGTCAACGTCGGGTCTCTCCTCGCGATCGACCTTGATGCAGATGAAGAACTCGTTCATCAATGCAGCCACGGCCTCGTTCTCGAAACTCTCGCGCTCCATCACATGGCACCAGTAGCAGGTCGAGTAGCCGATGCTCAGGAAGATCGGTTTGTCCTGTTCGCGCGCAGCAGCAAAGGCTTTGGGGCCCCACGGATACCAGTCGACGGGATTGTGCGCGTGCTGCAGAAGGTACGGGCTGGTCTCTGCGGCGAGGCGGTTGGTGTGCTCATGTTCGCCGCCGGCGTCCACGAAGCGGGGCTGGTAGTTGCCGGGATCACGCATCGATTGGTCTCGTTCCGGTTCGCTGCAGGATGTGCCCGCGATCAGGCTGATGCCGAGCAGCAGGGCGGTGCAGGCGCGCGCGCGACGGGTCATGGGCGTACTCGCAGGAAGAGGGGCCAGAGGGGTCTGGACCGTCGCGCTTGCAGCCGTCCGCGTCAACACCACGATTGCACTGTGCTGCGCTGGTGCGCCAACTCGACAGCGCCCGGAACCAGCTGCAGGGTCGGGCCCCCCGCCAGATGTAAGCCCCACCCGCTTCGCGGTGATCAAGATGACAGGTCACTAACCGTGCGCATCCGGTATACCGGTAGCGTGCGCCCCTTCGCGAAATCGCGGAGGGGCGCGCTTTCATTGCACTGTTGAAGCGAGCGACAGGTTTCGTTTTGCAATGCAAGTTACGCCGTTGATGCGAGCACATTGACTCGTTGTTCCTCAACGTACGCACCATTTACAGGAACACCGCGCCCTTCTTCTGACCGCTGCTCCCGCCCGCGTCCTCGAGCGCGCGCATACGCCCATGCACTGCGCACCATGGCACATGCACTGCAATCCGATGTCGCGATGACCACGCGAGAATGTCCAGACCCGGCGCGTGCTTCCGGGTAATGGAACGGGGCGTTTCAGGCTCCGTGATCGGTCGCGACCATGTGCTTAGGAGCCCTGCTCATGTCGAAGAATTCCGTCATGTATACAAAGCTTGCGCTGACTTTCCTGTGCCTGCTGTGCGTCTCGCCGTTGGGCCTGACCCTGGCTGGTTGCGAAAGCACAGAAGACCCGGTTGCTCCCGGTGAATTCGACGATGGAACCAGCTGGCTGGCCATCGGCTCGGGTGTGAAGGGGATGGAGTCGGAGTGGCTGCTGCTCACTCCGGATGGTGAAGAGATTCGCGGTATCGGTGGTTCCCTGATCAGCAACCCCGTGGAGGGCGAGTACTGGCTCCTGTGGGAGCCCGTGCCGGAGTTCAACTCGCCGGTCAGTAACCCGGCGAGCATCATCTACAGTCGCGGCAAGCGCGAGATTTTCGAATCAGATTACCGGCCACTGACTGACGGGATGGGCATGCTGCTGATCGAGCCGGGCATCGCCAATCCGCGTGCACCGTGGAATCTGCACGGCCCGGACGGGTTCTTCGCGGCGGGTTCGGGCCCGGAGGTTCTGTTCAAGCGTGGCGTGGGCGAGTACCAGGTGACCTGGGGTGACCTCGCGGGCTACACGACACCGCCCGATACCAGCGGTGACCTCGTGGAGAATGAAACGCTCACGCTCGAGTCCATGTATCAGCCGGTCAACGCAGGCACAGGTCGTATCGAGATCGATCCCACGCCGGACGACATCCAGGTGCAGTGGGAACTCGACTCCGCGGGCGGAGGGCATTGGGAGGGGCTGGGCGACGCGCAGTTCGACGACATGCCGTATGATCGCTACACGATCCAGTGGGGAGAGGTCGAAGGGTGGGTCACACCGGAAACGGTCACTGCCGATCTTGAATATGACGGCCTGCTGATTTTCTCGGCCCTGTACTTCGAGGTCGACGTCCCGACCGGCACCCTGGTGATCAACGCGGACCCTGACGAACTCGACGCGCCCTGGCAGGTCGCGTCCAGCCACGGTTGGGCCGGCAACGGAACGGGCGACCGGACGCTCGAGGGCCTTCCGGTGGGCGAATACGCGGTGGTCTGGGGTGAGGTGGAGGGCTTCGTTACGCCGGCCTGGATGCAGCTGCCGTTGACTGCTGACCAGACCTTGCAGTTCGACGGTATCTACGAGTCGCTGGGTGGGGACACCGGCACGGTCTACATCGATCCGGATCCGGACGAGCTCCTGGCACCGTGGACGCTTGAATCTGACCAGGGCGATCTCTTCACCGGTGCTGGAGACAGCACGCTCACTGATCTGCAACTGGGCATCTACACGCTGACATGGGGTGAGGTCGAAGGCTTCGACACACCCGAACCCAATCCGGTCACACAGACATTGTCGCCCGGCGGCAGCGCGGTCTTCGCGATCGAGTAGCGGAGTGCGAGAGAGGGGGGTGGCCACCCGGTCACCCCCCGACTAGTCACCCCCCGATTATTCACTCCCGATGAACGCGTCCTCGCCAGATCCCGGTTAATTGGGGATACTTCGCTCCGACTTACGGCGGGGTTGCTCCTGGTCACGTTTACGATCATCGGGCGCTCCCGTCGGACACCAGTATCCGGAGGAAGACCGATGACCCGTGCCCTGCTGGCCCTCGCTGTCGGCTGTGCGCTGCTGATCCCTGCAGCCGCACTCGCCGCTGACTGTGTGGAATGCCACCGCCAACACACGCCCCGCGCTGTCGATGACTGGGAATTGAGCAAGCACTCCTCCGAGGGTGTTGGTTGTGCGGATTGCCACGGCGAGACACACGACTCGGCTGAAAACGTTGATCTTGCCCAGGGCCCGACCGCTGACACCTGTGCCATGTGCCATTCCGACCAGTTCGACCAGTTTGCCCGCGGCAAGCACAGTCATGCCTGGACAGTGCTCGAAGCCATGCCCACCACGCACGCCTTGCCGATGGCCCTGGTCGAGGGTGGGAAGGGTTGTGGTGGCTGCCACAAGATCGGCCTGAAGAGCGATGAGAAGATCGCCGAGCTCAAGGCGGCCGGCTCGAAGTTCGGCCACGCCTCATGCGATGCATGCCACACGCGCCACACCTTCTCGGTCAAGGAGGCGCAGCAGCCCCAGGCTTGCCAGACCTGCCACATGGGCTTTGACCACCCGCAGTGGGAGATGTGGTCGTCGTCCAAGCATGGCATCCGCTACCTGCTCAAGCAGAATGGCACGCTGCCCGAGGGCACGCCGGCACCTACTTGCCAGACCTGCCATATGCCTGAGGGCAACCACGAGGTCCGTACAGCGTGGGGCTTCCTGGCGGTGCGCTTGCCCCTCCCTGAAGATCCGACGTGGAAGGCCGATCAGATCACCATTCTGCAGGCGTTGGGTGTGCTCGATCTCGAAGGCAATCCCACCGCACGCCTGGACGCAGTCAAGGCCGTCGATCTTGCCCGCCTCACGCAGGAAGAGTTCGATCTGGAACGTAGCCGGATGATCGATGTCTGCAGCGATTGCCATTCGTCCGGTTTTGCCAAGGCAGAGCTGGCCAAGGGCGACGACATGATCCGCGAAGCCGATCACCTGCTGGCCCAGGGCATCCGCGAGATCGCCTCGCTCTATGAGGAAGGGGTACTTACCCAGCCCGAGGGCTATTCGCAGGCTTTCCCGGACCTGCTCTACTTCCACGACGCGCCGACCGGTATCGAGCAGCGTTTGTTCGAGATGCATCTCAAGCATCGCATGCGCGCCTTCCAGGGTGCCTTCCACGCCAACCCGGACTACACGCTGTGGTATGGATGGAGTGAGATGGTGCGCGACCTCACGCACATCCGCGAGGAAGCAGCCCGCATGCGGGCGGATCATTCGACACACGAAGGGCGCTGATCGACCGCGAGTTCACACAGTGCCACGTACGATGAGGGCGTCGCCGGGAGGATTCCTGGCGACGCCCCATTTTGTGCGCCCTATGCCGGGCCCGGGCCGGTCCGGCCTGACCGCACTCTCCTCACGCACCTGGATGTCCTCACCCCGCCACGATCACCGGTGGGGTGGGTCGCGGCGGGGCTTTACGCCAGATTCGGGGTCCGTTCTTCAACGCACGAGAACGCCTCGTGCAACCCGCGTGAATTCTGGCGTGCGGACACGAACCAGATAGGTGCCGCTGGCGACTTCGCGACCGGTGGAGTCCCGGCCATTCCACCGCAGCGCCACCGGACCGGCCGCATGCCTGCCCGAGTGGAGCGACCGCACCAGGCGCCCCTTCAGGTCGAAGACGGCGACGTCCAGGTCAGTCGCCCTCTCCAGTTGCATGCGAATCGTCGTGGCCGGGTTGAAGGGCGAGGGGTCCATGTGGACATCACGGGTCACCTTGCCGGTGTCTTCGGCGTCACGCAGCACGCTCAGCCGCACGTCATCCCAGTAACCTGACCCGAACATCGACGGCGGCGATTCGGGCAGGCCCTCCGGGTGGGTCACGTCCAGCGGCATGCCTGGCAGATCGGTGAACACGATTCCGGGCCAGAAGCTGCGTCCGATGCGCACATGCTGATCAACGAGGACATCGTCGATGTAGATGCTTACGTCATGGACTTGCGGGTGACCCGGTCGCTCCACCAGGATGGAAATCTCGATCCACTCGTCGACATTGATTTCCGCAATCGGGCGGAAGTTTCTCAATTCGGCATCGACGACGCCGAGTCGGGCTTGGTTTCCATCAGCGGAGCACTCGGAGATGACGAGCGTGGCGTGAGGGGAAGCCACGGGCAGCGTCCAGCAGAACTCCGAGCTGAGCACCTTGTAACGGAAGCTCATCGAATAGGCTCGTGCGAGATTGTCGATGCCGAGCTCCTCGAAGCTCGGGCTGCGGGCAGCAAAGCCGTAACCGATGCCGCGGTCCGTGCTCCTGCCGTAGAGGACATTGTTTTCTTCGCAACGTGGGAGTCCGTGGTCCTTGACCTCGAAACCCTCACGCACTACAGCGATGTGATCCTCGCGGCCAAAGGCCCGCAGGACCCAGCCGTCGTTCATGGAGTGGTCAAAGTTGTCCTCCCAGACGACCTCCCATGAAGCGTCTGCAACGGCATCGACGGGGAAGAGAACGATCGCGAGCACAAGACTCGCCAGCACCAGCCATGTTGAATTGCCGATTGTGTAATGGTGGAGACGATTCCCTGTGCCACGATCGGTACCAGAAGAACTCTGGAACATCGTGGCTCCTTTCGTGGGGCATGTTGGGTGCCACCAGTCGGGGCGGGGCCGGACTCAGGGAGCGCCCCCAGGTGACACAGCGAACTACCCTGCGCAGGGGCACATCCCGTGCCCATTTCCGCTTCAGTGCTGCAGCTGTAACTCATTGCGATGGATGCGGTTCGATAATCACAGGCGAGGAGCGCCGCGTGATTCCTGCACACCAGTGCGCAGGCCTTGCGCGGAATGATCCAGTTGGCCCATACGCGCGAGCGCCAGCCGGATCTACGATGGAGGTGGCCCTGTCGGGGAGGGCGACGTGTATCCGGAGATCATTGGCTCCAAGGGCGGGCTTGTCTCGGTCATGCCGCTGGTGGAACTCGCGGCCGAGTCCAGCGCCAACGTCCTCATCCACGGCGAGACTGGCACCGGCAAGGAACTCATCGCGCACGCCATCCACCGACGTTCGAATTGCTGCCGTGGTCCCTTCGTGGTTGCCAACTGCGCTGCGATCCCGCGTGAGCTTCTTGAGAGCGAGATGTTCGGGCACGTGCGCGGTGCCTACACCGGCGCGATTCGTGACCACAAGGGGTATTTCGAGGCGGCCCGGGGCGGCACGCTGTTGCTGGACGAGATCGGCGATCTGCACGCGGATTTGCAGGCGAAGATGCTCCATGTGGTCGAGAGTGGTCAGTTCCGCAAGGTGGGGAGCACGCGGCCCGAACACAATCGTGCGCGCCTGATCTCGGCGACCAACCGGCCTCTGCAAGCCCTGGTTCGTGATCACGATTTCCGTGCGGATCTCTACTATCGCATCAACGTGCTGTCGATTGCCGTGCCGCCATTGCGTGAGCGTGGTTCGGACATCGTCGAGATGGCGGAGGTGTTTCTGGCCAGGGCGGCCGGCGCAACTAATCCGCGTGAGTTCGACGCCGGTGCGAAGCTCGTGCTGCGTCGTTACCTGTGGCCGGGGAACGTCCGTGAACTACGTAACTGTATCGAGCGCGTCCTGCTGGCCAACAGGCACCCGGTCATCAGCGGCACTGATGTGGAACGAGTGCTCGATACGTCATTGCCGGTGGTCGCCGAATTCGGGCCGGTTCGACGCCTGGCTGAGGTTGAACGTGATGCCATCGAGTCCGCGCTTCGCTACCACGGCGGCAACCGCACACGTGCCGCGGCCGACCTTGGCATCAGCCGCCGCACACTGCAGCTCAAGTTGAAACGCCATGGTGCATCCTGAAACGCGCGCGACCGCGGCTCAGGACTGGTCGTGCATCTGCACGGGTTCACCTTCGAGCACGTCAAACACGCCCGGGACGAGGTCGGTGATACTCAGCGCACCCAGAACCCGCTCGTTCGGCGCGCGCAACACGATGTTGCCACCGGCACGGCGCACCGAGGTGTAGGTCGCAATCAGGCAGCCGATTCCGCAGGATGACATCCACTCGAGCTCCTGCAGGTCGAGCACGAAGTGCAGCTGGCCACTGCCGAGGTGGTCCTTGACGCAATCAGGAAGGGCTTTGCAGACAGGGCCCCCGTCCAGTCGTCCGGCCAGGTTCACGAGCACGATATCGCCTTGCTCGTGGGAGGAAACGGTCAACATCTTGAACTCCTCCGGCAGTGTCGGGGCATGGGTATGGGAGCACATGGACCTACCCGAGAGACCGGCTCCAGGTTGCCCGACTTGTGCTTAAGTACTGTGAACCCTGCAGGAGGTTGGTGTTGAGGGCAGTACTGGCAAGTTCAGGTAGTGTCACGTTAGAGTCGGGTTCTTCCTGCCCCCCGTTCGGAGGCCGATGCCAATGCGCGCTGTCCTGATCCTCTTCATCATCTGCGCCGCTGGAATCACCGATTCGCGCGCGGACCAGAGCTTTGAGGTTACAGCCGATTCCCTGCTCGTCAGCGAGGTCGGTTCGCTGGTGCGAATCAGCGAGCCCGGTGAAGTCGGCCAGACCCTCTTCGCCTTCGAGGAACCGCCCGGGTTGCCGGTCAGCTGGATCCGGTTATACGCGGGCCGACCCGACGACACGGGCGAGTGGGAAGTGTTCGACGCCCAGCAGTTCCTCTGTCCGGCCTTCAGCATGATCGCGGGCCAGACCTGGCGCTTCCTCGACAGCGATCAAGGTGGCTGGCAGACGGCCGAAGTTATCGTGTCGGATATGGTCACCGTGCCCGCCGGTACCTTCCCAGCCTGGAGGGTCGACGTCAGCGAGGATGACCAGCCTGGAACGGTGAAGCAGCGCTTCTGGTTCGCAGGGAACGTGGGGATCGTGCAGCAGGTCGAGTTCGAAGCTGGCGTGGTCGTCTGGAGGTCGGAGCTGTCCAGCTACAGCGTGAGCGGGAACGGCTTCTTCCCGCTGGTCGTGGGCAACCGTTGGGAGTATGTAGAGGCCACCGTACCTGTCCCAGGCAGGAGTCTGGGTGGGTTCAAGGCGATGTTCGGTAACTGAGTATCGCATTCCTGCGCCAACGGACGGATGATCGTGTCGTCCGTTGCCACGCCCCGATCCGGAGAATAATCCGATGCGCCAATTCCTCATCGTTCTGAGCCTGTCCCTGCTCCTGATCCCGCAGCTTGCCAGCGCGGGTGGCAATCACTCCGGCATGGGTGCGGGGATCATTCTCGGCGAGCCGACTGGTCTGGACGCCAAGATGTGGCTGGGCGAAGACAGCGCCCTGCAGGCCGCGGTGGCCTGGTCGACCTCCAGCAACTCCAGCCTGCACCTGCACCTGGATTACATCCTGCACAAGTTCGACGTCTTCAATGTGAGTTCGGGCTCGTTGCCGCTCTACTTCGGTGTCGGCGGACGATTGAAGTTCCGGGACGACAAGGATGATCAGATCGGCATCCGTGTGCCGATCGGCGTTAGCTACATGTTCGCCAATGATCCCTTCGATCTGTTCCTGGAAGTCGTGCCGATCCTGGAACTGGTGCCGGATACGGACTTCGGGATGAACGCGGCCGTGGGCGGGCGCTGGTATTTCTAGGCCTGGTCCCTCAAGACTCGATGTGGGGAGGATTCGGCGGGCATGGCCGAAATCGTGGTAGTCGTTGAGGATGACAGGAGTATCGCCGAACTGGTCGCGCGAAATCTCGAGGCGTCGGGCTACGAGTGTCATCAGGTGCACGAGGGAGACCTCGCGCTCGGCGTGATCCTTCAGCATGACCCGGATCTCGTGATCCTGGACATCATGCTGCCCGGGCTGGACGGCCTTGAAGTCCTGCGCCGGATCCGTGCACGCAGGGATACGCCGGTTCTGATGCTCACGGCGCGGGCAGAAGAATCAGACATGATCCTCGGGCTCGAACTCGGTGCAGACGACTATCTCACCAAGCCCTTTAGTCCGCGGGAACTGGTCGCGCGTGCGCGCGCGCTGCTGCGGCGTTCGCGGCCAGGTTCGATGCGCGAAATGCTCGAATTTGGGCCCCTGGTCATCGATGGAGCGCGGCGTGAGTTGCTGCGCGACGGCGCGCGGATCGAACTGACTTCTCTGGAATTCGATCTGCTTCACTTCCTCGCGAGTCGGCCCGGCATCGTGTTCAGTCGGGTCGCACTGATGGAGCAGGTCTGGGGCGAAGACAGGGTGGTCGATGAACGCAGCATCGACAGCCTCGTGAGCCGTCTGCGTCGCAAGCTCGAAGCCGATGCGCAGGCTCCACGCTATCTGCAGACCGTCTGGGGCGCGGGATACAGATTCGCCGGGGAGGGTGACTGATGCTGAGTTGGCCGCGCAGCCTCTTCTGGTCGCTCACAGCTTCGATCATTGGCGTCCTTGCCCTTACGGCGCTTCTCCAGGTCCTCTTTGCCTTCGTAGTCGTCGAGCCGATCGTGCGGGCGCGTCAGGGCTCGCAGGCTGTCGAGTTGATCGCGTCTGCTGCGCCGGAGTTGGAGCGTGTCGCTCGCGCTGGCGACCCTCAGCTCATGGTGCCCGTGCTTTCCCGCTATCAGCGACTGGCGGAGGGCCTGTTGCTGGCCTTCAAACCAGTGGACGGCCCGGTGATCCTGCCTGGTCCACAGGGCCGTCACTCCCGGCGGCCTGGTTTTGCGCGCGGTGAGCGGCGACCGCTGGTCAAGGATCTGTCCGTGCTCGCACGGCAGGATGTCGTGGTCGACGGCAGACCAATCGGAGAAATCCTCGTTTATCGGGCACGCCCGGGCATTGCGATTTCACACTGGCTGCCGCTTCGCTGGGTCTTTTTGCTTCCGCTGTCGTTCATCGCAGCCGCTCTGGGCGGGATGTGGATCTTCCGCCGTCTGCAGCGTCGCATCAGCGCGCTCGAGGAACATGCGCGCGCGGTTGGCGAGGGGGATCTCGGGGCGCGGATTGCCGATCCCGGCGACGACGAGCTGGGCAGGCTCGGGCAACAACTGAATTCGATGACGGCGAGCCTGGCCTCTGCACGCGCGCAGCTCGACTCAATGGAGTCCGAGCGCAAGCGCCTGCTGGCAGACATCACGCATGAACTGACGACGCCGCTGACTTCGGTTCGTGGTTACGCGGAGACGCTCCTCGACGGCATTGTCGATGTTGATGCAGAGCAGAGAGCGCGATACCTGCGGGACATCCTGCACGCCTCCGAACGCATGCGATTGCTGATCGACGATCTCCTGGATCTTGCGCGTCTGGAAGGGGGAGGCGCGCAGTTGCAGCTGGAGTCCCTGGATCTGGTGGCGCTGGTCAGGAACAGTCTGGAGCGCCACAGATCGCGATTCGAAAGCGCGGGGCTGACGCTCACGTTTGCGAGCACGCAGGAGCAGCTCGCGGTGAGCGCGGACGGCAGACGGCTCGAACAGGTCGTCGACAATCTGATCGAGAACGAACTGCGGCACGTGCCATCAGGCGGAACCGTCGAGGTCGCGGTGAGCTCCGATACAGAAATCGCGCAACTCGTGGTCGCCGACGATGGTCCCGGGTTCAGCGCCGACGCTGTTGCGCACGTATTCGAGCGCTTCTACCGGGCCGAGGCCTCGCGCTCCACGCCGGGAAGTGGCCTGGGTCTGGCGATTGTTCGGGAAATCGCGCTCAGGCATGGCGGTAGCGTCGAAGCAGCGAATCGAGCGGCTGGCGGCGCGAAACTGACCCTGCGCCTGCCGTTGGCCTGCTGAGTCACAACTGAGTCACTGGCGCCGCCGCAATTTGGGACGGCACTGCCACAATTCTGACAAATCTCCTGCGTAAACCATGCAAGTGCATCCGATCCATGAATCCGGAGGACGGCATGAACGCGAGACGATTCCTGGCCACCCTGGTGGGACTCCTGATGTCCACGGGCTGCAATTCCAGCCAGCTCGATGGCCAGCGTGCCGAGCACCCGATCCAGATCGACGGTGATCCGATCGAGTGGGCCGGGATGATCACTGAAGTCGAGGATGCGGACTACGACTTCGGCTACGCAAATGACGATGACTACCTGTACCTGTGCATCATCGTCGACGGCGATCAGCTTCGACGCCAGGCTCTGGCCGGCGGAGTCTACTTCTGGTTCGACCCGGCCGGTGGCGAAGAGCGCGTCGTCGGGTTGCGCTACCCCATTGGCCTGGGCAGTCCAGCTGGTGCCGGATCATCCGCGCCGGAAGACCGTGAGGCCATGAGGCTTCAATACGAGTCAGCGGCTGCGAACAGTCTGCAGAGAGTTGCCCTCACAAACGCGAGCGGCACGGAAGAGCTGCGACTGTCTGACCTGGACGGTGTCGATGTGAACGGCATGCTGACCTCACGTTCACTGGTGCTCGAGATGCGTATCCCCTTGCGCGAGTTCGAGGGTGCCAACCTTGCGCTCGGCATGCACGCGGGCGCGGCGCAAGTAGGGGTCCAGATCTACGTGCCGCGCCTGGAGGCCCCGCCCCGTCCGTCAGGACAGTCGCGCGGCTCCGCAGCTGCGGGTGGTAAGGGTGGCGGGGGTGGTGGCCGTGGCGGCGGTGGTCGTGGTGGAGGTGGCGGTGGCCGTGGCGGGGGCCCGCCTGCCGGCGCCTCGGGGGCTGACGAAATCCAGGTGCATATAGCAATCCCGCTCGTGTTCTCCAGTTCTCCCGGGTCCAGCACCCAACTTTGAAAGGTGACACAACATGTTCAGCCAATTCATCAAACGACCGCTTCTCATCCTGGCCATTGCAGCCACCGGGCTCTTCGCCCTCAGCGCGTGTGAGGGCAGCGGCGATGTTGCCGCTCCGATAGTGCAGGAAGAAGCGATCCAGGCTGCGGACCTCGGACTGCCGAGCACGTCTGCAATGGTCGCAAGTGTCGGGGCCGATGCCGGCCAGGAAACGAGTATCCGCAAGGCGCGTTCGCGCTGGGAGCACGCGGACTTCGATTCCGGGCCGCACCCGTTGCACGGATTTCTTTCTGAGCTCTCAACCTCCCTCGAGCAAGATCAGATGCTGGCCCTCGTGAATCTCATCGCGCAGACGCAGGCAGAACAGGCCGGTGGGCGGCGTGGAGCTTACGGAGCGGACGGCGGGCGTCAGGGGCGTGGCCATGGCCAGCGAGACGGTGTCCTCGAGCACGCCGACGAGCTCGATCTCAGTGAAGAGCAGATCGCCGCGATCGCCGCGCTGATGGAGGACTTCCGCGCGGCGATGCGTGAACTCATGGGTGAGGGCGAGCGCGGTGGGCGTCCGACCGATGAGCAGCGCGCACAGATGCAGGTGCTGCGTGAGGCTCACATTACCAGCGTGCTGGAAGTGTTGACGGAGGATCAGCGGATTGCGCTCGAAGAGATCCGTGCGGAGCAACGAGAGTCACGCCACAACGAGCGTGCGGCAAAGCATGAGAATCGGGCCGCGCAGACCCTGGAGTTTCTCAGCACTATGCTGAATCTGAGCGACGGTCAGCAGGAGCAGATCCAGGCCGTCGTGCAGGCGCAGCAGCAGAAGATGCAGGCGCTGAACGAGGAGTTTCACAACGCGCAATCCGGTGAGCGGCCTTCCGTAGAAGCTCGTACTGCACATCGGGAAGCGGTTCAGGAGCTGAGGGCGGAAGGACGTGCGGCCATCGTCGAGCTGCTGGACGAGCAACAGGCCGAGCTCTTCGAGGCGTTGGGCAAGCTTCGCCAGAATGGTCAGCATGGTCAGCGGGATGGGCGTCCTCCGCACGGCCGAAGCTGAGCGGCCACCGATCCCTATCGTCGGGGCCACTCTGCCCGGGCCCGCGACCAGATCTGGTCGCGGGTTTCGGGCATGGGGGGTTACGGCGGGCAGGAGGTGCTAGAATGGAGGGGTGTTGATAACCTGGGAGTCCTCCATGCGACCCATCTTTACGTTCGTGACGTTCGTGATCCTGTTCATGCTTCCCGCCGCGGCCATGGCCCAGTACACCAACATCCGCGTGAGTGACATCGCATACGATGACCCCGAAGAAGTCACAATTGCCATCAACCCGACCGACCCGCAGAACATTTTCGCCGCGTCCAACATCGACTACATCTACCGCTCCGACGACGGTGGCCTGACCTGGTCCACCGACCGCATCACCTCCACTGTCGGCGTGTGGGGCGATCCGGTCGTGATCTTCGATGCGCAGGGGCGGCTCTACCACTCGCACCTGTCGTGGCCACGCGAGATGTCCGGCGACTGGCTCGACCGCATCGTGATCCAGCGATCAGATGACCAGGGTGTCAGCTTCAACGACGGTAGCTGGATTGGCCTCGCTCCCCCGAAGGACCAGGACAAGGAGTGGATGGCGATCGATACGACCGGCTCGCCCTGGCAGGACAACCTCTACATTGCGTGGACCGAATTCGACAGCTACGGCAGCTCTGTCTCGACCGACAGTACGCGGATTCTCTTCGCGCGCTCCACAGATCAGGCAACGAGTTGGGGCGCGTCGGTGCGCGTCAGTGATCTCGGCGGCAACTGCATCGACGAGGACGAGACGGTCGAGGGTGCGGTGCCTGCCGTGGGACCGGGTGGAGAGATCTACATGGCCTGGTCTGGCCACGACCAGATCTGGCTGGATCGCTCGCTGGACGGTGGACTGAGTTTCGGTGCTGACCAGGTGATTGCCACGCAGCCCGGGGGCTGGGACTTTGCCGTCCCGGGTATCAACCGTTGCAACGGGATGCCGGTGACGCTCTGCGACACCACGGGCTCAGCAATGCACGGCAACCTTTATGTAGTGTGGTCCGACCAGCGGGAGGGCGTCGACGACACGGACATCTGGTTCATACGTTCTGATGACGGTGGTCAGACCTGGACCGCGCCACTGAACCCGGTGCCCGAGAGTGGAGCGCACCACCAGTTCCTGCCCTGGGCCGCACTCGATCCGGCCACCGGTTATCTCTACATAGTTTTCTACGACCGGCGCGGCACCGCCGGCGAGTACACCGATGTCTTCGTCGCGATGTCCGCTGACGGTGGAGATACCTGGTCGGACTTCCAGGTCAGCGAGACGTCGTTCCTGCCCGAGTCACATGTGTTCTTTGGTGACTACACCAACATCGCTGCGCTCGATGGGAAGGTTTACCCGATCTGGATGCGGATGGACCAGGGCGTGCTGAGTGTCTGGACCGCGTTGGTCCAGATTCCATTGCCCACGGCTGCCGGGCCGGCTCCGTTACCCGGGCGCGACCGTGTCATCCTTTCCCAGAACTGGCCGAATCCATTCAATCCGTCGACCCGGATCGACTTCGTGATTCCCGATGCTGCATCCGTCATGCTGCGGGTGTACGATCTGGCGGGGGCCCGTGTAGCGACGTTGCTCGACAGGGCGATGCAGGCAGGCCCCTATCATGTCGATTGGGATGGCCGCGACGAGCGCGGCCAGCGCGTGAGTTCAGGCGTGTACCTCTACGAGTTGCAGGCCGGAGAACACTCAGTCACGCGCAAGATGACGCTCGTGAAGTAGACCACTGCCGTCCGTTCAGCACGGACTCGTCATTTCCGTCTGGACGCCGGCACAGAGGCCGGTTGCTCGCAATCTCCCTTGCCGCCCCGGCCGCGGAGAGGTATGCGAGATGGACCGCCAACTAATCATAAGACCCCACGGAAACTCGTTCCACGTCGCCTTTCATAACTATATGGGTCCCTTCGAGGGGCACCAGATCGGAGAGTGGCTCGGCCTCGAAGAGGTCGAGGCGCCCGAGCATGACCCCGGCCCCGAGCAACTCGAGGAGGGGCAGTACTATCTCTGGCATGCCATGGATCGTCACCCGGACCTGCACGCGCTGGTCAATGCTGCCCAGCTCGGCGCTGTGGCGAAGGCCATCGACCACTTCCACGTGCGCGTGCTCAAGGGCAATCGCTTCTTGCCGGAAGCACCCGCAGACACTGAAGCTCCGGCCCCACCTCCGCCAAGCTACATCGAAATGATCGAGGCCGATCACAAGCCTTTCTGGTGTCGCGGCCCGCGCGCCATCGTGCAGGCTGTCGTGCTGGGCATGGTTCCTACTGTGATCATCCTGGTTGGTTCGTTGATCATCGCGCGCCATGTAGGTGACCACCGCCAGGTTGTAGGGCCCGACGAAGTGTTCCGTCGTGCCAGCCTTGCCGCGGTCGAGCAGTCTGCGCTGGAGAACTTCTGGAATCCCGACCACTCGAGCGAGCTGCGTACGCACATCGGATCTGTCTGCTACATCGATGGTGCGACGGTCGTGTTGATCGACGGTCAGGTGCTCGAGTTCGTTGGGATGCGCGACGTGCGTCCGCTCTTCGAGCGGGCCAGGGCGGCCGGATCCGCACCACGCATGGATATCGATATCGTCGATGGTCGGGCGATGATCAGCGGGATCAGCGTCGGGGGAGAGCGGACCGTCGCGCAGGCCGAGCTGGTACGCAACGCGCGCCTGCCGAGTTCGTCAGAGGCGCCGGCACGCACGCGCCGCGTGGGCACCGATCGCTGGTACGTGCCGGACCGGCTTCCGTTGGGTGACACCCAGGCCATGCGCTCGCTCGTGGGTCAGAAGCTTTGCCTGAGCGGGACGCTGCAGGAGGTCGAGGGCAGCCTGCAGATCCGTTGCGTCAATGGAGAGCTTTTCTATGTGGACCCGGTTCGCGATACGCCGGCCATGCGGGAGTTCCTGGCCTTCTTCCTGTCTTCGGGTTCCGAGTTGCGGATGGACGTCGTGCTGACGGAGGTCTTTCGGACTGGCCAGCAGGAGGCGACCGGCGTGATCGGCCGCGCGGATCTCTACTCGGCCTCCGCGCAGAACTACCACATCGTGGCCTCGAGATAGCCGGAGCAGGGCCGACCCTCGATCAGAGCATCGCGGGGTCGGCCGGCTCAGGCTGTGGTGGTCAAAAGCAATGTGCAGCGGCTAGACTGGCCCGGTCTCCCCCCCCTCCCGGGTACATACATGAACAAGACGAATATCTGCTCCTGGTCCTCGCTCGAGGACCGCAAGCCGGCCTATGCACTCGTTGCAAACGTGGATCTAGTCGTCGTGCGCTATGACGATCAGGTCAGCGTGCTCTACGGGCGTTGTCACCACCGCGGTGCCCTGCTTGCTGACGGTCGGATCGAGGGATCGAATCTCCACTGTGGTGTGCACAACTGGGATTGGCGATACGACACCGGTGTCAGCGAATACAATAACGACGAGCGTCTGCAGCTCTTTTCTTCATGGGTAGATGACGACGCGGTCTGGGTGGATGCAGATGAGGTAGCGGCCTTCGCACGCGACAATCCCCAGCCCTTTGATCGCTCCGCCTATCAGGGGACCTGGCAGGATCCGCATGGCACGCCCGAAGAACCATTCGTCGGCATGATCAAGGAACTCGCCGGCCATGGTCTTTCGCGCACTGGCGCACATGGCCCGACTGGGTCGATGGGCGTGCTGCGCAGCGAACTGCCGTCATTCGACGAGATCCAGTTCGTAACCGCTCAACTGCACCGGGTGCCATTGCTGGACGAAGAACCGGTCGACACGGGGCTGGTCATTGGCCCTGGTGCTCGCAAGCCGCTGCACATGAACATCCCGCTCTTTGTCTCTGATATGAGTTTCGGTGCGCTGTCGCTGGAGGCCAAAGTGGCCCTGGCGCGCGGCGCTGAACTCGCTGGCACCGGGATCTGTTCCGGCGAGGGTGGGATGCTGCCGGATGAGCAGGAGTCCAACTCACGCTACCTGTACGAACTCGCATCGGCCCGCTTCGGATACAGCATGGATAAGGTCGCCCGCACGCAGGCCTTCCACTTCAAGGGCGGCCAGGGCGCAAAGACCGGTACCGGGGGCCACCTGCCGGGGGCCAAGGTGCAGGGACGTATCGCGGAGGTGCGGGGGCTTACGCCCGGAGAGCCGGCCATCTCGCCAGCCCGCTTTCCCGACTGGGATTCGGTGCAGCCCTATCGCGAGTTCGCGCAAGAGGTTCGCGAAGCAACAGGCGGGATCCCGATCGGCTTCAAGCTCTCGGCGCAACAGATCGAGAAGGACATCGATGCCGCGCTCGAGGTTGGTGTCGACTACATCATTCTCGATGGGCGCGGCGGTGGTACTGGTGCGGCACCGCTGATCTTCCGCGACCATATTTCGGTGCCTACGGTGGTGGCATTGGCGCGGGCCCGTCGCCATCTCGATTCCTGCGGTCGCGATGACGTCACGCTGATCATCACCGGTGGCCTGCGCGCGCCGGCGGACTTCGCCAAAGCACTCGCGCTGGGGGCAGACGGGGTCGCCCTCTCGAATGCCGCCCTGCAGGCCATTGGCTGTCTGGGTATGCGGGCCTGCAGCACAAACAACTGTCCGGTCGGTATCGCCACGCAGCAGGAGCACTTGCGCGCGCGCCTGCCGATCGACGAGGCAGCGCAACGCCTGGCCCGTTTCTTCGAGGCCAGCGTTCACCTGATGCAGGTGATGGCCCGCGCCTGCGGGCATGCGCGGTTGCAGGACTTCAGCCTGGAAGACCTCGTCACCTGGAAGCGGGAACTGAACGACCTGGCGGGGGTGCCTTATGGCGGTGTGCGTTGATGGGGTTGCATGATTCCGCAATTGGCTCGCAGAAAAAAAGGGTGTGAATGCCAATGCGGAAAAGCAGTTTCCTGTGCGGCCAATGTCCGGCCATCGGGCGTGTCCATTGCGGTGGCGCGGGGGTCCACGCTTCCGCATATTGACGCGCGTCCTGCGCACGGCAGCGCCTCCTGGCCAGTTGCCCTCGGTGGCACGTCTCTTGCGCTCTGGGATCGCATGAAGAACCCACGCCTGAATTCCGTATGCCTGATCACTACCTTCACCTTGGGTCTTACCCTGGGCGCAGCTGGCGCAGGGCTGAATGATGCTTCCGCCTCGTTGTTGCTCTACTGCACCATGGATGATGCGCAGGCCATTTTCGACCCCGAGGTCGCGGCTGGTACCTACGATCCCCTGGATGGAGCGATTCCTGCCCCGGAGCACACCAGCTACGAGGTGGGTCAGGTGGACACAGCGATCCGCCTCGACCTGGATGGATATGACCCTGGCCCCACGTGGCCAGTTGACGGGCCCGTACGATTCCACGGCGACAACTTTGATTTTGCTGATCCGGGACAGGATGGCGGGCGCCTGGACTTCTTCGTGAAGTTCAACCAGAACCCGCATACCACGAGTGCCAACACCTGGCTGGCGCGTAGTAACTGGCCGGCTCGCAACATCAACATCGAATGGTCGGGCAATGGTGGCCCCGATGCGGTGATGATGTTCGATTTGTTCGGGGAGATCGCGCACAACTACCGCACCAACTACGAGAAGTTCCGTGTGCAGCCCTACCAGTGGGATGTCTATGAGAACATCTCCGCCGGCGAGTGGCATGTGTTCACCTTCCTGTGGCGCAACAACGGTGGCCCGCACAAAGCCGAGATCCACGTATTCATCGACGGCACACAGGCCGGCTGCTCGACCTGCAGCGACTACAACGGCAACCTGCCGGGCCCGGGCACGGTGACGGACTTTTTCTTTTCGCCTGATCTCAGTGGTGCATACCTGCTCTTCAGCGTGGACGAGGTCTATAGCTTCGACAGCTGGGATGTGTCCGGTATCGAGGGCAACTTCCCCGAACTGCAGATCCCCGATGGCGTGTTGATGAAATTCCCACAGCACAACAATTTCCCGACCTACGGCTCGTCCGTACCCAAGGGTAACTTCGACTTCGAGATCACCGTGAACGATTCGCAGAGCGCGCAGTGCGACTGCGACCTCTATGTGGATGGCGAGGCGGTCAGGTCCTTCACTGCGACGAGTGGAGCACACACGGAGGTCACGCCACCTGCGTCGATCGTGAAGGGTACGCATAACTGGCAGGTCATCTGCGACAACGGCCGCATCGTTAGCCCCGTGCACGACTTCAACGTCGACCAGGACGTGCCGGTCGAGCCGGGGTCGATCAGCCGTACCAAGCGCGCCTGGACCACCGAGCGCCACTGACGGTATAGCGTGTGTGGAATCGCCTGCATCCTCGACCCGCACGGAGCGGGAGGTGCCCTGAGGGATCGGGCCCTGATGATGGCGCGCAAGCTCCGCCACCGCGGCCCCGACTGGAGCGGTGTCTGGCTCGGTGAACGGGCCGTCCTCGCGCACGAGCGCCTGGCCATCGTAGGGGTCGACAGCGGCGAGCAGCCGCTCGTGAGCCCGGATGGGCTGACCGTCCTGGCCGTCAACGGCGAGATCTACAACCACAGTGAACTTCGGGCGTCCTACGCATCCGGCGACCCATGCCTGACCGGATCGGACTGCGAGGTGTTGCTACCCCTCTACCGCGAGCTGGGCTCCAGCTTCGTCGAGAAGCTCAATGGCATCTTTGCCTTTGTGCTGCACGACACGCGCGACGGTCACTCGCTCATCGCGCGTGACCCGATCGGTGTGGTGCCACTCTATATTGGTCGCGACGAGCAGGGGCGCATGCACGTGGCCTCGGAAATGAAAGCACTGCTCGCGCACTGCACCTCGATCGAGGAATTCCCGCCGGGGCACTACCTCGACACGCGCGACTCGGAGCCGCGTCGCTACTATCACCGTGCGTGGCAGGACGCGGATGTGATCGGCGACTCATCGGTTGGCCCTTCCGATCTGCGCGAGGGCCTGGAGGCCGCGGTACGCCGCCAGTTGATGAGTGACGTCCCCTACGGCCTGCTTCTCTCGGGCGGGCTGGACTCCTCGGTCGTGGCGGCCTGCGCGGTGCGTCATGCCCGCGGGCGCGTGGAGGACAATGAGAAGACCGAAGCCTGGTGGCCGCGCGTGCATTCGTTTGCGATCGGCCTGGAGGGCTCGCCGGATCTCGCGGCGGCAGCCATCGCCGCCGAGTCACTGGGTACGGTTCATCACGGTCTGACCTACACGCTCGATCAGGGCCTGGATGCGCTGCACGACGTAATTTCACACCTGGAGACCTTCGATGTGACCACGATCCGCGCGGCGACGCCGATGTTCCTCTTGGCGCGGCGCATCAAGGCGATGGGTGTGAAGATGGTGTTGAGCGGGGAGGGGGCGGATGAGATGTTCGGCGGCTACCTCTACTTCCACAAGGCCCCGGACGAGGCCGCGTTCCACGGCGAGACCGTGCGCAAGCTGGGGCAACTGCACAAGTTTGACTGCCTGCGGGCCAACAAGTCGATGGCGGCTTGGGGGGTGGAGGCGCGTGTGCCCTTTCTCGATCTGGAATTCCTGGACACGGCGATGGGCGTCGCAACCGCAGACAAGATGATCGGACCGCAACGTATGGAGAAGCACGTCCTGCGCGAGGGCTTCGCTGGCTGGTTGCCGGACGAGATCATATGGCGACAGAAGGAGCAGTTCAGCGATGGCGTAGGCTACTCCTGGATCGACACGCTACAGGCGGTTGCCGGCCGGCGGATCAACGACGACGCGATGGCAGGAGCCGCAGAGCGGTTCCCCGTCAACCCGCCCTGGACCAAGGAAGGCTACGTCTACCGCAAGATCTTCGGCGAGCTCTTCGATCACCCCGATGCCGCGCGCTGCGTGCCCGAGGGCAAGTCGATCGCTTGCTCGTCGCCAGTGGCCCTGGAGTGGGACGCGAAGTTCCGCGAGCAGGCCGATCCCTCGGGCCGGGCGGTCAAGGGTGTGCACCGCGACAGCCAGTAGACTGTCGGCACGCACATTGCACCCCCCGCCCGTCAGGTGGGTCGCTTTCCGTCACCCGTGGCGGTGGAGCGAGTTTGATCATCTCTCCAGCCTAAGCACAGGAATCGGCAGCCATGACCACGATTCATATCGATTCCGGCCACGACGACAGCAGACGGCGTGAAGGGCTCTTCAAGGGCAATCTCTACGTGTACAGTGCCTGCGAGGCCACGCGCACTTTCGTCGCGCACGCCCGGGCGATGATCGAGGAAGCCTTCGGCGCTCTCGACCCCGAGACGGCCCAGTACAGCATGCCGGTCGAGGACTACGCGGTGCTGCTGGGCAAGCTCAAGCCAGCCTTCATCCATCACCCGGAGTCGGCGCGGCTGCTGCAGGGTGTACTCGAGCAATTCGGGGCGGACCTGCCGGAGACCTGGTTCGAGGTGCCGAAGATGCGTTCATCGACCAGCGATGGTTACCTGACCGCGGGCATTGCCTATGCCTGGCATCCGCATCGTGACACCTGGTACTCGGCGCCCGACTGCCAGATCAACTGGTGGATGCCGATCTTTGCGATCGAAGAGACCAATACCATGGCCTTCCATCCGCAGTACTGGAACCGCGCCTTGAAGAACACATCCTCAGGCTACAACTACTACCGATGGAACATGGAACACCGGGGTACGCATGTTACGCAGCACGTGAACGAAGACCCCCGGCCCTTGCCACGTGCCAGCGAGACATTCGAGGAAGCCGCAGACGTTCGCGTGGTCTGCCCGCCGGGTGGTCTGGTGCTCTTTGCCGGAGCGCAGATGCACTCGAGCGTGGAGAATACTTCTGGCAAGACGCGTTTCAGCGTGGACTTCCGCACCGCGCATGCCGATGACCTGCGCGCGGGGGCGG
>Ga0164313_10000545_pt1 | contig 30788 bp, 25 predicted proteins | sample GuaBasSedimGuay4_FD_113735 | JGI IMG/M metagenome (GOLD analysis project Ga0164313, IMG submission 113735) | Subseafloor sediment microbial communities from Guaymas Basin, Gulf of California, Mexico - Guay4, Core 4569-4, 0-3 cm | ecosystem: Environmental > Aquatic > Marine > Hydrothermal vents... | reverse complement strand
GGTGCTGTTGGTGCCGCAATCACGGACCTCTCGGCCTGCCTTCTCCAGGTGGGTCTTCAACAGTTCTTTCATTCCGAATCCACCGTGATCGCAACCGATGGCGATGGCATCGCCGCCACCGACTTCACCGGCGAGGGCTTGATCCACCACCGTCGTCACCAGACGCCGGATCTCGTCTTCCGCCTTCACCAGTGGCCTCCCATCACCACGCCTTCCAGTCACCGACCTCGTCACCGAGAGACGCAGGCACCGGCATCCTCTCCGAATGGTGGGCAGCGGCACCGGAGAGCGCCTCCATGTGTAACCTCAACTGCACCACACAGCCATCGAGGGGCCCGGTGTCTCGATGTGCTTTCGCCAGGATCGCCGCACCCTCGAGCGAGGCCACGACGAAACCGGCGAGCTCCAAATGGTTCAGCCCGACGTCGCCGTCGGCAAACCACCCAGCGATTCGAGATGCGAATCGTCCGTAGATCTCATCGACTCGCCGAAGGGCCGACTCGTGGCCCGCCCCGAGCTCACAGGTCAGCGCACCCACCGGAATCCCGAAACCCTGTGACCCCGGCGCCGCAAAGGCGCGGTAGGTATCCGCCAGATCCAGCACTCGCCGCGCGGGTTCGTCCGACGCTTCTTCCGCCGGATTGAGGATCTCGAAGTCGAGTCGTTCACCAACGGCATCAATCACGGCGAGGAGCAGATCGTCCTTGGTCGAAAAGAAGTGATAGAAGCTCCCACTCGTGGCCCGGGCGTGCTTCATGATCGAGCTCACCCCTGTCTGGGCGTAACCCCGGCTCCAGAAGAGCTCGGCGGCGGTTCGCACCAATCGGTCACGAGTCTGGGATTGACGGGGCACTGGGCTCGTATCCTCACAATCAACTAGAACGTTCTATCTAGTTCAATGTAAGGCACAGAAAACTCGCTGTCAAGCAAGTAGAGTGATTGTTCTAGAAATCAATCCCCCCCCCTAAAACCAGAGCGCGCGGGAAACACCGCCCACCGGGCGTGCCGGTGACCGTAACCGAGACTGCACCCGTGACCGTGGCCGTGGCCGACACCGCACCAAAGCACGCGGGAAACACCGCTCACCGGGGCGTGCCGGGCACGCCATTGTGCCGGTACGACCTTCCGGTTACGCGGCCCGCCCCGCACAATGGCGCTGCCGGGCAACCCTCGTGGTAGAGCGTTCCGGTGCACCTCTCCACGCCCGAGGGAGGCCGTCGGCGCACCATCGGCGGGGTCGCAGTCCTTCAATCCACCCCCTCGCGACCACGCCGATGGTGCGACGCTGGGCCGCCGGAGGCGGACCAGAAGGCCGGAGCTCCGGGAACGGAATCGCACATCCCCTCCCCTCCCGGCGCGTTCCTAGAACTATCGGACACGCGATCCAAGCCGGAGCAAGACTGAAGGTGGGGCCAGCCCCACGTCGCCGATCGATGTTGGCGCGGGATGAGGGTGGGGTTCACCCCACCTTCAGAGGCGTTCGAGCACTCTTTGGCGCTTCACGTGAGTCCAGGATCCTGAAGGTGGGGCCAGCCCCACCCTACGCAGCCGGGGGCGGACCAGAGGACCGAGGTTCCGGGAAGCCTCAAGCCCTAAAAAACTCCAACACGTACCGGACTGCGGTCACGATGATGACGAGGCAGAGCATCACCTTGATGGCCCGGGCGGGGACGAACTTCTGCGCCCGGGCGCCGCAATACATCCCTGCCGCACCTCCGAGGCCGAAAAGGAGGCCCAACGCCCAATCCGGACCGACTCCCATCCACGAGTAGATCGCGACCCCGGCGACCGAGGTGATGAGCGTGCCCATAAGCGCCGCACCCGCCACCGTGTAGACCGGCAGACCGAAGACCGAGATAAAGAACGGCGCCATGATGGCGCCTCCACCGATCCCGTAGATTCCGCCGATGATTCCGACGATGAACGCCAGTGCCGAAATCCCCGGGGTCGAGAAGTCAAAGGTCTCGCCATAAAACTCGAACTGGATCCGGGTCAAGCTGAACTGCCGCACGACCACCGCCGGGAGTTTCACACTCTCGGCCTCCCCTTTCAGACGGTGCTCGTGGACGAGCCTCTGGAACCGCTCTTCGGCTGCCTTGTTGTTGCCGCCGATACGTCGTCCCATGAGATCGACCACCATCCTCACGCCGATGTAGAGCAGCACACCGGCGGCGAAGAACTTAAAACTCCGAGGATCGGGAAGATACTGGACTCTGACCACCGCACCGATGAAAACTCCTGGCAGGGTCGCGATGACGACCACCCAGGTGAGCGGCCAGACCATCCGGCCCTCACGGATGTACCGCCAGACGCCGCTCGGGATGGCGACGATGTTGAAGAGTTGGTTGGTCGCGCTCACCGACGGCGAGGTGTAGCCGAGGACGCTCATCTGAAACGGCAACAGCAGAAACGCCCCCGAGACTCCTCCCATGGACGTGAAGAACGAGATCGAGAAGGCGACGAGGGGCGGCACCCAGGGCGCGATCGTGACTCCGGAGATCTCGAACTCCACCAACCTACCCGCCGTTCAGCGCCCGTTCGAGCTGCGCTTTGAGATCACGCCCGAGGGGATTCTCCGGGTGGGTGGCGATCATCTGCTCGGCAACCGAGATCGCCGCACGAAGGTTGCCGCTTCGACCGTAGTGATCGGCCAGCCCATAGAGATAGTCGAGGTTCTCCGGTTCGATCTCCACAGCCGCGCGGAGCGCGTTTCCGGCCTCATCGATCCGGCCCGTGGCCTGGAGGGCGAGCCCGAGGTTGTAATGGGCGCGAGCCCGCTCGGGCTCGACGACCGTCGTCCTCCGGAGGAAGACCGCGGCCTCGTCCAACCGGCCCATCTCGGCGAGCAGCAGACCGAGCGAATAGGCGGCCTGGGCCTCCTCCGGATAGGCCTCGAGAACCTCCCGCAGAAGAACCTCGGCCTCATCGTTGCGACCGGCCGCGTTGTAGAGCACCGCCAGATTCACCTTGGCAGGGAAGAAGAGTTCATCAACCTCGATGGCGGATTGATAGGCCTCCATGGCCTTGTCCGGTTCGCCGAGTTGAGAATAGAGGTTTCCGAGGTTGTGCCCCGCGAACGAGAAATCGAGCGAGTAACGCATGTCGGCCACGTGCTCCGCGATGACCTCGGCGAGCCGTTCCCGTTGATAGGGTTCAAAGAGCGCATCCGGAGCGCCGGCGACTCGACTGCCGGCCAGGGTTCGCACCGCCCGCACCTCATCAAAGAGCAGCGGCACGAGCTTGGTGACCATTTCCTCGATGGAGGTTGCCGGCAAGGTCTCCACCGCCGTGCGGCGGATGATGGACTCTTCATCGGCCAGGGCCAGATCAAAGAGCATGATGGTGGACTCGTCGGGCAGGTAGTTGCCGAGGAGGCTCAGGGCGGTGGCGCGGACGATAGCTGGATACAGGGGATCGCCGGCCAGGCGAACGAGCTGCTCCCGAGACTCTGTCCGGCCGTCGCGGCCGGCGGCGAGAACCGTCCCGTAGTGTGGCTTCTTCGCCCGGCCATACCAGGCTTCGTACTCGGCGACCTGCCAGTCGAGGCTCTTGTCGTGGTGGCAACCAGCCTGGCCGCAGGCATTCGGCGTACCGATGGAACGGGTCAGATCGGGCCGCGGCACCCGGAGGCTGTGGTCGGCTCGCCAGTCGACGACCATGTAGGGCTGCTGAGGCATGTGGCAGGAGATGCACAGCGCAGCGTCCGAGGGTGCGCCATCGATGATCTTCTTGTGGAAGTGGTGGTCGGGGCTGTCATAGGTATCCAGACGGTGGCACTGGCCGCAGAGATCGTTGCCCTCGAAACGCAGCTTCAGGCTGTGAACATCGTGGCAGTCCGCACACCGGACGTCGTTGCGGTACATCTTGCTCTGGACAAAGGACCCGTAGACATAGACCTCGTCGAGGATCTGTCCGTCGGCGTGGTAGAGACCCTCATCGAGCAACGACGGCACCAGGCTGTCGAGGAGCTCGAGTTCGCTGTGTTTGAAATCACCGAGCTCGGTCCGGCGCGAGTGGCACGGCGCACAGAGCTCGACCTGCTGTCGGGAGCTGATCCCGCTCGTGGGGACCACCAGACCGAGGTCGGTGGAGTCCGGCCGCGCCATCGGGGGCAGATCAGCCCAGGCAACGTGTGCCGAGCCGGGCCCGTGGCAGGCCTCACAGCTGACATCGATCTCGGACCACGTGGTTTCAAAGTCCTGAGTCTCTGCGTCGTAGCCCTTGATCAGATTCGTCGAGTGGCACTCGGCGCACATCCCGTTCCAGTTCTGCGCGTTTCGGGTCCAGTGGAGCCAGTCGTCGGGAGGGATCTTGGTGTCGGGATAGAGGTGGAACCACTCGCCCCGCACGCTGTTCCAGGCAAGAGGAAGACACTGGAACCGGCCTCCAGGGAAGGGCACGAGATACTGTTGGAGGGGCTCGTGGCCAAAGGTGTAGGCGATCTCGAAATCGCCCATTTTGCCACCCGGTCCCTCGGTATAGACAAAGAACCCGCCATCGCGGCGGAAGAACCGACTGGTGATTCCGTGGATCTCGACTTCGACGTCTGAGAAATCACCGAGCACGGTCTCTTCGGTGGCCTCGGCCATGGCGAGATCGTGATCGGATCCGGTCCACGCCAGGGTTGCGGTCTCGTGGCACGATGCACATCGTTCGCGACCGACGAATGACGGCCCGGACGGCGCATCGACCATATCTCGATTCGTGCCGGGATGAACAACGAGGGAGAGCGGGATCATCAGGACGATGGCGGCAGTCGCCGCGACGCCGATCACCCGCCATCGGGCAAGGGGATCCATCGGCCCCCGAACGGATCCGCCGTCAGCCGTCAAGGTCGGGTCACCTGCGAGGACGAAAACGCATCCCGCGTCACGGTGGTTCCGGTATCGACCTTGACCACCCCGTTCTCAATCCGCACCGGGTGGAGATCGAGGGCGCGAGGCGCCGGCGGGCTCAGAACTTCACCGTGGAGATCGAAGGACGAGGCGTGACACGGGCAGATGAATCTCCCCTCCCCCGCCACCCACGGCACGGTACATCCGAGGTGGGTGCACCGCCGCGACAGCGCCAGAAAGCCGCCGTCCTCGACTCGCGTCAGATAGAACTTGCCGGTGGGGAAGGCGGTCACCGACCCCACTTCGAACCGATCCACCGGACCCGCGACCACGATTTCCTCGCGGTCGGCGTCGGGTCTCTCTTTTCTCGGCCGAAGGATGGCGGCGGTGATCCACGCGCCCTCGAGGATCGCCAACCCACCAAGCCACAGCCAGATCCTGCCGAGGAAGCTGCGGCGCGTCGTTGCGTCTTGGTCGCCGGGTTGCACCGTCATCCACCGATCTCCCAGGGCCAGACCAGAGCCATCCCCTCACCGCGGAACCACACCCCCGTGATCGTGAGCACCACCATGGAAGCCAGAAGCAGGATCACGACGGCCTGGACGATCTCCTCCTTCGGTGCCGCCATCAGGCGGCGGAGTCCGAAAACAAACCCTGCAATCACGGCTGCAACGACCACAAGGGGCAGCACGCCCGAGAGCCCACTGCTCAGATCCGCCGAACCGGAACTCAATTCGTCGGCCACGATCAGCAACGGAGTCACCACAAAACCGACAACCACCCCGGCCACTCCGGATCTGCGGCCCACCTCGGACATCATCCAGATCCCATCGACATGGCGGTACCTGATGTAGGGCAGCATCGCGAAGAAGAGGGCGGCGGCCAACGGAATCAGAACCACCGCGATCACCGGGTGGAAGTGGAGCAGAAGTTCCTGGAAACCGAGGAAGTACCACGGCGCCTTTGCCGGGTTGGGGCTCATCCCGGGGTTGGCTTCGGCGCCCAGAGGAGCGTTGAAAAAGACCGAGGTCAGGACGATGATCGCAACGAGCATGCACGCGACCGCCACCTCGCGCGTCAGCAGGTGGGGAAGAAAGAGCACCTTGGCCGGTTTGTCCTCGACCGGCTCGCCCTCACGCCTCGGGATCACCACCCCCTTGACCTTTCGAACCCGCCAGAAGTGAAGCGCCGCGAAGACGATCAGCGCGGCCGGCACGACCGTCGTGTGGATGGTGTAGAACCCGATGAGGGTTGTCGAGGAGATCTCGGACCCGCCCCGGGCAATCTGTTGCAGCCACTCACCGATCCAGGGCACATAGATCAACATGGCGGTGGAGATGGTGATGGCCCAGTAGGACAACTGATCCCAGGGCAAGAGATACCCGGTGAAGTTCGCAACCAGGATGAAGAGAAGCAGAGCCAACCCGACGACCCAGTTGAACTGTCGAGGCGGGTGATACCCCCCCGTTAAGAAGACCCGGAGCAGATGGAGAAGCGCCACGCCGACAAGGAAGTTGGCGCTCCAGTGGTGGGTGTTCCGCACCAACCGCCCGAAGAGGACATCGTCCTGCAGATTGGTGATGGATTCATAGGCCGCATCGGGTGACGGCTCGTACACGAACATCATCAGAATCCCGGTGGCGAAGAGCAGGAGGATGAGGACCAGGGACATTCCACCCAAACCGAAGGTGTGGGTGAAACGCAGCGTCTTCTCGGGGAGTTGCGTGGGTCGGAAGTGGAGCAGCAGGGTGTTGAAGACAATCCATCTCCGATCACGGTCCGTGGCCGGAACGATGGGACCACGGAAGACGGATCGCCAGAGACGCCGAAGGAACCCGTCTTCGTGTTGCCCCTGGTCTTTTTCGGTCACCACGCCTCCCTGCGATCTCGACCCGCCCATGATACTCGGCATCTCATCCGGCAGAATCGCTCAGTTTAGGTAGAATCACTCCTGAACGGAGGGTTCGAGATGAAGTACGTCTGCTCCGTCTGCGCCTACACCTATGACGAGGCCGTCGAGGGTGTTCCCTGGGACGATCTCCCCGATGATTGGGTCTGCCCGGTCTGTACTGCCGACAAGTCGTTCTTCGAGGGGGAGGGGGCGACAGGATCCGAGACGAACGCCCCGCCGGTAGGCGAGAGTTCAGGATCGGGATCGGGATCAGGATCAGGATCGGGGAACGATGAGCTGTCTGACTATTTAGGTCAATGGCGGCGAGACACCCACCCGCTGGAGGGCGACCTCGCATCGATTCAGGAAATGGCCATCACCGGGCATTCGGTCCTCGAGCCCATGCGGACCGCCAAGCCCGTCCTGTCATGGGATGAAATTCTCTTTTGCGGCGCTCAACTCGCAACTCTCCCGCTCGACGAGACTGAGTCGGTTTCGACACAAACGGTGATCGGCCCAAACGCCGCCGTACCGATGGTCATCGACACCCCGGTCTATGTCAGCCACATGTCCTACGGCGCCCTGTCAAAGGAGATCAAGATCGCCCTCGCCCAAGGCAGCGCCGCCGCCGGCACCGCCATGTGCTCCGGTGAAGGCGGCATCCTTCCGGAGAGTCAGGCCGCCTCACACCGCTACATATTCGAGTACGTCCCAAACCGCTACTCGGTCACCGATGAGAACCTCCGTGCCGCCGACGCCATCGAGATCAAGATCGGGCAGTCGGCGAAACCCGGTCTCGGGGGTCACCTCCCGGGATCCAAGGTCACCGATGAGATCGCAGCGGTGCGTGGCTTTCCACCCGGAGATGACATCATCTCTCCGGCTCACTTCCCCGACATCACATCGGCCGACGAACTCAAAGCCAAGGTGGACTGGCTCCGCGCCGAGTCAGGGGGCAAGCCCATCGGGATCAAGATCGCCGCCGGCCACATCGAGGCGGATCTCGCGATCGCCCTCGCAGGAGGCCCCGATTTCATCACCATTGACGGCCGAGCCGGCGCCACCGGCGCCGCCCCCAAGGTGGTCAAGGACGCCACCGCGATTCCGACCATCTACGCCCTTGCCCGGGCGCGGCGCGCCCTTGATGCTGCCGGCGCCGAACGCGTCTCACTGGTGGTGACCGGAGGACTCCGCAACTCGGCAGACATGGCCAAGGCGTTGGCCATGGGCGCCGACGCCGTTGCCATCGCTTCCGCCGCCCTCATGGCCGCGGGCTGTCAGCAATACCGGATTTGCCACACTGGCAACTGCCCGGTCGGGATCACCACCCAGGATCCCGAACTTCGCTCGCGCCTCAAGATCGAGCTCTCGGCCCGGAGGCTGGAGAACTATCTCAACGCAACCACGCACGAACTCAAAGACTTCGCCAGGCTGACCGGCCACGGCGATGTCCACGATCTATCGACCGACGATCTTCGGACCACGAACTCCGAGATCGCCACATACACACCCATCGCCCACGTGGGCGAGCCCACGACTTCGGACTGAGAATCAAGGAGGCAAGAATGTCGAAAACACAAGAGAACCTCATGGCGGCCTTCGCCGGCGAGAGCCAGGCCCGCAATATGTACACCTACTTCGCCAAAGTGGCGCGCAAGGAGGGCTATCACTACATCGCCAAGATCTTCGAGGAGACCGCCATCAACGAGATGCGCCACGCCAAGGATGAGTTCGTCATGGCCGGCAAACTCAGCGACACCGCGGCCAACCTCCAGGAAGCCATCGACGGCGAGCACTACGAGACGACCACCATGTACCCCGAGTTCGCCGAGGCCGCGCAGGCCGAAGGCAACAAGGAAGCGGCCCTCCTCTTCCGGATGATCGCCAGAGTCGAGGCAGAGCATCGCGATCGATACAAGAAGTTGCTCGAGATGGTCTCAAACGGCACGGTCTTCAAACGCGACAAGCCCATCCGCTGGAAGTGCGCGGTCTGCGGTTACATCCACGAGGGCACCGAGCCCCCCGGAAAGTGCCCCTGCTGCAAACACCCCAAGGAGTACTACGAACCCGAGGGCGAATTCTGATCGAGCCCCCTGAGAAAGACAAACCGTCCGCCGGTGGATGATCGGCGGGCGTTTGCTTTCCCGTGCGTAGTGAATCGGGTCGGCCTGTCGAGACGATGCCCGGCCTGACTGAGCGATAATGCCCTGACGACCTTCGAAGGGTGACATGATGACTCAAGCACGTTCATGGATTGCAATCGCACTGATGATGATCGGTCTGGCAACACCTTCCGCGCTCGGGGCCGAGGAATCAGGCGAGGTCGCGCCGGAAGAGGAGAAGCTCGTTCTGGTCCTTTCCGGTGGCGGCGCTCGCGGCACGGCCCACGTCGGGGTCCTCAGGGTCCTTGAAGAGCTCCACATCGCGCCCGATCTCATTGTCGGCACGAGCATGGGTTCGATTGTCGGCGGTCTATACGCCGCCGGTTGGTCACCCGACGAGATCGAGGAGCTCGTCGCTTCCCTGGACTGGGACGCGATCTTCTCAGATTATGTGCCCCGCAGTGAGAAATCGTTCCGCCGGAAACAGGACGACCGCCCGATCCTGATTGAAGCCCGGCTCCATTTCAAGGGTTTGAAGCCCTACCTCCCGGCCGGGATTCTCGGCGGTCAAAGACTCGAGCTGCTGATGAATGCGCTCCAAACCGAATCGGCTTCGGCCGCAGATCTCGATGAGCTCAACATCCCGTTTCGGGCCGTAGCGGCGGACATCGTCACCGGCCAGCCGGTCGTCATCGACAACGCGACCCTTGGCACAGCCATGCGGGCGTCGATGTCAATCCCGGGCGCATTTCCCCCTGTCGAGTTCGATGGGCAAAAGCTGGTCGACGGGGGCTCGGTGGCCAACCTCCCAGTGGGCATCGCAAAAGACCTCGGCGCGACCTCGGTGATCGCCGTGGATATTTCGAGCCCACTCATCGCCGATGAAGACGAACTCGAGAGTTTTTTCTCGGTCTTCAATCAGCTCAACAGCCTCCTGACGGTGGGCAACCGTGATCGCGATGTGGCCCTGCTGGACGAAAACGACATCCTGGTCCAGCCCGATCTCGGCGACATCAGCTTCGTCGCCTTCGACCGCGCCCTCGAGGCTGTGGAACTCGGTGAGTCGGCCGCCCGGGCGATGACGGATCAACTCGCCCGATTTGCCACCGAGGATGAAGAGCGGTGGGAAGAGTACATCACACGCCAGCGACAGCGACCGCGCGAGCCGATCACCATCGAACGGGTCAGGATCGACAACACGGCCCCCATCAGCGACGCCATCGTTGGTCGAGCCCTTTCCTTGGATCCACCGGCGACCTATGAACCCGCCTCCCTCCTCGAGGAGCTCATGCAGCTCCACAGTCTGCGCTATTTCGGCATCATCGATTTCCGCATAGAGGGTGAGGAGGACGACCGCGAGTTGGTGATCTCCGCGCCGCCACGCCCGTCAGGTCGTGGATCGGTCCAGTTCGGCCTCGGGTTCTCCGACGACTTCAGCGGCAACATCGGCTACACAGTCTCGGCCAGACACCAATTGCTCGCGGTCAACCGCCGCGGTGGGGAGTGGGAGAACACCCTCCAGATCGGAACCAGCGGACTCCTGAAATCCGAGTTCTACCAACCCCTGGGCAAAAAGATGCGATGGTTCGTGGCGCCATCGGTCGGTTTTCGCCGCGAGGTGATAGATCTCTGGTCTGAAGGCCAACCGGTGGTCGAGTACGAGTTCCAGCGCACCGGCGCTCAGCTCTCGGCCGGACGAATCCTCGGCCGGTGGGGAGAAGTCCGCGTAGGGGCTTTTACCTCCGACTACAAAGCCACTCCCCGTATCGGCGACCCGTCCTTTCCCTCTGATGATGAACGCCGTGGAGGGGTCGCCGTCGGATTCCGGGTCGACACAGTCGACACCATCGCTTTTCCCACGACCGGCACCGAGGCAGAGGTCCTCTACATCTCCTCGCTCGACGCATTGGGAGCCGAGGAGCCGTTCGAGCGCGCGGCCCTGCGGGTGGGACACTCGTTCAGCTTCGGAAAGAACACCATCACCCCGTATCTGGAGTATGGCGAGAACGCCCATTCCACCTCAAACTACCTCGATCTCTTCAGCCTCGGCGGGCTCGGACGACTCTCCGGTCTCGGCGATGGCGAACTCCTCGGTGAGAAACTCGCCTTTGGCCGTCTACTCTATTACCACCGCATCACCAACATCCACGCGGCCGGTTTCAGCGTCAGGCTCTTTGGCGGAGCGAGTCTCGAGGCTGGAAATGTCTACAACAAAGAGGACGCCATCACGGGATCGAGCCTGCTGACCTCATGGAGCCTCTTTGTCGGCGCCGACACACCGTTGGGACCACTGTTCCTGGGTTATGGAAGGAGCGAGGACCGCAACCGGTTCTATTTCGCCATCGGAGATCATTTCTAGAGAGTTCAGAGTTATGAGTTCAGAGTTGAGAGTTGAGAGTTCTAAGTTGTCGGACAGGTCAGGGAACGGTGCCAGACACGGAAATCGCCATGGCAGTTCGTCTTCGCCTCTCTCGCACCACGCGGCGAGCGATCCAAGACGTTGATAAGTGGAGGCTGTCACTGAATTCGAGTTCACCGTTCGACCGCTGAAACGACCGTTCAGCCGCTCCAAGCCCCGCTTGACCGCTGAAACGACCAGAGCCTAAGAATGCCTTGGCTCAACGACCTGCGAGAACTCTCAACTCTGAACTCATAACTCTCAACTCTGAACTCTCAACTCTGAACTCTTAACCTACTTCGGCGTCTTGAGCATCACCAACATCCATTTCGCGGCCACCGGCGCCCGGACGGCGTGAGGTACATCCGCAGGCATGAGAATGGAATCACCGACCTCGAGGGGGTGGTCCTCACCCGCAATGATCACCACCAACTCGCCATCGAGGCTAGTGACCAGGGCATCGAATGGGGCGCTGTGTTCGGAAAGCGCCTGCCCGGCGTCGAACGCGAAGACCGTGACATTCCCTCCCTCTGTGCGCATCAGGGCACGGCTCACAACGGCGCCGGGCGCCACGTCGACGGTGCTTTTCAATTGGAGAACTTCAGATGGCGGCATGGCGCCCGGTTGCGCAGTAGTGTCAGTCATTGGAACCTCCTCTGGTTTGACTGTATCGAGAGTGCATCCGATTCCATTTTGGCACCTTGATACCGATCAACCGACCCCAACGTATACTGGAGTCCGTCGCCGGTCGACGGGACAACGAGGCGAGAGGTGCCCAAGAAGATCGACACAACCAAGATTTCCGGAACCCAATCTGTTTGCCCGATCACCGGTCTGCCGGTTGTCCGGCGGCCGGAATGGACCGAGGTTCGTTTGGATGACAACTATCGGACCACGATCGAAGTCGTCGGCGGTCACATCATCAAGAGCAAACCAAGGGGATACGCCACCGGGCGCGGCGTCGCCGCCCTCAACCTCATCCACCGCGAGGCGATTGCCACAGCGATCACGCCCGGTGCACCGCATGTCCACATCGCCGACTACACCGACTTCGACGGCGCCACCCTCGAGGCACGGCGGGGCTTTGCTGAAGACCTCAAGGGGCGGGACGGTCTCGCCGCGCTCATCATCCACAATGCCCCACCCCTTTTCAAACTCTCGATCAAGCTCGGCAGACGCTTTCTGGGTCTCGAAATACCGATTGAGATCACCAAGGATTACACCAGCGCCATCCGCCTAGCCCTCGACTTCCTCCTCGACGCCGGCGTTGACGATTTGCCTTCACCATCCAAGACTACTCTCTCGACGATGGATCCGGACGCCCTGAGCGGGACGTACGAAGACGACGCGATGGCCCTCCAGTACGAGATCATCGACGGCCATATCGTCCACGCAACCCCCACCGGCCACCTCGGGATCAGGGAAGTGGAGCGGGCCCTCGACTTCGAGAACCTCGCGGTTACGTCCACCGACCGCTCGAAGGGTCCGTTGGTCTACGTCGCCGATCTCAGCCAGATCAGGGGGATCACCGCAGCGGGCCGACGACTGTACGTGGCCACCCTGCGCAACCGGCAGCTCACCCATCCGATCTCGCTCTACGTCTGCCACGGGGTTCCTCGCGCTCTCCGACCCGCGATCAATATTTCCAGACCCTTCCTTCCCTATCGAGTCCGAATTGCACGGGATCGCGAAACCGCGCTGGAAATGGCGCGGCGTGAGCCCAAGTCCGGCGGAACGGGACCCATCCGCCGCCTCCGAAATGTCTTCGGCGCCGAAACAAATGTGACAACCGATCGTCCTTCACCGGATATAGATGAACTCCTACGGCTCATTGCCAACATCGATTGGGAGAGCGAGGGCCAAGTCCCGGCCGAGTCGACCCTCGAACCCGATCATCCACTGGCGCCTGTCGTCCACGCTCTCGAACTCATCAAAGCCGATGTAAACGAACTCTTCCAAGCGCGACGGAGATCCGAGCAGGCCCTCCGAGAGAGCGAGGAGCGCTACCGGACGATCCTCGAGTCCATCGTCGACGGCTATTACGAGATCAACCTCAGAGGCCAGGTCATGTTCTGCAACGACGCTCTGCTGAGGATCTTCGACTATCCCCGCTCCGAGATCGAGGATCTCGACGCCATATCGCTCCTTGCCTCCGATCTGCGCGACAACGCGGTTGGCGTATTCACCAAGGTCTATGAAACCGGTGAGCCGGCCCATTCCATCGCTTGGGAGATCGGCACCCGCGACGGCACCACGATCCAGATCGAGACATCCATCTCGCTGATCACCGATGTCGATGGCCAGCCCCTGGGCTTTCGCGGGATCGTTCGCGACGTGACCGATCGAGTGCGCACGGAGCATGAAAAAGCGGATCTCAAGGTCCAACTCCAGCGCTCCCAGCGAATGGAGGCCATCGGCACCCTGGCCGGCGGCATCGCCCACAACTTCAATAACCTCCTGATGGGGATCCAGGGCAACGTCTCCCTCCTGATTCGCGAATTGTCCACCGACAGCCCACACGCAGCGAGGCTCGATACCATCGAGGCCCTCGTTGAGGGAGGATCCAAACTCACGGCGCAGTTACTCGGCTATTCCCGCTCGGGCCGGGTCGATGTCCGCACCATCGATCTGAACACCCTCGTTCTCGAAACCACCGAGACATTCAGCCTGACCCGCAAGGAGTATCGCGTCCACACGGATCTCATCGACCGGACCCTCCCCATCGAGGTCGACCCGGCCCAGATCGAGCAGGCGCTGCTCAATCTGTTCATCAACGCCGCCGATGCCATGCCGCGGGGCGGGGACATCTACCTCCACTCTCAGCTCGCCGACCACACCCAACTCATCGATTCCGAACCCGGAAGCAAAGAGGGAACGTATGCGGTGTTGTCGGTCCGGGACACCGGCTGCGGGATGGACGAAGACACCCTCGACCACATCTTCGAGCCGTTCTTCACCACCAAGGGAATGACCGGTGGGACGGGTCTGGGTCTCGCGTCGACCTACGGAATCGTCCGCGCCCACGGAGGTCAGATCGATGTTCAGTCCGCCCTCGGCGTCGGTTCGACGTTCAGCTTCTCCTTCCCCACCTCGGCCGTCATGCCTGATATTCTGGTGTCCGAACGCGGCGCCCCGGTCCAGGGAGAGGGAACAATCCTGATCGTCGAAGACGACGAGGCCGTTCTCGACGCTTGCACTTCCATGCTCACCCTCCTCAACTACACCCCGATCTGCGCCGGCAGCGGGGGCGCGGCCATCGACATCTTCAGCAAACAAAAAGACGCGATCGATCTGGTCATCCTCGATCTGATCCTCACCGACATGGGAGGTGGCGAGGTCTTCGACGCCATCAGGACCATCGACCCCGAGGCGCGAGTTTTGCTGTCAAGCGGCTACAGCCTCGAGGGTGATGCCGCAAGCCTCCTCGAACGGGGTTGCGACGACTTCATTCAGAAACCTTTCACCATGGAGCAACTTTCGCACAAGCTCGAAAGGCTCCTGCGTCGCCAATTATGAGTTATGAATTACGAGTTATGAATTCCGCGGCAACGGACACACCTTCGCGATGTAAGCCAGACGCAATGTCATTCATAATTCATCATTCATAATTCATCATTTATAGTGATGCAGATCTTGCCGAAGTGCTGGCCCGAGGCCATGTGGGCGAAGGCATCCGGTATATCTGAGAAAGGGAAGACCCGATCGATCACCGGTTGGATCCGGTGGGCCTCGATGGCACGGTTCATCCTCTCGAATCCGTCCCGTGATCCCACGAGAATTCCCTGAAGTCGGAGATTCTGCATCAGAATCGGAATGATGTTGATCTGGGACGCGACCCCCGACAGCACACCGATCACCGACACCGTGCCACCGATCCGCACCGCCTTGAGTGACTGCTCCAGGGTTCCCGCTCCACCAACCTCGACCACGTGGTCCACCCCCACACCATCGGTGAGTCCACGAGCGGTCTTCCCCCAAGCCGGGTCGTCCACGTAGTTGATGGTCTGCCAGGCGCCCATGGCTCGGGCTCGTTCGAGCTTGGCTTCGGAACTCGAGGTGATGATGACTCGCGCCCCCAAGACTTGGGCAATCTGCAGCGCGAAAATCGACACCCCGCCGGTTCCCTGAACGAGCACCACGTCACCGGCGCCCACCGACCCCTGTTCGACCAGAGAACTCCAGGCCGTCACCGCAGCACACGGCAGGGCGGCCGCTTCGACATCGGACAGGTGGTCGGGAACCCGCACCACGCCTTCGGCATCGAGCACCAACAGCTCACACAGGGTTCCGTCAAGAGGTCCGCCAACGGTGCCCTGGAGCCTTGCCGCCGTCGGCGGTCCGGCATGCCAGGTTTGCGAGAAGATCGCCGCCACCCGGTCACCCACTGCGACTCTTGATACCCCGTCTCCCACCGCCACGACCTCGCCAACCCCATCCGAGCACGGGATCAGCGGCAACGGTTGGCGGGGGTTGTAGTGACCACGCACCATGAGCAGATCTCGGAAGTTCAACGAGGCGGCCTTCATCCGCAGGACCACTTGACCGAAACCCGGTTCCGGATCGGGACGTTCGACGAGCCGCAGATTCTCCATCCCAAAGCTCTCCTGAATCTCATACGCTCGCATGGCGCCTCCTTCATCCTGCACTGATGAATGAGATTCTACGTTACTCACACGATGGTGGATACGAGATACGGGTCACGAGATGCGAGATGCGAGATAGGGGATGCGGGATACGAGATGCGGGATACGAGATACGAGATACGAGATACGAGATATGAGAATCTGACCGGGCGACTACCGATCTACGTCGTCCCGACCCGATTACGTCCCTGATTCTTGGCTTCGTACAGGACCTTGTCGGCGGCATCCATGAGATCGTCATCGGACTCCATGGAGGGGTCCAGTTCCGCACAACCGAACGAACAGGTGACCTGAAAGCTGTCTTTGACCATGTCGGTTTCAAAGCGATAGTCCGAGATCGCCACCCGAAGCCGCTCCGCCAACACCCTCACCCCGTCGAGCTGTGTCTCAGGGCAGAGGACGGCGAACTCATCACCGCCCATCCGGGCAAAGACCTGTTCGGAACGCAGCTCCTGACGACACACTCGAGTCAGCCTTTTGAGCACGAAATCTCCGCAGAGGTGCCCCAGGGTGTCGTTGACCTCTTTGAACCGGTCGATATCGAAGACCATCACCGAGAGCGGCCGCTCATGACGCCCGGCTCGGGAAAATTCGCGTGCGAGTTCCTCGCTGAACATGCGGCGGTTGCCGATCTCGGTGAGTCCGTCCTGCATGACGAGTTGATGGATGGCTTCGTGATAGGCCGCCTCGACATCCTCTTCTCGAAAGAACTTGAAATGCAGAGCACCGAACTGAATCCGATCTCCACTCGAGAGGAAGATCCTCCCAACCACTCGGTGGTCGTTGACAAAGGTCCCATTGGTGCTTTCGAGGTCAACCACCGTGACACCGTCATCGGCGAACTCCACGCGCGCGTGCCCACGCGACAGCGACAGGACCTCGGGAAAAGCGATCTCACAGGACGGATCCCGACCGATGGTCACCGTCGAACCGATCTCGACCCTGGTTCGGCAGCCGAGAGATTCGTTGTCGGGGTGTGCGATGAGGATCAGAATGGCGTGGCCGCCGGCTCCTCGTTCCGGGTCGAGGCCACCTTCCGTGACAGGGCCCTGCATGGCCCACGTTCGATCGGCGGTGTCGTGCCGGTTGTCTTCCATCGCTCTTCTCCCAGCGAATCTGCCCGCTGTGCCCTCAACATCGACGCTACCACCGGGTCCAACCACCGTCAACGCCGGCACCACAGCGTGCTACCTTGATCCTCATGTCGCAAATGACGACGTTCCTGCCCATCGCCCTCGGAACGACTCTGTTCACGACCTTTAGCGTCTTTGCCGTGGTCTCCGCCAGGGAAGGTGAACGACGGGCGACACGGGTTTTCGCTGCAATCGCCGTCATTGCCGGCGCGTCGCTCGCGGCGGCGTCGTTTCTTCCGTGGCCCGCGAGCACGGCCGCACTCACGGTCATCGCCGCTCTCACCGCCGCGGGTCTGATCCGATGCCTGTTCCCCCTGCGCCGACCCAGGAAAGCCGGAGGCCGGCCCTCCCACCGGGTCGACGAACGAGACATCATGTTCGCCAGGGGCCGGCTGCGTCCAGACACACCCGAGTTCGACGCCTACTATCAGATGCGACCGGAGAAGCTGACCGGAGACAATCACACGCGTTCACTGCCCGGGCTGCTCTCCCTCGACGCCGAGAAGGCCGAACCCGTTGCGTTTGCCGCTGCCGACGCCTGCTTTCGGGTCACCGAGGCTCTCCGCGACTCCATCGACGGCGACGTCGCCGCCAGTCGGTGCCAATCCGACCCCGATGAGTGGTCAAGACAGCTCAAGAACCTCGCCCTGACGTGGGGTGCTGTGGACTGCCGGATCACAACTCTCGAACCCGAACACATCTATACCCACATCGGTCGCGGTACCGGCGCCTGGGGCAGCGAGGTCACCCTCGACCACCGCTGGGCCGTGGCCTTCACAGTCGAGATGAACCACCGCGCAGTGGCGAGCGCTCCGGAAGCCCCGGTGGTCGCCGAGTCGGCGCGGCAGTATGTCGAGTCGGCCGTCATCGCTGTTCAGCTCGCCGCGGTAATCAGGGATCAGGGGTGGCCGGCCCGCGCCCACATCGATGGGAACTACCGCGTCATCGCACCACTCGTGGCCCGTTCAGCCGGTCTTGGAGAGATCGGCCGCATGGGGTTGCTCATGACACCGAAGCTCGGCCCCCGCGTCCGTATCGGTGTGGTCACCACCGATCTTCCGCTGACGCCCGACCCGGCCGGTGATGATCTCTCGGTCCTCGATTTCTGCGCGATCTGCAAGAAGTGCGCGACCAACTGTCCGGTGGGCGCAATCCCGAGCGGCGACCGCGTGGTCATGGAGCACGGACGCCGGTGGATCATCGACGATGAGACCTGCTTCAGGTACTGGAACGTCATCGGAACCGACTGCGCCACCTGCATGAAGGTCTGTCCCTACTCCCACCCGGACAACCTCATGCACAACATCGTCAGGAAGGCGATCCGAATCTCACCCGGGACCCGGAACCTGATGCTGTGGGCGGATGATCTCGTCTACGGACGCAAACCGTAGGCGTACTCGCATCCGTATCCGTACCCGTGGCCGTACCCGTGGCCGTGACCGCGGGAAACACCGCTCACCGGGGCGTGCCGGGCACGGCATTGTGCCGGAACGACCTTCCGGCAACACACCACCTCCTCGAAGGAACGCGGACTCGGTGCCTGGCTCTCGTTTCGCCGCGAAACGGTGCCTGGCACCGCTCCCATCGCGTCCCTGTTCGCCTTGGCTCGGCCATCGGCGTGGTCGCAGTCCCCCAATCCACCCCCTCGCGACCGCGCCGATGGTGCGACGCTGGGTCGCCGGGCCGCCCCGGCGTCCCAGAAGGCCGGTGCTCCAGGAAGCCGCAACCGTGACCGTACCCGTGACTCTGCCCCTGCCCCTGATCCCAGGCACGATATGATGACCATGGAGAACACAACATGAGGAGATTCACGCACAAGGCGGCAGCACTGATTCCATCGATCATCTGCCTGATCGGCCTGAGCGCCTGCACCCTCAACCCTGCGACGGGTGAGCGACAACTGACTCTGATCTCCGAGGCCCAGGAGGTCGCGATGGGACGCGAGGCCGAGCCCCAGGTCCTCGCCTCGTTCGGCGAGTACCCGGACGAGGAGTTGCAGACATACGTCAGCGACCTTGGCCAGCAGCTCGCAGCGACTTCGGAACGACCCCACCTCCCATGGGCCTTCCACGTTCTCGACGATCCTTTGGTCAACGCGTTTGCCTACCCGGGCGGCTTCATCTACGTGACCCGCGGCATCCTGAGTCACTTCAACTCCGAAGCCGAGTTGGTCTCGGTCCTCGGCCACGAGATCGGCCACGTCACAGCCCGCCACTCGGTTGAGCAGATGAGCCAGCAACAATTGGCTCAAATCGGCCTCGGGGTCGCCGCCGCGGCGAGTGAGGATTTTCGTCCGTACGCAGGCTACGCCGCCGCCGGTCTCCAGGTGCTCTTCTTGAAATTCGGTCGCGACGATGAACGCCAATCCGACGACCTCGGCCTCCGCTACATGACCAGGGCCGGCTATGACCCCGAGGAAATGCCCAACGTCTTCCGGACCTTTGATCGGATGCAGGATACCGACGGCGGGAACCGAGTTCCCCAGTGGCAGTCCACCCACCCCGATCCGGAGAATCGAGTCGGTCGGATCGAAGCTCAGATCGTCAACCTCCCACCGGATATGCGCGAAGGCAAGGTCGAACGCGAGGGCTACCTCCGCCGCCTCCAGGGGATGATCTTCGGCGAGAACCCCCGCGAGGGATATTCTGTGGGCAACGTCTTCTACCATCCCGAGATGGCTTTCAGAATGACCTTCCCCGATGGTTGGAAGATCACCAATCAGCGCCAGGCGGTGGGTGGGATCAGCCCCAACGAAGACGCACTCGTGGTGCTGACCCTCGCCCGGGAGAAAACACCCACCGAGGCAGCGCAGGCCTTCTTCGAACCGGAGAACATCCAGCCGGGAGGCCGCTGGCGCGACAGCTTCTACAATTTCAACGCCAGCACATCCGACGGCATGCCGGTCAAGGGCGTCGTCGGGTTCATCAAGCACCAGGACGTCGTCTTTCAACTTGTCGCGTACGCTGCAGGGGACAGTTTTTCCAAATACGGAAATGAAATGCGTCGATCCCTCGCGAGCTTCGGCGAGCTTCGCAATCGGCGCTACCTCGAAGTCCATCCTGCTCGATTGGAAATCGTCTCATTGCCGCGCGCCATGGATTTCAACGAATTTCTGACCCGCTACCCTTCCAACGCCGATGCTTCCCGGGTCGCCATCATCAACGGTATCGATGAGGATCAAACCCTCGAAAAAGGGCGACTCATGAAACGCATCGTCGGTGGCGAGCTGCCGAAGAACTAGGATTCAACAGTGAGTATTTTCAATAACATCCTCGAATGGCTTGACCAGAACCTCGCGGCGTTCGATCCCGAAAAGGCCTCACAAGCCGCCATCGCGGCCATCCTCATCACGATCCTCGTATACCTGATCTTTCGCGTCTGGCGGCGGCTCATCCGCAGATTCGAGACCAGGATCGAAGCGGCACGCGAGAACACCCTCAAGCCCCTTCGCTTTCAGAACATGGACATTCTGTCAGCCGACGACCTCGCGTCACTCTTCAGCAGCGCCCTACGTGTCGTCTACTGGCTCGGCGTTACTGTGTTGGTACTGTTCAACATCAACGTTGTCTTCGGCCTCTTCCCCGCCACCCGCGGTGTCGTGGTTGCTTTGATCGACATGCTCATCGACACCTTCACGGCCATGGGCGAGACCTTCATTACCTATCTGCCGAAACTGGCGATCATTCTTCTGACGGCGGCCATAACGTTTTATGCCATCCGGATCGCGCGGTTGATTTTTCACGGGATCGCCACCCGCCGGATCACCATCAAGGGGTTTTTCCCCGAGTGGGCAATGCCCACCTTTGGCCTGGTTCGACTGCTGATCATCGCCGTCGCCTTTGTCCTGATCCTGCCGAACCTCCCGGCTGCTCACTCGCCGGCCTTTCGAGGTGTCTCCATCTTCGTCGCGATCCTCGTTTCCCTCGGTTCGACCGCGGCGGTGGCCAACATGATCTCGGGGGTAGTCCTGACCTACACACGGGCATTCAAGATCGGCGACCGTGTTCGCATCGCCGACACCCTTGGTGATGTTGCTGAGAAATCGCTTTTCGTCACCCGGATCATCACCCCGAAGAACGTCGAGATCGCGATACCGAATTCGCTGGTGTTGGCCAATCACGTCATCAACTACAGCTCCCGCGCCCGCAGAGAGCCCGGCCTCATTCTCCACTCGTCAGTCACCATCGGCTACGACGTGCCCCGGGAAGCGGTCGAGCGACTGCTCATCGAGGCGGCCGGCTCCACCCCTGAGATCGAGATCGATCCGCCGCCATTTGTCCTCATCACCAGCCTCGACGACTTCTATATCAACTACGAGATCAACGCCTACACCAAAAGAGCGCGACTAATGACCGCGACCTACTCCGAGCTCCACAGCCACATCGTCGATCGTTTCAACGAGGAGGGTATCGAAATCATGTCGCCGCACTACTCGGCCATCCGGGACGGCAACCAGATCACGCTGCCGGAGGAGCATCTCCCGAAGAACTACGAGCCTGCCCCGTTTACGTTCAAACCACTTGAAGGGCTGCTGGGACGCAAGATATAGCGCCCCCGAAAGACTGTGAGACAAAAAAACGCCCGGGCGCGATGCCCGGGCGTCGGTTGTTGGAATCGAGAGCTACTTCTCGCTCGGTTTGAAGTCGACGCGACGGTTCTGTTGACGGCCTTCCTTGGTGTCGTTGGACGACATGGGCTCGGACGAACCGTAACCCACCGCCGACAGGCGCCCGGCCGGAACGCCCTCCGCCGTTAAGAACTCGACCACTGATTCGGCGCGCTTCTGGGACAGGGTGTTGTTCCAAGCCGCCGGACCAGTGCTATCGGTGTGACCCTGAACCTCGACGTGGTACTGCGTGTTCTTCCTGAGGAAGGTCACCACCTTACCGAGCAGGTCCTTCGCCTTCGGTTTGAGAGTGGCTTTATTGACGTCAAAGAGGATCTGGCCTTGGACCGCCCACTCGTCTCCGTGGACCACGATGCCCTCGGGCGGGCAACCATGCTCATCCACCGGAACTCCGCGCGGGGTGTTCGGGCACTTGTCGAGATAGTCGGGAACGCCGTCGCCGTCGCTGTCGAGCGGGCAGCCCACCGCGTCGACCTTGACGCCTCTGGGGGTGTTGGGGCACTTGTCCGCCTTGTCCGGCACACCATCGCCATCGCTGTCGATGGGGCAGCCCTTGGCATCGACCTCGACACCCCTGGGTGTTCCGGGGCACTTGTCGAGATAATCGGGAACGCCGTCACCATCGGTGTCCAACGGGCAACCCACCGCGTCGACCTTGACGCCTCTGGGGGTGTTCGGGCACTTGTCGAGATGGTTGGCCACGCCGTCGCCGTCGTCATCCGGATAGAGGAAGACATCGACGACGAAGTCCTTCATGGCGCCCGTCGAGGTCAGATCGTGGGCTTTGACTGCATAGCCGTCGCCACCGGCGGCAACGAGTTTTTCGAGCAATTTGTTGCCGTTGCCCGAATCACCGAGTTGCACGGCATACACGTCAAGATCGTCTCCCATGGCCTCCTTGAGACCCTCGGTGGCTTTGACGGCCTTGCTGCCCATATCGAGACCGTCGCTGATGATGATCAACGCGGTCTTCTTACCCATGGAGAGATCGTTGCCCGAGGCGGTAATGGCCTTGCCGAGGGGGCTCAACCCACCGATGCAGCCGAAGTGATCCAGCGTACTCTCGAACTCGTTGGTGCCGTAGTCCGACACGTTCTGGAGCAGGACCGTCTTGCCCTTGCCTTCACAGCTCTTGCCAAAAGTCCGGAAACCACCCTTGTAATCGAACTCCGGAATGGTCTGATTCATACTGGCGAGGAACGCCTCCTCGATCTGAATCTTCTGTGTTCGGTGTGACCTGTCACCCATGGACATGGATTCGTCACCGACCACAATGAACTGATCGACCTTCTTGACATAGACTTCGGGGTCGATCTGCCCCGCGTCAAAATTCATCGGATGGTGAGCACACGCTTGTGTCAGCACGAGAGCCGCCATGGCGACCAGGGCCAACCCTGTAGATCTCTTCATCAGTTCATCTCTCTTTCCATCAGCAAAATCTCGGTCATCACGCCCCTCGAACCACCAAACCAACACCATCGCATCGCCTGCGCTCCCGTAATGTGGGTCGATGGGTTCGGCGCCCGCTCAGTGTGCCAGATCGAGGCCAAGGGCGCAACGCGACGCCTCAGCCTTCATCAACCTCGGAAACCCGGTCCAGAACGGCCTTGAAGCTGAGATCACCCACATATTCGTGCCCGGCATTGAGAAACCCGCTCATCAGATCATTGACGGCTTCCTCGATGGCACGGTTCGGGCCCGGGTCCATCAACTGGGGCTGGAACGCCTCGATGACCTCCGACACCATCACCGAATCGGGCGGTCTCGCAGGCACGACTCCCTCGGTGCCGGAACCCAGGGCAACCCGCCGAATCAGACCGACCTCGTCCAAACGACTGATGCGTTTCTCGACGGTATCCAGGGGAACCAGAAGCCGGCGGGAAAGCTGTTCACAGGTCGGAGGATCCACGCCCCCTTCGAATCGCTGCGCCACGAGGGTGAAGAGCCGGAGGCCCATGCCCACGCGGTCTCCTTCGGGTCCACCCCGAACGGCCCGCGAACGAAGCAGAGTCATGAAGTGTTGGTGCGTGAAGGACACCTCGAGCCCGATCACCACGACGATCCAGGTGATGTAGAGCCAGATCAGGAAGATCGGCACCACCGCCAACGACCCGTAGACGGTCGAGTAGCGCACCGATTGCCCAACCCAGTCGGCGAAGAGGTGCTTGCCGACCTCAAAGAGCGTGGCCGAGGTAGCGGCGCCGATGACTGCACTCTTAAACCTGACTCGTGTGAAGGGTACGACCTTGTAGAGAAAGAGGAAGGCCAGAAACGCCAGCGCCAGAGGGAAGAGCCATCCAGACTGCCGACTGAGCCAGCTCAGATCAACGCCCATCCCCCGCAGTAACGTTGTCTCGATTTGGGCGGAGATCGAGAGGCTGGTACCGATGAGGAGCGTGCCGAAGACCAGCACCGACGTATAGGCGGTGATCTTGGCGACCAGCCGACGCCGGCTCGTGACGTGGTAGATGTCGTTGAAGTTGTTCTCGATACTGTCGAGCAACAGGATGGCGGCAAGAGTCAGGAAAACGAATCCGAGGAATCCAAGCTTGGTTGTATTGACGGTGAATTGCTCGGCCAACGCCATCATCTCCTCCTGCTGGGTCGGGAGGAAGTTCGACAGTAGGAATTCCTGCATCTTGACCTGAAGATCATCGAGAGCGCCAAAGGCCGCAAGCACGGAAAAGATCACAGCAATCAGCGGCACTGTCGCCAGGAGCGACGAGTATGCGAGACCTGAGGCGCGAATGATCACCTTGTCGCGGATGAACTGATCCCAGAGGGCGGCGACGAATTGGACGAACCGCAGCACTGTCCTTTGCGGCAGAGACAGCTCGGGAATATCCAAGCGCCTCAGGTTATCCCACAGGAACACCATTTCCTCCGATCAAAGAGACTCACCCGATTATATCCAGAACCCCTGAAGCTGATGACGAGGGGTGACGGCTAGAAGGGAAAACCAAGATAGATCCTCAGCGAGCGGTGCTTCTCGGCAAAACGAGCCCCGATGCCATACCACTTGGGGATCTTGATGAACCAGATTTTGGGGTTGTCGTGGATCTGGAATGATGCTCCGATCTCCACGTGCGAGTCGACCCCGAGATCGAATCCGTCCTGACCAACATATGTGGCGGGATCGATGTAGTAGCGAGTGATCAGAAAAACGCCGACCCCCGCGCGCTCACCCTTGACGTTGAACCACAGCGGGAAACTGAAGTCGCCGCCCAGATCGACAAACGACACATCATCGGTACGGTGCCAATCCTCGTTGAAGACCGATGTGTAGTCGAACCGACCACCCGCCGAGAGAGTCCACTTTTCGAAGGGCCAGAACACGCTGGCGCGGGATCCGAGCGACGCCATCCACCGGTAGCCATCCACACCGAGGGCCTGCAGACCACCGATCTGGGCATAAGGTCGCACCATCCAGCGTTCGCCCACCGGCACCATGAATTCGACCCCCGGCACAATGGTCAGGGTTTCCAGGCTCGCCGCGATGTCCTCACCCTCGATCTCCTCGATGCGGACATTGTTCCACGAGAAAAAGACGCTGAGACGAAGGCGGATGCCAAACTTGCCGTCCTTCGGCGCCCGCAGGGTGATGGGAATCGGGATCTCGACAATCGTTGATTCGGTTGAGGTTTCGGGGGCGTTCTCGATGTCTCGGAGAGTGAGTTGATCGAGTCCCAGAGATATCCCCTCGCCCTCCTGGGCCGCCGCCGACGGCGACAAAAGCACCGCCACCAGCAGCACCCCAAGGATGATCGCGGTCACACGATCGACCTTGATTCGAGGGGTTGGAACCCCGGCCTTCTCCACCATTGCCACAGTATGACGTAGAATCGGTCAGAATCAGGAATCGAAGTGAAGTCAGACGAGGTTGCCCTCAACGGCAGCTCAACCAGAAGGAGACGACCATGACACGAACTGCGACCACCTTGATCATCGCCACTGCACTCCTCATCGCGGCAAGCACTTTCGCGTCGGCGGCAGAATGCACTGAGACGACCGGTGTCATCGGCGGTGACACATGCTGCTTCAACAACGCCCGCTATACCGGCACCTGCGAGGTCACGACCGGCCCGGACGAAACCTGCTCCGACGTACTGGCCTACCTCAACAACCAGGCCAGCGTCGGCAAGACCTATTGCGGCAACACCAAAGTCCGCGGCGGTTGGGCCCAGGTCCAGTGTGAGACCTCGACCGCGCCGGTCATCGAGACTGAAACCACGCCGGAATCGTAGGCAGATTCTCTCCGGACGGGGTGCTAGAATCCCCGCGGAAACCGCACGATGAGACCCGCCCCAAGGAGGGACCGATGAGAAAATCCGCGCTGGCCACAGCCGCCTTGATCGCCGGAATCGCCATGCTCCTCACCTGCCCGACTGCCATTGCCGGCGACAAGGACGACGACTGGAAGTCGCTCAAGAACGAGTCCAAGCGGTTGAAGATCGACGAGATGGCCGACGCGGCCCTCGATGAGGTCATGAACACCAACTGGAAGGCGCAGGAGCTTTTCGAATCCGCGCATGGATGGGCGGCTTTCGACAACTTGAAGATCGCCTTTGGGATCTCCGGCGGCGGCGGCAACGGGGTGGCCATCCAGAAGGAGTCCGGCGAGCGGACCTATATGAAAATGGGAACCGGCGGGATCGGTTTCGGTCTCGGCGGCCAAAAATATCAGGTCATCTTCCTCTTCCAGGATGAGAAGACCTATCACAATTTTGTCGTTAAGGGCTGGAAGGCCGATGCTTCTGCGCAGGCCGCTGCCGGTAAGGACGGCGCCAACGCGACCACCGGCTTTGTCAACGGCATCGCCGTCTGGCAGATCACCGGAAAAGGCCTCATGGCCTCGGTCGACATCTCCGGCACCAAGTACTGGAAGAACAAGAAGCTCAACTAGGTCAAATTCCGGCCGATAGAAAACGCGGGGAAAGTCCCCCGCGTTTTCTATCGGCCGGAATTTGAAAAAAAAGTAGAGTTTAGAATCGCCGCATCGCAGTGATTCTGATCGAAGGCTCTTCCCTGGGATTGATTGAACAACCTTGGTTTTCCAGAGGTCGGAGATCCTGTATGGTTTCCTCATGAAACCACTCTCTTTCGTCGTCGGTCTTCTGGCTCTCTCTCTTCTCGCCGGTGGCGCCGAAGCACTGACTCCAGCCGAGCAGGCTCTCATCGAGGCCGCAGACGCTGGTTCCCTTTCAGAGGTCGAGCGAATCGTCGCCCAGGGCATCGCTGTGGACGTCACCGATGGCGAGAGTCGAACCCCGATGATGTACGCCGCTTTCAACGGTCACCGGCAGGTGGTCAGCTTCCTCCTTGTCGAAGGGGCAAAGGTCGATCACAAGGACGGAAACGGCCGCACCGCTTTGATGTACGCCTCGAGCGGGCCCTTCGTTGAAACTGTCGAACTCTTGCTCGACGCCGGCGCCGAGGTCGACACCCGGGGCATGCTGGAAGGATTCACGGCGCTCATGACCGCAGCCGCGGAGGGTCAAGTCGAGGTCGTCCGACTGTTGCTCGATCGGGGCGCCGATTCAACCCTCAAGGACACCGACGGCGACACCGCCCTGAGCTTCGCGACGAAGAACGGGCACCCACAGGTCGTCAAGCTGCTCGAGGACCTGAACTCCGAATAGGGTGAGTCCATCTCGAATCCGGTAGGATCTCTCGAGATGTCTGAAGCAAGCCTTAACCCCAGGCGATCACGATGGTGGTTTTTCGCGGCCTTCCTGACCCTCATCCTCCCCGCTCTCGCAGGCGCCGACATGGGGCCACCGGTCCACATGCAGATCAGCGAGACCGAGGATGGTCTCTACACCGTCCGGTGGCGCGTGCCCAAGGCGCTGCCGCCCCGCGCGGTGCCCAAGCCCATGCTGCCGGAGGGCTGTCGGCTCACGACCGATCCGACGGTCACTAACCAACCGACGGCATGGCTGGTCGAAGCCGACTGGCGTTGCGAAACCAGCCTCGCGGGTCAGTCCGTGGGGATGGACTACCCCTATCCGGATCTCTCGCTCACGACGGTGGTTCGGGTGGATCTCCTCTCGGGGGATCGCTTCGCCCACGTCCTCGGTCAGGGCGACGAGTCATGGCGACTCCCCGAGGGCACCGCTGCGCCTGACATTCTGAAGGCTCTCAGACGCGCAGTGCTGGCCGGCGCCTCGCACGCCGCATTCTCTTGGTTTCACCTGCTCTTTCTGATCACTCTCGGCCTCCTCGGCAGATATCACCGGACCATCCGGCTGGTGACGGCGCTTGCGCTTGGTCAGGTGACCGGCGTCCTCGCTGCGGATCTCTTCGTTGGAATCCCCGGAGCAGCCGCCCAAATTGTATTCACCATCGGGGTCGTCGTCATGGCCCGCCAGGTCTTGGAGCCGGATGAGGATCGGCGCCGGCTGTGGGTGCCGGCAGCCCTCGCAGGGTTTGCCCACGGGCTCGGGCTCGCGGCCATGCTGGGCAACGATCTCGGTCAGGGTGGAGCGGGGCTCGTCAACCTCCTCCTCGCGGTGCTGGGAATGGACGCGGTTCACCTGGTGATCGGGATCGCACTCACGACCCTCCTCTCGACGATTGCCGAGCGCCCCGAACCCGCGCCCTTCCGCCGCTTGATGAGCTATGGCGTCGGCGCCGCTGGGGTGGCGATGGCGATGGCGCTCGCAGTACAGGGCGGGGCGGTCCAGACCGATGCAACCGCTGCGCCGGTGATAATGCCGGAAGCAACCGCCACCGGCGGTCCCACCGGGGCACAGGGATCTCGCCGAGTGGCCCCCTCGGCCCCCAACGCCCCGATCCAGAGCTTCCTCTCGGTGGAGCCCTTCGAGGTCCGGCATGAGGTGATGGTGCAGCTCATCGGGATGGTGGACGAGCTCGATCTCGATCCCGGTTCGACCCTGGAGATCGACACTCAGGGGGCCATCGCCGATCGCCTGACCCGGCTGGTCCTCGACAACACCACGATCATCCTCGACGGTGCGAGCCTGGAAGGCGTAAACCGCCGTGCCGATTTCATGATCGTCGATCTCACCGGGGCGCTACCGCGACCGAACCCGGTTGAAGAAACCGTCGCCGAAGCCGTTGTGGGAATCATCATCGCCTACCCGACCTCGGGAATGCCGCGTTCGGTGGAACTCGAGTGGCGGACCTTCCCAGCCGCCATGGCCGCGATTCCGGCGACCGTAATCGACCCGGAAAACGTCACCTCGAGCACGCTGTCGCCGGACGACCCGTCCCTGACGTGGAACTACGCCCTCGCGGAGGACCCGGTCCCGACCGTCGAGGCGGTTCCCGTGGAACCGGTTGAGCTCCCTGTGCCGTGGCTGTCCCTGCCTTTGTTCGCAGCTGCGGTGTGGCTCGTATTCAAAGGGATTCGCCAGGAACGGATGTCGGGACTCATCGCGGCGGCTCGCGTCGTCCTGGCTCTCGCCCTCCTGGTCGGCCCGTTGGTCGAGACCGCCGTCGCCCTCCCGGGGTCCTCCGGACGAACACCTTCGGAGCGCCAGGCGCGACGGATCCTCGCCGGTCTGCTGCCCAACATCTATCGCGCGCTGGAATTCCGCAGCGAAGAGCTCATCTACGACCGGCTCGCCATCAGCGTCACGGGAGAGACCCTCTCCGAGGTCTATCTCGAGCAACGCCGAACCCTCGAGATCGAGGAGCGGGGCGGGGCGCAGGCTCGGGTCGAGGCGGTAGAGATCGTGGAGGCGACTGAAATCGTCCCGCAGGACAGAGGTTTCAGCGTGCGAGCGGTGTGGACCGTCGGCGGGATGGTGACCCATTTCGGCCACAGCCACTTCCGGCAGAATCGATACAACGCAGGACTCCGGATCGAACCGGTGGATGGGACGTGGAAGATCAGATCCATCGAGATTCTCGAGACTGAGAGGATCAAATGAAGCTGACCAGAGAACCCCTGTTCCATTTCGTCATCCTCGGGTTGGCGATCTTCGCCATCCGTGCTTTCGCGAGCCACCGCAGCTGATCTCCCGATCATTCGGCCAGCAATTCGCCGATGCGCTCGACGAACTCGACCTCGGGTGGCAGGGCCCCGTCCTCTCAGGCTATGGTCTTCATCTCGTCTATCTCGAAAATCGAGTCGACGGTCGGATTCCCAATTGGACCGAGGTACGGGACCGGCTTGTGATGGACTTCAACCGCATGCGCAGCGATCGCTCCAAGGACGCCCTCTATGAAGGGCTGTCGGCAAAGTACGAGATCGTCATCGATGAGTCGTGAATCGTAAATCGTGAGTCGATGCGAGCGCAACTGGCGACAATGGAGAGTCATAGGGAGGCTGATACCCATTCCACGTTCGTCAGTCGAAGCTGTGGTAGGGTCCGGAACGAAAAAAGGGAGATCAAAAAGTGATACAACGAGATGTACCCAACAAATCGATGAAGGCGGCAGCTGGGTGGATCGTGGTTCTGGCGTTGGTCTCATCGGCGGTCTTCACGGCGGCCTGCTCATCGACCTCGAAGACCGACCAACCTGCAACCCTGGTGTATGTCGGCTCGTCGGACGACACCTGGACCGCCATGCAGATCGTGCTCATCGAGCTCGACTACGACATTACGAGTGAAGATCGAAACGAGGGAAGGATCAAGGCGACACGCGCGGCGGATGGCACCCGCCCGGGGTCTGTTCTGGCCATCGACCAGGTGGCGCGAACCGATACGATCTCGCTCTATGTCAGGGCGGCTGCAGCTGCTGGTGATCCGTCCCTGGATGACATGCAACGACAGACACTGGCAGAGGAGTTCCTCGGACCGGTCAAGGCATTGCTCTACTAGGAGGCTGCACCGCATAGATTCCGTTGCTGCACAACGGAATCTATGCGGCGCCCCTCCTAATGGATTTGCTACGCAAATCCCGAAAGACGATCCAGGGGTTGGTAAAAAATAGAATAGAGCATGGGACGCAGTCCCTGTCCTAATTAGAATAGGGCATGACATCGAAGAAGTACCGTCCATGGAATCCGGATCAGGCGTACCTGTTTCCTCCGTCCATGAGAGATTGGCTGGAGGAGGAGATTCAGGGGCTGTTGACCAAGGCCGAAGCCGTCGATCAAGAGGAGGATGAGCTGTACGGTAAGGGCAAGCAAGCTCCTTGCGGCTCAGCCCGGTCTCGCGACCGCGTGAGTCGGCGTCCTGAGCCTCCATC
>Ga0164313_10000544_pt1 | contig 30790 bp, 35 predicted proteins | sample GuaBasSedimGuay4_FD_113735 | JGI IMG/M metagenome (GOLD analysis project Ga0164313, IMG submission 113735) | Subseafloor sediment microbial communities from Guaymas Basin, Gulf of California, Mexico - Guay4, Core 4569-4, 0-3 cm | ecosystem: Environmental > Aquatic > Marine > Hydrothermal vents... | reverse complement strand
TGCCGATATGACCCTGCTGCAGGCCTCGCCCGAGATACGAGAGCTGGACCTCGATGCGTTCCGCAAGGAGCTCAACGCACTGCAGGATGATCCGGAGGGCATGCCGTTTCTGGTGACTCACCGGCACAACACCGAGGTCACTATTGCCGGCGCAACCTATGCCCGGGTGGTCGAAATTATCAACGGCTATACTGTGACTTTCGAGGACGGCCAATACGCAGTCAACATGATTGGCGCCAACAGCAACGTGGCTGAGGTGACCAACGTCAACCAGGTATCGGTCAGGTCTAACAACTCGGCCGGGCTCCAGGTGGTGACTGTGGGGTCAGGTGTGACTGAACAAGACAAGCTCGATATTGCTCAAAAAGTCTGGGAGCACACCCAGTGAGCGCATGGAATGAGCTGCTGACCAACAGCATTGCCCCGCTGGGCAGTGATGCCTGGACACACCTCATGTCGCAAGAGGGTGGCGGTGGTGGCACGGTGGTGCTCGACGGCGAGCGATTTATGACGGTGGGCGAGCAAAGCCTGCAGCTACTAGCCAACGATGAGGGCCTGATTGCCGCTATCGGCGATGCCATTCTGGCCGTCGTTGAGCCCGGTGGCGCCACCATGGCGATTGAAATTGACGACGGAGAGATAACCCTTGGCGACTAAGACAGCGAAAATACCGGCCCTGGTGATCGGTGATGACTGGGCAATCCCGGTCACTCTGAGCGTGGGCGATCCGGCTGCCACTTTTGCCATTGATTCCGGCGCCACCATCAAGGCCCGAGTCATATCGAAGAACCACTGCGACACACTGACCGAGGTGGTGACCGTGCTCGAAGCGGCCACAGGATCCGACTGGGCCAACTCCAAGGTGGTGGTGGAGATCACCGGCGTCCAAAATGGTGTTATCGATATTCAGGGGCACGCCAAGCTGGAGCTCCAGGTTGATGATGCGGTCGGTATCGGCATCAAGACATTTTTTGGCGCGGTTACTCTCTTGCGTGGAACTATCGACTAAGACTGTATGGCTCAGACACTCGGTGCGCGTTTTTACGCCCTGTCTCAACTCGGCGATATATTTGAGCTGCACCGACACACCGTCAAAAAACGGCTCGGTGATGTCAAACCCGACGGCCTCATCCGAGGCAATCCTGCCTACACCATCAAAAAGGCCGCCCGCTACCTGGTAGACGTTCGCCAATTCGAGGAGCCTGCGCGAGATCCGGACCTCATGGACCCGGCCGACGCTAAGGATTACTGGGAAGCCAAGATCAAAGAACAGAAATTCAACGAAGCCGAGGGCGACCTCTGGCGCTCGGAAGAGGTGTTGGACGCCCTGTCTGGATTTAGCAAGAAGATCTCAATGGCTCTGCGCGGTATTCCGGACATCCTGGAGCGCCGCACCGGGCTGGATGCTAAACAGATGGTGCTGGTCGAAGACATTATCCGGGCTGCCATGAGGGATATGCATACCTCGGTGGTGGAGGAGTACGGCGGGGAAGCTGAGTGAGCGCCTCGTTTCACAGCATCGGCGACATTGCCTGTTCCGCCGCAGAGCTACTGCTGCCCCCTGAGAAGATCTCAGTCAGCGACTGTGCCGAGCGCTACCGCTACATCTACAACCCAGGCTCCTTTGTTGGGGAGTGGAAGAACGATACCACCCCCTACCTGGTAGAACCCATGGATATGCTGACCAGCCGGGAGCATGAGGGGCTGGTCTTCGTCGGCCCTGCCCAGTGCGGCAAAACCGAGCTGCCCCTGAACTGGGTGGTGTACAGCGTGATAGTAGATCCCGCAGATATGTACATCTACCAGACCTCTGGCTCCACCGCTCGCGATTTCAGCAACGACAAGGTTGCCAAGCTCCATCGCTATACCGAAGAGGTGAAGGCCCGCATACGCCCGGGCAGGTCGTCTGACAACACCTACGACAAATTCTACCGATCGGGCACCCGGCTCAAGTTGTCCTGGCCATCCATCAATGAAATGTCAGGCCACTCCACCGGCCGCCTGGCTCTGACCGATTACGATCGCATGGCGCAGGACGTGGACGGCGAGGGCTCCCCCTTCTTCTTGGCCCGCAAGCGCTCCACGTCTTTTGGCAGTTTCGGTATGACCCTGGCCGAGTCCAGCCCCGGCTTTTCTGTGCTCGAGCCCAACTGGCGCACTCCCAAGGCTCACCCCCATATGGCGCCGCCCTGCGAGGGCATCCTGGCGCTGTACAACCAGGGGGACCGCCGCCTGTGGTACTGGGGTTGCCCCGGATGCCACAAGTGGTTCGAGCCTAAATTCTCGCTGCTGGAGTGGCCCCGGGAGGAGACTGACATCGAGGCCGCCTCCGAGCAGGCTATGCTGCACTGCCCTCACTGCGGGGTAGGCATCGATCACAAGGAGAAGTTCGATCTCAATCGTACCGGTGCCTGGCTGCGCGAGGGTCAGCAGATCATTGATGACGAGCTGGTGGGCCGGGGTCGCACCTCATCGATCGTGAGCTATTGGCTAAAAGGCGCCGCTGCCTCGTTTGCCAGCTGGAAAGTTTTAGTCTCTCGCTACCTCCGCGCTATGGAGGAATACGACACCAACGGTTCACACGAAAGCCTTAAAACCACAACCAACACCGACCAGGGCGAACCCTTCGTACCGCCCAAGCTGGTGACCGATCGAACCCCCGATGACCTGGAGCGGCGAGCCAAAGACCTTGGCGAGAGAATGGTACCAGAGGGGGTGCGCTTCCTGACCGCCCAGGTCGACATCCAGAAGGGCCGCTTCGTGGTCCAGGTCCAGGGCTGGAGTCAGGGCCTCGATACCACCATCATCGATCGCTTCGACATCGTCAAAAGCAAGCGGGTTGATGAAGATGGCGACCGCTACATTGTGTCACCGGGTACCTACCTGGAGGACTGGGACTTGCTGACAGAGGGCGTCATCCATCGCAAGTATCCGCTCGACGATGGCTCTGGCCGCAGTATGCAAATCAAAATCACCGGCTGTGACTCCGGCGGCCGGGCAGGGGTGACGGAGAAGGCCTACCAGTATTTCCGCAAGCTGAAAAAATGCTCACTGGATAGCCGCTTCATCCTGATCAAAGGGGCCAGCAACAAAAACGCCCCCAGGCTTCAGGTCACCTACCCTGACGCCGAGCGCAAGGACCGCAAAGCCGGCGCCAGGGGGGAAATCCCTATCCTGATGCTCAACACCAACATCCTGAAAGACTCGATCGACAAAGACCTGGAGCGACTGGAACCGGGCGGCGGCATGGTGAGCTTCCCCGACTGGCTGCCGAACTCCTTCTTCCAGGAACTCTGTGCCGAGCAGCGCGATTTCACTAAAGGATGGAGCAACCCTTTGGGCCGGAGAAACGAGTCTTGGGATCTGATGGTGTACGGCAAGGCCCTGGTGATCAAGCTGGGCCTGGAGAAGATGAACTGGGACAAGCCCTATCGCTGGTGCGCTGACTGGGAGCTAAATTCGTTGATTGTCGCTGGTGAGGCGTCAAAATCTCCAGTCAAAGTGAAGCGCAAGCGGATGAACATGGCCGATTGGGCGAAAAAAATGGGGTAAGCATGGCCAATCTGACCACACAGCAAATGCTCGATGACGCCAAAGAGCAGTACCACTTGCTGCAGACCGGACAAAAAGCCCGGGTGATTGTCGATCAAAACGGAGAGCGGGTGGAGTTCACTGCTACCGATGCCAGCAAGCTAGCCCAATACATCAAGGCGCTTGAAATTGCCCTTGGTGCCACCGGCCGTCTCGGCCCAGCCCGGGTGACTTTATGACAGGCGTACAAATACGCTCGATCGTCGATCAAGACGGCAACTCACTGCGAAGCTTCCCCGTGGGGCCCAGTGCTCAAGCCTATGATGGCCTGCGCCGTCCCGGCACGGAAATGTTGTCCTACCATCCGTCCTACCGCAGCGCCGACGGTGACATCCTGCCAGCCAAGCGCGAGCTCGACGCCAAAAGCCGAGAGAACGTGCGCAACGACGGCTATATCTCAGGTGCTCGCAGAATTCATGTTGATAACATTGTCGGCCACCAGTTCAAGCTCAATGCCCGGCCCAACTATCGGTTGCTGCGCCAGATCAACCCGGCGTTTGATGAGGACTGGGCCCGGGACTTTGCCCAGGCCGCAGAAGCTCGCTTTGAGAATTGGGCCAATGATCCGGATTGCTGGGTCGATGTTCAGCGGGTCCAGAATTTCACATCGCTGGTGCGCAGCGTTGCCGGCCAGCTGTTCGACGCCGGCGAGGTGCTGTGCCAGGCTCGATGGCTGAAGCGAGGCCCCTACCGCACCGCCCTGCAGATGATCGATGTCGACCGGCTATCCAACCCCAACAACATCATGGACAGCTACAAGTACCGCCGGGGCGTGGAGCTCAACCGCTACGGGGCCCCGGTGGCCTATCACATCCAGTCCCAACATCCGAATGATGGCCTGCTCGGTGGCCGTGATGTCTGGCGCTGGAAGCGGGTAGCCCGGTACAAAAGCTGGGGCCGCCTGCAAGTGATGCACCTGTTCGATCGGGAGCGCCCGGACCAGAACCGCGGTGTCGGCATGCTGGTCTCCATCCTCCAGGAACTGACCACCACCAAGCGCTTCAAGAAGCTGGTGCTGCAGAATATGTCTGTCAATGCCATGTATGCCGCTACCCTGGAGAGCGACCTGGACCGCGACCTGGCTATGCAACGCATCGGTGTGGAAATGGACGACGGCACCACCGACGAAGTGCCGTGGATGGATTACTACATGGGCCAGGTGGGCGAATACAGCGCCAACGCACCTAACCTCAAGCTGGACGGCGTCAAGATTCCCCACTTGCCACCAGGTACCAAGCTCAACCTGCAAGGCACTGCCGGGCAGGCCGGGGTCGGTGACGGCTTCGAGAAGTCCCTGTTGCGCAACCTGGCAGCTGGCGCCGGCATCAGCTACGAGCAGCTGGCCCGGGATTACTCCGAAACCAACTACTCCAGCGCCCGGGCCGCTATGCTCGAGAGCTGGAAGTTCTTCCTGTCTCGCCGCCATATCGGCCCCGGCCGCTTTGCGTCCCACACCTACTCCTTGTGGCTCGAAGAGGCGATGGCCCGCGATGAGCTGCCAATGCCTGCGGGCGCCAGCGAGACCTTCTGGGACTACAAGAACGCGTTCTCGACCTCGACCTGGCATGGCGCCGGCCGCGGCCAAATCGATCAGCTCAAGGAAACCCAGGCATCAGTGCTGAAAATATCCAGCGGCCTGTCCACTTGGGAAAAGGAAATGGGCGATCTGCACGGCGAAGACTGGCGCGAGATCTTCGAACAGCAGGCGCGAGAGCTCAAGCTGCGTGAAGAGCTCGAGCTGCCCACCAATATGGACGCCAACAAGCCTATAGCCAGCGACCCCACCGATGACGACCGGCCCGATACCACCAAACCAAAGAAGAAGGGCGGGGACGATGACGACCGCAACGATGACGGCGAGTTCGCCCGGGCCCAGAAACCACGAATAAGAATGTATGGCTAAGTACCCAAGGTCTATTCCCCCACTCAATCTCTCCACCAGGGAAAAATCGCACCGCCTCAAGCGCCTGCTGAAGCTGGCCAACTTCAACAAGGAGAATTATGAGCAAGAGGTGAAGTACTACGAACAGCGAGGGTGCTTTGATGATCGCGACGAAACACCCATGGCGCCGGCAGTAGACCCGCGCGCAAGCGAAGAGCCCGAATACATTAATCACATCAGAGAGCGGCGCATAGCCAGGCGCCGCCAAGAGGACCGCTGACCATGAATCACAATATGGAATTACTGTCTCGTTACCTGGACCAGCCGTTGCTGCTGAGCGAAGAGGGTTCCCGGTTTTTGAGCTTCCTGGGCAGTAGCAAGCTCAACCGCGAGCCGACCGATTTTCTCAAGCAGGCGATGATCGAGCAGGGTGTGGCAGATGTGTCACTGCTGCGCTTTGGTATGGACTCCGAGTACAAGCCCTACCCGATGACCGAGGCCGGCATTGCGGTGTTGACCGTGAACGGCACGCTCGAGGCCAACAGCAACTGGTACGGCAACTACTGGACCGGCTATGAGGCTATCGAGTCCAGGTTTGCCTATGCGATGCATGATCCTGATGTGCGAGGCATTGCCCTGACCATCAACTCCCACGGAGGCGAGGCCGCCGGTTGCTTCGAGTGCGCCGATTTGATTGCCTCTCATCGAGGCGAGAAACCGATCAGGGCGCTGGTCAAACACTCTGCCTACTCGGCGGCATATGCTGTCGCGACCGGCGCAGATATGATTGCGGGCACTCCCAGCGCAGGGCTTGGCTCGATCGGGGTGATCGTGGCCCACGCCGACCAAAGCAAAATGATGGAGCGGATTGGTATTGATGTAACGCTGATCCATGCCGGCTCCCATAAAGCTGATGGCAACCCCTTTGAGCCGCTGCCCGAAGCCGTCAGAGAACGAATACAAACCCGGGTTGATGCCTTGTATGCGACGTTTGTAAAGACTGTCGCGCAAAACCGGAATATAAAAGAGTCCGTAGTGAAAGGCACCGATGCCGGTACTTTTCAGATCCAGGAAGCCATCGAGCTTGGCCTGGCGGATAAAGAGCAAACCGTTGGCGATTTCTTTCAGGAATTCGAAGACGATCTGCGAAAACCCAACTCCAGAGGAATGTCAGCAATGGCTTCAAACACACCCGATCAAGCCGCCGCACAAGTCGCCGCTCAAGCCGCCGCTCAAGCTGCAGCCCAGCCGACTATTGATGTCGCGAAACTACAAGCCGACTCGGCCCTTGCCGAGCGCACCCGCATCGAATCGATCATGAATTGTGAGGAGGCCAAGGACCGCACCAAGCTCGCTTCCCACGTTGCCCTGAAAACCAATATGTCTCTTGAAGACGCCAAAACCGTATTAGCCGCTGCCGCCGGAGAAGCTCCTGCTCCAGCCCCCAGGGCTGGCAAGAACCCATTGGAAAACGCTATGGACCAGGAAGGCGATGCTGACCTGGGTGCTGGTGGTGACACTGGTGCTGCAGAACAAAGCGCAGCACAGAAGCTCTTTGCAGGCTTGAACCAGAAGCGCGCCAAGTAACTCGGACTGAACAAAAACCTAGAGGAAATTCAAAATGGCTGATGAACGATATTTAGCTGGTAACGGGTCCGACGCTTACACGCCGGACGATTTGATCACTGGAGAAAAGCAGGTTGTCACCCAGCCCGCAGTCGTTGTAAACGGCTCTGGTGTCGTCGCGCAGTACACCGTTATGGGTGTGATCACTGCCACCGGCAAAAGCAAGCCCTGTGCTGCCGCTAATGGTGACGGCTCTGAAATAGCTGATCATATTGTGATCAACGGCTGTGACGCTTCTGCTGCTGACGCGAAGGTCGCCGCTTACAAAGAAGGTTGCTTCAACCCCGATCTGCTTACCATTGGTGCCGGCCTGAACCTCACTGATGTTGCAGTTATCAATGCCCTGAGAACACGCGGCATTTATCTTCAAACTCCTGCTTAACACAAGCAGAAAACCAAACGCATTAGGAGATTAAAACATGCCGGGCAATTACGATACTGTAGAGCTGGTAGCCTTAATTGAGGAGCACAAAGCGCCCCTCCCTTATTTGACCCGCCGATACTTTCCCAGCGTCATGGAATTCGACACTGAAGAAGTGGCATTTGATTATGTCCTCGGCGAGCGCCGTATGGCCCCGTTTGTTAGCCCAATGGCTGCCGGTGTGGTAATGCGCTCCAAGGGCTCAACCATGAAGACGTTTCGGCCTGCTTACGTTAAGCCGAAGCATTCCATCAACCCGGCTGAGCCTCTCAAGCGCCTGCCCGGCGAGCAGCTCATGGGCGCTATGTCCCCCGAGCAGCGCCTGAATCTCATGAAGGCCAAGAAGTACGTTGATCAAAGCAACATGATTGACAACCGGATTGAGTGGATGGTTGCGCAGATACTGAAGGCTGGATCTGTGACTGTTGAGGGTGACAACTATCCCAAGCAAGTGGTTGACTACAATCGCGATGCCGGTTTGTCCATCACTCTGTTGACCACAGCGCGCTGGAACGACTCAGCACCTGAGATCATCGACGACATTGAGTCCACCGCAACGCTGATGGCGCAGGCCGACTTCGGTTCTCCTGCTACCGACATCCTGATGGCTCCCGATGTCTGGGCTGTCATGCGCAAAGATGCCGGCGTTAAAGACTTGCTGGATACAAACTACATCGGCGGCAATACCGTCATTGATCGCGCGCCCCAGGTGTTCGACAACGATGCAGACCCCGTTGAAGTTGGCCGCATGGGTCGCTTCCGCTTGCTGGTTGATGCCCGTGACTATGAAGACGACACCGGCTCAGTAGTTCCTTATATGGGCTCTGGTGAAGTTCTGATGCTGTCCCAGAACCTGGGTGGCGTACAGGCCTTCGGCGCCATCCTCGACCTGGACGTTATGCATGCCATGCGCGCATTCCCGAAAGAGTGGAAGGAGCAAGATCCTTCAGCCTGGATGGTAATGACTCAGTCAGCGCCACTGCCTATCCCCCAGCGGATCAATGGTTGCGCCTACCTGAAGGTCTTTTAAGTTTACCCCTTGAGTGAGTGAGCTTAGGGGGCGGCTTGCCGCCCCCGTTTTTTAATTGAAGAGGAGAAACCCATGGGGTATTACGCCAAGGGCACTGTGATCTTGGGCGCAGGCAAAAAGCGGGAAACGCTGTTGCCAGGCACCTGCCTAGACGGGAAAGTAAAAACCACTGAACTCGAGCAAATGGCTGAGGACGGCGTGGTTGAGTTTTTTGATGAGAAAGAGCTGTTGCCGGAGCCTGCCGATAAGGCCGATAAAGGCGAGTAGCGGTGGCGTTCAACTGGGCAGCGACCAGAAAGCTGGTGAGAACAACGGTCGCCGAGACCTTTGGTCTCGATGCCCAGTACCGCGCTTCCGATAATTCCCCGTCTATCCCTGTCCGTGTTCGAGTCCACAACAAAGACGTTGAGCTTGAGCAAGATGGTTTTATGCGAGCCGACCAGGAAACATGGATCTGGTTACTAATTAGCGAGGTGCCCACCCCGGTGGTGGACGCCTCAATCTATATCGAGTCAACCGGTGAGAGCTTCCTGGTTGATCGACTCAAGCCGGGTACCGACATCGCGATACCGGTGGTAGTGAGAGCGGCGTGAAAATTGATATTCAAACCTCCGGGTTGGATAAGTTCGCCGAGCGGATGGAGCGCTTCCCTGCTGCCACCCGCAAGGCCGCGGTGCTGTCGATCAACAAGGCCACCCGCCGCGCCAGGACTGCAGCCAGCCGGGAGATACGCAAGCAGGTATCACTGACGGCTGGCTATCTCAACAAGCCAGAGCGGTTATGGATTAGCCGCTATGCCAGAGAGACCAACCTGACTGCCAGAATATCGGCCCGACAGCGGCCCACCTCGCTGGTGACCTACGGCGCCAAGCAACTGTACAGAGCGGGCAAGCGCAAGGCTCGAGTCCGAGGCGGCATATCGGTCAAGGTCAAGCGTGGCGGCGGTCGGCGCAAGATCAAGCAGGCGTTTTTTATCCGCCTGAAGCGCGGCACAGAGCACGGCGGGAACCTGGGTGTTGCGGTGCGCTCCCTCGAGGGCCTGAACCTCAAGAAGCTGGGCGCATCAAACAAGTCTGCCGGGATTTATACCTTGTACGGGCCATCGATCGATCAGGTATTCAACACGGTTCGGAAAGACATCAGCCCCGAAATCTCCAAATACCTGGTGCAGGAATTTAACCGACAATATGCGAGGCTTCTGTAGTGGCAGATAGTTCCAGGCTCGCCATGCTCAAGGCGCTGACCTCCCTGCTCGAGGGCATCACCCCCGGCAACGGCTTTGCCCACGACCTGAGCAACGAGGTGTACCGCGGCCGCTACAATTTTGGCACCGAGGTTAACGGAACCAACATGGTGTCCCTGATCGAGGCGCCGGAGCAGCAGGAACCCGATCACGTAACCGACGCACGAGTGCGCAAGGTCGAGCTCAAAGTTCAGCTGTGGGGCGTCACCGCATCCCAGGGCAGCCACAAAAATCCGTCCGACGAGGCCTATGCGCTGCTGGCAGATGTGATTAAAAAGCTCTCAGAGATCAACAACCCAAGCTCCGCCAACTACTTTTTAGGCGAGAAGCTGGTGGACACTTTGGCCATGGATACCGGCGTTGTTCGGTGCCCGGAAGAGGGTATCTGCAAAACCCCCTTTTTTGTCGCCAATTTGGTCTTAACATACGTGGAAGACTTAATGGCCCCATAACCATGTTCCCGGCGCCACGAATATGGTTCAAGCATTTTGTCGGCCTGGCCAAAAAGGTTGCAGCATGAACTCACGCGGTGAGTGGTGGTATCGGAAACAAGCGGCGAGCTCGGCACCCCTGCGTTATGTGCCGCGCTCAACGTACAAGCTGAAAGAGGCCTATGTGCTGGGCGCCAAGTTGCGCCACGCCGGTGAGCCAGTCTATTTAACAGAATTTCAGGCACAAAGCCTGAAGCGTGAAAACGTCATCTAGGAGAAGTTGAACATGGGTATTTTATTTGGCAGCAACAAGAATACACTGGGTCGCGGCCGATTGTTCTTCGATCGCTTCGCGGATGGCACCACCAACAAAACTGGCGAGCTGTACCTGGGTAACACCCCTGAGTTCAATCTCACCGTAGAGCCCGAAACGCTGGAGCACTACGACTCCGACGCCGGCCTGAAATTCAAAGACGAATCCACAGTGCTGCAGTTTGCCCGCGCCGGAAGCTTTGTCACCGACAACATCAACTTGAACAACCTGGCGCTGTTCTTCTTCGGCACCCAGGAATCAGTGACTCAAGCCGCAACACCAGTAGCCGATGAGGCTATCACTGTGCTGCAGGGCCGCCACTACCAGTTGGGCGCTACTGTCGCCAACCCTCCCGGTGTGCGTAATGTGGGTACCGTAGTGGTGCAGGATGATACTGACACCACCACATGGGTAGAAGATACCGATTACTCCCTCGATGAGGCCAGAGGCCGAATCTATATCATCCCGGGTGGCGGCATCAGTGATGATGACGTGTTGCACGTCGACTACACGCCGGTGGCTAACACTCGCACCCGGATTGTGTCAGCGGATCAGTCACTCTACGGTGGCCTGCGGTTCGAGAGCGCCAACCCGGTTGGCGATAAAAACGATCACTTGTTCCCCAAAACTCTGCTTACGCCAAACGGCGATTATGCGTTGAAGGGTGACGAGTGGCAGCAGATGAGCTTCAACGTCGAGATCTTGACGCTGGACGACGCAACATCGCCTCATTACATCGACGGGCAGCCCGCTTAATAAGCTGGCAAAGCTGGAGAGTATTAATGGGACTGATGTCATGGATAGCCCCCAAGAAGACTATTGATCTTCCTGGGGGTGACAGTTTTACCGTGCGGGGCCTGAGCATAGACGACATCACCGCGCTGTGGTCAATATTCGGCGAGGAGCTGTTCAGCGTGTTCCAGGGTCTGGAGCACCTGGCGACCGACGATGAGTCGAAAAACATTGTGCTGGAAGCCAGCCTTATGGCGTGGCTTGGCAATATGGTGGTGGAGTTCCCCGAGATCATCGCAAGCCTGATCGCGGTGGCCTCTGATGAGAAAGGGGAGATCCCCGACATCGCTCGCCAGGTGGCCACCATTCCGCTGCCGGTCCAGCTCGAGGCGCTCATCACCATTTATCAAATGACCGTCACAGAGGCTGGTGGCTCAAAAAAGCTGGTAGGCCACCTGTCAACGGTCACGGCGGTGGTCGCGAGTCTGATGCCCATGGCGGGGAAACTTGGTATTGGAGACTCAGGGAATCCGCCAACCTCTTAAGAGAGGCCGGGCACGCTACGCCTGAGCAATACCCACTGCAAGCACTGCAAACCGAGGCTGAGATTGTAAGACGACGGGCCAACGGCCAGCTGGTGACTGCCGCTGTGCTGACCCAGGCCGCGATCGGATCATTTCCCACCAAGGCCGCAGCTCGCAACTTTAAAACCGTATGTAAGGCGCTGAGCGATGGCTAAAAGTAGATCAGATGTCGAACTGGTCATCAGCGCAGAGAACAAAGCGCAGGCCACGCTCGAGGAATTCCAGAAAGCCATTTCCGATCTGGATAAGGCTCAGAAAACCCTGTCGACATCGATGGGCGGCACCGGCGCATCCGCCGATGACCTCAAACGAAGAATTGCCCAGCTCAACATCGTACAGAACGAACTTTCCTCCCGGGCCAAGGCTATCTCAGCCTACCGGGAGCAGGCCGATGCCATGCGCAAGGTCGGCCGGGAAATGTTCAAGTACAAGGAGGCGGTGCGCAACACCAAGGCCCAGATCGAGGCCACCACCAAGCCGTCCAAAGAGCTCAAGCAGGTATTTACCGAACAAAGCGCCCAGCTGGCCAAGCTCAAGCGAGAGTACGACCGGCTCCACGTCGGTCTGCGCAGAACCAAGGGCGCCCTGCGCGAGAACAAGATTGCAATTAAAGATCTGGACGCGGCCGAGTCGAAGCTAAAGACCACCCAGCAGAATGTTACCCGCGCTATCGCCCGGCAAACCACCGCCCTCGAGAATGTCTCGACATCCAGTCGCAAGGCGGGCAAGGGCATTCGCCAGTACGGCAACGACACTCGCAAAAGCTTGGGCTACGTCCAGCGCCTACGAGGCGAAACCCTGTCACTGGTGGCGTCGTTCGGCGGCCTGTATGCCGCCGGCCGGGGCATCGCCAGTGTCTTTGAAATATCCCGCAAAATGTCTGCTGCCAAGGCCCGCCTGGGCGTTGCGTTTGGTGGTGACGACGGCGCGATTTCCGCAGAAATAGCCCGGGTTGCCAGTGAGGCAGACCGGCTCGGCGTTAATTTCGAAACGCTCATCGATGAGTACACGAAGTTCGTCCCGAGCGCCAAACGAACCGGCATGACACTAAAGGAATCCCGGCACATTTTTGATGCCGTGAGCGAGTCGGCGGTAGTCAACCGGGCCTCAATGGCAGACCTCGGCGGCATTTACAAGGCCGTTACCCAAATAATTTCAAAAGGAAAATTGCAAGCCGAAGAATTGCGAGGCCAAATCGGCGACCGCCTAGTAGGAGCGGTGATCGATTACGCCGACGGAATGAAGGTTTCCACGGAAGAGCTCAGCCGGATGCTGGAGCAGGGAGAGCTCACCTCCAGCACCTTGATCAACTTTGGTAACCGACTGAAAGAGGTTTACGGCGACGAGCTGGCAGAAGCAGTAGAGCAACCAGTATCCCAGCTGGCCCGACTGCAGAACGCGATCACCCAAATCAAGATTGTCATTGGTGACTCCGGCTTTATCGAAGAGCTGGCCAACGGCATGAAAGCGGTGGCGGCAGAGCTCAAAGACCCCGCCACCATCGAGGGCGCCGCAACGCTCGGCAGGGGCCTTGGCGAGGTCGTCAAGGTGCTGGTGAAGCTCGTCCAGAACATGGACAAGGTGATCTCGGTCTTCAAGGTGTTGATCGCCTTCAAGCTCGGCGGCACGATTGCCAAAATCGGCGGGTCTGCCATAGCTGCCACTAGCGGCATCAACACCCTGAGTGGAGCCCTGCTGTTGCTGGGCAAGCGGGCGCTGTTCCTGGCTGGCCCTGCCGGTATTATCGCCGGCCTCGGGTTGCTGCTGTACGATCTGGTCAAAGCCTCTGGCTCAGCATCAACCAGCATCGATAAGTTTTCCGGCAAACTGGAAGCTCTCAAGAAAGGCACCACCGCAAACGAAAAGGCCGCTCTGTCGGAGCTGGTTACAGAGGCCGATGAGTCAATCAAGCGCCTGGAAGCCCGGGTGGTCAAGCTCCAGAACTACAAGGGCCGCGGCTCCCGAAACAAGGGCAGCTCGATTGCCAACATCAAGGCCGAGATTGCCGCTTATAAGCAGGCTCGCGCGGAGGCCCAGAAAGCCCTTAAGGCGTTCCAGGTGGTACAAGAAGCGGCCACGGGTGGAGAAGACGACGGCCCTGTTCGGGGCCGGTATGTTGCCAACCTGGGAGCCAAGTATCGCAAGCTGTTTACCACGCTCACAGCTGAGTTCGTCAAGCTAAACAAGCGCGCAGCTAAAGCCGAGGCGAAAACCCTGGAGCAGCGCCTGGCAGCCATTGATGTTGGCTATGAATCCCTGTTCAGCAAGATCGGCGAGACTGAAGGCGCCCTGAGAAAGCGCCTGGCCAGGCTGCGAGAGATCTACGGTCGAGACGACATTTCCGAGAAGGTGCGCAACGAACACGCCGTCGACATCCAGAAGATGGAAGACCAACTTCAGCAGCTGGAGGCCGGAAGAGCCACTGCCAACCGGGCGCTATTGGCCGATCGAGCCAAAGAAGTCGAGCAGTTTACCCGCAAGCGGATGACTGAAGAGCTCAAGATCTCTGACTTTGTCACCGCCACCCAAAAGAGCTTGGCAGAAAACGAAGCGGCCACCCTGCAGCAACGCCTCGATTTCATCGACCAACAGATCGACGAGCGCCTGGCCAAGATCGCGATGCTGCAAAACGCCTCGCCGGAAGTGAAGAGCGCCGGGTCCAGCGAGATCGAATCGTTGCGGGAGCAGCTGCAAGCCCGGGAAGAGCTGAACTACACCCAGGAGCGGCTCAATGAGCTGCTGGAGCTCCAGCGTCAGCAGGTCGAGGTTATTAATATCTCGACCAACGACGAGTGGGAGAAGAAGCGCGCGGTCAAAGAAGTCAACGATGAGATACTGCCGCAGCTAGAAGCCATGGCCCAAAAGGCCCTCGAGCTGGCGACTGCGCTGGGTGATAAGCAGGCGGTGCAGAACGTCAAGCTAATTCAGGCCCAGGTGGGGCGGCTCAACAAAGAACTGGGCGCCGGGGTTACCGCAATTCACCGCATGTTCTCCACAGGCCTGACCACCGCTATATCCGATACCGTTCGGGGCGTCGAGAGCGCAGGGGTAGCCTTCAGAAAGTTTGCCGCCGGCTTCCTGCAACGCCTTGCCGAAATGATTATTCAGCAGCAGATATTCAATGCCCTAAAGACCGCGGCCAACGCTACCGGCTATGGCGGCCTGGTGGGAGTAGTGGGAGCCGGAGTACAGCACAGCGGCGGCCTGGCCGGTGCATCATCCAACCCTACTCGATCAGTTCCGGCTTACGCATTTGTTGGTGCTCCCCGCTTTCATGAGGGCGGTATCCCGGGCCTCAAGAACAATGAGGTACCGAGCATCCTAGAGCGCAACGAAGAGGTTCTCACAGAGGACGATCCGCGGCACCGGGATAATGGTGGCGGCGCTCCAGCGGGAGAGGTCACCATCGTCAATTCATTCGATACTGAATCGGTAGTTTCCCAGGGTATTGCTACCCCGGCTGGCGAGCGAGCCATACTGAACATTATTCGAGCAAACAAAAACACACTGAAGGGGCTTTAAGCGTGGCGTTTGAGTCTGGTACAGCTACTGACTTCTGGGATGTCTTCGACAAGTTCAAGACTTTCATCACCACTCACGCCGACCTGGTAAGCGCCAGCGAGGAGTGGACGGTCAACGAGGACAACGAATCAGCCGGGGTTTCCCGCGAGCTGTTCCTGGAGGGCCCGGGCCTGGGCGGTACCGACGAGATCTTTGTTCAGATGAAGTCGGTGGTCGACACAGGGGATGATGAATACAACATCCAGTTCAACGGCGTCGACGGCTACAACTCGCTGGTCGATTACGATTCACAGATGAACCTGTCCCCTCCGGTCGGCGCGCTGGCTTGGGATACCTCTACCCCTTATTGGTTTTTCGCCAACGGTCGCCGGTTCATCATCGTCCTGAAGGTCGGAACTGTCTATGAGTGCGTCTACTGCGGCCTGATCCTTCCTTACGGCACCACCAGCGAGTTCCCGTACCCAATGCTGATTGCCGGCACCACGGACTCCCTGGCGCGCAGGTACTCGGATGTCGGGCATATGCACGGTTCCTTCTTCAACCCCCGGGATGCTGGCTCATGGCTTCGAACCCACGACGGCACTTATATCGAGGGGAGAAATATTGGCACCAACAACGCCCAAGTTCAGGGTGCGTTCATGGTCTGGCCGTGGATGGGCGATATTGGCGAGTCCATCCGGGAGAACTTTGATGGCAGCTACCCGCTAATTCGCGCCACACTGATGGGGGCTCCCAGCCTCGACGAGGAGCTGGACCCGAACACCTGGGGCGTCATGGATGGTGTCTTCTACACCAGCGGGTTTAGTAATGCATCAGAAAACACCATTACCGACGGAGGGGATACCTACCACGTATTCCAGTCGGCTCACCGCGTCGGCTACGGCGATTTTTGCGCCCTCCTGGAGGCTTGAACGATGGCTATGGTCTACGAAAACGGCACCGCCACCGACCGCTATAATCTGGTCGATAAAATCCGCATATTTCTGCTGGCCAATGGCTGGACTATAAACGGATGGTCCGGGGTCTCAGGCGGCGGCCTGCACGTTCAAAAAGGCGCCGGAAAATACTTCAACATCTTTTTACCCTCGCAGGACGTGAATCAAGACGAGCGACTGTGGTTGCAGCTGGGGCTGTCCACCGGGTACCAGGCCCCGGTTGGAGGGGCCCAGCCTGGAGAGACGCATCACACTACCGACAAGCGCTGCTCGGTCAATTTCGGTATAGCCTTGTACCAGGAGTACTACTTTTTTCTGGACGCCACCGCGGATACGTTTTACTGCGTGGTTGAGGAGACGCTCGGTGTTTACCGACACTTTAGTTTTGGCAGCTATAACACCATTGGGCAGGCGGCGGTCACTGGGGGTGGTTGCTTCGTATCGGGGTGCTATACCCATTATCTATCCGCCGCCGCCGGCGGATCATTCAATGGTTTTTTTGCTAACGCCTATAACGGCACCTCTAATCTATGCCAATACCCGGGGTGCGCGTCATTCGAGCGAGGCTCTGGCCGGGAGGTGCTGTTCAACGGTATTGACGGCGCCAAGGACGAAAAATATATCGGCGACAATCCTGTCGAGCTGTCCACATTCTCCATGAGCTGGAGCCAAGACGGCGCGCAGAATGCGGGGTTACATTTCGGTGTCAATAAATTCAACAATCGAATGTCGATGCTGCCGATTAATATTTGGGTGAGCCGACCCAGCTATCTGTGGACCCTGGCCGGGCAATTCCCCAGTGTTCGATTGGTCAACCTGAAAAACGTGGCGCCTGAGCAGCTCATCGATGGCGATTGGATGTGCTTCCCCGTATTCCGCAAGGGTGATGTGGGCGACTACAATACCGGCATAGTCGGCCTGGCTTACAAGAAGGTCTAAGTGTGACGAACTTTACGGGGGCATCAACACTCGCTACGGATTATCAGCAGCTGCCGGGGGCGATCTCTCAGAACGTCTTGACCTATCCGGTATCCAGCCCGACGGTTGTCACGCAAGAGCCTGAGTTTAGCTTAGACGGGACCAAGGGCGATACCCAGCCGGTTGATGAGCCCCAGGACGTAAAGATCGGGCACTATACCCGAGTCCATTTCGACGACTTTTACTATCGCATCATCCTGACGCCCACAGTGTACTCGCTGGGCAACATCCTGTTCGACTCCAACGAGCCGGTCGAGGTGTTCAATGGCTATTTCGTTGACAAGACCCTAACCGACTTCACTTTCGATACCAGCTGGGGTGTCACTCCCACCGAGCCGGTGGCGGCGCCCTATGATTTCATTCCTTTAGGGTACCAGTCCTGGGATTTCTCGATAGCTCTGGCTGGCCCGGCCACCCTGGATACCTCGGCCGTCTGGACTGTCGACGGCAAGACCTACTCTGTCAACTTTAGCGGCAACCGGGTGTTCCTGTTTTCAGCTCCGCCCAACTGGAAAAAGGCAATCAAGGAAACCTTGACCTGGCGCAGCGGCATAACCCGGTCCTTTGATGGTGATGAGCATCGCCAGGAGCTGCTGGAGCGCCCCAGGCTGAGCTTGGAATATGATTATGTGGTGGCTAATTACAACGACATATCGACCCTGACCAACAGGATTTTTGGCTGGGAGCTTCGGACTTTTGCGGTGCCTCGATGGCAGGACAAGTCGAGCCTGGTCTCGGCCGCCGGCATTGGTGATACCGTAATCAGCTGCAACACCACCCACCTGGGCTTCTACAATGGAGGCTTGGCGCTGATTTACGTTTCGCCGACCGTCTGGGAGGTGCTCGACATCCTCACGGTGGGTGCGGGCAGCCTTACTATGGAGCTGCCGGTACGCAACAATTGGCCCGCTGCCACCAAGCTGTTCCCGGTGTATATCGGTCAGCTGCCCAGCAAAATGAAGTGGAAAAAAATCACCGACCGGGTATGGGGCGGCAAACTCAAGTTCAAGGGTGATCCGGTTCAGACTGAGCCCTACCTGCCCGCAGTTGCCGCGCCCCTGACGTACAGTGGCAAAGAGCTGTTCATGCTGCGGCCCAACTGGCGCCAGCCGATCAACGAAGCATCGAACATGAATGTTTTTGTGTCTGATTATGGCTTTGGCGCCATTCAGCCGGAAGAGCACTCGACTTTCGCAGAGCACTCCCGGCGCTACTCGTGGCAATGCCGTAACCGGCAGGAAATCGCGCTGATGATGGAGTTCCTGGCTCGCAGAAAGGGCCGGGTAGTGCCGGTCTACATGCCCAGCTGGGACACCGATTTCGAGTTGGTGCGGGATGCGGCCGGTACCGAAAACACGCTCGAGCTCAGGGAAAACAGCTATACCTTCGACATCGGCAACCACCCGGCTAAAAACACCTTGATCGCCATTCGCAAGGACGGCACCTATGTGGCCTGCACGGTGGACTTCTCGACCCTTAACGCCGAGGGCAACATGGAGCTCTACATGACCGCCGAGCTGGGCGAGGACATCTACATGGCCGACATCAGCCGCATTAGCTACTGCGACCTGCGCCGCATGCAGAGCGATACCGCCAAGTTGATCTGGCATACCAACAGCGTTCTCGAGGTTACCCTCGATTTTGTATCGGTGAAGCAATAATGAGTTTTGAGGCACTGGAAGAGAGCGTTGACAGCGGCAGCCCGACCGAGCTTTATGTTTTTGAGTACGGCGCCAAGAAGTATCTGTACACGACCAACGAGGTAGCAATCACCTACCTGTCAGAGGTCTATGAGCCGCTGTCGATGCACCGGTCTCGCATTTCCCAAAACACCGAGCGAGGCAAGAATGACATCACCGTGGTGGTGCCTAGACTAAGCGAAGTGGCAGGCCTGTTTATTGTTGCCCCTCCCACCGAGAAAATGTCTCTGTCTATCCTTCGCATCCACCGCTCCGACCTGACGGATGCGGTCACGATCTGGAAAGGCCGGGTGGTGAACAGCAAGTACACCTCGGATCAGACCGCCGAGCTGCTGTGTGAGAGCTTCTACACCAGCCTGGGCCGCATGGGCCTGCGTCGTGGTTTCGGCCGACAGTGTGATCACGCGCTTTATGACTCGCAGTGCCGGCTCACCAAGTCCAACTATGCGTTCACTTCAGCCCCTACGCTGGTAACCAACTTGCAGATCACGGTGACCGGCGCCGATGCCTACGCTGACGGCTATTTTCTTGGCGGCACCATCGAGTGGCTTAATGACGACAGCAACGTCCAGGAGCGGCGCATGGTGGCGGCCCATGTGGGCGAGCTGGTCACAGTGACGCACCACATCCTAGCGCTGGAGAACGCGCAAGAAGTGGTGCTCTATCCGGGCTGCCCCCACGATATGGCAACCTGCAAATCCCGCTTCGGCAACCTGGATAATTACGGGGGATTTCCGTTCATGCCTGAAATGAACCCCTTTGGTGGCTCTGCATTGTTTTAGCCCAAGGAGGCTACTATGGAATGGATCGCTATTGGTATTGCGGTATTTGGTTTGGTCGCGTCCTACTATCTGCAACCAACGCCCCAGCTCCCGGACAACGCGTTGGCGGCCGAGAGCGTTGACGTGCCAACCGCCGATGCCGGCCGCAAAATCCCGGTGATATTCGGCAGGGTCATGGTCAAGGACAGCAACGTGGTCTGGTGGGGCGACCTGCGCACCACAGAGATCATCCGTGGCGAGGAAGCCAAAAAGTAATGGCTACCGTAAGGCTGTGTGATGCCCGGGTGGTTAAATTCTGCAACAAGGGCGGCCGGGCATTTGCTGAGCGGCACGGACTCGACTGGGCTGAGTTTTTAAAAAACGGCCTCGATGAGTCGATGTTTCTGGCCACAGGTGATGCCATGGCGCTCAAGGCCGTTGCCGCGGCCCGCAAAAGAGAAAGCGAATAATGGGTGGTCCAGCTAAGGAAGACACGTTTTACGTTGCCGGCTATCGGTACTACATGGGGGCGCATCTGGTGCCGTGCTACGGCCCGGTGGACAAGGTGTCTCGCATCCTGATTGGGGAAAGAGAGGCGTGGTCCGGGTCCATAACAGGCAGCACAAGCGAAAATATTCAAGCCCCGCAATTGTTTGGCGGCGATGATCGCGAAGGCGGATTTGATGGCCTCGTCGACTTCGAGTTCGGCGATGCCACCCAGGCCCCCAACACCTACCTGCAGCAAGTGCTTGAAACCACCGACATCCCCGCTTACCGGGGGGTGTTGTCCATTATCTGTAAAAGCTGCCAGTTCTCGGCAAATTCACCGTATTTCAAGCCGTTTTGGGTGGAGGTGTCGCGGGTTTTTCGCGGATGGAATCCCGACGACGCCGAGGTCATAGGCCACGCCAACCCGGCCCACATCATCTATGAGACGCTGACCAACACCGACTGGGGCATGCAGTACCCGATTGCCTCAATCAACGCGGCATCATTCGTGAGCGCTGCGGCCCTGTTTAAATCCGAGGCGCTGGGCCTGGCGCTGCAATGGAAAACCGACCAGAGCATCGAGGACTTCCTGGGCAAGATCCTGGTGATGTGCGGTGCCGTGCTGTCTGTGGACTCGTCGACCGGCGCCTTCAAGCTCAAGCCGATACGGGCCGATTACACCCCCGCCAGCCTGCCGCTGTTCGACGAATCGAACATCCTTGAAATGGAGGATTTCCAGCGCCCAATTTGGTCCGAAACCATCAATGAGGTCACGGTCAGCTATGTTGATCGGTCGACCCACAAGATAGATCAGGTGACCGTGCAAAACCTGGCGGCCATCGAGGCCCAGGGCGGGATCATCAACGTCCACAAGCAGTTTGGAGGCATCCCAACGGCTGAGCTCGCCAGTCGGGTAGCGCTGCGGGAGCTGAACATCACCTCCACGCCGCTCGCCACCATGCGCTTGAAAGTGAGCAGGCAGGCCTGGGATTTCGAGATAGGCGATGTCTTCCGGGTGTCCTGGGCCAAGTACGGCCTGGTTGAGGTTGTTTTCCGGGCCCTGGCGATCGATATGGGCAGTTTCGAGAAGGGCGACATTGTCATCAGTGCGGCCGAGGATTATTTCGGCATGCCGTCATCCACTTATGTGGAGCCGGAGCCCAACGGCTGGTCACCCCCTGACTATTCGCCTGTGACCGTCACTGAGACGGCCATAGTCGAGCTGCCGTATTACCTGGTTCTGCTGGGAGGGGGCTCAGAGCTGATTGCAGGAGCTTCTACCGGCTACGGCTACGTGGGCAACTTCGCCCAAAAGCCCAACGGCCTGCAAATGAATTACGAGGTTCATTATGCGCCCACATCTGGCGGCACCTACGAGCACATCAGAAATGGATCTTTCTCCCCCCGGGGGGAATTGTCAGGTGCCGTTACCGAGCTCGAGACCGTGTTTGAGCTGCAAAACCACGATGATTTCACCCCCCAGAACCCCGGCAGCCTGGTATTCATTGGCACCGAAATATGCGAGGTTGTCTCCTGGGCCCCCTCGACCAACCAGCTAACGGTAGTCCGGGGCGTGCTCGACACTCACGTCGCCACTCACGCGCTGGCTGCCGAGCTCTGGTTGTTCGATGCCAGAACCGGCTTTGATAGTACCGAGCGCCTCGACGGCGAAACCACCTGGTATAAGCTGCTGTCCAAAACCGGCATCGGCGTCGATGACATCGCCAACCCCACATCTGACAGCGTGACCCTGGACAACCGCGCGACCCGGCCATATCCACCAGCCAACATCAAAATCAAGGACGCTTACTTCCCTGCCGCGATCGCTTTTGCTGGTGATATTGAGATCACCTGGGCTCACCGGGACCGCCTGCAGCAGACTGCTGGCCTCAATGGCTGGACTGAGGGCAATATCGGCCCGGAGGCTGGTACCACTTACACGCTGGTTATGAAGTCGGGTGTCACCACCTTGCGCACCGTGACCGGCCTTACCGGCACCAGCTACACCTACACCAACGCCTTCGAGATTGCCGATGCCGGTATTTTGCAGTCCGAGCTGACCCTGGAGCTGTGGAGTGTTCGCAGCACCATCGATTCCTTCCAGGTGTTTTCTCACACATTCTCCCGCAACACCGCTGACGGTCTTGATCTCGATACCGCGCCATCGGCTTCGGACGACCTGAACCTGACCGAGGTAATCATCTAGTGGCATTCCAGTATTCGGGCAACACCAAGCAAAAGGGCCTAGTCCACGCCAATGTTGTTTGTGCGCTCAAGGTCAACCCGGGGGGCAGCCCGCCGGCCGAGTACCTGGACAGCACCACGGCAGACGCCAACGGCGATTTCACCTTAACCTGGTTCGATTGGGATGGCCGGGTGGTTATTGGCGCCTTCGATGAAGATGAGACCGAGAAGCTCCAGTGCCGGTTTATCGATTTCCTGACTGGCACCAACACCAATACCCGGTACGCTGGATGGCTGGAGTTCAGCCCGGTGTTTTTCTATGAGCTGAGCGAGACGGGCGCCAGCTGGGCCAACACACTGGACGCCGCGGCAACCGTCGAAACCGCCGCGACCTTCACTGTTCCCCTGTCCACCCGGCAGTGGCTGGAAGACTACCTGGGCCTGCCGGCCATGGTGGTCGACCAGGATTGTCTGTTGACCGAGGTCACGGCCGGGAAAACCGACGGCTACAATTTTGCTGGGGAGCTGTCGGTTGGCGCCATCGTCAAGACAGGCAACGACATCGCCACCCTGCAGACCATCTGCGGATGGGGTGATGAGGGCAGCCTGATAGCGGCGGGCAATACCCAGTGGTCGCTGAACATCGAGTCCAGCAAGTTCACTTTCCGCCACCAGTACTCCGACGGCATCCTGGTTAATCACGTCAGCACCCAGACGCTGGTTGAAAACACCGAGTACTGCATTCTAGTCACCCGGGATGTCACGGCCAGTAACACGGTGTCTTTTTATATCAATGGCGTATTGGCGGGAGCCGTCACTCAATCCAGCTCTGTGCGGCCAACGGGCGGCAGTTCTGGGAAGTTCGCTATCGCCGGTGCCTACGGCAGCGCCAGCCAGTGCTTCGACGGCACCATCAGCAGTCTGTACGGTGGGGAGCTGGTGTTGACGGCCAGCCAGGCGATGAAGATGTATCGTCGGGCCGAAACTTACTTTCAGAGCCTAATGCTGGGCTTCGATGAGATCCGCTTCTATTGGCCGATGCGAGAGACCAGCGGCACGATTTCCAAGGACATCGCCCTCAAGGGCGGCAGTGCTACCAACGGCTATTACGGGATTAACAATAGATCCATCAACAACCACGAGGCCCAGCCGGGCGGCATGGGAGGGATGGCTACCACGTTCCGAGCCAACGGCCAGGGCACTCGCTACATCAACTCGTGGCTGGATATTCCCATCCAGGACTCCTTTACTTTTGGCGGATGGTTTCGGGCGGCAACGCCAGAATACGCCTATGCCAGGCTGTTTGCGTATTACCGCAGCTCATCAAACTACTTTCAGCTGCGCCAGGGCAACATTAACTACACGCAACACTTCGGGGGCGTGGCCAACGGCACCACAATACCCACCGCCGTCGGCAAGGACTCGGTACATGAGACCTGGGAATTTCTGTCTTGTACGATCAACCTCTATACCGGGCTGGTGAGCATCTATCGCAATGGGCAGCTCTCCTGGACCTATACGGCTTCGCCCCCGGTTTATCCGGATAACTCCTACGACCTGGGCGTTGGTGGTAACGACTGGGGCGGCAGCAACTTCAAGGGGTATATTTGTGGTTGCTTCCACATCTCCCGGGAGCTCCGCCCCAGCGAAATCATGGAGCTCTACCAGGCGGCCATCTTTACCGGCCGTGATGTCGAAATGGCCAACCAAATGCTGTCTCAGTGGACCATGGACGATATTGTCAGTACCACCATAGCTGATGAGCTGTTGACCAATGACGGCACCATCAATGGCACGGTTCCCGCCATCACCGACGGGCGCTTTGGTGATGCCATCGGCCTGCCGGGCGTCTCGACGGATTACGTGGACTGTGGTCAGCTGTTCGCCACCGGTCTGGCGGCCATGACCCTCACGTTCTGGTTCAGACATACCACCGGGGCTACTGCCGGGTACCTGATGGCCAAGTACGATGCTGACAACAACGCGCGGTGCTTCTTTGTGTATTACGACGGCACTAGCTATCAGTTCGGCGTGATGTCCAGCGCCTCGGCTTACAGCGCCTCTCAGGTCGCCACCTCCCACGCCACGCCGGTGCTGGATGACGGCTTGTGGCACCACTGCGCGTGCAGGTTTGATGAAAACACAGTAATCGAAATCAACGTGGACAATACCGACTGGAAGCAGGCGGGCAACCCCTCAACCATGGCGGATACAGCCGAGCCCTTCTTGATCGGCAAGTGCGGCTCGACGTCGCCGGAGCCCCTGGACATCGACATCGATGATCTCAAGATATTTGATTCAGCGCTCACCGACGACGAAATATCACAGGCCTTTGTGAGGCAATAATGGCGTATTCATTCTCTGGCTCGACCCTCCAGATGGGCATTGCCCACCCGAACGTCATGGTGGCGCTCATGGTGGACCCATTAGCGGATCCGCCTGTGGCACTACTGGCAAGCACCACCGCTGACAGCAACGGTAACTTCAGGCTGGTCTGGTCTGGTTGGGGCGGCCGTGTTGCCATAGGCCACATGGACAACGACGGCGCGATCGAGCTTCAGTGCAAGTTCAGTGACTACCAGCAGGCCACCCTGGTGAGTAGCCGGTACGCGGCCATTGAGAGATTGCTGCCGGCCTTTCTGTACAAGCTGGACGAAGAGGCCGGGCCCTACAAAAACGCCATGGCTGAGATTGACCTGGAAGTGAAAACCGGATGGACCGCTCCTGGCGCCGGAGACCATCGAAAGTCCAGCGGGTTTATCGCGCTGCCCGGCATTCAGGGCAACTCGGACCTGAGCTTGCAAGAGGTGGTGGCAGACAGCGGCGATGGCTACTTGTGGCTGGGTGACTGCACGATATTTGGCACAGTGAAAACCGGCGGCACCATGGGCGTCAGTCAGCATTTTGCCCAGTTCAGAACACAAGGAGAAACCGAGGCCGACAACATTGTCTGGGCGCTGTACCTGACCGCCGCCAACGTGATCCAAATGTTCTGGGAGAACGGCGCCGGGGTGAATAACGCCGCTGACGGCACTGTGGCACTGGTGGCAAATACCGAATACAACGTGATTGTCAGTAGAGACGCCACCGCTAAAACGGTCGATATTTGGTTAAATGGGGTCAAAGAGACCATCAACTACACCAACAACGCAACGGGCGGCAGTGGTGGAAAGTTCATGGTTATGGGGCAGGACCACACCACCTCGTCCAGCGGATTCCGGGGGATAGTACACGGTATAGGCGGGTTTGCCCGGACCATCACCGACATCGAAGCCGAGATCATTTATCGATCGATGGAGAGTCCCTATGCCAACGCGGTATTGTCCCTGCCGAACGTGGCTGGTTTCTGGCCCATGGATGAGACTGCGGGCACGACTATCAAGGACCGCTCCGGCAACGGCAATGACGGCACTTATGAGTCGGTAGCATTTGGGTCTGTGGTTGCCCCGCCAGGGGTTGGCGGCAACGGCATCACTCTGGACGGCACTATCAGCGGCCTCGATCTTGGATCCCATGTTTATGATGGCGCCGACCCGCTGGCGATGGGGGCGTGGTTTCAGGTCCAAACCCTCGAGGACTGGAACCGGTTCCTGTACTGGGTGAACGCCGACGAGAGCAACCGACTGTCATTGAGCGAGCACACCACGGATTTGACCTTTCAGGCCTGGTTGGTCAACACCACTCTCGGCAACGGCAACGTGGCCGGCACTTTCAAGACGGGCTACTGGTTTCACCTGGTGCTCGCCTATGACCCCGACAGCCGGGAGGTGGAGGTTTGGCTCAATGCGCAGCTGCTCAACTCATTTGTCTCGGATTACATCGTACTATCAGACACCTATGATTTTCTGATTGGCAGAAACCCAGGGTCCACCAATTTTATGCATGCCGATGTCAGGGGGGCATTCCTGGCCTATACCAAGCTGGGCCTGAGCGATTTAATGACGTTGTATCACTCGGGCTACGAGAGCGCCCTGGAGCACGAGGTGCTCGATGATAGGCTGTGTCATTACAAATTTGATAACCCGGTGCTAAGTGGCCTCTCGGACGATGAAATCGACACCGTTTACGATGAAATGGGCAACTTCGATGGCACCGGCCCCAGCAACGTCAACCTGAAAATCAAGCCGAGTCGCTTTAAGTCGCTGTGCCCCTATTCAATCGGGAATCACGGCACGAACATCGACTTGGGAGACATATTCTCAGGCGGCACGCTCACAGGCATGACTATTACCCTGTGGTTCAAAACGCCAATCTCTGATCAGCAGGGGTGCCTGGTGGGCAAGTGGGAGGCTTATTCAGATGAGCGCGTGTTCAAGATTTGGTGGGAGGATTCCCCCAAGACCATGCGTTTCCAGGTTTCCAGCTTGGGCACCGACCTCGCGGCCGAGCGGGCCGACATCGTTGAGAACTTCGATGACGACCAATGGCATTTCCTTGCCGCACGCTTTGTAGCCAGCACTTCCATTGAGCTGAGCATCGATGGCGGGCCCTGGGCATCGGCGGCCACCCCGGGGGTGATGCACTCGTCTACGCAGACATGTTACTTGTTCGACGGAGATTACTCGGCGACCGAAGACTGGAAGGGCTATCTCGAAGACGTGCGCATTCACGACGCGGCCCTGTCTGATGCCCGCATCGCGCAGATACAGGCGTCATATCAGGACCACTAGCGGGATTTCGCAATTATTCGGCATCCAATTTTGCATCGGGCAGGGGTGTCAAAGTATCCCGCCCCCGTGATTTCCTGAGAAACTTCTTGCTCAATGGGTCCACGTCGCTGATGTCTACCTCGATCTGGCATTGGTGGCACCGCCAAGCTGGCGCATCTTCACCAGGCCAGAACCCGGCCATCAATACCATTTCCGTCTCGCATCGAGGGCAAAGCTTGACTGTCCCGGTACCGTCACACCCTGGGCACGCCTTGAACTTAATCTTTGCTCTCACGATGCCGCCGGCTTTTTCTTCCTGCCCGGCTTCTTCCTGGCCGCTCCAGGCTTTATGATTTCCACCCGCAGCAGTTCCCGGATGCCGCGCGGATCCTTGGGGCAGAAGGCAAACCACTTCTGACAGGACGCTTTGGCGCCGCACTTGGCTGCCGCCGCGTGTATCTGGCTGGTCAGCCTGGTGGTGTTGCTGGACGGCAGGAACCACATCGAACCCTTTGGTGCCCTAACCATTTCGGACGGCTTAGCCACTGTCTGCTTGATTGTCATGGTCGGTCTCCCCGGTGCTTGCGCATTTCCTTTTCCATCCGCTCCTCGAGTGCTGGGCCGAAAATGGGCCACCGCTCGCCGGCGCCAATGGCGATGCGAATACCACGAATAACAGCCAGCAGGCTATTCTGCGGTTGGATCGGCAGCCCCCCGTATTCAGCCTCGGCCTCGATGGCCTCAAGGAATGCGAGCAGGTGATCTTCGTAGACCCTGCGGCTTTTCAACGGCTTGTCCGGGTTGTACTTGCGTTGCATATCTTGAGCGGCCGCCTTCGATATGGGCGCACCACCGAGATCCATTAGCCTGACCTGGTCTGTGTCGCGCAAGTTAAGCGCGATGCTGATGGTTCGAAACAACTCATTATTGGTCATACAATTTTCCTTTGAGTAAATTTTGATCGGGCGCCCTTACCAAAGGGCGCCATGGCTGAGATTCGCGCAACACTGAAAACGGCAGAGCAAATCAACCCTGCAGCTCACTGAGGGGGAAGTCAGTCTCACATCGCCCGCAGCGCAGGCCGACCGGGTGATCATCTGGCCGCTTGAAGTGTTCATCGAAGCCCAAGCCCAAGTCCAGCTCGCTGCCGCAGTTGGGGCACAGCTTGACGCTCCCGGTACCCTCGCACCGCCCGCACTCGTCCCGCAGTACTCGGGTTTCGGTTTCCCCTGGCAGCCCCCCCTCTTTGGGCTCAGTGATTCGGTCTTCGGCGATGGGCTCACCCAGGCAGTCCGGGCACACCTTACTTACGATTATTGTACTCATGGCATTACGCTCCTATTCCATCGGTGGTCGGCTTGTCATCGCGAAACCCTACAAACACCGGGTGGCGCAATGAGCCTGCTTTGGTGAGCTCCTGGTATGACACTTCAACCATGCGCCCGCTGTACTGCTCCTGGTGGTCCCAGATTTCCTCTCGCTGCCGTGTGGTCAGTCCGGCGCTGACCCGCACATCAACCCCGGCAACATCTACAATCATCGCCCCCAGGGCCCCTGCAAGCCGCCCCTTGCCCTCTGCAAAGCCCTTGATGATTACATCAGCCGTCAAGGCCTCTTTCATCTTGAGCCAGACCGTGGACCGGATGGCGGTGTATCCTGAGTCCAAAGGCTTGACCATCAAGCCCTCGCCCCCGGCGCCGATAGTCCGGTCATAAAGCGCCTCGAGGGCAGCCCAGCTGTCCGGGTACTCCACTCGAGCTGCCTGGACGTGAGACAACCACGGCCCAGGGGCAGAGAAAAATGCCTCGACTTGCCACCGCCGCCGGGAGTAGGGGATCCCGGAATATTGCTCGAACAGCTCCAAATTGAGCAGCTCGAACACATGGTAGATCGCCGCCGTGTCCTGTTCATTGCCTCGCTGTTTGCCGCTCAGCGTAGCGCCGAAATCGCCGGCGATTATTTCACCGTCGAAGAAAAACCGCCCGGCATTCCATCCTTTGGCGTCGACCAATGAAGCCAGCTGCTCGCAGATGTGGGTATAGTTTGCGAGCAGGTTCCCGTTGCGAGAGTAGAGCTGCACAGCGCCATCGCCATAAATGCCGATCGCCCTTATTCCGTCGAGCTTTTCCTCAGCTGCTACCGGGAACGATTTGATTTTGTCATGGCTGAATTTTTCAGCCAGCATGCACCCGGGTATATTGTTTTGCGCGGCCATGATTAGTTGCTCCGGTTAAACGGGTTGATCCATGGACCGATAAAACAAAATACCGCGCCCCAGAATATCGCTGCAGTCCAGCTCCACTCGTCAACCGTGCTGTTTGCCAGGTCGAGCAGCAACACCCAGACCACCAGCATGCCGGCTGCCCGTACTGTCGCTTCAATGCCCACTAGGACAACCTCCCGCGCCGGGACAAATCATAATCAGACATCTGGCAGCAGCGGTCGCCGTCTAGCGCGCTGATGGCCAGGAAATTGATCGCCTGGCGCCCGCACTGGGCAGGCTCCCGCCGGTGGAATATCGCCGGGAGCTCCCCTTTGGTACCAATCCCTTCAATGATCAAGCGATCGCCTCGTTTTAGTGTTGATGGTTTCATTAGCTGTACTCCAGTTTTGGTGTTGGTTAGCGGTTCAATTTTTGATCGGGGCCTCTGCCTTATAGGCTGGCTCGCATTGGTCCTCGCTGGCCCAGTTGGTACAGCCGCTATCGGTGCTCAGTTGGTAGAGGTGCGTCTCGGGCATCACCTCGCTGTCGATGGCAACAACAGTTCCCAATCGGGTGCCCTCGTACGGGATAGTAAAGTACAGCGCTTGGGTTTTGTGGTACTTAGGTTTTGTGGTCATTTCATGGCTACCTTGTTAGGTGGTGTTGTAACTATAAGCGCTGCTGCTGTAGATAGCAATGCTATTGTATAGTAAATATTAATACTTTATCTGAGGGCCTGCTTTGCCTGTTTAATAGTCTATTGAAATAAATAGCGCTTTGGGCCGGAACGCTATTTAAATCAGGCCGTGGTTTTGATAGAAAAACGGCATTTAAATTTGCATCGGGCGAGGCTGTCAAAGTAGCGGCGCTCATTTCCTGCCGGTACCGCCGCACCTGAAGCAGGCGCCGCCGGCAATGTGCTTGAAAGGCATCTGTCCGGTACCGTCACACCTGGAGCACTGGTTTACCGTGGCTTTCACCGCCGGCCTGCTCCACTCGCGGTAGGCTTTTGATCTGGCGTTTTGATAGCTCTTGCCGCAGTTTCCAGACTGCTCCACTTCACGCGTAATATGCTTGGAAAACAGGCCAATCCAGGCCAGGATAGCGGAGCTTTCATCTGAGAAAATAGCGCGGAGCTCGGCCGTGCTTTTTTGGTAGTAAAATTTGAAGGGCACCGATTTAAAGTTGTTGTTTAAAAATGAATTCAATTCTGTTTTTTTGTCCATGTTTGGATTCTCGCGTTTATTTCAGTTTCAAATTTGCATCGGGCAAGGTTGCTCAAGTAGGGGCCCCAGGCACCCCAAAACCAGTACTTTCTGAATCGAAATTTCTCGATTCGTGAATAATTACACCGTTTTCTGCCAACTATTTACATTGACCGCTGCAGGCCCCGGAATTGCTGGCCTGCAGGCCACCAGCTGGATCCAGGCCACCAGGCCACCAGGCCAGCTGCAGGCACCAGGCCAGCTGCAGGCACCAGGCCACCAGGCCAGCTGCAGGCACCAGGCCAGCTGCA
>Ga0164313_10000543_pt1 | contig 30794 bp, 31 predicted proteins | sample GuaBasSedimGuay4_FD_113735 | JGI IMG/M metagenome (GOLD analysis project Ga0164313, IMG submission 113735) | Subseafloor sediment microbial communities from Guaymas Basin, Gulf of California, Mexico - Guay4, Core 4569-4, 0-3 cm | ecosystem: Environmental > Aquatic > Marine > Hydrothermal vents... | reverse complement strand
CGTTTAGATGATTTAAATTTAGGTCATTTGATATTGTTTAGGGTTTAGATATTCGTGCTTTGAATTTTATCTTCTCCAGTATTGGCAGAGCCTAATGGCTCTGACCTGGCCCAGAGGACCAGGTTTTCAATACTGAAATAAACCTTTGTGGTCTTTGTGTCATTGTGGTTAGGGCTCGCTCAAAAATAACTTCACATTTTCAGCGCCCATCCATCCCGCTCATCGGTGTTACGAAAATTCGACATATGCCAGATATTTCTACATTTTCGTGCCTTGCTGAGCGGGCGCCTGAACTCTGAAAATCTGCGAACTTATTTCTGCGCAAACCCTTAGGCTTTATCCTGACTCGGACACAATCTCGTTCAGCAGCTTCCGGTAGTACAGATAATGATCGAACGGCATGTCCTCACGGATACGCCCATCGGCCAGCGGCACATATCCACCTGATTCTAGCAGGGGGGGTACCTTGGCCTCCAGTTCACGCCGTATGGCCGGTTTTCCCTGCCGGATCGCATCCAGGTCGATGCCGCCGATCAGCCTCAGGTCCCTGCCGTATTCCTGCCTTAAAGCAAGGTAGTCCATGGTTTCGATATTGACTTCGCAGGCCCACAGGCAGTTGAAGCCCCATTTTAAAAGAAGGGGGATCAGAATGCGGGCGTTGGCATAGGTCTGGAAAATGATGGTTTCGACGCCGTGCCGATGCAGCACCTTGAAAACCGGTGCATAACTCCTGAGGACAATGTCCTCGTACATGGCGGGCGACATGAGCGGCTGATCGTTTCCGCCAATGGGTTCGCTGAAAATGGCGGCATCTATGTCAACCTCCTGCAACACCCTTTCCGCCACTATGGCGGAAAACTCACCCTGTATGCACATCATTTTCCGGACAAGTTCCGGCTGGTCCATCAGCAGATACATGACCTCGAGAAATCGTCGCCAATCCTCCACGCCCATAGCGAGGAAAAAGCCCTCGTGAACATACAGCATCAAGGCATGTTCCCGATGGCGCCACGCTTCGATTTTCTCCGGCCACCCTGTTGGCAGACGTTTTTCGTCGAAAGGGTTCATGACGCCATTAAACGCCTCCAACTGATCCATGGCGGCAGGCCAGTCTTTGACAGCAGGTATGGGGTACAGGTCGGTCTCTATCGTCTCTTTTTTATCCATGGATACAATTCGGGAAAGATCATTCTCCCCGGACAAGCCCTGGTTCTGCCACACCTTGATGACTTCCGGCCGTATCCCCTCGTCAAAGCAGGGCACCCGGTCAGGCATACCCAGCCGCATCGTCTCCAGAAACCGCTCACGACTTGTCATGGGTTTACCGGATTTAGTGTTGCTTCTTTTTTGCATAGGATATCCCTCACGATAATATTTTCATGGTCATCATGTTGAATATTAACAGAACTTTTGAATACAGTCTAATGTTTCATGCCATCTTACGTTACTGAACATGAAAATATTTCTGGTTGACAACTATTTGGGAATACAGTAGGGCCCCACCCAGGGCTTTTTTAACAGAGGTTTATCATGAAATTGAACGAGATCCGAAAACAGATCGATAAAATCGACAGGGAACTTCTGGTCCTGCTCCAGGAAAGAATGGGTCTGGCATTGCGATCCAAGAAATTCAAAAAAACCGTGAGCGACCCGGCGCGTGAGGAAGATATACTGGCGCGCATTGAACGCATGAATCTCGATTTGATCGAACGCTCCTTTTCCAGGCAGCTGCTGAGAACCATTATCAAGGAAAGCAAACGGCTCCAGGAGGAGGACCGGCCCCTGGTGGCATTCCAGGGCGAACACGGAGCCTACGGGGAGGTAGGCGCAAGGGGACTGGTCCCCGAGGGTGCCTATATCCCCTGCATGGAATTCGCCGATGTTTTTCGCGGTGTCGAGCAGGGCTATCTGGATCTCGGTGTTGTTCCGGTTGAAAATAGCCTGGAAGGCGCCGTCACCCAGGTAAACGACCTGCTCACCTCTACGGACCTGAAGGTTATCGGTGAAGCCAAAGTCACCGTAAATCACTGTCTCCTAGCCACGGAAGCTATGGACTACCGGGAAATACGCCAGGTTTATTCACACCCCCAGGCCCTGGCCCAATGCCGGGAATTTCTCATGCGCAATCATCTCGAACCGCGGCCTTACTACGACACGGCCGGCGCCGCAAAAATGCTGGCCAGGGAAAACCTCAATGCAGCGGCAGCCATCGCCAGCGAATTGAGCGCGGAACTCTACAACCTCGAAATTATCAAACGGGGCATTGAAGACGGCCCTGCCAACTCCACCCGCTTTTTACTTCTTTCCCGGGATGCTTGCGAAAAGGTGGGTGACAAGACGTCCATTATTTTCGTTACCCCCCACAAAGCCGGAAGCCTCTACGGCATCCTGCAGCTCTTCGCGGAATCCGGCATCAACCTTACACGCATCGCTTCCATGCCGCTACGCACCGAACCGGACAACTACAGCTTCTTTCTGGATTTTGAAGGAACCGAAAAGGACCCGGCCGTATCCGATGTGCTGCAGAAAATGGAGGAACTGACGGTCACCATGAAATACCTGGGTAGTTATCCGGCGGCGAACGGTGGATAGTAGATACCCGGATCCAGAAGACGCGTCGAAGATCCCGCCCCGCGGGGGCAGTGATTATACCCTATAAGGGTTTACAGCGAAATCCTAAATCCGAATATTAAAATTCTAAACAAATCCAAATATCAAAGGCTCAAATGCTCTAAACATGAGCCATTGGCATGAGCCTCGGCAACCTCGTTTCAATGATTTTAATTTAGATCATTTGATATTGTTGCTGGATGGTTAAATATTTTTTCTGCCTGTCCGCAGGACCAGCGGAATAAAAAATAGCGGCACCATGCCCAGTACTGCCAACAGGCCTACAGGGCCGAAGAGCTGCATGGCTGTACTCCCCAAAAGAGGCCCCACCACCATGCCGAGGGTATAGGCCATGACAAACATCGAACTTGCAGCAGTCAGATCGGTGTCTTTGAAAACCTGACCGATATTGAGCATCCCCAGGGTGTAGTAGGCGCCGACGGAACCACCCCAGAAAAACAGCAGCACACCCGTCAAAAAGGGCAGGGCCAGGCTGACATGCACCAGCGGAACGACAACGACGGACACCAACGCAACCGCCATAACAACGGTTTTAAAGGCAGCCTTGTCGGCGACCCAGCCGATGATTGGCTGCCAGACAAAACTGCCTACGGCAAAAAAGGATACCAGTATCAAGGCAGACGCTGTTTCAATTCCGCTGCGCAAACCGTAGATCGGCAAGAGTGAAAGTACGGCCGTTTCCAGAAATCCGCAAATGAACCCGGCCATGGTTGCCACTGGGGCAACAAATAGCATCTGCAGCACCTTATATCTAACGGGCGGCAGATGCCTGTTGTCAGCCTTGGGTACCAGCAGCAGAGGGAGGGCCGCACAGCCCATGAGCATCCCGCTGATCACAAAAGGCCGGCCACCATCGACACCGATGAAATTCAACAGCAGCGGCCCCACGGCAATCCCCATGCTCCACACCGTGGCGTAGGCCCCGACAATGCGACCCCTGCTGTGTTCGGGGGCCATGACGTTGATCCAGGCTTCGCTCGCAACCCAGTGCATCCCACCGGTGATGCCCAGAAAAAATCGCATCAGATACCAAAACCACAGTGAGTCGTCAATCCACAATCCGAATACGAAAATACCTGACAGCAATGCCCCGGTTGTCATGGTGCGCAACAGGCCGATGCGGTGAATGACAGACGGCAGGAACGGTCCTGTCAGCAACACGGCCAGAGAGAACATGGTTGCGTTCAAACCGATGGCAATCACCGATATGCCGCGCTGCTCCATCACGATGGACGTCAGGGGAATGATAAGGCCGATGCTTAATCCCACGGCACCGGCACTAATGATCACCGGCAGCAACAGGCGCGAATATACGCTGGTTATAGGCTGTGCTTCAATGTCCATAATTTCTGGTTACTGGTTCCTGGATGCTGGATTCTGGATTCTGGTTCCACCGGCAGCAGATTGCGGTTCACTACCCCTTCAGTCTTCCGCCTTTTACCTTTCACATTTCACCTTCTGATCTTCCGGAATCTGACCTCCGATCACCGACTTCTGATCTCCGACGACCGCCACCGGCTGCAGGGCTAAAGCCCTGACCTACCCCTTCAGTCTTCCACCTTTTACCTTTCACCTTCTGATCTCCGACCTCTGACCGCTGTCGCCTGGTTTCGTTTGCGCTGACGGGTTAACACAACCATCAGGGCTGGTGCAACCACGAAATCGGCCATAAGGGCGACCAGAATAGTCACGCCGGTAAAAAATCCGAAGCGCCTGATATGGGTCAGGGTGGCAAACATGTCGGCAAAAAAGCCAAAACTCAACACCAGGGATGTAATCATCAGCGCCCGCCCTGCTCCCATCAGTGTTTCCCGGATCGCCTGGTGGGCATCTTTACTGAGTTCGTAATAGCGCCTGAAATTGTACATGAAGTGAACCGTGTCGTCCACGACCAACCCCAGTGCAATGCTGCCGATCATCAGGGTAGTCATGTCCAGGGGGATACGCGCCAGCCCCATCACCCCCATGATGGTGATTATGGGCAATAGATTCGGGATCATGCTGACCAGGCCCAGCTTCACATTTTCCACCAGGACCATCATCATGACCGTTATAATCAGGAAAGCCAGCATATAGCTCCTGGACATACTCTTGAGCGCCGCCGGGATGGTTCTGGCCATCAGTGCCATGCCGCCGGTCACCTTGACCGTGGCCATTCCCTCGAAAATCGGATCGGCCATGGCTTCGACCTGGTGCAGGAACCGTTCAAAAATTACCGAATCGACCCAGGGCGTTTTTATGGTAATCCGGGTGACGGCAAACCGGCTGTCAACCAGTTTTTCCAGATCACCCGAACCGCTGTTTTCAAAGAGAAACAGCTCCTGGGCGATCAGGTCCCGCGCCTGAGGGATGGTATAGTATGCGCTGTCGTTGCCGTGCATTGCCTGGTTGATTTCCTTTACGATGTCGTTGATGGAAAATACCGTTCCCACAAAAATTTCCGAATCCGTGTAATGCTTCATCTCCTCGGAAAACGTGTCGATGGCATTCAGAAGACGGGGATTATAAACCCCGTTTTCCATTTCCGTGTCGAGTACGACCTCCAGCGTGATGGTCCCGTTGAGTTCACGATCTATCGTGGTAAGGTCCTGTTTTACCACCATGGTATCTGGAAAATATTCCACGACATGGTCTGAAAATTTCAGTTGGAATGCGTAATAGGTTGCGGTCACGGCAATCAGGGCTGCCACACCCAGGATTTTCAACGGATGGGCCACCGAAAAATCCGCGAATGCCATGAGCACCCGGTCCATTCTCACCGACGCCGGATGAGAGCCTGCTTTGCGTTGGATGGGCAGCACGGCCAGCAGGGCCGGAAGGAGTATGATCGTAAAAAACAGGGCCAGCACGACACCTGCAGCTGCGAAAATGCCCAGGTCGGCAATAGCCGCCAGTTCGGCAAAACCGAATGAGAGCAGGCCTGCAGCCGTTGTCAGCGTCGTCATGACGATGGCCAGACCCGAATGGCCGAGGGCATACACAATGGCATCCTGCCGACTGCAGCCCTGCTGATACTGCCGGTAAAATATAGCCAGGAGATGGACAGCATCCCCCACGCCGACGGCCACCAGAAAAGCCGGCAGGATGGTCGTCGTGATTTTGATGGGCACGGCGCAAAGCGCCATGAGACCCAGCGTCGACAGGACCGAGGCAACGATGATGATCAGGGGCAGAATGACGCCGGTCAGCCTGCGAAACAGGATCAGCAAAAAAAAGATGACCGCCATGATACTGATGGAAAGACAGCGCACCATATCCTGCATGGTGCTCTGGTTGAAGGCTTCCAGTATGAAGGGGCCGCCGGACATTGCTATTTCAAGATTCGGTAGGCGCTGACGTGCGACAACCCGTTTTACAGCCGCCACCACTTCGCTGTTTTCCTTTTCACTGAGATAGCGACGTTCGCCGGATCCACCCGGCCCCACCGCAGAGGTGTCCTCAAACGATTCGAGGACGGCTTCTTCCGTTTGCATTTCCGTTACCGCCGCGGCCGTTTCCAGGACCACAGCGGCAATCCTGCCATCTGCCGAAATGATGTTGTTGACATAAAAGGGGTTGCCAAGCACCCGTTGCTTTAGGGTATCCCAGGCTATCTCTTTTTCTTCCCAGCCATCGAGAAGGTCTTCCACGATAAGCGCATCCGCTTCGCCATACGTGCTTCTTGCATTGACCAGGCTGGTTACAGCGGTGATGTGAGGGACCTCGTTCTCCAGGGTTTCGTGGAAGGTGCCCAGCCACCTGATGAATTCAGCGCTGAACACGTTGCCCGGCTCAACCGCGATGATGATCAGATCGGAACTTCCGAACCGGTCGCGAAACCGATTGTATTCCAGCAAAATGGGATCTTCTTTGTGCAGCAGGGCCTCGGAAGATGTGTCCACGGTAATTCGCGGGATCATGGCGGTCAGGGACAAGACTACCAGCAGGACCCCGAGCAGCGCCACGAGGTGGTGCCGGCACAGGAAACGGCCCAGTCCTGCAAAAAGCGTCTCGATTTCATCGCTCAGGCGCCTCCGACCAAAACTCCGCCTTTCCGGACCTTGATATTGCGGATCGTCGGCCTTCCGTCTGTCCGGACCTTTGCGCCTGCTCCGGTTCTCTAAGGCGCAGGTATTATGCTCTGATGAATTTTCGTTGGATATCGACTTTTCAGTTTTCATTGATCCTTGGCATTCCGATCCAAAAGACCCCTGCGTATGGCCGACTTTCCGGTTATGCACGAGCAGGTTGCTCGGCTTTTAACCTGACGGCATGCTTCTGTTTTGTATAGTAAAACAGGTTGCAATAAAAGATATATTTACATAAGCTCGTTGCGCAAAAAATTATACGCTTCGATAATATTTGATAACCGACAAAAAGGAGCCTATACAGGCAAATACACGATTGTCTGTTTCTAATGTCATGGATGAAAAAATCGAATTTATAGCGAATGGTCTCAGCATAGAAGGGATGATCAGCCGGGGCACGGGGACAAAAGGCGTCGTCATCACGCACCCGCATCCACAGTACGGTGGCGATATGTACAACCCGGTGGTGGAATCCATCGGGCACGTGTACCAACAAAAGGGCATCACCACACTGCGTTTCAATTTCAGAGGGGTGGGGCTGAGTGACGGCAGTTACGGTGACGGCATCGGCGAACAGGAAGATGTACTGGCGGCCGTTGCTTGTCTCAAGGAATTGAAAGCGATTTTGTCGAAAAACATCATGTAACCAGAAGCCAGAAACAATGACCCGTATCTATATCAAGCTCCTGCTGACCGCCATTTTGTGGGGGGGCACTTTTATCGCCGGCAGGGTAATCGCCGGGCATGTGAACCATGTTTCCGCAGCATTTCTGCGGTTTGTGGTGGCAACCGTTTTCCTGGTGGTCCTGACCATCAAAAGCGAAGGACTGCCCTGCCGTATGAATAAAAACAAGATTTTTTCACTGCTTCTTTTGGGGACAACGGGCGTGTTCGCCTACAACCTGTTCTTTTTCAAGGGACTGCAGCTGATCAGCGCCGGACGAGCCTCCCTGATCATTGCCAACAATCCCATTTTTATCGCCATTTTTTCGTTTTTATTTTTCGCCGAAAAAATGACGCCCCTGAAAGTCACCGGCATCCTGATCTCCGTCACCGGGGCGGTCTTCGCCATCACCGGCGGAAAACCGGCCGCCATTTTATCAGACGGCTTAGGGTTGGGAGACATCTACATTTTCTGCGGCGTCTGCAGCTGGGTGGCCTACTCCCTCATCGGCAAAAAGGTGCTGAACACTATTTCGCCTCTGGCTGCGGTAACCGGTGCAGCCATAGTCGGGGTGCTGATGCTGTCCATACCGGCCTGGCAGTCGGGCATGCTCGCCGAAATACCGCACTATCGCCCGGTCGACTGGGCCGCCATATTCTACCTGGGGTTTTTCGGCACCGTGCTCGGTTTTGTCTGGTATTACGACGGTATCAACGCCATCGGGCCGGCGAGGGCCGGCCTGTTCATCAATTTTGTGCCCCTGAGCGCAATAACCCTCGGGTATCTTCTGCTCGGGGAACCCATCACCATCTCGCTCATGATCGGCGCCGCACTCGTCATCTCAGGAGTAATCCTGACCAATACGGCATCTGTCCGCATGCTGAAAAGGTCAACCTGATGGAACACAAGCCCATCCTCGACAATACAGACGGCACGATTCTGCCGGGGGGTGTCTCCGCAAACCGGGTGCTGTTCATTCTCTCCGCATCTGTGGGTGTGGCCATTATCGGCCTGGGCATCATCTGGCCATTGATACCGGTTTTTGCCCTGGACCTCGGCGCCACGGGTTTCCAGGTCGGCATGATCATTGCCAGCTTCAACCTGGCCAGGACCTTTGCCAACCCCATCTCCGGAAGACTCTCCGACCGCTGGGGCCGCAAGCCCTTTATCGTAGTAGGTCTGTTTCTTTATGCCGCGGTATCAATACTCTACATAAGGGCTACCAGCATCAACGATCTGATCCTGGTACGCCTCCTGCACGGATTCACCTCCGTGCTTGTGGTGCCGGTAGCCATGGCCCTGGCCGCCGACATCGCGCCGGACGACCGCCTGGGGCGCTATATGGGAACGCTGAACATGGCCGTCATGCTGGGCCTGGGGGTGGGCCCCATGTTAGGCGGCATTATCCGGGACACCCTGGGTATGAACGCCGCTTTTTACGCCATGGGCGGCCTGGCCCTCTTGACCATGGCCGGCGTGATGGCGCTCATCCCCGGCAGCAAATTCAAAAGCAGAGACAGCCTTCGGAGGCCGGCATCACCTTTCAGGGATCTTATCCGGCACCGGGTGGTCCTGGGTCTTTTCTTCCTGCGCCTCTTCGTGGCTTCCGGGCAGGGCAGTGTTTACACGTTTCTTCCACTGCTGGCCCTGGACATTGGCATCACCAGTTCGGAAGTCGGCATCGTCCTGGGCGTCAATATCTTCCTCATCGCCATCCTCCAGAGGGCCTGCGCCGGAATCGCCGACCGCACCGATCCACGGGTCCTGATTATCCTCGGAACGATCATTTCCGGTGTTGCCGTATTGGGCATGCCTTATGCCAGGGGCTTTACCGCCGTACTCGCCCTGAATATCGTCATGGGGGCCGGCAACGGCATTGCCACACCGGCCGGATTTGTGTTGACGGGAAAGCTGGGACGAAAAATGGGTATGGGGTCCATCATGGGACTGACTGATGCCGGTTGGAGCCTGGGTATGATCGTCGCCCCTATCTTTTCCGGCATTGTCATGGACAGCCTGGGACTTCCCAGAATTTTCTTCATCGGCGGGGTTTTGATCATCATCGGCGCTGCCATCATCTATGCTTTTTTGCGCAATTTATCCATCTGAAGATATTCCTGACGTTTTTCCTCCTGCCTGAACGCATGGATTACCTCTTTATACGTTATCCAGCCATCTTTCATAACAACACCTGTAAAGAATCCTGTCCCAGAAGACCAGGTTCTTGAGTTCCTCTACAGCGGAACCTACCGCTGGAATTCGAATTGCCTGACTAAAACCTGAATGTAAACCGCGAGCTTCTCCTGTGGACAACCTGCCCGAATTCCTTTATCCAGAGGTATTCCTCTTCTGACAATGGACCTCTCTTTCTAAGGTTGTCCAAATTCTCCTGGAGCTGTTGACGGTTTTTTGGCCCGGTGAGCACTATATCAACATGAGGATTGGACAGACAGAAGCGATAGCAGTCAGATGCAGTCATGACAGGACCCTCCCAGCCTTTTGGACGATTGAGAAGACCTCGCCACCGTGTAGCTGTATAGGCGATAATAGCTGGTTTGCGCCTGGCAAGGTTGGGAAAGATATCCACCTCAGCTCCCGGGTGCGCGGCATTGTAACGGATCATGAGCATGTCAAGGGGAGAATCAAGGGCGAGCTTTCCGGCCCTTTGCCGGTCGTGAATACTCACCCCAATGGCCCGAACCATGCCTGATTCTCTAAGTGACACCAGTGCGTCAATCGTCGATGGTGTCCAGGCACTCGTACGGCCAAGCCAAAATATCTGGAAAATATCTATGTAATCCGTGTCTAGCTGCTTAAGCAGTCGTTCACATGAACGCCTGATGCCTCCGCCAAAATATCCGGTCGTCGGCCCACAAGCCAGGGTGAGCGATTCCCTGTCACGTTTTAAAGCAGCTTTGAGCGACTTTGTTACCTGCCTTGCCTTGGGTGTCCAAAAAACATAGTCAATGCCCTGCTCAAGAGCCCACTCCAAGTCAACGCCCTCAACCCCAAAATGAGTCGCTAAACCTAGTCTGAACTGACGACGCCCAAGAGCGGGAACATCCCGATATAAGAAGTCTTCATACATGAATATGCATCCTTTTCATCTTTTCACAAACGCCGCAACGGATTGAGCGATCTCGCCCGGTGAATCTTCCTGCAGGAAGAATTCAAAGATTTTTTATTTTTTCCTTAGAAAAAATATAATAGCAGTTGTCACTATCGCTAATCAATTATGACATCATTGATGGCCTTCACCCGTACTTCAGCTTCCTGTAGCATGCCTTCCAGGAGTTCGACGCACGTGGGGATGGAGTGAATCAGGCCGATGGATTGCCCAACCATCATGGGTGCTGCATTCACGTCGCCCGTTTCCCAGGCCTTTAAGACTCGCTCGCCGGAAACCAGTGGAATGATCTCTTCCAGACCGCCCCCCTTGGCCTCGGTCTCCAGAATGCACTCCACGGTTTCGTTGCGCAATGCCCTGCCCTGCAGATGGATCGACTTGCAGATCAATGTGGTGTCCTGCTCCTGGCGATTGACCAGTTCCTGTTTGATGTTGTCGTGAATGTCACACTCCTTGGTGGCCATGAAGCGACTGGCCATCATGACCGCATCCGCCCCCAGCATCAGGGCCGCCGCCAGCGTGCTGCCGTTGGCGATGCCGCCCACCGTAACCACCGGGATGGAAACCGCTTCTTTTATTCTGGGCGTCAGCACCATAGTGCTGACATCGTCGTCCAGGGGATGGCCGCCCTCTTCGATGCCGGCCGCGTATATGCCGTCATAGCCAACTTTTTCGGCATGCACAGCGTGACGCACAGACCCCACCTTGTGAAACAGCTTTACCCCGGCCGCTTTAAGCATGTCGATATACTCCATACCGCAGGCCTTGTCCAAAGGGGCCCCGGACACTTCGATACCGTCCACCTTTTCCTCGGCGCACACGTTGAGGTACATCTTGTGGTGGTCGCCGGTGATACGGACAGAAGGCAGGATAGTGACATTCACCATGAAGGGCTTGTCGGTCAGCTCCCGGGTTTGGCGGATGGCCGCCCTGAAATCGTCCTCGGTTTCAAAATTGGCAGCGGTCAAATTGCCCATGCCCCCGGCATTGGAGATGGCCGCACACAGCGGCGGTTTGCAGATCCACATCATCGCACCGCAAATGATGGGATATTTAATATCGAACATTTCGGTAATTTTAGTTTTGATCATTCCCCCCCCTTATAAAAAAATGTTTTTTCGCTTGAACTCTCGCCTCCCTATATCATGGGATGATATTTTTTGCGAGTCACCGGATTGAACAGCGGCAATCAAATTATTTTTTGTTTTCGGCAATCAGCTCTTTGAAAAAAACAATGGACGGAGCCAGATTAAGCATTATATTAGAGTTACAAAATATCACTGCAAAAGACAGCCAATACGCAGATTATTAAATCTATCAATTATACGGGAGATTCTTCATGAAAAAACCATTTACCGCTTTACTGATCATGACATGGACGTTGATGCTCTTAGGATGCGGTGCTCCCCAGGTGAAACTGTTCAGCGACGCGTCAGACCCTCTTCAGGAGCTCACCTTACAAGGTCAGGGCGATGAAAAAGTTCTGGTGATCTCCATCAACGGCGTCATTTCCAACAGCCCGAAGGAGAGTTTCCTGCGCTCCATGCCCAGCATGGTGGAGGAAACCGTGGCCCAGCTCAGAAAGGCCGAAAAGGATGAAAATATCAAAAGTCTGCTGATAAAGGTGGACTCGCCCGGCGGAACCGTGACCGCCGGCGACATGCTTTACCACGAAATCATGGCCTACAAAGAAAGGACCGGTGTCAAAATCGTGGTTTCGATGATGGGCACCGCCGCTTCCGGCGGGTACTATGTATCCCTGCCTGCCGACACTATCATTGCCCACCCCACCACTATTACCGGATCCATAGGTGTCATCATCATGCAGCCCGATCTCACCGGATTGATGGATAAAATCGGTGTTGAGATTCGGGTCAGTAAATCAGGCCACAATAAAGACATGGGGTCGCCCTTCCGGCCGGCAACCGAGGAAGAGCAGAAGATGCTGAAGGATGTCACAGACGACCTTTCCCGAAGATTCCTTTTCCTGGTCGAAAAACACAGAGGTCTCGATGAAGCCGTCCTTTCGGAAGTGGCCACGGCCAGGATATATCTCGCCGAAGATGCCAAGAACCTTGGTCTCATCGATGATATCGGCTACCTCAACGATGCCCTTGAGGAAGCCAGAAATATCGCCGGCCTGTCGGAGGATGCCAAAGTAGTGGTCTATCGGCGCACGAAATACCCGGACGACAATCTGTACAACAGCGCCACTTCCCGCTATGGCGGAACAGGAATTTCGCTGATAAATATCGGATTGCCCGGTTCCGCCGCAGCGTCCCTGAGTCCGGGTTTTTATTATCTGTGGGCGCCGGCAGTCGGTATACAGTAAATTTTCATATACCAAAGGAGGCGCATCATGACAATCCAGGATATGCTGGACAGAATGACCTGGCTGGGACACGATTCATTCAGGATCGACGGCTCAAAAACCGTTTTTTTCGACCCCTACAACATCCAACCGGATAACAAAGCCGACCTTGTACTGGTAACCCATGAACATTTTGACCACTGCTCTCCGGAAGACGTCGAGAAAATTCTACAACCGGATACTGTTATCATTACCGAAAAAGACTCCGCCCGCAAGTTGTCCGGCACGATCAAGACGGTCAAGCCGGGTGACACCCTGACCATTGACGGTGTGAAGATAGAAGCCGTACCGGCTTATAACATCGACAAAGACTTTCACCCAAAGGCCAACGGTTGGCTGGGGTTCGTGCTGGAAATGGAAGGTGTCAGAATCTACCACGCCGGTGACACCGACTACATTCCTGAAATGAAAAATATGAACGTGGACATCGCGCTGCTGCCGGTTTCCGGCACTTACGTGATGACAGCGGATGAAGCCGTGGAAGCGGCCCTGGCGATCAATCCCGGTGTTGCTGTCCCCATGCACTATGGCGCCATTGTGGGCGACAGCAGCGATGCCAATGACTTCAAATCAAAGCTGGAAGGGAAGGTCGCCGTCTGCATCTTGTAAGAGCCTAATGTGGATATTAGAATTTCCGGTTTATCCGGGTTGGGAAATAATCGCTTTGGCGGGAATCAGGCCGGTTGCACTGGCCGAGACGATATTGCCGGCTACACCGGGCCCGTCCCCGGCCACATACATGCCCTTGATTTTGGTTTCCAGATCCTGAGACGTCTCCACCTGGGTCGCGAAAAACTTGATTTCAGGCGCATATAGCAGGGTTTCATCGTTGGACACCCCCGGGATGACACAATTCAGTTTGTCCAGCCCTTCGATGATATTGGTCAATATCCTTTCCGGCAGAGCCATGGCAATATCGCCGCATACGACATTGTTCAATGTCGGCTCGATGTAGCCCTTGTTGACTCTGTGCCAGGTGCTGCGCCTGCCCCGTTTCAAGTCCCCGAAGCGCTGGAGTATGGGTTTCCCGCCCCCGATAAGCGTGGCCAAACTGCCGATGGATTCGCCGTAGGCCTGATTGTCGGTGACCGGTTCCGTCAGCACCACCTTGGAAAGAAAAGCAAAATTGGTGTTGTTCGACTTATTGTTCAGATAGGCATGCCCGTTCACACACACAAAATTCGTGTAATTCTCCAGAGAAACGAACCCGCCCTTGTTGGTGCAGAACGTACGGGTCTGGTCGTCATACTTGGTGGTCTGGATAAAAAATGTCGGGTCGTAGATCACATCGCAAAGATCCTGCATAATATCGTTGTGAACTTCCACGCGGACACCTACCTCGATACCCCGCTGCTTGAGACCGAGCCCATGTTTGATCGCCAGACTGCCCACCCATTCCGCCCCCACCCTTCCCGGGGCCAGGATGACGTTTTTTGCGGTGTAGGTCGTACGGTCGCTTACCACACCCGCAACCCTGCCGCGTTTCACGACCACGTCTTTCACCGTCTCGGAGGTGTGCACCGTGACTCCCCTGGATTTTATGTAATTGGCCAGGCCCTCGATGTGGCCCGGAAGGCAATCGCTGCCCAGGTGCTTCTGCTTGATGATCAAAAGGTTGATACCGTAGCGTTTGGCGTGCTTGCGTATACTTTTGGCCGTATCCATGTCGGTTGGATAAATCGGCCCGTCCATGCCGAAATGGTTGAATATATGTTCCGTCTCGTCAATCAGTTCCTCGGCGCGGCGCGGCTGCATGAACTGGGTCAGGTCGGTTTTGCCCAGTTTGTGGATATAATTCAGCTTGCCGTCCGAAAAAAGACCCGCACCACCGATGCCGCACAAAATGTTGCACGGTTCGCACTTTACACACTGCTGGTCGTCTTTGATGGGGCACACCCGCCGCGTAGTACGTTTGCCCTTTTCGATGAGCAGTACACTCAGGTCCGAGTGCTCACTCAGATAATAGGCCGCGAACAGTCCCGCAGGCCCCCCGCCCACGATGATGACGTCGTACCCTTTTGAGGATGCTGCTTTTCCGGTCATGGTTTCTCCTTGCTCAACCTAAACCCCATAAAGGAATATCGTTGGGATAATCAAGAGTTGGCCTAAATCCGTATCGGGGCAGGCCAATCGACAGGACCCATATGGGCAAGCTGCATAGCCGTCTGTTTTTGATGAATGTAAACTTACGGGTCTTCTCTGCGCTCCCCGCCGCTTCTGCGGTATTTCAGGTTGCGCCTTTCGGGCCCGTCATAGGTCGATGGCTGCACCGACCGGCGGTCCTGGCCTGAACGCCGATCTTGGCCGCTTCTTTTATTGCTGATGATTCTGCCGTGCGGATCCATGGCCTTGCCGATGTGTCTTAGGCCGTCTACATATTTAAAATTTTGCAGGGTATATTCAAGGCGTTCTTCGTCTAAAATGAATACCTCCTCGGTGCTGACGATATCGATATCCTCCGTACAGGCTGAGCAGAGGCAGATTTTGTCTTTTCGCAGCACTACTTTTTCCGCAGTTCCATCCATAACGTGTCTGCAGATGATCCATGTTTCACTCATCTTTCAGATTCCTTTTCAGCCATTGCACCCATGATATCAATCAATACTCGAATAGATACAAATATATCAAGTATAATTTACTGAACGATAGCGGCTCGCATAAAAATCCGCGATACACCTCAGTCCTGGATCAATACCTACTGCGGGCTTGGCATGAAAAATGGGTTGTCCTCTGTTAAATGCTTTGTTATCCCACCTTTCCAAAAGAGCAGGCAGGAAAACGGCAGGTTTCGCAGTTCAGGCAGAGCCCTCCGTGGGACAATCTGGCAAGATCGCGTCGCGTGGGCCTTTCCCCGGCCATGAGCCTGGGTAAAATCAGATCGAAAATAGTGGTTCGATGGTAGAGGCCACAGGCGGGAAGCCCCATGATCGAGGCGTTTTTATGATAGCCCAGCAGGAACATGGCACCCGGCAGCACTGCGGAAGAATAAATGGTCTGCTTAAATCCGGAACTCTCAATCCCGGCCCTGGTGACATCATCCGGGTCAACAGACATGCCGCCGGTGGTGATGATCAGGTCCGTCTCTTTTTTCAGATAGGTATTTATCTGGCGGCTGATCATTTCTTCATCGTCGGGAAGAATAACCGTTTCTTCGAGTGTGGCCCCAAGGTCTTCAGTCTTTTTCTGGACAATGGCTTGAAATTTATCTTCAATCAATCCCTTGTATACCTCGTTGCCGGTGATGATCAATCTAATCTTCAGGGGATTGTACATTTTTACGGAAAATATAGGATAGTTGTTTTGGGCAAGGGCAACTGCTTTTTCCAGCGCGTCCTTATGGATGACAAGGGGGATGGCCCGTGTTGCTGCAAGGCTGTGATTTGTCTTAACACTGGTATTGTTATGAATGGCGGCACACATGACGTCCTGAATCATATTAAATTCTGTTAACGCCTCTATGTCGACTTTGAAAAGGCCTGGATAAGCGGCTTTAAGTTCCAGTTTTCCCTCGCTGGGAGAACCGGAAAAAATAACACCCGGCCCTGCGAGTGCTGCGGCAAGCGCATTGACGGCATCATCTTCATGGACCTGGTCATCCTCTAAATCCAGAACATAGAGATTATTCTTTCCCAGGCGCATTAAACGGCAAATATCGCCGGATGTCACTTTGTGGCCCTTTTTAAAAGCCGGTCCTTTAGATTCTCCCGGTATGACCTCGGTCATGTCATGGGCAAGAGTGCTACCCACAGCCTCGTCAACAGGGATAGTTTTAAACTGCAGACTTTTTTTGGTATTACCCATGATGCGTCCCCTTGTTATGCGATATTTCTGCGACAGTCCGATAATATGTGCCTAAAGCACAGGGGCGGCACTGGATTTTGCCGTTTCGCATGACTTCTTTTTTGTCCCTGACCACCTGGCCGCAGCTTGAACAGATTTGTTTGAATCTTGTGGGACCGGGCATATCGCAGGCAGGCACATCGACCTTGACTTCTTCTATGTCAAAAAGTTCTGCAATTCCCATCTTTTTATAGGCCTGGAGCTGCTGTTGTCTCTTGTCTGAAATTTCCGGTGCATACATCTCGGCAAGGCCCCTTGCCCTTTCCGTAGAGACGATTCTAAAGGCTTTGCCCGTCTCAAGATTGACAAAGGTTGCGGCCATGATACCGTTATCTACAAATTTTAAGGAGCGCCTTCCCAGCCGAACCCCGGTAACAAAACAGATGGCATCCGTAGCGCATCTGTCTATTTCCACGTAGACAATGAGCTTTTTTATCTGGGGAAGTTCACTGGGGTTGTCCAACTCTATGAGACGGCATCCCTCCATGGCCATACGCACCCCTACCACCTGACCGGGGCAAAGGTGACCATGGGCCTTTGAAGATCCCTGTAGCAGCGTTTCAAAATTTTCCATTCTTTTATTTTCCGTTTTTTTGTTAAGCTAAACGAATCTTGATAACATGTTTGCCTACTTATGTTAATCTTAACATAAGGTCAAGTGCTGAACACAAAAAATGAATTGTGTACAAGAAAATTGAAAAAGTGTATGAAATAATTTCATTAGAAACAGGCCTCAGTTTGCAATGCATTTGTACCAGGCCAATGTGCATATGATACAATAAGCATCCGCACTCTCCCGAACGTTTCTAATGTTAAGAATTAATCTCTTCACCATCAGGCACGGTAATAATGATGCAGGCGGAAACCATGTCTTTGTGGATATCTATCCGGCACCAAATGGATGAATAAGGAATTAAATGAAGCTCAGGTCCAGCCAGATGCTGGTAAACAATAACGGGGAAATTATTATGGGGGCGGGGAGAATGAAAATCCTTGAATCCATCGAACGAACCGGTTCAATAAATAAAACTGCCAAAGCCCTGAAAATGTCGTATAAAACAGTTTGGAGCAAGATCAAATCCACGGAAAAAAACTTTGGAAAACCCGTTGTTCTGGCCGATAAACAAAAAGGAACGGAATTGACGGAAGACGGCAGGCGATTGCTAAAAAAATACAGACAGTTGAAGGAGCGCTGTATCATTGCAGATGATATGATATTTGATGATATTTTCTCCCACCGAGCCGAATTCGACGTATAAATAGGTTGGGTTCAATTAAGGGGAATTGGACCAGGTTTAAATTTATACGGCCACGACGGAGTCCAACCCCGCCAACCAATTGATCCATCCACCCTCTTAATTGCCATAATCTGTCACCATAATATGGTTGGGACTGGACCTGACTGCAGAATTTTTCCAACCTCATGTCGGCTTTTTAAATGGACGTCCCTGCATTTTACTAATGGAGCGTGCGATTGCTCGAACTTCATGGCCCGCTTGAAGCAATCGCGGTATAAGACGTCCACCAACATAACCTGTTCCACCGATACTATTTGGGCATTCCCACAGTACCACGGAGGGGCCGATGAATGCAAGATTTGGTCGGTGGTGATTATAATCGCACACCGGTGGTTTTTCGGGTCCCTGATAACTACATGATCGTAGGAGGTACAACGGTGTTGTAAAGTGTTTATTCATGCATTTTTTACATACGCTCAAAAAGTGTTCGCACTGCGAGGCTAAGGAAACCGCTACTTATTCAGCGGACAGACTTTAAGACATTCATCACAAGCCAGCCAATAATTGTATCCAGCGGTATTGACCACCCGCTCGATGTGTTTCAGGCCCACTTCATCTTTTAGTGCCAGAGGATAAATAGCGTGTTTGATAGCATATTGCATACAGTTTATCTTGCTGAATTTTCCGTTTGCGTCAAAAGCTTCAGACGGGCAAACCTGATGACACGCAGAACACTTTGACGGACAAGGTTGTTCCTTTATGACAGGATCACCCGGCAATGCAGCATCAGTAACAACTGCGGCCAGCCGCAGCAGCGAACCAAATTTAGGATGATACATCTGTTCGCTTCGGCCAAAGGCGCCTAAACCTGCGCAGGCTGCCGCATGCTTAAGGGATAAAATTCCCCAGGGCTCCATTCCATGATATACCATCGGCGCATAACTCGGGATCGGTACCGCAAGATATTTTCCCTGAGCTTCAATAAAATTGCAGAGCTCAAACGCTAATTCATCTAAATGCTTGTAAACCGTATGATAACTGCGGTGCAGCAAATGCAGGTTATAATCGGGTGAACGTAACATCCCTTGGGAAACGGTAATACCAAGGACAATAACCGTTTGCGCATCTTTGCAGGCATTAGTAGGGTGATGCTTTTCCGGAGCATCATCAAAACGGTCTGCGGGCGCAAACCCAATAGCACTCAAACGGGGACTGAACTGTTCCGCTACCATCTTTTTTAGCTCGGCACTCATCGTTATTCCCATCCCTTCAACCTCAAAATTAGAGCTTCTAATTTCTCGTCATTCGCATCCTGGACGCTAAATGGTAAATTGCATTTGGCCTCTTGCCTTTAAATCCAATGGTAACAGGCTATTATAGATAAAAGTATTCAGTGGGGTCGCCACCCCCACTGCTTGCCCCAGTCTGTGCCTCCAGTTCTGAAGGACGACCTTCCATAATATCTCGCTGCATTGAAGCTGTCCCGCTTGGAGGTAAGCTATCCATGAAGGCTAATGTTTTGTTAACAATTTATATTATCAGAGCTATAAAGACTTTCATTTAAGCCATTAATCAGTTTAACTTTGTATTTTACTTCTATGTCTTTAGGTACATCTTGTTCATTCGGTTTAAACCAGGTAATTAATGGTGAAAGTTGATTTCCGGTGGCGTTTACTCCTTTAACAAAGGGCATATCATCTGAGATATTACCGCTTCGTTTGAGTATCTGAAGTCAGAGGGGTGCTTTTTCATCATTCAAAAATAACTATTCTACCGACAATTCTTTAGGTGGATAGCTATAAAAATCAGAATCATCCGTAGCTGTTACATAGAAGGTGGATGCCCCTGCTGGTATTTCTACATTAACCGTCTCTCCTGCTACTTCGACCCATTCTGTATTGTCAAATCTGTAACGGATCCAATCGACAGGTTTATCAGTCTCAGCGGAGCTAATATAAGTCGCGCTCACGGTTGTACCGTTTTTCTCTAAAATTTCCAATTGTGGCAAGTAATTCACATCCCAACCAAACCCAAAGGCTCTTGATACTCCGTCACCTGTGGTAATGCCTATGTAAATTGGAACCACATCTTCTACAAATATTTTATTTCCGTTGTTTCGTGGATAAATTGGTTGAGTTATATCTAAATATTTAACAGTAGTGTTATATAAATTTAAGTCAGAACTATAATATCCGTTTCCCCTGAGTAGCCGATTGGCCTCCTCGCTGGTGCTCCAAGTAGGGTTCATCCAAATACCGCATCCTAGAATTGGCGGATCATTCAATACGTTTCCATAAACGTCTTCAAAGCGTAAAATGATATGATCGATGCGCTTTTGTTCATCGATGAATACTTGTGGAATGACATAAACGTATGTCTTCTCATCTATTTCATAGATATAGAAACTTTCTACATGGCTTTGGCGATTGCCAGGATCGCCCGTGGTGTAGTTGACATTGTAAACGCCTTCAGGTGCAGATGCGGGGTCGTATATGAAACCGCCGACATCAACCGATAAGCCGTTATTCAATACCAAAATGTCCTCATTAAACCCAATACAATTTAGCGTTAATGGTAAATTTCCAGTAGTATTTTTTTGTTCATAGTCACATTCATTCGTACCTGCATTATAATCAAAATAGCCATAGAACAAATCAACGGATTCCGGAAACACAACATTTCCACCGATCATACCCTGTCCGGCAACAAGATCACCTAATGTGTAGTCATTCAAGGACGTAGAAAAAATGAGTTGAAAAAAATCATAGAAATCTTCCTCATCATTCCATTCATCATCAAGGTCGTAGTCCAAAGGATACATAACACCGCTATTGGCCATATCTACGACAACATGAGGATCGAATGAAAAATACTTGACATATGATAATTGGAGATCCGCATTGTACCCATTTCTCTGGCGCTCTAGTTGCGCTAAAAGATACTCCCACGGCATGCGGCACTTAGCCCTGTGTTCACCATCTGTAGGATTAAAGGTGACGATGTCTTTCCAATCGACATGGCCGTCCGAGTTTATATCATCCGGGAGACCATCACCATCAAGGTCATCGACATTGCCATCACCATCTTTATCCTCACCGATAAGAAATGCCTTGGCGACACTTCTCAATACCTTTATAATTTCTTCATTGCTGATTTCACCCTGATCAAATAAATTATCGATTGCATATTGGGAGGCATACAACAATAGAGGATTAAACTTGGTGGTCAATTTCAGGTTGGCAAAATTGTGCGCAGATGGAACGAGAAATTCAAAATTAATTGTATTTTCAGTGTATTTTTCATCCTCCACCCCATTGTCATCCGCATCAATATCAACACCGCCTGACACTACAACATAAAGCGGCTCTTCAAGATGATCCAGCGGAATCTCAATTTCAAACCAACCGGCATTCTCAAGCAAATCATCATACCTTGTTGATCCGATGGCAATCGGATCAATCTCCTGCCCGGTTTCCATAGAATCGACACGATCCTTCGTACTGTAAACAAAAACATCCGCCCCAATTATTGGTCCCATCACAACTTGCGCTCGAAATTTTTGCGTAGGCTGGCTAGAGCCGCCGCCGCATCCCAACAAATATATCAACACAATTGCTACGAGAAATCTAATCCATCTTGAACCAAATTGAGATCTGAACACCAGATAGCCTCCACAGTCCTAAAAGCATTAATTGTCGTTGAGATTTGGAACTTCGAATTGCCCGAGGGTATGGCAGGGCAATTATTCTGATTTTATGTAAAGCCATTCTATGGCTTTGTTGATTTCACGAAATACCATTAAATTCCTTGAAACTTCTTTTGTTTCTGCCTCCATACTTTTCGCGATGTCAAAACTAGCACCTTGAGAAACCACAACAGCATTTTTTGTGGCTTCCACCTCGGTCTCGTATTCGTTAAAAAGACTTGCTATATGGTAAACATGATCTACAGTAAGAGACGCAATAGAGGCATTTCGCATGTCCCATATGATTTTTTTCGTTCGGGGTGCAATGGTCCCTCGATAAAAACGTTTTATCACCGCAACGATCTCAATAAAAGATAGATCGCCGTCGCATTCGAAGGTTGTAAGATCTCTGGCTGTATTCCTAAGTGCAGTTATGGGCATGGCCGGAAGTTTCGAGGTAGAGAGTTATTCTGATTTTTTCTCATATTTCTTTAAAGCCTCATCCAACAATCGCCTTATCGCTTCCGATCGCGTGTTTATACGGTTATCAAATCGGAAATCGTCTAAACGTTCCATTAAATCTGCATCAATAGCAAAATTTAATCTATCCTTTTTTGTTGGCATAATAGAATTTTACAATATTTCAAAAAAAAGTTCAATAAATTTTCCTTATTTCTTAATGACCACGAATTAAGAACTTATTAACATAAGAATCAATGACCCCAAAACCACAACACAATGAAAAACGATATAAAGTGCCTGTCCCTTTCATTCTTCTTTGTTCATTTAGTCTTCTTTGTGCCTTTATCGATAGATGTACTTCACTGTATAAAGACTACCGTTGAAAAAATATTCGCTGCCGTAGCATTCGCTGCCCCGGCAGTGAACCTGGTACCGATAGTTTGTGCGTCTGCCATTCCGATCGATCAGGCTTATGGTACCTTGGCGCAAGGTGCCCTGGATAGTCCAACGCCCGCCGGCATGCTCATTGCCGGCAGCACCCCAGTTGCCGGCTTGAAAGCCGTCCTGATCGACAAACTGGCCACTATATCCCGCTTCATAGGAGTCCTCGAAACTGCCGTCAGGCTTCAAGTAGATATTGTGCAAAGTATTGTTGGTAGCAGAATCCCAACGGCCGGCAAACTTGTAGAGCAATTTTTCCGGAGAGGAATCCTCCCAAGTACTTCTTCCAGCCGGTCTCTGGTAAGGCGGCGGCCAGCCCTGCGCGGTCGTCCGGGGTTGGGCCGGTTGTTGAGATTGAACCAATGCTTTTTTGGCCCTCTGGCAGTATGTCATCGATCCATCGGGAGATAAAATGATGAGGGTGCCCTCAAGATATTGATAATAATAGTTTACGGAGCCGGAATCCTCTATAACTTTGAGGGTATTGGGTAGCAGTTGGTAGCTGGTGGGTTGACCGTTATAAATTAGTTCGGTTTTTGACTTGAATTCCAAAGTAGTTTGATCGTTTTCCTCTTGGCACCGCCAGAAACCCTTCAGTAGCGCATAACCTTCTGCTGCATAAACGAGCGGACTTGACAGCAAAAGAAATGTCATCGCCAGAGACAAAACGGCAAAAACCTTGAACAATCTATAAGTTGCCATGATTGTTTATCCCTAATAGCAGTTGTAATTTTATTAGGTTATCAACGTATTGTTTATAAATATATTATTATTTAGAAAGGTCAACCCCGGATCTTTTTGAATACTTGACATGAAAACAGCTTTGAGTGCCCAGAACGAAAATAAGGATAATTAACCATATTTTTTTCATCTGATTATTGTCTCTCTATTGGCAAGCTTAAAACAAGTTCACAGCCCTAAGAGTATGGGGCAATAATATATTTTGGTTGAGATTTGGAACTTGGAAATGCCCGGGGGGATGGCACAGGCCGGTTATGCTGAATCTTTCTTAAGCCATTTTGTTGCTTCGTCTATTTTACGGAATACGATTAAATTCTCCAGAACATCTTTCGCTTTTGCTTTAAATTTTTTAGCAATGTCAGAATTAAATTTTTCAGAAATCAAAATAGCAATTTTAGTGTCTTTAGCCCCTGCTCTGTAATTAATTACAAGATTCGCTATATGGGAAACATGATCTTCAGATAGATTATCAATAGATGCGGTTCGTATGTCCCATAGAAGTTTAGTTGTGGGGGGTGCAACGGTCCCTTGAATAAAGCGTTCTATCACTGCAACGATTTCAACAAATGATAAATCACCATCGCATTCGAAGGTGGTTATGTCTCTGGCTGGATTTCTGCGTGTAGTTATGGGCATGGACTGACGTTTCGGTATTGAGCGCTATTCTGATTCTTTTTCGTATTTTTCTAACAGTAGCCGTATTGCTTCTTCAAGCATCTTATTTAAACGCATATTCTTTTGTGCGCCAAGTATCTTAAGCTCGGTCAATAGATCAGCTTCAATGGTCGTATTTATATAGGTTTTCTTTGTAATCTTAGGCATTTTAACTCCTTTCTAATAATATCTATAGCGTTGATTGGTTGAAGTCAACAATTTTACTTGACATAGAATTGAACGGTTGACAGATTGAAATCAACAAAACAACCCAAACCACACCACAATGAAAAATCAATTAAACATAGAATTCTATAGGAATCATGTCGGTAACGGTAACAGTTATTTTCAGGTGCGAAAATGGCATGATACTCTCCAATTATGTAGCCAGTTTAATTATGTTGTGAGTTAATTCCTCATATAATTCACTATATTAAATCTCAAAATGGCATATGAACTTTTGGGGTTGATCTTGTCATCCCATGGTTTGGCGTCACTGATATTCCCTACCTTGATCTACCGGACATCACAGTAGGCAAACAATTTAGTGCATGTAAAGCGAAACTTGGTTATCTTCTCACCTGACGCGTGTAAGGAGTACATAAATAGATGGTTGATTTTCGGAGCAAGCAGCCAACGGTTGCAGAGGAGAGAAGAATGGAAGCAAGGCTCAAGTTCCATTGTGATGCCACTGTTGTGGAGATTAGTGGCATTCAAACAATTACAAACATCAGTATTGATGGTTTTTATTTAAAAGGAGACATTCCAGACAGAATCGAAATCGGACAAACTAAAACCATTAATGTCAAGCTTCCATCTGAAAAGTACGTAACAAGATTAAAAGCAAAAGTTGTACGCAAAACCTATTAAGGTATCGGCTGTCAGTTGGCAAATCAGAATGGACGTGAAAGGGTCTCTCTATCAAAACTTGTCAAGCTCTATAATTTTTATAACGATATTAATTTCAATTCCTTAGACTGAGTATCTCATTGATAGGACTATTCTGTCCTGCATAACAGCTTTAAAAGATCAGTTTTGCAAAACCCAAGAGCCTTTCCTGTCATAATATGTCATCCTAAGTCATTTAATTCCGAGATATTATTTTCTTAAGGGTGCACCTTTAATCTGTGATTGACAATTATAATTTTTCATATCTATAGTTATCGTTCTTGATAGTAGCTATATTTTAATTGCGATAAAAAGGTGTATTGATGAAAAGTTTGATCATAGTATCTCTCTTAATAATATTGGGCATATACCTCTTTAGGAAAATGCTCAAACGTAAATATCCACAAGATAATTTGGGAAGACGATCCGGACAACACAGACGTAAGACCTTTGTTGCTAAGAAAAAAAACCTGCGAAGATCTGATATAGATCGTAGAAACAAAAATGATAGACGGCGGTTATTTAGAATTAAATAGTGACACCATCGCTGGAGATAGGTAACCATGACCAGAACATCTCTTCCTGATCACGGTGGTAGACGATTAGGCTTAGATAGCGTCAATTTGAGTATGCCATATATATTCCTGAAAGAAGAAAATCAGGGGAAAGAAGATCTGGTAAAGATAGGCGATTGTTAGAACAGGAAAAATAATCTATCCAAACTTACCGGGAACATGAGCAGGGTCAATTTCGACCCTGCTTTTTTTGTGCCTCCAACTTATTGCAGTTTCTTGATGTTTACTGGTTTTTTAGCATATCACCACTATCGACAATTTTAGCCAGGTTGTATTTTCGTGTTATCAAGAGGGAGAATCGTTTCGACGATTTTCCCTTTTTGCATTTTTGTAAGAAAGTTGATATCTGCAATGGCATATAGGGGCATTTTGATGCCAGATATGCTCGGACATCACAGGTTTCTCAACCTTCGAGAAACCGTGAATGATCGCCATTGCAAATTGCGTTGTGATGTCCTAAATAAAACTATACTGAGCCAATCGTGCTAATGTTTTCATTTAAAAAATATGACACTGTATCGACAACGTGTGGAATATGGATCTCCGATATTTTATTTAAACACCGGAGTTGACTCAATGCTTAACAGAAGATCAATCCTTATGGCGATAATCATAATGCTTTTAACGAGTCCTGTAATGGCCGGATCCAATGATAGTAAAGAAGACAATGAGCCATGGGCGCGTGCAGGCTTGTATTTTGGAGCGATGTTCACAGACATAAACAGTGATGTCGGTCTGGGGTTCGGCGGCAGTGGGCTCGATGTTAAGGTTGATCTTGAAGATGTACTGGAACTGGATTCAAACATGAGTGTATTTAGGGCTGATGCTTTTTGGCGTATCTCCCGACGCAACAGGCTTGATTTTTTGTATTACGATCTATCCCGAAGTGCTGACGCATACCTTGGCGTCGATATCGGCGAATACCCCATCGGCACAGAAGTTTCGACCCGTTTTGATATGCAAATCTTAAAGGCTGCCTATACATTTTCCATATTCAACGATGACCGTATTGACATAGGTGTAGGGGGCGGGCTCCATGTACTTGAAATCTATTACAAGATGGACTCGCCCGACAGTGGAAACCTGGACACTACGGCAATCACCGCGCCATTGCCGGTTCTAAGTTTTCGAGCAGAATTCGCTCTGACTAAAAAATTATTCTTCCGGCAGAGCTTAGATATGTTTTTCATTGAATTTGACCAGTATACTGGACAACTAAATGATTTAAATATTGCTTTGGAATATAATTTCTGGAAACATGCCGGTGTCGGTATTGGATACGATATCGTATATGCTGATATTAAAGCAGATAATGAGATATTGTTAAATGAAATAGAAATTTCATATAGCGGCATTTTCCTATTTGGAAAGATCTATTTTTAACATGCTTAAATTCAAGATTGTTCCCTCCTGGACTAAATAATAGTAATGGAAAATCTTTCGTTAGAAAAGTGCAGATGCCTCCAAAACGGTAGATATCAGGCACCCCAAAAAGTAACGATGTGCGAAAATAATCACAGTCGGTCGTCTTTGGTATTCATAGGCCCTTCCGGTGCACGATTGACATAACCATATGGTATCGGTAATATTTCCATAAAGTCGTTAGATACCGATGTTCCATTAATCACCCACTGATCTACCCATAATTTGACAAGCGATTTAGAATTCGTTATAGATATTTATCCGCCAACAGTAGAGTTTTACCTGCCTTAACCAGATGGCAGAGCCAATCTGAGCCAGAGCGCGCTGGATACGCTACATTTCAACTGTGATCCAAATCCGAACAGCTCAAAACCAATATTTTATAGTCATATTAAGAAAGGAGAAAAATATGTTACGATGTAAAATATTTACTGGTTTTGTTTTGGCACTTTGTGTTTTCGGGATTGGGAAGGGGGGCTGTTTTTCATAATTCTATCTCTAACTTCTTGTTTTTAAGTATCATTTTTGTATCACACGAAGCATTCACAAACATTTCATCGAAATTTAACCAGCAATATAAATAAAAGGGAAGCTATTATGCATCTTCGAAAAATTTCAGTCATAATCGGTATCACCCTACTCTTATGGTCACCCCTAACAGCACTTGCAGGGAGTAAAACCGGTATCTATTTGGGGGCTGGTGTTGGCCGGGTCGATGTAAAAGAATCGGAGGAAACGGACGGTGATTTCAGCGAATACGCCCCTGGGTATAAAATTTTTGCCGGTTACAACTTCGGCAAGATACCGCTACTGGATCTTGCGGTTGAGGGTTCCTACATAATGACCGATGAAATGTCTGATCGAATAAACGGTGTAAATGTTACCTATGAGCAGAGTTCGTTCAATGCATTTGGCCTCGCCGGGATGAGTTTCGGCCCCTTCGGATTCTTTGGAAAGTTGGGAGCTGGTGCGTGGGAGTCAGATACCAAGGTAGGAGATCAAAATAAAAGTGATTCGGGAACAGACCCGATTTACGGAGTGGGCATTCGTCTGACGTTTTTCTCAATCACTGGCCGTCTTGAGTTCGAGTACTTCGACCAAAGCAATGTTGATAATCTTTATATGACATCTTTCAGCGTCATGTATACATTTTAATCAAATCGGTAAGGGCATATCTTACATTAAGTGTATTGTCACGAATGCAAATCGAAAGTATTAAGTTGAACCGGTGTCAGTGAAGGGGATAAGCAAGCCGTATCTGACATTTTTATAATTTTTTAGATACTTAGACTTGTTCTCATGTGATCATAACGATGCCTTAATTGGAGCCGACCATCAAAACCAACGTCTTCAAAGAATACAAAAACAGCTGTCTGATTCAAATCAGCTTTCTAATAGTGACAGCAATCATTTTTCTGAAACCTGACACAGGGTTGGCTCAGAGCAACATTGCGGTGGGTGGTGAGTCCACCCAAACTATCATCAACTTTAAGATCTTCATTCCCCAGAGCATTTCTCTAAGTATAGGGGTAGCAGACCAAGAGGAACTTTCAACGCTTCGGAATGGTTATTCAAAGGTTGTTGTTTCCGATAGGTCGGTCGATGACAAACGGCTCTATATTAAGGCGTCTGGAACGCTGTCCAAGGAAAGAGCTATGGATTTTTCAGGCAACTTGCCGGAAATCGTTAAAATTGATCAAACGAAACAGGGCGATCGACAATTCGTGCTCTGCTCACCTTAAAAGGCCAACATAAAATGATCGGTCCCCACATTAGCATATAATTCCATATTTAAAAGAAAATGCTTTTGGTTTGTTCTTCATACCGTTGATACCTACGCATCAACACCTACCCACAATTGCAGATACCATCAATTGCCCTGTGTTATCGTTGCCAGTGCATGACCTGTGATAACATCATTCCCATGTTCACCGTGGCGGTGCATGAGAGGATAAATGAGATTGATAGGGAGAGTGACTCAAAACCCTCCACACGTACAGCCGAATCACCCAAAACAGGGCCACACGTACAGGGTTATGAGGGGTAAAGTCGGTTGGGGTATACTTGGGTATGGGTTTATTTGAAAAGGCATCATCTTGCTGGAAATTTTTGTAAAATAAAAATTTTGAGGAACTCTGTGTGAGGTACCCTATATCGTCATATATACGGTGATCTGCTGAGACCCCCCGTACCCCGGTGTGCCCAGTCCGCCCCCCGGGTCGGATTTTTTATATGGAATCCCCTTAGTTTTCGTTACGTGATGTTTCAATTTTGACGATCTGTTTCTTAAAAAGGTGGGACTATGGTGGGACAAATCTTGTATTTCCTCTCATGGCAAATAAAAAGGGAGTAGCCCCTATTGAGGATAACTCCCTGTTATTACTTGGTGCCGAAGCTCGGAATCGAACCGAGATGGACGTAAGTCCGGAGGATTTTGAGTCCTCTGCGTCTACCAGTTTCACCACTCCGGCATGGATGTGCCTATATAGTTAAATCGATCTAATTTGTCAAATAATTCCTAAACAAAACAAGTTACCGTGGCGTTGCTTTTCATTTGGCCCAGCACAACCCATCGCTTTGACAACGGCATCTACAGTACGCTTGAAAGACGCTTTTTTGAAATAGTCCCTTCCCTGACCACCAAAGGCGGATCTAAAGTGACGTCAACAACGGTGGAACCGATACCCCCTTCAAGCTGTCCGGCATCCAGAACCAGATCCAGCCCTTCGGCCAGACCGGGATCGAGGTCTGAGACGGATGAACACCCTTTTTTACCGGACAGGTTGGCACTGGTGCCGGTAATCGGGCTGTCCAAAGCCGTGACCAGGGCCCTGGCCACGGGATGCAGTGGAACCCGGATACCGATTTTTCCGGTGCCGCCGGTCAACACATCCGGCAGTTCCGGCCGGGCCTCCAAAATAATGGTCAGCCTGCCCGGCCAGAAAGCCGCCATCATCCTGATCGCCAATTCCGGCACCTGTGTGCAAACCTTTTTCAGATCTAATGCATCTTTGATCAACACCAGGATCGGCTTACCAAAATCCCGCTGCTTGACCCGGTAAACACGCTCGACCGCCAACCGGTTCAATGCATCCGCACCCAGTCCGTAGAGCCCGGAAGTTGGGAAAGCCACAATCCCGCCAGTTTTGATAACATTGACGGCAGAGGCGATGACCTGCGGGTCCGGTTCGAGCGCCGAAACCTTCTTAAAGATCGAGTTTCGCTTCAAGGCCGTCCGCCTTTTCGGCAACTTTTACAGCCATATCCCGTTTGAATGCCGCCAGCTTCTCTTCCAGTTCCGGGTCGGAAAGCGCCAGCATCTGTACCGCCAGAATGCCGGCATTCCTGGCACCCGGCTTGCCCAGGGCTGTCGTGGCCACCGGAATTCCGGGCGGCATCTGAACGGGGGCCAGAAGAGCATCCAGGCCCTGGAGGCAGGAGGAATCGATGGGCACGCCGATCACAGGCAGTGAGGTGTGAGCGGCCATGGCACCAGCCAGATGAGCAGCGTGGCCGGCACCCGCAATGATGACCCTGACGCCGCGGGCACGTGCCGTGGAAGCAAATTCCGCCGCCCTCTCCGGGCTGCGATGGGCGGAAGCCACGGTAATCTCAAAAGGAACGCCGAATTTTTTCAGGACTGCGGCCGCCTCCCGCATGACCGTAAGGTCCGAATCACTGCCCATGACAATGCCTACGCCTGGTTGGTTTTCAAAAGTTTTAAACGCCATATTAATTGCTCCTCCTGATCAAATTATATATCTATTTTTGATTCCTAAACACATATCAATTGCAGTTGTATACCTTATACCTTCCACCTTCTACCTTATACCTTATACCTTATACCTCAATGCCGTTAACTTAGGCCGTTGTTACTTTTCGAACGTTCTTTTCGGGGTCGAAATCGCTATCGGGATCGGGATCGAGAACATTGGCACGGCTATGTTTTTCGATTTCGATAGCGATCCCGATAGCGATTTCGATTGGT
>Ga0164313_10000542_pt1 | contig 30795 bp, 29 predicted proteins | sample GuaBasSedimGuay4_FD_113735 | JGI IMG/M metagenome (GOLD analysis project Ga0164313, IMG submission 113735) | Subseafloor sediment microbial communities from Guaymas Basin, Gulf of California, Mexico - Guay4, Core 4569-4, 0-3 cm | ecosystem: Environmental > Aquatic > Marine > Hydrothermal vents... | reverse complement strand
GGAGCAAGTGAATGGATATTGGGTTTTCATGACGTACACATTAGTTTTATCAAAGAAGACCCGACCGGCACCCGGGAAACCATCAACTGGCTGATGGCACAAATACAGGGTGGGTATAGCTTCCGCTTGAGACTGGGTTCAATTGCACTTGCTCAGGGTGACATTCAACTCTCACGCGAAATATACCTGTCGGTCGAACCACGCTGGCTCGAATCCGATCAATGGCCGGCGCTGATGGGGAGCGATTTCTGGGGGAATCAAACCGGTTGTATCGTTGCCTGGTTGTTCTTGAACAGCGGAGATCAGGAGCTTGGTACAGCATTGTTACAGCAAGCTACAGCCTACATCGAAGACTCTCTGCCTTTGGTGACCGAGCACCCTGACCAGCCCTTTCCGGAAACTTGCTACCTGACTGCTGGCGATACTGAGAAAGCCTTGCTAAGCATCGAAACCCAGCTGGCTCATAACCATTTGATTGATTGGCACATTGTCCACCAAATGCCGATGTACGACCAGATCCGCCACGAGCCCAGATACCAGGCGGCATGGGCGGAGCGTGAGCGGCGGATTGCAGTTCAGCGCGAGGCCATCGATTTAAAAAAGGAAGCTGTCGAGTAGGGAACTCCCGAGAGGATCAAGTGCTAATGTCCGGTTTTGGCCGACTCCTGCTATAGGTGATGCCAGGAGTCGTGGTTCTGCTTACAACCGCAAAGCAGCTATAGGATTAGGAGAAGTTTCAACGCAGCTTATAATTGCAATCGGCCAACAGCAGTCGCCTGGACCATCAATTGGGAGAGGGAAGCATGGCCTGTATGCGCTTTACTCTCTCCAATAGTCCGGACCAGTCGTTCACTAAATCTTCAGCTCTTTCCCACTGAATTACGACAACGTTCTCAAACTGCTTGGTCTTCATCGCCGTAAGTATGAGGTCAGGATCGATATACGGCCGCAACACCGCAGAATCCCGCCCTGCGCGTATCTTTCTGTTACTTGCAGCATAGTCGAGATTTTCCAGTGCGTATGGTTGCCAAATTGTGACGTATTGTAGTTCCTGAGTATTTTGAATTAGTTTGGTTAGTTCGTGAGCCGCATAAAATTCAGCCAGCTCTTTCTTAAGCTCCGAACTCGGCAAATATGCCAGCGTGTCATCGCTAATGAGATTTTTATATGCAAGGTCTACTGCGTTAAATGTAGGGAGTAAAGAGGTTTGCGAAATCAATAAGTTGAGTTCATCGACTGACAGGTCGGGAGTATCCTTGCGTATCTCAGCGCGAAGAGTGATGGCCGCTTCCATCTCTAGCACGCCTTCGCTGATTGCCAAAGTAAGTCGCGTTTCATTTTCCGTGAAATCTTCTGCCAAAGACACCAGGTGTGCTTGCAGATCAGACTTGCTCCGTTGTAACTCATACCAACGATCGAGCTGGAACGCGAGGAATAACCCAACTACTACGATTACCAACTCCAGAATGACGGTGAACCAGTTGTCGTGGCGGAGGTACCCCGCTAGTCGTCGTAATATCATTCACTGGTTCCTGTTCGGGTTTAAAATACAACCATTCAGCCGGTCGCGTCCGCAGATGAAAATTTGGACAAGTATACGTTGCCTCTGGCTTTCAGGCGAATCTGTGAAGGACTATTTTTTTAAAAAGTCTCCTTTGGGCTTGTAAGATGAAATATCATCCAAATATCAGTATATGCAACTGAAACCAGAGCACATTTCCGTCCCGGTTGGGCGGTTGCGCGAAACACACAGGTAAATAGAAACAAATGAACGCATTTGCACAAACAGTGAAAGATCCAATCGAAGCGGAAGCAGTTCGCCTGTTGCGTTTGCTCTTACACGTCGAGTGCAGTACCGGTCGCAAGTGGAACATCGAAACATGCCGGGAGATCGCCCCTCTGACGCTTGAGATCAACAGCTTAAAGCAGGAAAAAAATGCTGTCATCCTGACCCACTCCTACGTGGAGCCTGAAATCATCTACGGGGTGGGTGATTTTAAAGGTGATTCTTACTACCTGGCCGACCAGGCAAGAAAGGCCAAAGCGGATGTGATCGTATTCGCAGGTGTGTTGTTCATGGCCGAGACAGCCAAGATCCTGTCGCCGGAGGCACTGGTGGTAGTGCCTGACCGTGAGTCAGGTTGCACACTTGCAGATTCAATTAATGGCGAGGATGTCAGAAAGCTGAGAGCGTTGTACCCGGACGCCGCTGTTGTTTGCTACATTAATTGTAGCGCTGAAGTTAAAGCTGAATCCGATGTCTGTGTCACCTCGAGCAATGTCTACAACATTGTCGCCGGACTGCCGCAGAAACGTATCGTGTTCGTTCCCGACCGTCTGATGGCCGATAATATTCGCACGGAACTGGCAAATCGGGGCATCGACAAGGAAATCATCTCATCCGACGGAACCTGTGTTGTCCACGAGGAATTTACTACAGCACAGATTGCCGAGGCGCGCAGAACATTTCCCGGCCTGAAAATCGTCGCGCATCCCGAATGTACCGAGGAAGTGGCACAGTTGGCTGATTTTCTCGGCAGCACCGGTGAGATGATGAAGTACGTCAGATCCACAGATGCCCCCTATTTCCTGATGCTCACTGAATGTGGACTGGTTAGCCGGTTGATTGTTGAGGATCCCGAAAAAAGTTTCATTGGCGGTTGCCGGCTTTGTCCATATATGAAAATGAACAGCCTGCTTAAAATCCGCGATGCACTGAAGAACCCTCAGCCTGACCAGGTCATCTCACTCGAAGAAGACTTGAGCAGGCGAGCCACCAAATGTATTGAAAGGATGTTTGAACTTGCAGATTAGAATTGACACCCTCATCGGCCTTGCGCTGGAAGAAGACACCGGCTTCGGTGACCTGACGAGCCAATCCATCTTTCCGCAAGATCACCAATCGCAGGCCAGGATACTGGCCCGGCAAAACATGGTCGTTTGCGGACTTGAGATAGCGAAACGAGTATTCAGCCGCGTTGATCCATCGGTAAAAGTTGAACTGAAAGCCAGCGACGGAGACCGGGTCAGTGAGGGCGCTACCCTGTTGTCGGCAGAAGGACCAACGATTTCACTGTTAACCGCCGAGCGAACCGCATTGAATTTCCTGCAACGGTTGTCAGGCATAGCCTCTCTTTCCGGGCAGTTTGCCAGTGCGGCGAAAACGACCGGGAGCGGTGTCCGCATCGTCGACACACGCAAAACGACTCCCGGTTGGCGGGCATTGGAGAAATACGCGGTAGGCTGTGGCGGCTGTTATAACCATCGTGCTTCTCTCAGCGAGCATGTACTGATCAAGGAGAACCACATTCTGGCAGCAGGTTCGATTGCAGAGGCAGTGAAGCGCACCCGTGTGAATGCACCACACTGTGCAAAAATAGAAGTTGAGGTCGAAACCCTGGATGAAGTCAGGGAGGCTGTCCTGGCCAGTGCAGAAATTATCATGCTGGATAATATGCCACCGTCACTTATCCGGGAAGCTGTTAAACTGATCAACGGGGCCGCCATCGTTGAAATATCGGGAGGCATCAGCCTGGATACATTGGCTGATTACACTTTGCCTGGTGTGGATGTAATCAGTGTCGGTGCGTTAACGCACTCGGCACCTGCCGCAGATGTGAGTATGATCTTGGCTGACCGATCAAACAGCTGAAAAAGATATGATGGAAATCATCCACACTGACTGTCTGGTGATTGGCGCCGGACTGGCAGGTTCGGCGTATGCCCTGCATGCAGCACAGGCAGGCCTGGACGTACAACTTCTGTCACACGGTGGACCATACAAGGCGAACAGCAACCAGGCCCAGGGTGGCATTATTTACGATACCACCGCTCATACGGATCTGCTTGCGGGGGACATTATCACCGCCAGCGACGGCACAGCAAATCCGGCTGCTGTTAACCAACTGGTGCAGGAAGGCCCGGCCGCTGTCAAAGAACTGTTGCTGGACAAACTGGATGTCGCCTTCGACCGACAGGAAGATGGCGAACTTGAATTAACCCGTGAGGGTGGACATAGCGAACGTCGTATTATCCATGCCAGGGACCTGACCGGGCATGCGATCCTTTCAGCGGTGGCTGCCTGTGTTGACAAAACACCCAAGATTTCACAACGGGTGGGCTCTGTCGCGATCGACTTGCTGACCCTGTCGCATAACACCGACACCCCTGCAGATCGTTATGCACCACTGACCTGTTTCGGTGCCTATGTGCTGCCCGGAAATTCAGAATCACCGGTTGCCATCGTGGCGCGCAAAACCATCCTGGCAACCGGTGGCCTGGGACAGATTTTCCAACACAGCACCAATCATCCGGGTACCATCGGCCACGGTGTCGCAATGGCCTACCGGGTCGGAGCCCGCTTGATTGATCTTGAATATGTGCAGTTCCACCCGACAGTTTTCTATAGCAAGAATGCACCTCGATTCCTGATCACAGAAGCGCTGCGGGGCGAAGGTGCGGTGCTGATCAATGCACACGGGGAGAACTTCATGGATAAAGTAGACCCTCGTGGCTCACTTGCACCCCGCGACATCGTTTCACGCGCAATCCACCAACAAATGATGGCCAGTGGCGAGCCTTGTGTTTACCTTGACCCTGCAGCATTAAAACCGGACTTCATCCGCGACCGTTTTCCTTTTATATACCAGCGCTGTAAGGAGTATGGTGTTGATATCACCTCTCAACCTATCCCGGTCGTGCCGGCAGCACATTATTCCTGTGGCGGTGTACATACTGATCTTAATGGGCGTACAAACGTTAAGCACCTGAGCGCAATAGGTGAGTCGGCCTGTACGGGCTTACACGGCGCAAATCGCCTCGCCAGTACTTCGTTGCTCGAGTGCCTCACCGGAGCCAAATTTACTGCGCTGGCAGACATCCATGATATTGAAGTACAGGATTTTCGCTTACCCGACCCACCCGCATGGAAAAGCCCGCTGCGTGATGCCGATCCAACACTCATACAGCAGGACCTGAACCTGGTGCGGCAAACCATGTGGAATTACGCTGGTGTAATGCGTTCTGAACGCCGCCTGACCAGGGCAAGGCGCATCCTTCTCGAACTGCGCGAAGAGGTGCAGTTTTTTTACCGTGACTGCCGTTTGTCCCGTGAACTGATTGAACTCAGAAATGCAGTGCAAACTGCTCTGCTGGTTGTACACGCGGCAACTCTCAACCCACAGAGCAAGGGTTGTCATTTTGTCACCGATGATGAGAACATTCGTAAACCTTGAATGCAAAAGTTCAAAAACTTTTCTTTATTGCTATAAGCCTGATAGTGCTTACAAGCCTGGTATTTACCGGCTTCTTCATGCCTGTACTGGTTAATGCTTCCCATGGCATTGCCCCCGGGTCTGTTGAATGCCAGTTGCCCGTCAGCGAGGCCGCTATCACCACTGAATCGCTGTCTGTACTGACCCTGAACCTGGCACACGGTCGCAAAGACGCACTCAACCAGATGCTGCAAAGAACCAGCACGACACGACGCAATCTTGAAGAGATAGCCGACTTTCTCAGAACCAGCGGCGCCGACCTGGTCGCACTTCAGGAGGCGGATTCACCTTCCCTCTGGTCCGGTAAATTCAATCACGTTGAATTTGTTTCGGAAAAGAGCCCCTACCCTTGCCGGATTCATGCCCATCACGCACACAAGGTCATGTACGATTTTGGCACCGCCCTTCTGTCACGCGTTCCTTTTGTTGAAAAACTCGCGTACACGTTCGCACCTTCGCCGCCGACCACCAACAAGGGTTTTGTTATGGGCAAAGTTCTCTGGAACCCCGGTGGCAGACTGGCTGAAGCGTTCACCATCAGTGTGATTTCTGTGCACCTGGATTTTTCACGCAAGAAAGTTCGCGAGGCGCAAATTGAAGAAATGCGGGCCATGTTGCCGGATATTTCCACTCCGGTCATTATCCTGGGTGATTTCAACACAGACTGGGACAGTAAGGATTCATCGCTCAAGTTCATTGTTGAAAACGGCAACTTGAAAATTTATAAACCCGAAGCCACTGACCTCGGCACCTATAAGAAGGGGCAGCACCGGCTGGACTGGATACTGATATCCAAAGATCTTGAGTTTGTCAGCTACAATGTTCCACAGCTTGTACTTTCAGACCATCAGCCCGTGCAAGCGAGCGTCAGGCTGCTTGAAAAGCCGAACCAATCATTAGAGGTTCCTTAGAAAGTGATCATCATGACCAGCCAGTTACGAACCAGATACGCCCCGTTCATCTCAATTCTTATTGCCGGCCTCTTGCAGGCTGGTTGCGCAACGGTACCCACCGGGCCCACCTGCCCTTCAAATACACAGAATATGCCGGACTGCCCGCCCTTGACTGCGGTTGTTGATAAAGAGATTGAGCAAATATACAAAAACCGTACCTGGGTATCACCAGAAGAGCTCGGTGAAGACCCGATCGCTTACGGTATGAACGCCAACATCCCTGTTCAGGGGGCACGTGGAAAAATCCTGGGCCCTGACGATGAAGGTGCGATCGACTCACTGGCGGTGAAATTGTGGCTGATCGAGAATGCCGAGCACACCATTGACTTTGCGTATTACATATTTACACCGGATATCATCGGCTACGCGATGATTGGTGCCATGTGCGATGCAGTAAAAAGGGGGGTGGATGTCCGCGTTATGATCGATTCCCTGGGGTCAATGAAGGTAAGCCGGACACTGTTAGCCGCCCTGAAAACCTGTGAAAACCAGGCTGGTTTCATATCCAACGAGGCCGGCCAGCTAACGACCCGCAAGGCCCGTGTTCAGGTCATGATTTTCAATTCGATAAGCAAAATCTCTACCAGCCCGAACCGGCGTTCACATGACAAACTCCTGATCAAAGACGCCGACTTTCATGACAAGGCCTTCATGATGACCGGCGGGCGCAATATCTCGCTGGATTATTATGGGATAACCGCGGAGGGAACGTACGATCCCCATGGCTACCGCGACAGCGAAATCCTGTTTAAGCCTGCCGAAACAGAACATGACGTGACGATCGGAGAAGTCAGTTCCGGCTATTTCACACTGTTATTCCTTTACAAGGGCAACAAGCAGATTTTCCCGGTTGATAGCAAGGCGGCCAGGAATTTATACATTGAGGAGCGTAGCAAGGCAAAGGAAAGTCTGATAACTCTGAAACAGTTTGAGTTACTAAAACCGCACCTTGCTCATATGGATGAGTACATGACCGAAGGGTTTCACGCATCAGACGTGCTGCTGGCACACAATCTTGGCAACATAACGAATAAGAAAGTTACCCGGAATGCGGTGGAGAACCTTACCCTGAATCCGAATTCCATCATGTATGTGTTGAGTAAAATCGGAGACTCCAATGACGGCACAGAAACAACCCGTATCGTTTCCCCTTACCTGTTCCTGGCCCGTTATGAGGACAAGGAAGGCAACGTCATCGTGGATGAAGCTTCAGCAGCACGCAACTGGCTGGACGAGCACCCTGAAGCGCGCATCGAAATCGTCACCAACTCTGTACTGACTTCGGATAATTTCTCGTCACAATCCATTATTGATATGGATACCGCACCACGGTTGTTACTGGATCAGGAAACCCGCGATGCCTGGCGGGAATTAAAAGGTTCCGATGAAATCAATGCTGAATTAACGAACTCGGAATCATGGCGAAAACAAATTAACCATCCCCGGTTGTTCGTATATGAAACCGGCCGGCTTGATTCGAACAAGCTTGGAGATGGTGGTGTCGTTTATGGAAAATTACACGCCAAGTTCTTTCTTGGATCCGAAATTGGCTTTGTCGGCACCACCAATTTTGACTACCGCTCACGGCTTTATAACAGTGAGATGGGCTACTTCTTCAAAGGCGACGCGCTGGCGAAAGAACTTAACGAGGCCTTTGACTATCTCGTTGAAAGGTCCTACCGCTGGGGAAGTCCCGAATGGCTGGAAATGCGGTATAAATCCATGGACATCAAGGGTATGAAAGGCTTCTCAACCCGGCAGCAGCGTAAAGTTTACACCACACTCAAAGTGACCGGTCTGCACTGGTTGTTCTGAAAAAATCAGTGGTGGTGACTTTCACCATGGCTGCGGTGGATCAGACTATGCACGATCATGCCAATGATCAGTGCTTGTAATATGGATATTGCATAATCGCCTTCAAGCCCGAGAATTGGTTCAGATAACAGGTAGCCAAACACAGTGGCCAGTCCGACAAAGCCCAGTACACCGAAGGCAATACGTTTACCGAAGATCGGCTGAACCATCATCCACAGCATCAAGCCGACACCAAAGCGATGCAGCACGATGGCAAGCCCCAGACCGCTGCCCGCATCCCCGTTACCAACCATTAACGCCGCACCATCCAGCATAGCGTGTAATGCCAACCCGGCCAATGCCAGTACAAGGCTGATAAGGTGCAGTGTGTGGGCAGCCTTTTTTATCAGGCTTTCCAGTAACCCCGGCAGCAGATAACCACCGAACATCAGTATCACTGACCAATAACCCAGCTCATCCCAGGATTCCGGGATCAGTAAAAAGGCCATCAAAATAACGAGTACGACCACGATCACCGAATCAAAAGCCCTGGCAACGAAACCACCCCTGCGCAACCACAGGTAGAGTATCGGGCCTGTAAATAGTGAGATGATCGACAATAGCAGCACAGCAAATCCCAGCAGAATCTGGTAAGTCGGCAACCTTAACGGAGATACAGGCCAATTTCACCTGCTGATTTCACCTGTTATCACATAAGTTGCTAAACTACGCCTCCTACTACTAATTTAATACTCATGGAAACAGCTCAGATCAAAAATATGATTGCTGCCAAGTTCGCTGATCCGCATGCGGTCACCGACTTGCAGGAACTGTTGGCAGTGGTGGCCGAGCGTGGAGGTGCAAAGCCGGATCATGGGCAGTTGACGAGTGGTGCGAGTTTTATTTACAGCTATATTGAGCAAGTACCCTACATGCTCACCGTCGCCTGGACATCGGCAAAAAGCGTCGGTCTCGAAGCTGAAATCGAGAGCATACAGGCAATGATTGTGTCCTACTGGATCGAAGATGATGACGTCATTCCCGACAGCCTTGGCATCATCGGCTTGCTGGATGATGCTTATTGTTCGCTTTTGTCCATGCAGACCATGTCTGATTTCTATCAATTACAGACCGGCAAATTCCTGTTCCCGGATGACCTCACCGCGGCTAACAGCATTATGCGCAAGATTATCGGTGAACCTTATGCGACTGAACTGGATAACATTGTCAGTAAAGCTATGCTTGATGCCAATATCAAAGATTCGGTCAAATTAATGGCAAACCCTGAAAAGCAGCAGTTATTTGAAAGCCAGGCCACGATCTGGAACCACGGTCCGGTACAAGAACTGCCACTCGATCAACTCGCCGGTCTCGGACTGACAGAGGACAAGTAGTCGCACAACAGTTTTTCTATTTACAAAAGCTTTCTGCTGGCAGTTTTCGTGTACCCTTTTTTATAACAATGCAAATGCTTCGCGGGTCAGGTTTCGGGGCACGTCTTCGGTCACCACCATATTGTCTTCGATGCGAATACCTCCATACGGGGCCAATTCTTCGACTTTATTCCAGGCTATCGCATTTGCATCGCCGTTTTCACGCCATTTTCGCAGTAGTGGTTCAATAAAATAGAGTCCGGGTTCAATGGTGAGAACGTTGCCGGTTTCCAGTGTTCGGGTCAAACGCAGGAAAGGATGTCCTTCGGGCCTTGGGATCGGTGTGCCGTCAGCATCGGCTATCAAACCTGCCACATCATGCGTCTGCAAACCCAAAAAATGCCCGAGCCCATGTGGATAAAACACTGCGCTCAAACCTGATTCAACAGCTGCCTCAGCGCTCACATTGATGATACCAAAATCGTTCAGGATGCCGGCAATCTGAAGGTGGGTATGTATATGAAGATCGCGGTAATCAAGGCCGGCAATCACTGCCCCGCACAACTGCAGTTGCATCTCTTCCATGGCTGCGACCAATTCGGAAAACTCCCCTTTTTCAGAGGCGTAGGTTCGCGTGATGTCAGAGGCATAAGCATGTACCGTTGCGCCGGCATCAATCAGAAATGAGCGTATTTCCTCTGGCGCATCCTGTTGCTGTTGCTGGTAATGCAGCACCGCACCATGATCATTCAGGGCAACAATATTTCCATATGGAAGTTCCGCATCAACCATTTGAATGGCCATGCAATAGCGCTGGTGGATGTCATACTCACTCAGACCTTCCCGGAAAGCCTGCTCCGCAGCCTTGTGTGCAATCGCACCCAGTCGGGCAGCCTCAGCCATACAGGCGATTTCATACGGGGTTTTTCGGGTTCTTGCTAAATGCACATGGTTAACCAGGCGGGCTGGGTTCACATGGCAGGAATCAACCGCCGCAAGTAAAGATGGCGCGTCACCGACATAAGCCGTTTTAGATCCGATTGCCTGTTTCCAGGCATCTGCATCGCGCACTGGTTCAATATCAAATTCATCGGCCCACCAGGCGGAAGGATCCTCCGGTGGTAAATGCCAGTAGTCGTCGGGTTGGTAGTAAAACAGCTTTGCTTTCCGGCCTGGCCGCACCAACAGGGCACTATCGTGATGGCGGGTCAGTGGCAACCACCACAGTAACTGCGGATTGCAACGAAACGGATATTCATAATCATCGAGGAAGCTGGTCAGCTTGCTACCGGCATGAATGAGTACCGCATCATAGCTTTCTGCCGCCAACGCATCTTCCCAATGCTGCTGAACATCTGCAACATGGCTTTTGTAGTCCTGTGTGATAGTTTTGCGCTCTGTCATCGCGATTTCCTCTTTGTTTAAAGCCCAATCTTGTTAAAATATCTATTATGAAAAAAACCGAACCATTGCTGTTATATAACACGCTCATTCGCAAAAAACAGGTGTTTGAGCCCCTCGACCCCACTCGCGTCACTTTGTACGCCTGCGGTCCGACAGTATATAACTATGCACATATCGGCAATGCCCGGCCAGCCGTTATTTTTGACCTGCTGTACAGGTTATTATCCAGCCGCTATCCAGAGGTCATTTATGCACGCAACATCACTGATGTTGATGACAAAATAAATGCAGCAGCAGCCGATCAGAATGTAGCCATTGATGTCATTTCCCAACGGTTCGCCGATGCATATCACAGTGACATGGCTGCCCTCGGTGTCGGTCTGCCGACGATCGAACCACGTGCGACAGAGCACATTCCGCAGATGATCAATATGATTGAACGCCTGATCGACGGCGGTCATGCCTACGAAGCAGAAGGCCATGTGCTGTTTTCTGTGGAATCCTTTAAGGACTACGGCTCATTATCCGGACGGGATCTATCCGACATGCTGGCCGGCGCGCGTGTTGAGGTGGCTGATTTCAAGCATCATCCGGGTGATTTTGTATTGTGGAAACCTTCAGTAGAACCACAACCCGGATGGGATAGTCCATGGGGTTGGGGCCGGCCTGGCTGGCACCTTGAGTGTTCCGTCATGTCAGAGCAGCATCTCGGTGAGACCATCGATATCCACGGCGGTGGTCAGGATCTCGTGTTCCCCCATCATGAAAATGAAATCGCACAAAGCGTCTGTGCACACGGTGGCAAGACCTTTGCCCGATATTGGATGCACAACGGTTTTGTGACCTTTAATAAACGCAAAATGTCCAAGTCACTGGGCAACACAGTGGTTGTCCATGAACTGCTAAAACATACGCAGGGTGAAGTTTTGCGTTACCAGTTATTGAGTGCGCACTACCGGCAACCACTGGACTGGTCGGATGAAGCCCTGGCAAGGGTGAAACGAACATTGGACCGGGTATATGGTGTTTTGCGTGATGCAGCTACCAAATTTGGCCCCCTGCACGCAACAGAGTCACCGTCAGAGCAGTTCATGTCAGCCTTACTGGATGATCTCAACACGCCGGAGGCACTGGCAGAGCTCAACAGCGAGGCACGCAGGCTCGCCAATGCTGACAGTGCTGAAACAGCACAGAAATCTGCCGGCTTACTGCTTGCTGCCGGAGCGCTGATCGGACTGTTCCAGCAAGACCCGCAAACCTGGTTGGCCGGGGACACCGAGGGCCTGGATGATGCATTGATCGATCAATTGATTCTTGAACGCAACACCGCTCGCAGCGACCGGAATTTTGCAAGGGCTGATGAAATTCGCGACCAGCTACAGGAAATGGGGATCACACTCGAAGATGTCGCAGATGGAACACGCTGGCGGCGCACTCAGGAATAACAACATGCACGACCCAATTAAAACCCAGCAGGATGTCATCAGCGATTTCAGCCTTTTCGAAAGCTGGCTCGACAAATACCAATACCTGATTGACCTGGGTAAAGCGCTTGAACCACTAGACGAATCCGAGAAAATCGATGAACGCTTATTACACGGCTGTCAGTCCAGAGTATGGCTGATCATTGAAGGTGATGCGGATGGTCTGTTCATTCGGGCCAACAGCGACGCGGCTATCGTGTCCGGTCTTATCGCCCTGCTGATCAGGGTTTATTCAGGATCAACGGCGGCGCAAATTCTGAACACAAAACCGGAATTTATCGCAGCCATCGGTTTGCAGCAGCATTTATCAGCAACCCGGGCCAACGGCTTGCATGCAATGCTGGAAGCGATTTACGCAGCGGCAAGATTTTATCAGGAAGAACAATAACGAGCCCGGCAGATTGCCGGGCTCATAATAAGGTCAGACTAGCGCGCGTCGCCCATTTGTTTTTGACGTAACTCCCAGCGCTCCTGGGCATCTAGACACAAGGTCGCAATGGGCCGTGCTTCGAGACGCTTGAGACCGATCTCTTCGCCGGTTTCTTCACAGTAACCGTAGTCACCATCATCAAGGCGATCGAGTGTTTTATTGATCTTGTTGATCAATTTGCGGTAGCGGTCCCGGGTACGCAATTCGAGGCTGTTCTCAGTTTCGCGGGTAGCCCGTTCGGCCTCGTCACCCACGTCCCTGACCTCGCCTTGCAGGTTGCTGATGGTTTCGCGTGATTCTTCAACCAGCTCGTCTCTCCAGGTCACCAGTTTTGTCCGGAAATACCCGAGTTGTTTGGCATTCATATACTCTTCTTTTACAGAAGGCGTGTACCCTTTGGGTGTTTTTACGTTGGTCGCAGTCATTTGCGCTTCATAACTCCTTGAGAATTAAGGCTAATATAATATAACTTGTTGTTTATTATATATTTTGCGAAAACCCAGTTGAAAGACTTCTGGATCAAGGTGCAGTGTTATATCCCAACTTGAAACCGACAGCAAGTCTTTTTTGTACACAATGCTCATTGACCGTTAAAATACTGCTTATGGGAAAGATACTTCAGGCCATTATTCGTGCTTATCAACTCGTATTGAGCCCCTTTCTGGGCCAGCATTGCCGCTTCACACCGAGCTGTTCACAATACACGTCCGAGGCAATCCAGAAATATGGTGCCGCCAAGGGTAGCTGGCTGGGAATCAAACGTATCGGCCGTTGCCATCCATTCTGCGAAGGTGGACACGATCCGGTTCCCTGAACACTGCTAAACAATCGCAAAGTCATCCTCGCGGAAGCGGGGAGCTCCGTATGTTTTCCATGATCTGGTTTAGAGCGTTTTTCTACATTCCGATAGCGTCATGAGTTCCCCGCTTTCGCGGGGATGACTGTGCGACTAACGAAAACGGTGGTACAGGTGAGAAAAGACTGCGGCAAACATAATAACCAGGATTAACATCAGCAGATGTTCTCCGGTGAAGTTGTGCACTAACCTGATAATCACAGCCATTTCTGAACCGCCATGATGTGCTCTGAGCGCCGGAGAAAAGAAAATTGATAAACCACCCAAAATGATTAGTAGAGTTTTTATGCGCATTGTAATGAGTTCCTGATTAAGTACATTCCGGTTTAAAGCACCTTGACCTGGATGATTTCCTCACCATCTTCATCACTCAGGTGAACGGCACAGGCGATGCAGGGATCGAAGCTGTGAATGGTGCGCAAAATTTCCAGCGGTTGTTTTGTATCATGCAAGGTATGGTTATCCTCCAGCGCGGCTTCATAAGCACCCGCCTGACCATCAGCATCGCGCGGGCCCGCATTCCAGGTACTTGGAACAACTGCCTGGTAGTTCTTGATGATTTCATCTTCAATCACGATCCAGTGTGCCAGTCCACCACGCGGTGCTTCCATAAAGCCAACTCCCTGCGCACTTTTTGGCCAGCTTGATGGCTCCCACAGCACCTCATTGAAGGTGCGGGTTTCACCTGCCTTGATGTTGACAATCAGGTCGTCATACCAGCCCTGCATGGCATCTGCAATTATCTTGGTTTCCAGTGTGCGCGCCGCTGTTCGGCCCAAAGTAGAGAACAGGGCCCCGACGGGCACATCAAGCGTTCTCAACGTCATATCCACAAGCTCTTTGGTCTGCGCATGACCGCTCGCATACAGCATGAGCACCCGGGCCAGCGGCCCTACTTCCATCGCATGTCCTTTCCAGCGGGGGGATTTCATCCACGAGTACGATTGCTCAACATCAAGGTGATCATACGGAGGCTGCGGGCCGGTGTAGTTCAGGTTGGTCTCTCCATCGTAAGGATGCAGGCCTGCATTTTTTCCGCCTTCATAGTCGTACCATGAGTGTGAAATGTATTCCTGGATCTCGTCTGCAGCATTCATATCGACATCATGAATAGTACTGAGGTCGCGATCCAGAATGGCACCGGCCGGTATCATGAATCCCGAGGGGTCGTCCATTCCGTTTGCAGGGAAATCACCAAAGGTCAGGAAATTTCCCAGGCCCTCGCCACGACTGCCCCAGTCCTTGTAGAAGCTCGCTATCGCCAGTGTATCCGGCACATATACCTGGTCAACAAATGTTTTCATCTGGTTGATGATGTCCTGCACCTGTGAAAGCCTCTTGGCATTGATGGCCGAATCGGAGTTCAGATCAATGGAGCACGGGACGCCACCAACGACAAAATTGGGATGCGGATTTTTACCGCCAAAAATAGTATGCAAACGTGCCACATCACGTTGCCAGGACAGTGCTTCCAGGTAATGTGAAACAGCCATCAGGTTGGCTTCCGGCGGTAATTTGTAGGCCGGGTGCCCCCAATAGGCATTGGCAAAAATACCCAGTTGGCCGGATTCCACAAACCCCTTCAGTTTTTTCTGCATATCGGAGAAGTAACCGGGCGATGACTTGGGATAGTTGCTCAACGACTGTGCAAGTTCTGATGTGGCCTTGGGGTCAGCACTCAAAGCAGAGACAACATCTACCCAGTCAAGCGCATGCAAATGGTAAAAATGCATGACATGATCGTGAATATACTGTGCGCCAGCCATCAGATTGCGTATCAGGTCAGCATTTCTGGGTACCTGGTAGCTCAGCGCATTCTCGACCGAGCGAACAGAAGCGAGGCCATGTACCAGGGTACAGACGCCGCAGATACGTTGCGCAAATGCCCAGGCATCCCTCGGGTCGCGTCCTTTGAGAATAAGCTCTATACCCCGCACCATGGTGCCGGATGAATACGCGCTGGCGATCCTGTCGCCATCCATTTGTGCCTCTATACGCAAATGGCCTTCGATGCGTGTGATGGGATCAACTACGATGCGTTCGCTCATGATCTGCTTCTCTCTAACCGTTAGCGTTCAAATAGTCAGACAAAGTCTGATACTGCCATTCATTTTCTGCCGGGGCCGTTGGCTCACCTTCCCCATCATCGATCAGCATGCTGGTGCGCGCCATCCTGCTGCTCATGGCTGCCTGCCATGCTGCGCCCCCGGATCTTGATTGTGCCGGTGGTGTCACCGCCGCAACCGCTGCGCGCGCTACAAAATACCCCGCTTGCTCATTCCAGTGGCCTTCTGAGCCACAACGCGCATGACTGTCAAAGGTGGCTGCCCGGGCCGATCTCAACGCATTCAATAGTTCGTCTTCCATAGCATGTTCTACGGCGGCGATACTGACGACACGATTCAGGCGTTCATCGTGGCTCAGGGGAAGAACATGGGCAACGAATGCTGCTGCCAGTGTCCGCTGTTTGATCGGGCTCAATCCTTCAAGTGCTTGCTTGAATTCCACATCATTACTTATTTGACTCATTTTTTGCTCCAAAACCGTCAATCAGCCAGATGTTCCGCAATGGTTTCCGTCAGGCTTAAAAGCGGGATGTCCATGTTGTATTCCTCAAGTCCGTCCTCAAGGTGAATGCGGCAATTTGAACACGCACTGACGATGGCATCGGGCCTGATTGCATCGAACTGGTCTTTCTTGCGCTGGAAAACCTTCAAACGGAGTTCATCGGCGCGTTCATTGGCGCTGACCCCGCCTCCGGCACCGCAACACCAGTTCATCTTGCCGTGATCCGGCATTTCCACGAAATTATCTGAAATCATGTCGATCAGCCGGCGAGGCTCATCGATGACACCGCCACGGCGTGAGATCTGACAGGGATCGTGGTAGGTCAGTTTGCCCGACTCCATGCCAGACGTCTTCAGCCTGCCCTGCTGGCGCATTTCATCCAGGACCTCAAGGATATGCCGCACCTTGAAACTGAACTTCTTACCCACCAGGTTGGGGCCATCCCAGCGAATGGCCGTGTAAGCGTGACCGCATTCAGGGCTGATCACCGTTGTCACCTTGAGTTTTTCAGCCGCATCCACAATACGCTGCACCAGTTCAGCAGCGATATCAGAAACACCGATCTGGATGCCGCTGTTGGTGGCCTCAAAGGCTTCGGTTGCAATGGTCCAACTGGCACCAGCTTTTTCAAATATCTTCGCAATCGCCTCGATAAATTCTGGAAAGTTCATGATTTCCATCGACGACAGCAACAACATGTATTCGGCGCCGACGACATCCAGCGGCACTTTCAGACCGGTGTCTGCTTCAACGTGTTTAATCTGTGCACGCAGTGCCGGCAAACGCACACCCATGGGGCTACCGATCTCAACAGAGCGCTTGCTGGCCCCTATCATGCCTGCCGGTGCATGGCCGGCCGCCGCCATGCCTTCGCGGGTCTTGCGAATCATCAACGTAATATCATTGCCGACCGGGCATACCATTGAGCAACGGCCACACATCGTGCAGCTGTCATAAACCAGTGTTTCCCACTCTTCTAACAGTTTATGGTCAACCTTTTTGGTCAATCCCAACATCTTTCCCAAACGGCCCACCAGTGTATATTCGGATTTCCATATGCGCCGCAGTGGCTCGGTCTTATTGATCGGTGTCCGTTCCGGCTCACCTGTTTCAGTATAAAAAAGGCAGGCCTCGGCGCAAATGCCACAATGTACGCAACTGCTGAAGAAAGCTGCGACGGATGCATCAACCTGTTGCTTCAGCGCACTGATACCCTTGTCCAGTGAGGCGCTCATGATGCCACCCCCTTGTAACCTGAAATGGCGCCGTTGTACCAACGGGCCAGGAACAGTGTAAAGGCATGCATCAGCTTGGTGAACGGAAAGACAATCATCAGTAGTTCAACACTCAGAATATGCATGGCCAGCAAGGTCGGGGCAGTAAAGCCAATACGGTGAAATGCTATGTAACCGGTCACCAGTGGTGCCAGGGTCAAAAACCAGGTCAGCAGGTCTTCAAAATTGGTCAGGTAACGCATCACCTTGTTGTTAAGCCGGTTGGCAAGAACCGCTAACAGGGAAATAATGGTGATAACCGCAAAGGCATCCACGATGGGGGTTGGCAATGACGGCCAGCCAAACCCAAAGATATCTTTGACTAACAGGATATGCGGCGCAAACATAAAGAAAGTAATGAACAATCCAAAATGAAACAGATAGCCGGCCGTTATCGTGAATGCTGAGCGTTTATAGGTCGCACGATCCGGCACCGTCCGGGTGAACATGGTTTTAAGCCCGCCAGACATCTCCGAGCCCCTGGCCTCAGCAAGGTTGGCTTTTCTGCCCAGCATCAGTATCTCAAAGAACCGGATGACAATACCGGCCACAAAAATGACAGTTGCAATCTGCAGGCCGGGACCACGTGCCCAACTTAAAAGCTCGATTTCGGTCATAGTCTTTTCCTCATGCTGCCTGCTTCAGACAGGCCACTATTGATATATTTCATCTCTCAAGATCATCAATGGTGATCTCAATGTGGGCTTTGCTACTGGCCTTCTTCTTTGCGCGGTTGAGCGCGCCCAGTGCAATACCGGCCACTGCTGCGCCGGTGGCTGTATAGGCCGCAGTCCTGGCAATGTTCTCGGTGGGCGCGGACAGTGCGCGATAGAAGCTGCCGCCATCCCAGAAGTCGGGTTCAGAACAACCCAGGCACGGATGACCGGCCTCGATAGGGAAGCTGGTACCATCATTCCATTTGGTGGTAGCGCATGCGTTATAGGTGGTCGGGCCCTTACAACCCAGCTTGAACAAGCACCAGCCTTTCCTCGCGCCTTCATCATCAAAGGTCTCGGCAAACTTGCCCTTATCGTAAAATGGGCGGCGATAGCACCGATCATGAATGCTATTACCATAAAAAGCCGTTGGCCGGCCGATATGATCCAACTCGGGCAATACCCCAAAAGTGAGGAAATGTGCCAGAACACCGGTAATAACAACGGGGATCGGTGGGCATCCCGGTACATTAACAATGGGTTTATCGGTGATGATATCGCCTACCGATACCGCTCCGGTAGGGTTCGGATTCGCATGTGGAATACCGCCATAGGTGGAACAGGTTCCGACAGCTATTATTGCGGCAGCCCCCTTTGCTGCCTCGACCAGCATGTCGTGATTACTGATACCAGCGATGGTCGAATAACCGGGATTACCCAGCGGAATGGAGCCATCGACAACCAACAGGTACTCGCCAAAATTCTCTTCCATCGCCATTTCGCGCGCTTCTTCGGCCGCGTGGCCGGATGCGGCCTGTAATGTGTGGTGATAATCGAGTGAAATCGCGTCAAAAATCAGGCTTTCAAGGGTGGAAGTATGTGCGCGGGTCAGCGATTCTGTGCAACCTGTACATTCCTGGAACGAAAGCCAGATGACTGAAGGCCTCCTGGCTTGTTCCAGTGCCCGGGCAATCATCGGTATCATTGCGGGTGGCAGCGCCATCATGGATGCCGTGGTGGCGCAGAACTTCATGAAACTGCGGCGGGAAACTCCATTGCTGCGTAACACATCTCCCAGGGCCGCATCTTTTGGGCCAACCTTTGTCAGAAAGGGCTCTTTCTTCATTTGCCGATCTCCGCATCTGTTACTTCGGTATCTATCAGAGGCTATCCAGTTCTTGCATCAAGCTGTGCGCTGCAAGTGACATATCTTCATGTTGTGACTTAAGTATATCTGGTATATCATTGATTTCAATAAATCTACTAACGATTATGTTCTCTTCGTTATAGTGGGTAATCAACCAGACGCCGGCATAGCGGGTCTCGTATATCTCGCTGCTGCCAAGCGCATTCAAACGAGCGTGAACTTCACCCTGCCCCAGCAAATCGATGATGCTTTGCTCCTCGCCCGGCGCCAGCGGAATGCTGCGCAGGTCAATAATCGCAGGGTCACCATCGCTCAATAATTTATCCAGGGCATGACGCACCTGGTGCAATAGCGGCTGAACATTCAAGGTAGGTTCATTGCCAATCTGGATATTGAATTGTGAAGCACCCGCAGAGTTCATAGTTTCACTCCGATGGGTGACTCTGGGGCCTGTTCACGGGCTGGTGGTTCTGGAAAGTTTCCAGGGGCGTGGACTTGTGCGCGGGTTTGCGCCCGGTCCCATTCCGACAGCAGGTTCACGGCCTCGTTAACGACGACCCTCAGAGCCTGCTCAACCGGTGGCGTAGGACTCATACCCCATTCAATCCGACCCGGCTGAACTCCGATCAACGCCCGTTGTTCGGGCAGGGACCCGGTCAACCGTGCTATATCAAACAGGTCCAGCAAACTGACCTCATGCGCACTGCGTTTCGCTGCACCCAGAAAGGCATCCATTTCTTCCCCAACCAATGTCTTGACTGTACCGGGAGGAGACTTGAGTTCGGCTGCATCAAGTACAATAAGTTTGTCGCAATCTTCTATGTAAGCTGCGAGGGTAAAGCTCAGGGTTCCACCGTCGATGCAAGAGACGTTTGGATGGTCGGGATAACTTGATTGAAATAGCTTCAGTGCATGAATACCTGTACCCTCATCACTGAGCAATGTATTACCTATGCCGAGTATCAGGGTAGCTGCAGTTTTCAAGGGGATGGTCCAGTTCAGTTACGCTAAATAATAAGCCAGGTACCGGTTATACAAATTGACACAGGTCAAGTTATTGTTTAGTAAGTTATTTTAATATGGCGGGGATGACCGCCTGTTTTCATTATTGGAAGCGTTAACAATGTGCCTCGGTATACCCATGCAAATTCGCGAAATAAATGGTTTCACTGCCTGCTGTGAAGCCAAGGGCGTGGAACGCGATGTCAGCCTGTTTATGTTGCAGGATGAACCGTTGGCTGTGGATGATTTCGTCGTGGTTCACGTCGGCTATGCGATCCAGAAAATATCGCCACAGGAAGCACAAACGGCCTGGGAACTCTATGACCAGATGCTGAGGGCTGACACGGTATAAAGAGATCATGCATGAACTAGCAATATGCCAGTCATTGATGTCGCAGGTTGCATCCATCGCCAGGGACAACCATGCCACACGGGTCACAGCCATCACGGTTGGGCTGGGGCCCTTGTCAGGTGTCGAAGAACAACTGCTGAAGAATGCCTACCCACTCGCCAGTGCCGGCACAATTGCAGATGGTGCTGAATTGCAAGTGCGTTTAACCCCGTTGCGTGTACGATGTACAAAATGTGAAAAAGAAAGTGATGCAAAACCCAACTGCCTGGTGTGTGGCCATTGTGGTGACTGGCGAACCGAACTGATAAGTGGTGATGAGCTAATGCTGCTTCGGGTAGAACTGGATAAATCTGTACAAACCGTACATTAAGGAGATCTGAAATGTGTGATACCTGCGGATGCAATATAACTCACGCAAACGAGCACCTGATCACAGCGGGTGGCAAACTGGAAAAAACTGCCAGCGGTCACGAGGCCATCGACGTTTTACACAATCTGCTGCACGAAAATGATCATACCGCACAGCACAATCGCGAACATTTCAACACCCACGACGTCACCGCCATCAACCTGATGTCATCCCCTGGTTCCGGCAAGACCGCATTACTTGAAGCGACTATCAGGGCATTGGGTGACGAGTTCCGCATCGCGGTGATAGAAGGTGATCTTGAAACGGAAAATGATGCTGAACGCATCCGCAGCCATGGCGTCACCGCGATTCAGATCAGCACCGGTAGTGCCTGCCACCTCGATGCACACATGGTGCATGATGCCTTGCACGAGCTTGACCTTGCGGACTTTGATATCGTATTTATTGAAAATGTCGGCAACCTGGTCTGCCCGGCCAGTTTTGATCTTGGTCAACACGCGAATATAGCCCTGTTATCCATCCCCGAGGGCGATGACAAGCCTGCCAAGTACCCGGTCATGTTCCGCACTGCCGATATGGTCATGCTCAGCAAGGCGGACCTGTTGCCAATTCTGGATGATTTCGTACCGGAACGGGCTGAACAATACCTGCGCAACCTCGCCAGTTCAGCACCCGTCATCCGAACCTCCGCCAAAACCGGCCAGGGTATGGATGACTGGCTAAAATGGCTGCGTGAGCTGGTGACGCATGCACAGGCGTCACATGCACATACCTGAGACAACGCAAGCAACAGCCAGCCAGTGGTTAGATCGTATTCATTCACTACCGCTTGAACGAAAAGTCAAAATCATGAATGTCTGTGGCGGGCATGAGCGTTCAATCACGATGGCCGGATTGCGCACCGCCCTGCCTGACCTTATTGAGCTGATTCCGGGTCCAGGCTGCCCGGTGTGTATCTGCCCCGAAGAAGATGTGTTTGAAGCCATTCAACTGGCATTGAATGAAGACATCATCCTGATAGCCTTTGGTGACATGTTGCGTGTGCCGGTCAATGTAAAAAAATGCCAGGCACGCACACTGGAACAAGCCAGGGCCCTGGGTGCTGATATTCGCCCGATAGCCTCACCCACCGAAGCCGTTAAAATTGCCAGCGAACACCCTGACCAGGCGGTAGTTTTCTTTGCGGCAGGCTTTGAGACAACCACTGCACCGGTGGCGGCCATGCTGGTTGAGGGAGTGCCGGACAACCTCTATGTATTGTTATCCGGTCGCTTGACCTGGCCGGCTGTGGCGATGCTGCTCGATTCCGGCGAAGCTGGCTTTAACGCGCTGATCGCGCCGGGCCATGTAGCCACTGTTATGGGGCCGGAGGAATGGAAGTTTGTGGTAGAGCAGCACAACATGCCCGCCGCCATTGCCGGCTTTACAGCCGAAAGCCTGTTGGCTGCCATGTACTCTGTTTTGCGCCAGTTGAATGATAAACGTTACTTCCTCGATAACTGTTACCCGCAGTTGGTACGGGCGGGCGGTAACCCGTCCGCCCGCAAGCAGCTCGATAAGGCACTTAAAGTCAGTGATGCCAACTGGCGCGGCGTTGGTGTTATTCCTGCATCCGGCTATGTGCTGCGTGATCAATACAGCCGGCATGACGCCCGTTTACATTTCCCGAGTTACGCCGATGACGCACGCAGGCGTGCCGGTGAGATGCCACCCGGTTGTGATTGCGCCAGTGTGGTACTGGGCAAGATTTACCCGAATGAATGCCGCCTGTATGGCAAGGCCTGCATCCCGCGCAACCCGATTGGCCCATGCATGGTATCGGATGAAGGTGCCTGCCGGATCTGGTGGGCAAATGGAATGCGTGAGTCTGTGAGGCACGCGACCGGCTGAAAAGCCAACAACTACGATGCTTCATGCCAGAAAAATCATCCTTGGTGGCGTCGTACAGGGGGTCGGCTTCCGGCCTTACATTTACCGTCACGCACGTGCCCACAGCTTACTGGGTTGGGTGCGTAACTGTTCGGGCCGTGTCGAAGTCCACGTGCAGGGCGAAGCAAGCCAGTTGAAAAGTTTTGAACAATCACTACTCAGCCAGGCTCCACCACTGTCCCGCCCGGTTATCCAGTCTGCAATCGATCACAAGCACATTGATACAGAAGCATTTGAAATACTGCCCAGCCTGGCCGATGCCAATGCCGATATCCACCTGCCCCCGGACCTGTTTACCTGCGATGATTGCCTGCGCGAACTGAATGATCCGAACGACCGCCGTTATCGCTATCCCTTTATCAACTGCACACAATGTGGCCCGCGATACACGCTAATAGAGTCATTGCCCTATGACCGGATCAACACCAGCATGTCCGCTTTCCCCCTGTGCGCTGCTTGCTATGAAGAATACACAGACCCGGAAAATCGCCGCTATCACGCGGAACCGGTTGCCTGCCCGGAGTGTGGACCGGCACTGACATACAGCCAGCCAGGATCTGACCTTGTCACTGGCAATGAAGCCTCGTTGAGAGCCGCTATTGCTGCCCTGCATGACGGGAAAGTATTGGCAGTAAAAGGCATCGGTGGCTATCACCTGGTCTGTGATGCGCGCAATGATGCCGCCGTCAATCAGTTACGTAATACCAAGCCACGTCCTCACAAACCCCTGGCTGTTTTGTTTCCGGCACCTGCCGGCGATCCCATGCAACACGTCAGGCAACACCTGCTGGCAGATGATAGCGAAGAAAAATTACTGACATCACATGCACGCCCTATCGTTCTGATTGAGAAAGTGCCGGCAAGTACCTTATCCGAATCCATTGCTCCCGGCTTGAACGAAATTGGTGCCATGCTGCCTTACAGCCCGTTGCACCATACTCTCTTGAGTGATTTTGGTGCACCGTTGCTTGCAACCTCGGCCAACATCAGTGGAGAACCCGTTTTAACTGAAAATGAGGATGTCGAACAACGCTTATCGCATGTTGCCGATGCTTATTTACACCACAACCGACCCATCGTGCGCCCGGCTGATGATCCGGTGGTACGGGTGATCAACCGCCAGCCAGCATGGATACGCCAGGGTCGCGGCCTGGCACCGGTTGAAATCGAATTACCATTCGAACTTGAAACACCGGTACTTGCCGTCGGCGCCCATATGAAAAACACCGTTGCCCTGGCCTGGGGCAAGCGTGCCGTGATTTCACCGCATATTGGTGAAATGGACAGTCCGCGTAGCCTGCAGACCTTCGAGCAATGCATAACTGACCTGCAAGCACTGTACCAGGTCAGGGCTGTACAGATCGTCTGTGATGCACATCCAGGTTACACCGCATCACGCTGGGCCCGGCAGCAAAACCTGCCTGTGCACACGGTCTATCACCACCATGCCCACGCGGCAGTAGCCTATGCGGAAGCCCTGCACGACAACAGAGACCTGGACAATATGCTGGTATTTACCTGGGACGGTGTCGGGCTCGGTCCGGATGGAACGCTGTGGGGTGGCGATGCATTATTCGGCTCACCCGGCCAGTGGCACCGGCTTGCCAGTTTACGGCCGTTCAAATTACCAGGTGGAGAGCGCGCCGGCCGGGAACCCTGGCGTAGCGCCGCGGCGATATGCTGGGAAGACGGGCAGGATTGCCCTCTCCAGGAAGCATCAGACCCGTTGCTTCACAGTTTCTGGCAGCAGGGCAAAAATACACCGGTAACGACCGCCGCAGGACGCTTGTTTGATGCCGCTGCCGCGTTGTGCGGAATTTGCTCAAGCACAAGCTTCGAGGGCCAGGGCCCCATGCAACTGGAAGCACTGGCCGCCACGGGCCGAAACCTTAACAACAAGCACCGTCATCCCCGCGAAAGCGGGGACCTCCTACAGCCTCCCCTAATCCCAATCAATATGCCCTTATCAAATAACAATGGCATCCACACCGCCGACTGGGCAGCACTAATCCCAATGTTGTCAGACATATCAAGCCCGGTTGCCGAACGTGCAGCCCGTTTTCACCTGTCCATGGCCCACACATTGCTACAGCAGGCCATACAAGTGCGCGATGACACGGGTGTGAATTATGTTGGACTGAGCGGCGGCGTATTTCAAAATCGCGTGCTAACCGAAAAAAGTATCGCCCTGTTAAGCGATAATGGTTTTCGAGTGACATTACCCTTGCTGGTACCGGTCAACGACGCCGGCATCAGTTTCGGGCAAATTGTCGAATATGGCTATAACAGAAACCACTGAGAATACTAATGCAAGACACACACATCACACTGGCACACGGCAACGGCGGTCGCTACATGCGGGAACTGATCGAAGAAGTCTTTGCCCGACACCTGGGAAATGACAACCTTGATATTCAGGCAGATGCTGTGAGTATTAGCCTTGATAAAGGTGAGGTTGTATTTACGACCGATGGTTTTACCGTACAACCACTGGAGTTCCCCGGCGGTAATATCGGCTCACTGGCAGTGCATGGCACGGTCAACGATCTGGCCGTTGTCGGGGCCGTTCCAAAGTTCCTGAGCCTGAATGCTTTTATCGAGGAAGGCCTGGAGATTGCGCAACTTGAACGCATCATCATCAGTCTTGCCAGCGCCGCCAAAGAGGCCGGCGTAAAAGTTGTTGCCGGAGATACAAAGGTATTGAGACGCGGTGAAGGCGGTGGCCTGTACCTGGCTACCACCGGTATCGGGATCAGGGATGAAAACCTGAAGCTGGGGCTGAACCTGATACGTGACGGTGATGTCATTCTGGTCAGCGGCTCAGTCGGAGATCATGGCATCTCGGTGTTACTGGCACGTGAGCAATTTGGCTTGCGTGGCGACCTGCAATCGGATTCGGCCTGCGTGTTGCCCCTCACCCGGGCATTGACCGGTCTGCCCGGTTTACGCTTTATGCGTGACCCCACACGCGGCGGACTGGCCACTGTCAGTCACGAACTCCAACGTGCCACTGAAATGGGAATCCGTATCCGGCAGGCCGGGATCCCCATCAAGGATCCGGTGCAATCCGTCTGCGACATGCTGGGTTATGACCCGTTATACCTTGCCTGCGAAGGCAGGGTCGTCGCGATCATGGACCCGGATCAGGCGCAGGAGGCACTGGCCATCTGGCGTGCAATGCCTGACGGTAGCGAAGCGGCGATTATCGGGGAAGTAGATGCGGAACTATCGCATGTTATTTTACAAACTGAACTCGGTGGCGAACGTTTTCTTGAAGAACTGGAAGACGATCCCTTGCCGCGAATATGCTAAAACCAGTACCAACCCTCGTTTCAGAGCACAGTCATCCCCGCTTTCGCGGGGATGACTGTGCGACTACAATGAGAAGTGTGCAGTTCATAAACATGTAAAGGTGCCAAAACCAATGAGCCAAACCACCATCATCCGTAATGCGCAGTTGGTCAATGAAGGCCAGATCACTGAATCTGATGTTTTGCTCAAGAATGGCCGCATTGAAAAAATTGACGCCACCGTACAGGCGCCTGCCGGTGCCAAAATCGTGGATGCCAATGGCCGCCACCTGCTGCCGGGCATGATCGATGACCAGGTACATTTTCGTGAACCGGGCCTGACCCACAAAGGGGATTTCTACTCTGAATCCCGCGCCGCCATCGCCGGCGGTGTCACCAGTTATATGGAAATGCCCAATTCAAACCCGGCCACCACCAACCGTGAACAACTGCAATGGAAATATGCCCGTGCGGCAGAAGTATCTGCGGCCAATTTCGGTTTCTATTTTGGCGCCACCAATGACAATATCGATGAAATCAGGACACTCGACCCGGCCATGGCCTGTGGGGTCAAGGTGTTCATGGGTGCCTCGACCGGCAATATGCTGGTCGATAACGAATCAACCCTGGCAGCCATATTCAGAGATTCCCCTATTCTGATTGCCACTCATTGCGAATCCACACCGGTGATCATGGCAAATATAAAAAAGGCTATGGCCAAATATGGCAAGAATATTCCGGTAACTCAACATGCCAAAATACGCAGCGCCGAGGCATGTTACGCCTCCAGTGAACTGGCTGTGGCACTGGCCAGGAAACACCAGGCTCAATTACATGTGCTGCATCTGACCACTGCACGCGAACTCGATCTGTTCGAACCTGGCCCTATCGAGGGCAAAAGTATCACTGCAGAGGCATGTATTCATTTCCTGCATTTTGACGACAGGGATTACCAGCAATATGGCAACCTGATCAAATGCAATCCTGCCATCAAGAGTGCAGCGGACCAGGCAGCCATATTCAAGGCGATCACCGATGGCCGCCTGGACATTATCGCCACTGACCATGCACCACACACCGCGGAAGAAAAGGCCGAAGACAGCTACCTGACCGCACCATCCGGTTTACCGCTGGTGCAGGAAGTACTGGTGGCTGCATTGGAACTGGTCCGTGATGGCAAGCTTGATTTACATACCGTTGTAAATGCGATAACGCACAACCCCGCCCGGCGCTTCAGTGTGGTTGATCGCGGATTTATCCGCGAAGGCTATTATGCCGACCTTGTACTGGTCGATTTGAATGGAACGACAGAAGTAACCCGTGAACGGGTTCTTTCCCGCTGTGGTTGGTCACCTTTTGAAGGCCGGACATTCCACAGCCACATTGATGCTGTGTGGGTTAACGGTGCACTGGCATTCGACGGTCAACAGGTTCTCGAGCACGGCGCAGCACGAAGGCTTGAGTTTAATCACAAACCGCGCTAACCCGGACTATTCATGAATCGTCCGGGCTAATAAGCAACATCGAATTTCCGGCTGCCTTTTATGTTAATCTGCCAACCTTCAACAAAAGAGAGAATCATCCATGGGATTTCTGCAAGGTAAACGCGCACTGATCGTTGGAGTTGCGAGTAAACGGTCAATCGCCTGGGGTATCGCCGAAGCCATGCACCGCGAAGGTGCCGAGATGGCTTTCACATATCAAAATGAAAAACTCAAATCACGGGTAGAGCAAATCGCAGATGTATGTGAGTCGGATATCATCATTCCCTGTGACGTAGCGTATGACGAAGCGATCAGGGACACCTACACCCAATTGGGCGAACGCTGGGATAGTTACGACATCCTCATTCACTCTGTGGGGTTTGCACCGCGTGAGCAATTGGTGGGCGATTATATGGACGCCGTGACACGTGAAGGTTTCCAAATCGCACACGACATCAGTTCTTACAGTTTTGTAGCGCTGGCACAGGCCGGACGCAGCATGATGGAAGGACGCAATGGTGCATTGCTCACCCTGAGCTATATGGGTGCTGTGAGGGCTATGCCGAGCTATAACGTCATGGGCCTGGCCAAGGCCAGCCTGGAAGCAAATGTACGCTATATGGCGCAAAGCCTTGGACCAGAAGGACACCGGGTAAATGCGATTTCAGCAGGTCCGATCAAGACACTGGCCGCAGCAGGAATTTCAGATTTCAGAAAAATGCTTGATCATGTGAAACGAACCGCACCGATGAGACGCATTGTTACACCAGAAGATGTTGGTAATGTGGCGGCGTTTATGTGTTCAGATCTGGCGGCAGGCGTAACCGGAGAGATCACCTACGTAGATGCCGGTTACAACATTCTGGGAATGGCCGAACTCGGCTCAGACACTTAAAGAAAGCAAAGTCATCCCCGCGAAAGCGGGGATGACTGTGCGATAAACCTGGTCCAGCGTGGTTACTGGATCCGCTCTTCGAACACTTTGACTTCAGCATTTGCGCGTAATTGGCGCATCATGGCAAATGCTTCCTGGCTGGCTTTGCCATTGGCCAGCACCCGCTTATACTGCTGCTGAGCAAGCATGGCGCCTTCCTCGATTACGCCATTCTTTACCGAGCTAAGCTCAACAACGGCGAAGCCGTCCCCGGTCGGTAAGACCACGCGAATGTTCTCACCTTCAACCGGCGTTTGCAGACGGAAAACTTCCTGCACCAGGATCGGATCCGGTATGATTGCATTCCGTTTGGTGGCTTCATGATTGGCATATTCAAAACCGGTTTCAGCGGCCAGCGCTTCAAGTTCGTCCGTACCACTTTGCACTGCAAGCAGTAATTCGTTTGCCTGAGCTTCGGCGTTTTCACGAGCAAGGTTGGCATCGAGGGTTGCAATGACCTCGTTACGCACTTCATCAAGTGGCTTCAGAGCGACCGGTAAATGCTCGCTCAGCCTGATCATCACCAGGCGATTCTCGTCCAGGTTCACCGGGTCACTGACTGAGCCCTGTAACAACACAAGATCCGAAAAAGAAGCTTCGATAACTTCCTGGTTGGAAGCAACACCTTCACCGCCTGTACGGGGAAAAGGCCCCACTTTACTCACTGGCAGATCCATCACCATCGCTGCACTATCCAGTGTAGTTGGATCTTCGTATATAAGGTCTACCAGGCGATCAGCCTGCTCAAGAAACGCCCTGGCAGCGACTTCCTCTTCGTATTCACCGACCAGCAACATACGCGCTTCATCGAAGCTCATACCAGCCGACTTGCGAATTTCAAGCAACTTGATGACATGCCTACCGAATCCCGTTTGAATGGGCTCGGAGACCGGTGAAGCCATTGTCAGCTCATACATGGCATTCTCAAACGCCTTGACCATGAAGCCCGGCTCAACCCAACCAAGGTCCCCTCCTTGTGCAGCGGAGCCCATATCCTGCGAGTTTTCCTGGGCAAGTTCAGCGAAATCATCTCCATCGACGGCACGCTTTGAAAGGTCTCCAGCAGTTTGCCTGGCGGTTTCCTTGACAGCCGCATCGGCATCAGCGGCAACTTCTATCAGTATATGTGCCACATGGCGTTGTTCCGGGCTGATAAAACGACCCTTTTGTGATTCAAATTGCTCTCGCAAGTAATCTTCTTCGGGTGGCAAACCGGCTGGTAAAAAGGCTGCGTCCAGTTCAATGTATTCAATAATGACCTGCTCTTCTGACTGGTAATCATCGGCATGAGATTCATACCAGGCAGCAATTGTTGCTTCGTCAAACTCCAGCGTCGTATCAACAACAACCGCTGGTACCAGGGCTGCGCTAAAAGTTCTGCTCTGATCAGCCAGGGCTACGTATTCTTTCATCTCAGCAGGAGTGGCTATACTGCTCGCCGCGATGTTCCTGGGTAGTTGGTTAACGACGAACTGTGAACGCATTTGCTGTTGAAACTGCCTGGGTGAAAGGCCTTGTGAGAGCAATCTGCTCTGGTAGACATCTGCATTAAACTGGCCATCGACCTGAAATGCGGGAATTCTGCGAATTTCTTCAGCCAGTGTCTCGTCATCGACATCAAGCCCCATGGAATCTGCAGCCTGAGTAATCAACTCCTGATCGATCAGGTTGTCAAGATGGGCACGACGAACGGTTAACTGGTCGAATTGAACCGGGTCGTATGCGGCACCCATATAGGATTGCATTTGACGCCGGTAGTTGGAAAAACTCTGGTTGAAATCATTGGTGCTGATGTCAGTTTCATTGACCCGGGCAACAATGTTGCTGTCGGCAGCGGTAAAATATTGGGTAACACCCACGAGTGCAAAAGGGATAATCAGAATTCCAAGAATGGCAAAGGCAAGAATTCCAGTCAGTCTTTCACGAATGGATTGAAGAACCATGGTTGGCAACCTATTTAGTTTTAAAGCCCGATAAGAAAAAGGCGCCAATTAGGCGCCCTTGTCTTACATATGGCGGAGTGGACGGGACTCGAACCCGCGACCCTCGGCGTGACAGGCCGATATTCTAACCAACTGAACTACCACTCCACATACGATTGGTGGGTGCTGAGGGGATCGAACCCCCGACCCTCGCCTTGTAAGGGCGATGCTCTCCCAGCTGAGCTAAGCACCCCCAGCCGAAGGCGCGCTAGTTTACGGCATCCTTAAGGGCTTTACCAG